>OBKN01000503.1_pt1 | contig 17479 bp, 15 predicted proteins | sample 1519931 | NCBI WGS metagenome assembly OBKN01 (sample SAMN04209254, study PRJEB22552) | human gut metagenome | biome: gut; material: feces | host: Homo sapiens | place: USA: Oklahoma
TTGGCCCCCGCATCCTCCGCTGCGAGACCGCCCCGCTGGCGGTGCTCTCCGCCGTGATGACCCTGACGGGGAACCTGGAGTAAGCCATCCGACGCAAAACCGCCCAGCCGAGTAATTTTGCTCGACCGGGCGGTTTCTTTTTGTTATTCCAATTCTTCCTCCTCCGGGAGGGCATCGGCCTCCAGCAGGGCTTTTTTGGCCTCCAGCAGGTTCTGGGGGCTCATGGAAAAGCTCCGCAGGCCCAGCTGCAGGTACTGGGTGGCGTTGGCCGGGTTGCCCACGGCAAGGCCGCAGATCGTCACCGGGACATTGCCCTGTTTGGCGGCGCCCATCACCATCCGGATGAGCTTTTTCATGGCTTTGCTGGCCGGGCGGTAGTAGTGCTCCGCCGGAGCCAGCTCCCGGTCCACCGCGTGGGTATACTGGGTCAGGTCGTTGGTGCCGATGACGAAGAAGCCGCAGCCATGGGCCACAAATTCTTCCGCCGTCAGGCAGGCCGAGGGCACACTGAGCATAACACCGAACGAGGTATCCTCATTGAACGAGACGCCCCGCTCCCGCAGGCGCTGGCGGCACCGCTCCACCACCTCCATGGCGGCGTCCCAGTCTTCCACGTCCGTCACCATAGGGAACATGACTCGCAGCGGGCCTCGGGCCGCCGCCCGCATGAGGGCGCAGATCTGCGTTTCAAACTGGCGGGGGTTGCGCAGGCTGTTGCGGATGCCGCGCAGGCCCAGCTTGGAGGACTGCAGGCCCTGGTAGGCGTCCGCCATGGTGCGGTCGGCACCAAAATCAAAGGTGCGCACCGTCACCAGGCAGCCATTGGCTGCGGCGAGGCAGGAAGTGTAGAAGAAATACTGCTCCTGCTCGTCCAGAATGCGGCCGGGCAGCATCATGTAGCTGCTGCGCAGCAGACCTACGCCGCAGGCACCAGACTGCATGGCCGTGTCGATGTCCTCCGGGCCGAAGCAGTTGGCCAGCAGCTCAAAGGCGGCACCATCCCGGGTGCGGTTGGGCAGGGCGCGGAGCGCGCTCAGCTCCTCGTTCTCCCGCTGCAGCTCACAGATGCGGGTCACCGCCTGCTGGCGGGCGGCGGCATCCGGGTCCAGGATGCACTCCCCCTTGGTGGCGTCCAGGATCACGGCACGGCCATCACAGTCGTCCAGAAAACCCTGGCCCACCTGCACGATTCCGGGGATGTTCATGGCCCGGGCAATGATGGCGGCATGGCTCTGGCCGCTGCCCTCGGAGGTGATGAGTCCCAGGATCATGCCGGAGGGCACACTGAACAGGTCGGTGGGCATGAGGACATCTGCCGCCAGGATCACCGGGTGATCCAGCGCCATCCAGACCCGGGGACGGTTGCCCAGAATATTGACCACGCGGCTGGTGGCGTCCAGGATATCCACGCTCCGCAGCTGCATGTAGGCGTTGTCTTTCATATTGGCCAGCCGCTCGGCATAGCGACGGCCCACCCGGTCCATCGCCTCGGCGGCTCCCACGCCCGCCTTGATCTGAAAACGGACTTCATTCATCATGCCCTCGTCTTCCAGCATCATGCTCTGAAACAGGAAGATGGCCTGCTCGGTGGGTGCCGAGCGCTCGGCCATGGAATCCAGCTCGGTCTGGGCCGTGTGGATGGCCTCGTCCAGCATCCGCTGTTCCCGCTCCGGGTTGAACGGCCCATCGCTGAACGTTTCCACATGGCGCTCCAGACGGCTCACCTGGCCCAGCACCAGCCCGGGCGAGGCAGAAGCTCCCTTGTAAACTTTCATTTCTCGATCACCTCCGGCAGCACCGGGCCCGTCAGCACACGATACACCAGTGCCTGTAAGAACGTGTTGGGCAATAACGCGGCCCGGGCGGCATCCGCCGCGCGGCCGCTGCCCTCAAACAGCGGGGCAAAGCTCTCAATGCGGTCTTTTTCGCATTTTTCCAGAAACGCCTTGCCCAGTGTCTCCGTGGTATAGAACTGTGTGGGGTCCACGCCCACATCCTCGGCGGCGGCTTCCAGCGGGGCCAGCTCCGCGTCCTTGAGGTTGGCCAGCCGCAGGGCCAGGTCTGCCGTCAGAGTAACGGGGTATTTTTCCCGCACGGACTTCTGCTGCTGGCCGAACTGCCACGCAAAGGCCGCCGCGTCCTGGCAGCTCCGCGCGTCACAGGAGACGGCGTAGGCGCAGCCCCGCAGGTAGCCCATGGCCCGGCGGGTATCGTAGTAGCCCAGCTCCATGTTCCGCCGGGCCGTGTCGGGGTCAAAGTGGAGGATATCGCCCAGCTCCCAATAGCTCCTGATGAGGGTGGTGGGCAGGCCCGTGCGGTTGGGGCGGGTGATGCCCACGCCCTCCAGGTCCACGCAGACCAGCTCATCGGCCCCCATCTTCTGGGCCAGCGCCGTGGGCATGTTGTCCCGGTAGCCGCCATCCAGGTAAGAGACGCCGTCAATGATGTGGGCCCGCAGGGCGGGGAAGCAGGCGGCGGAGGCCAGCAGGTAGTCCTTGACTTTGCCGTGGGGGATGTCGTCCAGCGCCAGCTCCCGGGCCTTGAGGCCCCGCTGCTCCACCGTGACCAGACCCAGCCGGATGGGGGAAGCACGGAGGGCGTCCTCGTCCAGCACCCGCTCCACGATCTCTTCCAGCGGGGAGACATCCATGCCGCCCTGCCGCACCACGTCCCGCAAAAAGGCGTGGAGTTCTGAGAGGTCGGCGTTCTGCTCCGGCAGCTCCATCACATCCTGGCTGCGGATGGTCAGCCACATATCCCGGGCCGTCTCATAGAGATCCAGCGCAAACATGGCCCCGTTCAGGCTGCCCACACTGGTGCCCGTGATAATCCCGGGCCGCCAGCCCAGCTCCGTCAGGGCACGCCATACGCCCACCTGATAGCTGCCGCGGGCACCGCCGCCTGCCAGCACCAGTGCCCGCACCGGGGCATGGACAGAGTTATTTACAGGTCGATTCCAGGCCATGGTCCGCACCTCCCTCTGGTCGGTTCCAGTTTTTTCAAATTATAGCATACTTTCCGGGAAAATTCTCTCTGTTTTTGCAACAAAAAAGAGGGAAGTTTTTTGCTTCCCTCTCCAGTTTCTTTGTTGGCGTTACGGATTTTGTTCCATCCAGGCTTTAAACCGGGCTCGGACGGCGGCTTCCTTGCCGCGGGGGATGGGCACCCGGGCCCCGCTCCGCATCCGGAACTCGCCTGCCGCCAGCTGCTCTGCCGCCGCCAGGTTGACCACATAGGAGCGGTGGGGCTGCAAAAAGCGGTCGTCCGCCAGCAGGGGCTTTGCCACCTCCGCAAAGGGCACCCGGAGGGAGAGGGAGGGCACGTCCTCCCCGGTGGCAAGATGGAAATGCACCACATGGTGGGTACACTCCAGATACTCGATGTTCGCAAAGGGCAGCGCCCGCAGGCCCCCCGCCGTGGACACCGCGATGACCGGGCCGTACTCCGGCTCCGTGGCACGGTCCAGCAGGGCGGTGAACTGCTCCGGGCGGAACGGCAGCAGCAGGTACTGCATGGCGTCCACCCGGTAGGCATTGTAGGCGTGGGCGGGCGTGTGGGCAAAAAAGGCCAGCGGGGCCCGCGCGCCGTGCCGCCGCAGGGTATCGGCGGCTTTCAGGCCCGCCGGGGCGTTGCCCGCCGTCAGCTCCACAAGGTAGAGCTCGTACCGGGTACCCTCGGCGTCCCGGGCCAGCAGGGCGTCCACCCCGGGCAGCTGCTCCACGATGCAGGCATCCGCCCGGCGGGCATAATATTCCAGACACTGCCGCTCCACCCGGCCGCGCAGCACCGGGTCCGGGCTGCACACTGCAATGTGAAAGATCATGGTTTCCAAAAGCCCCCTTTCCGGGCTGTGTGCCGCACCGCTTGCATTTTGCGGGCAGCGAGAGTATCATAACAGAAAAGCACCAGACTACAACAAAAAGGAGACGCCGCCATGAAACAGCCGCTTGTCAGCATCATCCTGCCCGTTTACAACGCCCAGAGCCATCTGGCCCGGTGCCTGAGCAGCATTCGCGCCCAGACTTACCAGAACCTTGAGATCATCGTCCTCAACGATGGCTCCAAAGACCAGAGCCTGCCCGTGTGCGAAGAGTTCCGCAAAAAGGATTCCCGCATCATTCTAGTGGACAAAGCCAACTCCGGCGTCTCGGACACCCGGAACCTGGGCCTGAAACTGGCCACCGGCGAATACATCCAGTTTGTGGACAGTGACGACTACATTGACCCGGATTACACCGGGCATCTGGTGGCCGCTGCCGAGGAGCACCACGCTGACCTGGTCATCGCGCCCTACAAAATGGTCATCCCGGCAGGTGCTTCCAAACCCGAACAGGTATTGGAAAAGCTGGAGGACGAGCTGGGCGTGATGACCGTGGCCCGGCCCCCGGAAGTGCGGGAATATGGCTTCCTGCCCGCGGGCGTGTATGACAAAGACCACTTCGCGCTCCGGCTGATGGACAAGCCTGCCTCCTATTTTTACAGCGTGCTCTGGAACAAACTCTACCGCCGCATCCTGCTCACCGGCAACGACATCTGTTTTACCAGCGAGGTGCGCTGGGCGGAAGACCTTGTCTTCAACATGCAGTATATCCAGTACGCGGAAGTGTTTGTCGCCATCGGCACGCCGGGGTACTATTATGTGCAGAACCCTCAGAGCATCTGCCACACCCAGATCAACCCGGCCACCATCGTGCAGAACAAATTACAGATGTTCCGCTATTACAAAGATCTTTACACCCGGCTGGGGATGTACGAGGAGGTCCGGCCCCAGCTGTACAAGTTCCTCGTGGACATTGCCGAGAGCACCTACCCCTCCGGGCCGTTCAAAAAGGCCATCGACGAGGCAAAGGCGTACTGGCGCGCCCACAAACAGTAACACAAAAGGCGAGTGACCCTGCGGTCACCCGCCTTTTTTCTGCGATTGAGCGCCCCTGACAGGGGAGCTGGACACGGGAAAGCGTGGCCTGAGGGGTCAAGCCCCGATGGCGGCGCACTTCTTGGCCAGCCAGTCGCGCTCTTCCTCGGTCAGGTGGGGAGCCAGCTTGGTGAAGACCTCGCGGTGGTAAGCGTTCAGCCAGTCCAGCTCGTCCCGGGTGAGGACGCCGGGCACGACGGGGGAGGTGGCAATGGGCACGAACGTGATCGGCTCAAAGCCCAGGAACGTGCCGTACTGGTTGTCGGCCTTGTGGACGCACATCAGCTCGTTCTCAATGCGGATGCCGACCTGGCCGCCCTCGTAAACGCCCGGCTCGTCGGTGACGATCATGCCCGGCTGAAACACGACGGTGTTCCGGCCGTTCAGGGCATGGGGGCCCTCATGGACGTTGCCCACAAAGCTGACGCTGTGGCCGGTGCCGCAGCGGTAGTTGATGAGGTGACGCCAGAGCGGCTCCCGGGCGATGGTATCCAGCATGTGGCCGTCGCAGTAGTTCAGCCAGACGGCCTTTGCAATGTCGATGTGGCACTGCAGCGTCCAGGTGTAGAACAGCCGCTCGTCCTCGGTCAGCTCGCCCAACGGGTAGGTGCGGGTGATATCGGTGGTGCCGTCCAGATAGGTACCGCCGCAATCCACCAGCAGGAAGCCTTTCCGCTCCAGCTTGGCGTGGTCTTCCTCGGTGGCGTGGTAGTGCATCATGGCAGCGTTTCCGCCGTAGGCGGCGATGGTGCCAAAGCTCTCCACAAGGAACTTGTCCTGTGCGCTGCGGTACTTGTGCAGGATCTCGTCCACGGTCAGCTCGGTCAGCTCCTCACCGGCAGCCAGACGCTCTTCCAGTTCTTTCTGGAACCGGACCATGGCCACGGCGTCCCGGATGTGGGCTTCCTTGGTGTGGGCCAGCTCCACTTCGTTCTTGATGCCTTTCATGGGCAGCAGGGGGTCGGCCTCGTCTTTCACGGTGAGCGCCTTGTTCTCTTTCAGGGTCTCATACACAGCAAAGTTGACGGAAGCCGGGTCGGCCAGCACGGTCTGGGGCTCGGTCTCGGCCGCCAGGAAATGGAGCACGTCGTCGTACTCGGCAATGGTCACGCCGTTCTCTTTGAGCTCGGCTGCCGCTTCCGGCTTGAGGCGGGCGGTGTTGAGGAAGAGGACCGCGCGGTTTTCGGTGACATAGCAGTAGGCCATGGCGTAGGGGGTGCACTGGATATCCATGGCACGGAGGTTGAGCAGCCAGGCCAGGTTGTCCAGCTTGCCCACCAGCTGGGCGGTGCAGCCCAGCTCCTTGAGCTTTGCCCGCAGCTGGCCCAGCTTCTCGGCGGGGGAGAAGCCTGCATACTCTTTGGGCAGGACCCAGGCCGGGGTGGCGGGCAGTGCCGGGCGGCCCTCGGTCCAGAGCTCGTCTTCCAGATTCAGCGTTTTGATGCTGCCGTGCTTTGCTTCCAGAGCTTTCTCCAGCCCGCGCACCAGCCCGCAGGAGGCCGTCAGGCCGCACAGGCCCAGCTTGCCGCCCTCGGGCAGGACCTTGGCGCAATATTCTTCCACGGTGGGCACGCCCGGCTCGCCCATCTTCTGGAGCTGGATCTCGGTGCCGGCGATCTCTTTCTCGGCCTGCACAAAATAGCGGCCATCGGCCCAGACAGCACTCTCGGTCATGGTGACGACAAAGTTGGAGTTCTCGCCGTGGAAACCGGAGAAATAGGTCAGGGAGGTGTAGTGCTCCGGCAGATACTCGCTGGCGTGGGGGTCGCCCACGGGGATCAGGTAAACATCCACACCGTTTGCTTTCATGGCGGCGCGCAGGGCGGCCAGACGCTCAGGAACAGAATTCATGCTCATTGGGTAAAGCCTTCTTTCCAAATCTTACACTTTTACAGTTGCCGGAAGAACGTCCGGCGGCGTTGGTTTGCTGCTTCTTATTGTAACATCCCCGCGCGGAGAATGCAATCCGCATCCCCTCTTGACAGTTTGTATTTGTTGTATTATATTCAATAATACAAACAGGAGGAATGAAAATGCTGTTCCGGTTGGATTTTCAGAGCGCGGTGCCCATCTACCGCCAGATCCGGGATCAGGTGGTGCTGGCCGTGGCGCAGGGGGAGCTGACCCCCGGCGAGCGGCTGCCCACCACCCGGGCACTGGCGGAGGACGCGGGCGTCAATGTAATGACCGTGAGCAAGGCCTACCAGCTGCTCAAGGCCGAGGGATATCTCGTCACCGACCGCCGGGCCGGGGCCGTGGTCTGCGCCCCGCGGGGCAAGGCAGCGGGCCTGTCTGCCGACCAGACCGCCCGGCTGAACCTGCTGGCGGGCGAGGCCCGGCTGGCCGGGCTGACCCTGGACGATTTTGTGGCGGCCTGCAAAGCCGCCTTTGGCGAAACGGAGGACTGAACGATGGAGACCATGAGTAGATTTATGCTGTTGACCTTCTGGCTCTGCGCGGGCGTCAATTACATCATGCTGCGCAATATGAGCAAGCGCCAGAAGGGCCTGCTCCTGGGCGTCACCCTGCCCCCGGAGGCAGACGCCCTGCCCGAGGTGCAGGCCATTGTAAAACAATATCGAACGCGGCTGGGCACCCTCTGTCTGATCTGCGCTGCGCTCAGTGTGCCGCTGGCCTTTGTGCAGGAGACCGCCATTGCGCTGACACTCTGGATGCTCTTCTTTTTTGCCGGGCTGGCCCTGCCTTACCTGCCCCTGCTGTGGGCCAACGCAAAGCTCAAGGCACTGAAAAAAGCCCATGGCTGGCAGGGGAGCGGCTGCCGCATGGTGGATACCGGCGCGTCCGCATTCGCGCTGCCCAAGCCCATGGGCCTGTGGACCCTGCTGGTACCGCTGGTGCTCTGCCTGCTGCCCATGGCGCTGCCCGGTCTGCCCCGGGGCCTGATGCTGGTCTGCGGCATTGACGCCGCCTGCGTCCTCCTGCTCTGGGGGCTGGGGCGGTGGACGTTCCGCCGCCGGGAGGATATGGTCACCGAGGACTCCGCCCGCAACCAGACCCTGCTCCGGGTGCGGCGGCTCTACTGGGACCGCTTCTGGCGGCTGAACCTCTGGGCCATGGCCCTGCTCAACCTCTTTCTGATTCTGGGCTACCGCTCCGAGGCTGCTATCCTGGGCCTCAGCCTTGGCTTTACCGTCCTCCTGCTGGCAGGCTCGCTCTGGATGGAGTTTTCGGTCCGCCGGGCGCAGGCGGCCCTGACGGAGACGGCTCCCATCGTGGCCGATGAGGACGACGCCTGGCTGGGCGGTATCTTCTACTATAACCCCACGGACAAGCGCTTCCTGGTCGCCAAGCGGATCGGCCTTGGCTCCACCGTCAACCTGGGCACCTGGGCGGGCAAACTCTACTATGCTTTTGTCGGCCTTGTGCTGGTGGTCTGCCTTGCCATCGGCCCCATCTTCGGCATTGTGGACAGTATCCCCGTCCGGCTGGAGCTCTCCGGCAGCGCTCCGGTCTGCCTCGTGGCCTCCCATGGCCAGAGCGAAAAATACCGCTTGGACACCGACGCCATCACCGATGTCCAGCTCCGGGACACCCTGCCGGATGCCGCCCGCACCTGGGGCACCGGGATGGACCACTATTTGCAGGGGGATTTCTATGTGATCGGGGAGGGGAACGCCCGGTTCTGCCTCGACCCCACCCAAAAGTGTTTTCTCCGGGTGGAGGCAGGCGGGCAGGTGTATTGGTTCACCGGAGATTCCGAGGACCACACCGCCGCCATTGCGCAGGCACTGCAATCCACCGTTCACTCCTGATGCAAAGGGCCGCGGGGGCCGAATTTTGGCTCCCGCAGCCCTTTCTTTTTGTCATTTGCCCCAAAACGCAACCAATTTGCAAAAAATGTTACAATTTTTTCTTCAAAAACGGCGTTTTACCATTGACAGCCTTGTTATAATAGAGGAGTAAGATGTTTGAGCCAGCACTCTGCGGCTCTGTGTGCTAAAAAGAAAGAGGCATTTGAATCATGACCAAAATTGATATCTTCTCCGGTTTCCTGGGTGCCGGCAAAACCACCCTGATCAAAAAACTGATCAAGGAGTCCTTTGCAGGCCAGAAAGTGGTGCTGATCGAGAACGAGTTCGGCGAGATCGGCATTGACGGCGGCTTCCTCAAGGAGTCCGGCATCCAGATCAACGAACTGAACGCCGGCTGCATCTGCTGCTCTCTGGTGGGCGATTTCCGCGCCGCCCTGCAGCAGGTGGTGGAGCAGTACCACCCGGACCGCATCGTGATCGAGCCCTCCGGCGTGGGCAAGCTGAGTGACGTGACCCGCGCCGTGGAGGGCGTGGCCGAGCACCTGGATGTCCAGCTCAGCAGCTTTGTCACTGTGGCCGACGTGAACAAGGTCAAGATGTATATGAAGAACTTCGGTGAGTTCTACGACGACCAGATCAGCCATGCAAGCTGCATCCTGCTCAGCCGCACCCAGACCGCCAGCGAGGAAAAGATCGCCGCTGCCGTGGCAATGCTGCGGGAAAAGAACCCCACCGCCACTATCGTGACCACCGCATGGGATCACCTGACCGGTGAGCAGATCCTGAAGGCCATGTCCACCAAGGACGACTTCAAGGCCGAGCTGATCGCCATGGCTGCCAAGGCCAACGAGGAGCACGCCCACGAGGACGAGGAAGAAGAGCACGAGCATCACCATCATCACGACCATGAGAACGGTGTGTGCAGCTGCGGCCATCATCATGACCATGATGACGATGATGACGACGAGGATGAGCACGAGCATCATCACCACGACCACGACGAGCACGATCATGATGACCATTGCTGCTGCGGCCACCACCACGATCATGACGATGATGATGACGAGCACGAGCACGAGCATGAGCATCACCATGACGAGCATGACCACGACCACGAGGAGCACGAGCATCACCACGACCATGACGGTCATTGCTGCTGCGGTCATCATCATCACGACCACCACGCTGATGAAGTGTTCACCAGCTGGGGCGTGGAGACGGCCCGCAAGTTCACCAAGGCCGAGGTGGAGCACGCCCTCACCGAGCTGGATACCGGCAATTACGGCATGATCCTGCGCAGCAAGGGCATCGTGGACGGCGGCGCAGACGGCTGGCTGGAGTTCGACTATGTGCCCGGCGAGTGGGAAGTGCGCAGCCGCAGTGCAGACGTGGGCGGCAAGCTGGTGGTCATCGGCTCCAAGCTGAACGAGACCGCCATCGCCCAGCTGTTCGGCTGCTGAGAACCCCATTATTGAGAGAAGGAGCAACCATTTATTATGGCAAAAGAGATCCCGGTCTACCTGTTTGTGGGCTTTCTGGAAAGCGGCAAGACCAAGTTTATTCAGGAGACCTTTGAAGACCCCAATTTCGACTCCGGCGACAAGACCCTGCTGCTGATCTGCGAGGAGGGCGAAGAGGAGTACAACGAGAAAAAGTTCGCCTTCCCCGGCGTGACCGTGAAGGTGCTGGAGGATAAGTCTGAACTGAACCCCCAGAACCTTGCAAAGCTGGGCAAGGAAGCGGACGCAGGCCGCGTGGTCATCGAGTACAACGGCATGTGGCTGCTGCAGGATTTAGCGGATGCCCTGCCCGAGAACTGGCTGGTGTACCAGTGCATCGCCACCGCCGACGGCACCACCGCCCTGACCTACGCCCGCGACAACTCCATGCGCAGCCTGATGCTGGACAAGATCGCCCGCAGCGAGCTGATCGTGTTCAACCGCGCCGAAGCCGTGAACAACGATGACGCCCGGCAGGAGCTGCACAAGCTGGTGCGGCAGGCCTCCCGCAAGTGCGATATCGCCTACGAGTTCAAGGACGGCAGCGTAGCCTACGATGATATTCCCGACCCGCTGCCCTTTGATATCAACGCTGACCCCATCGACATCCCGGATGACGATTTTGGCATCTGGTACATGGACTGTCAGGACGAGCCCCAGAAGTACACCGGCAAGACGGTGCGCTTTCTGGCGCAGGTCTGCCAGACCAACCGCGCCGGCAAAAACAGCTTTGTGCCCGGCCGCTTTGCCATGACCTGCTGCGTGCAGGACATCCAGTTTGTCGGCTTCCCCTGCGTTTACGACGGCTACAAAGCCCTGGAGCAGCGTGCCTGGGTGCGCGTGACCGCTAAGGTCAACTACAAGTTCCACAATATCTACCGCGGCAAGGGCCCGGTGCTGACCGCCCTCTCCGTGGAGCCCGCTGAGAAGCCCCTGAACGACGTTGTGACGTTCTCTTAAATTCGCCCGTCTGCTTTGCGGACGCCTCTCCCAAACAGAGAGGCAAGGGCCGGTCTATAGCCAGTTGGCTTTAGGAGGTTGCTATGAAAGCTTTGTTCCGTATCCTGGGCACGGCGGCTGCCGTTGCTGTCACCGGCGCTGCCATCGTTGTGCTGGATCAGATCCTCAACGACAAGGCCCCGCTCCATGTGGAGGAAATCGAGTTCCCCGAGGACGCCGAAAATGACGCCGAGGAGGCCGCCAAGACCGCACAGGCTTACGCCGAGGGCGAAACCAAAGTGGAGGGCGAAGCCAAAGCGGAGGGCGAAACCAAAGTGGAGGGCGAAGCCAAAGCGGAGGGCGAAACCAAAGTAGAGGGCGAAGCCAAAGCGGAGGGCGAAGCCAAAGCGGAGGGCGAAGCCAAAGCGGAGAGCGAAGCCAAAGCGGAGGCCCCCAACCCGAACCCCGTGGAGGTCGGCCCTGCTGTTGCTCCCAAAGATGAGAACGGCAAGTTCGACCCCACCAAGATCGCGGATGCTTCCGACTTCGGCGATTGGGAAGAGCAGGGCTGCAAGGGCTGATCTGCATTTTTTGAATCCGTAACATAAAACCCCGGCGGAGTCGAACGATCCCGCCGGGGTTTTGCTGTAACTTGCTGTATTTTCTTTTACATGGCGATCCAGCCCAGTGCATTTGCCACCGAGCTGACCAGAATGATGGCCGCGAAAACGGGGCAGAGATACTGGATCATAAAGTTGAAGACGACCTTGCGGCGGAACGGTTTGCCGCTCAAAGTGACCTCTTCCTCGATCTTTTTTACACCGATGACGCGGGAGACCAGCAGGCAGGTGGTGATGGCCGCAATGGGCATCATGACGGAGTTGGTGAGGAAATCAAAGAAATCCAAAAACTGCATCCCGAACACGGTCACGCCTGCCAGCGGGCCGTAGCCCAGGGCCGAGAGGCTGCCCAGCACCAGCATGATGACGCCGATGAGGACGGTGGCCTGATGACGGTCCCAACCCAGCTCGTCCTCAAAGGTGGAGACGGCGCTTTCGGTCAGGGCAATGGAGCTGGTGACCGCCGCAAACAGCACCAGCGTGAAAAACAGGATGCCCACCACGGTGCCAAGGCCCATGCTTTCGAACACCTTGGGGATGGTAATAAACATCAGGGCCGGGCCAGCCTGCAGGGTATCGGGGTCGCCGCCGGAGAACGAGAAGACCGCCGGAATGATCATCAGGCCCGCCATGATGGCAATGGCCGTGTCAAAAATTTCGACGTTCTCGGTGGACTCCTCAATCGAGACGTCCTTTTTCATATAGGAGCCGAACGTGACCAGAATGCCCATGGCGATGGACAGGGAATAGAACATCTGCCCCATGGCCGTGACGACGGTCATCCAGGAGAAATGGGCGACATTGGGCACAAGGAAATACTTCACACCCGCCAGCGCCCCGGGCCGGGTGACGGAGTAACCCGCAATGATGACGGAAAGCACCACCAGAATGGGCATCATGACTTTGGAGACCCGTTCCACGCCGTTGCGGACGCCCGCAAAGATGATCGCCAGCGTGAAGATGGTGAAGATGACAAAGCAGATCTCCGCCGAAGCACCATTGGAGATGAACGACGAGAAATAGCCGTCCGTGGCCAGCTCCTTGCCGTGCCCGGCAATGTATTCCGCCAGATACCGGATGACCCAGCCGCCAATGACCGAGTAATAGGGCACGATGAGGATGGGGATGATGGCGTTGATCCAGCCGCCGAACGAGAGCCCGCCCTTTTTGCCAAAGGCTGCGAAAGCGCCCACCGGGCTCTTCTTGGTCATCCGGCCCAGAGCCGTCTCCGCCACGATCATGGTATAGCCGAACGTGAATGCCAGCAGAATGTAGATGAGCAGAAAGATGCCGCCGCCATACTTGGCCGCCAGATACGGGAAACGCCAGATGTTGCCAAGGCCAACGGACGCGCCTGCGGCCGACAGCACAAAGCCGATCTTGCCGGAGAACGCGCTCCGCTTTTTATATTGAGGTTCCATGTTTTTCTCCTTTCCCAAATTCCAAAACGAACGAATCCAGTGTAGCACAGGCCATCGGCAAATTCAATGCACCGGAACAGTATGTTGCAACGCCCGGCCCCGCAGGCGTTCTTGTGTTCCCCCCGCCGCCGTGTTACAATAGTCTCAGGCGTTTTTCGTGTTTTTTGTCAAAGCCGGTCGGTTTTTGCCGTGCTTTGCTTTACGAATTGCACTTTATTGAAAAATTTCAACTCAAAGGAGAGATTTCATGGCGCAGACCAGACAGGATATGGGGAGCGGCAATGTCAAAAAACTGCTGCTCCAGCTCATGATCCCCGCCGTTGTGGCTCAGGTGGTCAACCTGCTGTACAACATCGTGGACCGTATTTATATCGGCCATATTGCGGGCATTGGCGCGGCGGCGCTGACGGGTGTGGGCCTGTTTGCCCCCATCCTGATGCTGCTCAACGCGTTTGCCATGCTCATCGGCGCGGGCGGCGCGCCCCGCACGGCCATCGCGCTGGGGCAGGGCAACAAAGAAGAAGCCGAAAAGATCATCGGCAACAGCTTTACCATGCTGCTGTTTTTTGCCGTGGTGCTTACCATCGGGTTCTATGCCGGGGCTCCCATCCTGCTGCGGCTCTTTGGTGCCAGCGAGGCCACCCTGCCCTATGCGCTGGCCTACAGCCGCATCTATATCCTGGGCTCGGTCTGTGTCCTCCTCGTCATGGGCATGAACCCCTTTATCACCACCCAGGGCTTTGCCAAGATCAGTATGCTGACCACCGTCATCGGCGCGGTGATCAACATCATCCTGGACCCCATCCTCATCTTTGTGCTGGACATGGGCGTGCGGGGTGCCGCCATTGCCACGGTGCTCAGCCAGGCCGTGGGTGCCTGCTGGATCCTGCGCTTCCTCACCGGGAGCAAGACCATCCTCCGGCTCCGCAAAGAGCACCTGCGGCCCGAGGGCCGGGTCATCCTGCCCGTGATGGGGCTGGGCATCTCCACCTTTGTGATGCTTTCCACCGAGAGCCTGCTCTCCATCAGCTTCAGCTCCAGCCTGGCCCGGTACGGCGGCGATGTGGCCGTGGGTGCCATGACCGTCATCACCAGCGTGTCCCAGCTCTGTACCCTGCCCATTCAGGGCATCTGCCAGGGCGGCCAGCCGGTCATGAGCTTCAACTTTGGCGCGGGCAATCAGGCCCGTGTGAAAGAGGCGTTCCGTTTCCAGTTCACCCTCTGCTTCGGGTACACCACCCTGTTCTGGCTGGGGATGATGCTGGTGCCCGGGCTGGTGGCCGGCATCTTCACCTCCGATGTCCCCCTCATCCAGTACACCACCTGGGCCATGCGCATCTACATGGCCGGTATCTTTGCCATGGGCGTTCAGATCGCCTGCCAGCAGAGCTTTATGGCGCTGGGGCAGGCCAAGGTCAGCCTCCTGCTGGCCTGCCTGCGCAAGCTCATCCTCCTCATCCCGCTCATCTTCCTCCTGCCGCATCTCCTGCCGGACCCGGTGTTTGCGGTCTTCCTCGCGGAGCCCGTCAGCGACATCACGGCGGCCAGTATCACGGTGTTCACGTTCCTGTCCCGGTTCGATAAAATTCTCAATCGGGGCGCGGCGAACGTCTGAGCGTATTTCTGGAACAAAAAAATCCATCGCTGTTTTTGACAGCGATGGATTTTTTGTTTGCGGCTTTTATGCGTTGGTCTTCTCATCCTCCGCGACACGCTCCGGGGCCTCGGCCTGAACACGGGTCAGCATATCCATCTCGGGCATCAGCTCATGGCTGACCACCGAGAGCATTTCCTCAAGCTTTTTGCAGTCCTCCAGGGAGAACCGCTCCCTGGCACGCTCAATGACAGTGTGCAGGTAGGAATAGCTGATGTTGTAGTAGTTGATATACTTCTGTGTGGGGCGGAGATGGTACTCCCGGCGGTCCACCGTGGACTGGATCTTTTCCACATAGCCCTTGCGGACCAGGCTGCCGATCTTATAAGCGGCATTGGGGGTGGAAATGCCCATCATCCGGGAAAACTCGGCAATGGTGGGCTCTCCCATGGCCATGATGCCCTCCATGCAGAACGACTCCACCGTGGTCAGGGTCGCCTCCCGGGTAGCAAAGCGCTGGAACACGCTCTGGTAAAAATGCAGTTTGAACTTGGTGTAGACTTCCTGAAACACTTCTTCCAGCAAGATGAACGCCCTCCTTGTGGCAAATTAACTCAATTTCCTTTAGTATATCACGTTTTGGAGGGAAAAATCAACGCTTATCGCAAAATTTTCAGCGAACAACTTTTTTGCCGTGGCCCGTCCGCACCCGGATGACGCTCAACACGATAAGCTCCAGGAAAATGGCGACGCCCAACAGTACCAGAGAGCTGACCAGATTGGCCCGGGCACCCAGCACGGCCTCCGACAGGCCGGTGAGGACATAGCAGCCCGCCGAGACACCGGCCACCGTCAGCGCATAGGGCAGCTGGGTGGAAACGTGGTTCACATGGCTGCAATGGGCACCAGCCGAGGCCATGATGGTGGTGTCGGAGATGGGGGAGCAGTGGTCACCGCAGACGGCGCCGGACAGGCAGGCCGCAATGGAGATGACCAGCATCTCTCCCTCCGGGAATGCATGGCAGACGATGGGGATGAGGATGGAGAACGTGCCCCAGGAGGTGCCGGTGGCAAAGGCCAGGAAGACGGCTACCACAAAGATGATGACCGGCAGCAGATACTGCAGCGCCGCGGCCGAGCCGCCCAGCAGGTTGGCGACGTAATATTTTGCACCCAGCAGGCCGGTCATGCCGGACAGCGTCCAGGCGAGGGTCAGGATCAGCATGGGGCTGACCATAGCCTTGAATCCCTCGGGGATGCAGGCGGCAAAGTCCTGGAACGTCATCACTTCCCGCACGCGGTAGAACACAAAGGTAAAGAACAGGGCAATGCTGCTGCCCATGACAAGGCCCATGGAAGCGTTGCAGTCCGCAAAGGCGGTAATGAAATCGGTGCCCTCAAAGAAGCCGCCGGTGTACACCATGCCAAAGATGCAGGCCACAATGAGGACGATGACCGGGGCCACCAGGTCGATGACATGGCCCTTGGTGTCGGTGCCGTCGTCCACATCGTCGCCGTAGGGGCGGTCCTCGGTGGTGAAGAGGTCGCCGTTCATGGCGTTGGTCTCATTCAGCTTCATGGGGCCGTAGTCCGTCCCGGTAAAGATGACGAACAGGCTCATGACCATGGTGAGGATGGCGTAATAGTTATACGGGATGGTGCGCAGGAACATGGTAAAGCCGTTGATGCCGGAGCCCTCGGGCACCGAGGAAGTAACAGCAGCAGCCCAGCTGGACACCGGCGCAATGATGCAGATAGGGGCCGCCGTGGCGTCAATCAGGTAGGCCAGCTTGGCGCGGGAGACTTTCTGACGGTCGGTGACCGGGCGCATGACCGAGCCGACGGTCAGGCAGTTGAAGTAGTCGTCCACAAAGATCATGATTCCCAGCAGCAGGGTGGCAAACTGTGCCCCGGCCCGGGTGTGGATATGGGTGGAGGCCCACCGGCCAAAGGCCGCGCTGCCGCCGGCCTTGTTCATCAGGGCCACCAGAATGCCCAGCATGACCAGGAAGACCAGGATCCCCACATTGCTGCTGTCGGACAGCTTGGACACCATGCCGCCGTCCTCATTGAAGAACAGGGTGGTCAGGGCCAGCTCCAGGTTGCCGTTGGCGTAAAGCAGGGCACCGGTGGCAATGCCCACCAGCAGGGAAGTGTAGACCTCCTTGGTGTTCAGGGCCAGCACGATGGCCACCACCGGAGGCAGCAGGGAAAGTGCCGTGCTGTACACGGCGCAGGTGTAAGTAGACGGGTCTGCGATCTTGCCCGGTGTGGCAGACGTGCACCACAACAGCAGGCCGAAGACGAGCAGAGCGCCCACCCAGGAGAGATTGTTCTTTTTCATGAAAATGATTCCTCTTGAAGATCAGGTTTGTTTTGGGACGCGGCGGGGCAGACTATCCCCCAGAAAGGAAGAAAGGGGGTGTTTGCCGCGCCGGATTATAAAGCGTTGTATTTTGAGCTGTTCCGCGCCAGCGAGCAGGCCGCCCGCCTGTTGTGGGAGGCCCAGCAGAAAGCCGAGCAGGAGGCCCTGCGGGCCGACCCGCCGCCGCTGGAACTGGAACCTTTCCGTCATCGCTCACGCGATGCCACCTCCCCTGTCGAGGGGAGGCCTTGGCAGTCGGATGAAAGTTGATCTATTTGCCAAAGGCTCCCCTGTTAGGAAAGACTCCCCCGGCCGGGGGAGGTGGCACGAAAGTGCCGAAAGGGGAGTGGCTG
>OBKN01000506.1_pt1 | contig 17340 bp, 20 predicted proteins | sample 1519931 | NCBI WGS metagenome assembly OBKN01 (sample SAMN04209254, study PRJEB22552) | human gut metagenome | biome: gut; material: feces | host: Homo sapiens | place: USA: Oklahoma
TTGTTGATGATGCTTTCAGCCTTATCGCGCTGCCATTGAGGAATGACGGAAAGCTCTTTTTCAATGCCTTCACGCTCAGACTGTGAAACACTATCAGAAAAATTGAGTTTTTGAAGAATGCCGCGTGGCTCTGCCTTCTTCGCCGCCCACATCGCCTTGCTGCTTTCGCTCCTGCCAAAGCCTGCCACGCTGGTGCGGGCACTGTTGGCCCTGCTGCCGGTGGCGCTGATAAAGTCGGCCAGCTCCTGACGGGCCTGCCGGAGCTTTACCGCGCTGGCGGTGGTATCGGCCCCGGCGGCATCTTCAGCCAGATACCGGCGCTTGTACTTGCGCACGGTGCGCTCCCGGGCCCGCTGCATCTGGCTGATCTCGTACCGGGTGTACTTGCCGCCGTTGTACTCGATGTCCCGGGCGTTCAGGGCTTCCAAGCTCTCCTGCGTCCATGCAGGCGGTGCACCCAGCTCAGGGAAGATGGCAAAGAAGGTGTGACGGCAGTTCCAGCCGCAAAGCCCTGCGCCGGTGCCGTAGCCGGTGGCGGCTTCGAAGTCCGGGTAATGCTTGCCCATGTAGTCCACAGCGCCGCCCCGGTGGAACTGCCTGCCCTGCCACTCAGCGTGGGAAGGCCGGGCCCCGCCGTGGGCCGTGGTCTCGAAGAACTCCACCCCCATTTCATCGGCCCGGGCCACTTGCAGCTTTGCACCGGTCTGATTCACACCAGTCAGCACCGCCCGGCGGGCGGCAACTTCCAGCGTGTCGGTGTGGCCGGTGGGGTAGGTGATGTACTTCATGGTGTCGGCCAGACTGTCCACCGCGCTCTTGATGGCGCTCTTGTAGTCGAACGCACCGCTGCTCACCTTGAGATGGGCGCGGTCGAGGGCGGCTTCAAACTGGCCGCTGACGGTGTTGGCCGTGGTGGCAGTCAGATTGTGAAAGGTTCCTGCCGTCTGCTGGTAGCCAGCGTTGAGCAGGGCCTGCAGGGTGGCATTGTCGGCAAAGGGCGTGGGTTCCTTGCCGTAGTGGTAGTAGATCTCGTCCTCGGCCTCCATGGCCCGGGTGGCCGCTTCCTGCATGAGCCGCCGGATCTCAGCTTCGCTCTTTCCGGTGTAGCGGGCCAGCTTCTTTACCACGTCCTGCCGGAGGGCTTCGGTCTGCTCATACCGCCACAGCTGCCAGTTGGCCGTGGGGGTCAGGGTGTCCATTTTGGAGATGCGCCGGGCCACGTCCCGCAGGATATCGTCCTCGACCTGCTGCCAGAGCAGCACAAGCCGGTCGGGTGCGTGGTCGAGATAGTCCGGGGCCAGCATCAGCCGCCCCCGCCGAAGCTCAGCTCAGGCTGCTTGTTCTCGTCAGCGGCTTCCTGCGCCAGCTTGCGGGCTTCGTCCTCGCTGTATCCCTCAAACTCCACCAGATACCGCCAGAATGGGAACTTCCCGGCGGTAACGTATCCCCAGAACATCTGTTTGCGCTCCTTGGGATCTGAGATGATGGAATCATCGAAATCGAAGGTCACAGTGCACTCGCCCGGCAGGGGAACCGCCGCGCCGCTGCGCCATGCGGCATCCAGCAGGATGTTCACGGCATAGACCAGATCAGTGATGGCTGTGCCGAGGGCCCGTTGCAGGTCTTTGACGGTGGTATAGCTGCGCTGCTTGCTGGAGCGGATCTCCTCGGCGGTCTTGTCCACGTTCTGCGGGTCAGACAGGGTACCGTAGGCAATGCCGCACTGAAATTCGATACGCTTGAGCATGGAATCCAGCCCTTTGCGGTAGCTCTCATCCCGCAGGGTGGGGGCAAACACCTCGTAAAGGTTCCGACCGCCGGAGACGCTGCCATTGATCCAGTTGCGGTAGAGCCGCTGTTCCCGCAGAGGCATCGTGGAACTACCGTCAGGACCCGGGCGCAGGGCAGTCTGGTCTACATCGAGGGCCAGCTGGCCGCCGTTGTACTCCCAGAGCAGTGCACCATACTGTTCATCTGCATCCCGGATGATGTCTACTGCCGGAGCGTACACGCTGACACCCAGCGGGGAGTGCCGGTCAGCGGCGTTTCCTTTGGGGACCTTGAAATAGCCCCACAGCGGCCTGTCCACGCCAGTGAACTCCGTATGCGGGGCCAGTGCAGCCCACTCGGCAACGTCAGTCAGGGGGACTTCAACGCCGATATCAGCGCTTGTCATGGAACGGAACGCCTTGACGGTGACTGTATACTTTCCGCTGGAAAACTCGTGGTTTTCCAGCCGGGTGTAGATACGTCCGCCCCGCACCAGATGATCGTAAAAAATAGCCCCGGTCATACGTCCGGAGCTGTCAAAGCGAGTGGGACAGAAGCAATCCCCCTGCACCACATCGATCTGGATGTGGCCAGCAGGGTCGAGATAGGGCCGGAACAGCACCCCGCCCAGGGCGCAGCCGTACTCCACGGGAATGCGCAAGTCGGCAATAAAGGGCTTGAGCAGCTCATTGATGCTGTCTGCCCGGGCACTGCCGGAGACAAGGCATTCCATTTCCAGCGTGGTCAGCCGGGCCAGCTCGGCAGCAATGCTCTGGGGCAGGCCAAGACTGTGCAGCGGGTCTTTGCCGCCGTGACACCATGGGCCGCCGGTATCATACATCTGCGCCCAGAGGGTGATGGCACTCTCCATGGGGGCAGACACGCTGACGCTGATCGGGGTATCCTCCCCGAACCAGAGCCGGGCCTTCTCCCGCAGCCACGAAAGCAGCTTGTCAAACATTACTTGGCTCTCCAATCTGCCCAGCGGATGAGCGGGGCGAATATCGTGTAACAGAAATAGCGGATATCATCCATGGCGTGGTCGTTCTCTTTAACGACCCTGTCCTCTTTGGCTTTGTCGTCCCACGAGTACAGGCCGAACTCCCGGCGGGAATCGGTGCAGCTTTCATGGATCCGGACAAGTCCGGCCTGCATCAGGGAAGCCACGCAGCGGATGCCGTTCAGAACATCGTTGTCTGCGGGGATGACCTGATACCTGCCGTGCCGCCGGATGGTCTCGATAAAAGATGCGGCGGAAGGGTCTACGCACACAGCCTGAATGTAATAGCCCTTTGTGAGCCGCTCCAGCTCGGCGTAGTGCTCCTCGTCGGTGCGCTGCACCCGCTGTTTGCGGCTGTCGAAGTAACTCTCCCTGATACGCAGGGCCTTTCCTTCATGTATAACCCACAGGCCCATGGAACAGGGGTTGTGGGTGCCGTAGTCGATGGATACATAGAACTGTCCGTCGATGCCAGCTGTGCTGCCGTGAAAGAGGTAAGGATCCGCGCAGAGCGAAAAGAAGGGATAGACCAGACCGGACGCATTGCACCAGTGGCCCAGAATAAAGCGGTCGTAATAGACAGTCCCGGCCAGCTCATGCTTCAGGTGCTCCACGAACTCCTGCGGGAGAAATGGGTTATCGTCGATGGTGGAAGTCTGGCAGAAGATGTCCACCTCGGGGTCATCAATGAACTTTTTGAGAAAATGCTCCTGACTGTCCGGGTTGGCTGTGCCGTCGAAGTGGGAATGAGGACAGCGCAGGCGGGTCTTGAGCATCTGGAACACGTCTTCATCCCAGGTGGTCATCTCATCGCCGTAACCGTACTCGATGGTCATGCCCTGAATACGGGCAACGTGTTTTTTGCTGTCCGCGCCCAGAATGTGGACCCGGCGGCCAAACAGCCGGGCAGTGTTGTCGCTGCTGATGGTTCCCACAAGGGCCTCGCCCCAGATCTCTCGCATGGGGTCCAAAACGTTCCGGCTGATGGTGCCCTGTGTGTTGCCCAGCATTACCGCTGCGCCCTCACCCCGCAGAGCCAGAAGGCGCTGGGGAATGACCACGGCATAGTCCAGCCAGCTCTTGCCGGAACCGGTAGCCCCAACTTTCAGGTTCCACCGGTGCGAACAGGAAGCCAGATATTCTTTCTGCTTAGTCGATAACACTGTCTACTCCTCCCAGGATCTTGCGGGCCTCGGCCAGCTGATCAGAGGCATCGCCGGACACGCCATTGAACATTCCCAGGTGCCGCCCCAACAGATCCAGGGCTTTCAGCTTGTCGGCCAGCTTGACCTCCTGCTCCAGACCGTCCTCTCCGAAGGTCTTGACCTTGACCGACTGCACAGCAGCCAGATCGTCCGGTGCGGCATCGCTTTTCAGGGAAGCCGTCCTAGCATCGATGAGGTCGCCCGCGTTGACGAACGCCACCTTGGCCAGCTCTCGCACCACCCGGTCAGCGGACACGCCGGTGCGGCGGCTCTGCTCGGCCTGAAGCTGTGCGATGCGGTTCTGGATACTAACATTCGCTAACAGCCGCGCTGCCTGCTCATTGGCCGTCTTTGGGGAGTATCCGGCACGGATGGCCGCCTGGGTCGCGTTCAGATCGATCATATATTCTTCACAGAACCGCGCCTGCTTGTCGGTCATCCTCACCACCTCTCTCGTCGTCAGGGTACAAAAAAGCCGCCCCGGGACAGCCGGAACGGCAAGTGTGATCTTCGAAAGCAGCCCGCAAAGCACAAGAAGGAGAAAAATGCTGTTAAGCGGCAAAAGGTCCAAAAGGAGCAATTCATTATGGAGGTACTCAGGAGGCTGCTTTGAAGCGGCGCACCGCTTTGCGCGGCTCCGCTTGTACCCAGAATATCACAAATGGGGTGTTTTGCACATGGATGCAGGATGGATGTGATATGGAATCATTCCAGTGTATCCCAGAGCAGAGCCAGCCGCTCACAGCCCCCGCGGATGATCTTTGAGACCTCGGAATTTTCGCACAGTCCCAGAGCATCCACGATGGCGGGCTGGTGCCTGTTCTCGATGTAGAACATCCGGATGCAGTCGCCCTGCCGGACGGTCTCGGGGTCTACGGCCCCGGTGTAGGCCCTGCAGGTGGCATTCATCCTCAGCAGTGCAAGGCGCTGCTCCATCTGCTTCAGCTCCCGTTCCTCTGCATCCAGCCGGGCAACGGCATCTCCGACCTTATCACCGGAACTTCCGCCCGTGGGCATTCCGTTCAGGCTCTGGGTGCATTTCTCGGCAGCATCCCGGATGCGTTGGATCTTCTGCTTCTGGGCCTTCACGGCGGCAGCGCCGTCCCGGCACTGCTGGAACCATGCCTTGACCGTTTTGTAATCCGTCATCCCCACACCTCCACACGCACGAACACACCGCAGGGGTCCGACCAGAACTTCTCCACGATCTCGCTGCACACCTGAGCATCATCGTGCCAGAAGTGCAGGCGGGTCATCTCGTCCTTGAGGGCCTTTTCCAGATTGTCAGTGTCAGGTTTGGAGGTGCGCCAGCTGCCGTCCGGGCGGCCCTCGGGGGCAAAGCACCACTTGACCACCAGCCGCACTGGCTTCCCGGCGGGCACGGGCTGATTCGGCGCATGGGGTGCCAGGTAGGCATGGAGCTTGGCCCGGGCGGCTTTCAGTTCGGCGCTGTCGTGGAGCACGGCACAGGGCTTGCCGCCCTTCATGTAGGCGTGCAGCTCCTTGGCGTTGTGGGTGGTGGTGGGCGGCTTCATGGGCAGGAAAAATTGAGCAATGGGCAAAAATTGCACGTTCGTTTCACCTCGTTCTTTCTTTTTGTTCGGCCAACGTGATGGGGAGGGTTCCCCGGAGGGATGGGGGCTGCGTTCGCCCCATCCTCTGGGAGACCCCATCACACATGCTGCAGTTATAGCTATTATATATAGGCTATTTTGCACTGCAAAATTTGCAGTCATAGCGGCTATAACTGCAAAATTGCAGTTTTTGCTGTCGTGCAAAATAGCGGCTATAACTGCATTTTTATAACAGATTGTAATTTGAAAATATACAACTCGTTTAACCTGCGCTGCCGGGTTCCTTGCGTCCGACTTTTTCGCCGTCGATCCAGAACCGCCCGTCATCCTTCAGGCGGGTCTTGACGGTGCGGGGCTTCAGATCCATGTACTCGGCCAGACTGTAAACAGTCACTTCGCCATCCATCATGCAGGCTTCAAAGGCAGTGTCCAGCTCGGCCTTTTTGTCCTTGCTGACTTTGTCCTTATTGCCCCAGCGCTTGGATGCGCCCCGGGTACCCAGTGACTTGTAATCGCTGTCCGGCTGCAGATCCTCCAGCAGGCCGGTGTCCGGCTTGTGGATGGGGTAGTCGAACCAGAGGTTCACAGGGTCGAAGCGTGCAAACTCGCGTAGGGTGCCCTCAATGCGCCAGGCGGTCATGCTGTCGGCTTTTTTCTGGGCGGCTGCGATCTGGGCATCGATGGCCCGCAAGTCGGCCATGCCAAGGTGTTCTTTGGCAATGGCCAGCATCCGGCTTTTGCTCAGGGCATCGTCCGGGCCGTAGGCATCGGCATGGCCGCGCTTGTCCAGCATGGCCTTGAGCACCCGGCAGGCGGCCTTGTTGTGGAGCTGTTCCAAGATGGCATCGGTGGGGGTGAGCTCTGTCATATCCAGCATGGCATCCGGGTCGCGGGCAAATACGCCGGAGCCGCTGGCGCGGTCCATGCTGCGCTTGCCGCCCTGGGCACCCTTGGAGTGGTGGTGGCAGTAGATCACGGCACAGTCCAGCGCACGGCAGACAAGGTCGAACTGGTTGCAGAACTTTGCCATCTGATCGGCGCTGTTCTCGTCACCGGTGATGACCTTGTAGATGGGGTCGAGGATGACGGCGGTGTAGCCTTTCTTACCCGCCCGGCGGATGAGCTTGGGGGCCAGCTTGTCCATGGGGACGGAAGCACCGCGCAGGTTCCAGATGTCAATGTTCCGCAGGTTCTGCGGGGGCAGGCCGAGGGCAGTATACACATCCTTGAAGCGGTGCAGGCAGGAGGCCCGGTCCAGCTCGAGGTTGATGTACAGCACCTTGCCCTGGGCACAGGAAAAGCGGCCCAGCCAGGGCGTGCCCTCGGCAATGGCGATGCACAGCTCAATGAGGGCGAAGCTCTTGCCCGCCTTGCTTGGGCCTGCCAGCAGCATCTTGTGACCCTTGCGCAGCACCCCGGTGATGAGGGCATCGGCCAGCGGCGGCAGGTCGTTCCAGTCGTCAGCCAGACTTTCGGTTTCAGGCAGCTCATCGGTCTCAGCTTCCAGCCAGTCCCGCCACTCGTCCCAGCAGCTTTTGCCGATGTTGGTCTCCAGCAGGGTCTGCCGCTGACTGCCGCGCAGGATGCCGGGCATCCGGGAAAGGCGGCTAGGGTTGCGGTTCTGCTGGTCGAGGGTCAGACCATTCTTCTGGCAGGCGGCATAGAGGTAATCCACCCGCTTGCGGTATTCGGTGTAATCCGGGGCATCCACCTTGACGATGGCGTGGACGCTCTTGCCGCCGGAGTAGACCAGGGCGGCACAGGGCAGCTCCAGCTGCTTGATGATGGCCTGCTGTCTGCCCAGATCCATGTTGTCGCATTCCACCAGAGCGTAGCGGTAGGCGGTGATATTGGCATCCTTACGGCCCGTTCCGTCCACCGGGTTGAAGCAGATCCACGCGCCCACCTCGGGGTCGCAGTCGCCCACCACCTTGCCGATGTCCCCGCCGCAGGTGTCCAGCTCTGCGATGAGCTGGCCTGCGGTGCGGTCCCAGCAGCCTCTGGTGGGGCGGCGGCGGTCGTCGGCCATGAAGCTCTCGGTCACATAGGCCACGTGATCGTCCTGCTCAAAAAGGGCCTGCAGGTAGCGCCTGAGCTGGTCAACTGGGTCCCACTGCTCAGGCAGAGCCAGGTCATGGGATTCTACCCACCGGGGGTCCACCAGCTGCCCCTCCGTTCTGGAGGAGCCGGTGGTGAGCTCGTCGCCCCAGTCCAGCGCGTGGCCCGCGGGGCCGCTCCATCCGTGGCTGTAGGCCAGCTGGAAAATGCTGCTCTCGGTGACAGGCTTTGTGCTGCCGTGAAAGCTCTCCCACTTCCGGGCACACTCCCCCTTGTGGTAGCGGCCCCCGTCCCGGGCGCTCCATGCTTCCCAGACGGTGACGGGCAGGCCCGCTTCCTTGAGGCCCATGCCCACCATCGTCCACTCCTCATAAGTCAGGGAGGCCGGGGAAATGAAGTCCAATGCTTCTTTGAGTTCAATCTCATCATTCATCTGCGTTACCATACATCCCATGCGGGTGTTTCAGGCGGGGCGGGCGGCGTATAGGTGCTTGGGGTAACACCCTTGGGCACACCCCGCCAGCCCTGGGCCGCAATGCGGTCGATCATGTGTTTGGCCTGCTCAAAACTCCATGTGCCCACATGCTGGAAGCCGTATTTTTCCAGACAGCGGATCTGTTTTGGTGTGGTGAGGCCTTCGTCCCGGCGTTTGTGCAGCCGGTCCAGCAAAAGGCTGGCCTTGCCCGCCGACTCCACTGCATCCGGCAGAATGCCCAGCTTTTCGAGGGCGGAGGTCTGCTGTTCGGTGGGCGGCCCGGCTTCCCAGCCAAAGGCCGGCACATAGCCGGACAGGTCCTCGGCCTGAATGCTCATTTCGTATTGGAGCGGGTCCACCAGCTTTGCCTTTTTGCGGCGCTGTTCGGCCAGCTGTTTTGCAAGGGCCTCTTCCCGCTGGGCCACCACGTCCTCGCAGGCCTGGGCGGCGGCTTCCTCGATGTCCTCGGGCGCACCGGTCTCTGCCAGATTTTCGGTCATCTGCCGGGCCACGGCCCTGTCCTCGCACACAAGGTCTGCCGGGCGGCAGAGCTCGTGCTTGTCGGTCATCCATAGAAAGTCAAGGAGTAGCAGGTCGGTCTTGCCCTCGGCCAGACGTGTGCCGCGCCCCACCATCTGGCTGTACAGGCTGCGCACTTTGGTGGGCCGCAGCACCACCACACAGTCCACGCTGGGGCAGTCCCAGCCCTCGGTGAGCAGCATGGAATTGCAGAGCACGTTGTACTTCCCTGCATCGAAGTCGGCCAGCACTTCCTTGCGGTCGGCGCTCTGGCCGTTGACCTCGGCGGCCTGGAACCCCTTGGCGTTGAGCAGATCCCGGAACTTCTGGCTGGTTTTGATGAGGGGCAGGAACACCACCGTCTTGCGGCCCCTGCACCGCTGCACCATCTCGGCGGCGATCTGCTCCAGATATGGGTCCAGCGCCGTGCCCAGCTGCCCCAGCGAATAGTCACCGCTGGTGAAGCCAACTTCGGAGATGTCCAGCTGCAGGGGAATGGTCTGGGCCATGATCTTGCACAGATAGCCCTCTTTGATGGCATCAGTCAGCTTGTACTCATAGGCCAGGCTGTCGAACACCTCGCCCAGGTTCCGCATGTCGCCGCGGTCAGGGGTGGCGGTCACACCCAGCACTTTTGCACCCTCGAAGTAGTCCAGGATGCGGCGGTAGCCGTCGGTGATGGCGTGGTGGGCCTCGTCAATGATGATGGTTCCGAAGTAGTCCCGGGGAAAGCGTTCCAGCCGGGCGGAGCGCTGCAGGGTCTGCACGCTGCCCACCACCACCCGGAACCAGCTGTTCAGGCAGGTGGATTCTGCCTTTTCCACGGCGCTGACAAGGCCGGTGGAACGCTGGAGCTTGTCTGCTGCCTGTTCCAGCAGCTCGCCCCGGTGGGCCAGGATAAGTACCCGGTCCCCGGCACGCACCTGATCGGCGGCAACGGAGGCGAACACGATGGTCTTGCCGGTGCCGGTGGGCAGCACCAGCAGCGTGCGCAGACGGCCCTGCTCCCACTGGGCGTGGATGCTGTCCCGGGCGGCCTGCTGATAGGGACGCAGGGCTTGGATGTTCGCCATCAGAATGCCCCCTGTGTCCAGCCCTGAGCGGGCGCGGCCTTAGGTTCCGGCGGCGGCAGGAAGCGAGTGACCTCATTGCTCTGGCCGGTCTTACCTGCGTTGGGGCCGCTCTGCTTGGTGTATTCCCGGATGCCCAGACGGCACCAGCCCCGGGCACCCACCACCTCGTTCCAGCGGGGGCGGAAGGTCTCACCGCGCTTGCACTGGCCGATGCTCTCAAAGAAAGCACCCAGCAGGCCCTGGGTCTTGGTGTGCAGGTACAGGCGGTCGGTGACGGTGGTGTCACCCTTGGCCCCGCCGAAGATCTTCAGGGTCAGCTTTGCCATGGAGCAGGGCGGCAGCTTGGCGCTGCCCTCAAAGCGGGCACGTTCCATGCCGGTGACCTCAAAGGCATAATCGCCCTCGGGCAGGAGCACGAACTCCTGCTGCTCGTTGGTAAATTCGTCGTCCCAGCTCAGGGCTCGGTCGGTGTTCATGTCATTCATAAGTAAGTTCTCCTTTCAATTGTCAAAACGGCAGGTCACGGCTGTCCAGCACCATCTGGAGCACCTGGGGCCATGCGGCCACCAGACAGCCCTCTACGAAATCGGCCGGATAGTCCCGGATGGGCATATCCTCGGGGAAATAGCCCCGCTTGCCCACCACAGCCTGCAGCTCCTCCGGCGTGACGTTGTTGGCGCTCATCAGGGGAGCCAACTTTTCCGGCACGCCCAGTGCGATCAGGTCGGGCACCAGCAGAGCTTGTGGCACCGTCTCGGCGGGTGGTTCCGGCTGCGGGGCAGGCGCGGGCAGGATGTCGGCTTCCGGCTGGGGGCGAGGTTCCGGCCTCGGCTTCGGTGCGGGCGCAGGTGCGGTGCCGGGGATGCAGGCGGCGATGCCGGCGTAATCAAAAGGCATCTCGTCGGGCAGGCCAAAGCGGTTCTTGGCATCCCAGCAGGGGTGATGGGTGGTGTACATGACCCGGCGGCCGCCGGTGACCTTGTTTTTTGCGTTGGGGGCACTGCTGCTCTTTTCCACCACGGTCTGATAGTTGACAAAGAGCAGCATATCGCACCACTCCCGGATTAGCGGCTCTACCTGCTTGGTGGTCTTCATGGTCCAGCGGTCGTAGGAGCCAGCAGCGTCCGGCTGCTCGAACTTGGTAATGGCCGCGTGGGCAAGGACCAGAACATTGTGTCCGGTGTTCAGCACCTCTTCCAGTGCGTCCAGCAGCTTGCCGAACTCCTCTTTCAGGTAGGTGTAGCCCTTTCCGTAGCCAAAGCCCTCCAGCCCGTCCACCTTGGCCTTGGCGCAGACGGCATCAATGGCCAGCCGTTCGGCCCAGTCGGCGGTGTCGATGACCAGCGTGCCGCAGGGGATATTTCCCCTGCGCACCTCGGCTACCTCGTCCAGCAGCATGGCCCAGCTGGTGGGCTGGGGCAGGCGCTTGATGTTCAGCCGCTTGGTGCCGCCCTCAGTGTCGATGAACACCGGGTCCGGGAAGCGGGAGGCAAAGGTGCTCTTGCCGATGCCCTCGGGGCCATACAGCACGGTCTTGACCGGGGAATCCTGCACCCCGGCGGTGATGGCATACTTGCTCATTTAGAACGCTCCTTTCGTCCAGCTTCTGGGCTGGGGCTTTTCGGTGACAGGCGGCTCGGCATCTTTTACCATGCCGTCCTCAATGATGATCTGGCACTCGCTGCCGGTGGAGACCCGGGTGGCGATGGCCTGCAGGTGCTCTGCTTCCAGCCAGCGGCCAAACTCGGTCAGGGTGGTCATGTCCATCTGCTCCAGCTTGTCCAGCAGCACAAAACCGCAGTCCGGGTTCAGGCGGCGGACAATGGCGGCGGCTACCCGCAGCTGGTCACTGCCGGACATATCCCGCCAGTGCTTTCCTTTATAAGTAAGGGCACCGTCCTCCACACTCAGCTCAGGCAGGGGCAGGTCGGCACCGTTCAGCAGGGCCATGCGGTCAGCCCGCTTCTGGGTGATGGCTTCGGTGAGCTTGTCGTAGTCGCTGGCATACCGAGCCGCTTCATCCTCGGCGCGGGACTTTTCCAGGTTGGCCCGGACCTTGCGGTTGGTCTCCTCGATGCCCCGGATGGATGCCTCCAACTCTGCGGTGGATTCGTCCTGCAGGTTCTCGGCAGATTTCCGGGCCGTGCAAAGCGATTCATTTACTTCGTCCTGCTCCTTCACCAGCAGCGCAAGGGTCTGTTCCAGCTGCGTGCGGCGATCTGCCAGCACACGGGCTTTCTCTTCCAGCCCGGCAAGATTTTGGCGCAGGCGCTGATTCTCGCCGTTGCGGGTCAGGATCTCCTGCTGCTGGCGGATGAGGTCGGAGGCGCTGACCGGTTCTTCCGGGGCATCGGGGTAGGAGATCAGCTCTTCGGCAAAGTGCTTTTTCTGCTGGGCCAGCTGGCCGGTGAAGGTGCGCTTGTCGTACAGCGCCTTGATCTCCATGTCCCGGACGTGCAGCTCGGTGCCGATGCCGATGATGCTCAGCAGGATGTCAGCTTTCTCCTTGTCGGATGCTTCCATGAAGCGGGGCAGGTCAAGGGCCAGCGGCTCGATAAAGGCATTGAGCAGCTGCTGGCCGCTGCGCCGCCCGGTGGGGTCGGTAACGGTCAGGGTGCTGTTTTTGCCCTTGCGCTCCACGATCACGCCATTGGAAAGGGTGACCTTGAGATGGGCGGGAGCCACGGCCCCGTCCCGCTGTGCGGCATTGGGGCGGAAGCGGTCGCCGCCCAGCGCCCAGGCAAGGGCATCCAGCACGCTGGTCTTGCCCTGATTGTTGTTGCCGCCCACGAGGGTGAGCCCGGTGGGGGCAGGAGTGAGCGCAACGGCCTTGATACGCTTGACGTTTTCGGCCTCAAGGGCCGTGATGGTTACAGACATCTGGATACCTCCCCTTGGATCTGTCCGAGTGTGTGAACGAGCATATTGGTCAGCTGCTCCCGCTGTTCGGGCGGAAGCCTGCGGAGGGACGGAACCACCATTTTGCCGATGTTCTGGAAAGAGCGGTCGGCCAGTAGCACGTTGTCATAGGAACTGTGGACATCCTGTTCGCTGCCTGAAGCGGCCTGTTCCAGCTGTGCCCGCAGGTCGGCGGTCATCTCGGCGGCCATTTCCCTGGCCTGACGCTCCACCTCTTCCTTGTCCACCACCGTGGTGATGGGTTGCTTCTTGAGTGCATCATTCTCGGCCTTGAGCTTGTCGCCCCGGAGCTTGGCCGCTTCGGCCATCTGCCGGGAACCAGCAAGCTGGTTCTCCGCGTCCTTGGCTCTCTCTTCGGCTCTGTCGCGCTCGCCTTCGGCCTTCTGGCACTGGAGCCGGGCAGCAATGCGGCCCTCGTCTGCATCGTGGTAGCTCTGCTGGAGCTTGGCGTTCTGCTCGGTCAGGCCCTGAACATCCGCAAGGGCGGCATCCCGCTGGGCTTCGACATCTTGGATGTGGCTTTCCGCCCAAGCAGCCCGATTCTGGGCACCCAGCAGCTTGTCCCGCTCAGTCTCGGCAGCATCGGCGCGCTCTTTCTCGGCTTTGATCTGGGCAAGGGCTTCCTGATACTGCTTGTTGGTGGTGATGTCACCACTCTTAACCTGCTCCACCAGCTCCTGCGGGGCGCTGGGCTTTGCCACGGCGTACAGCAGGGTGGGCGGCAGGGCTTCCAGAATGGCCCGCTGGCGTGGGCTGCTGCCGTCCATCAGGGCAGAGACCTGCAGCAGGTTGTAGGCGGTTGACTTTGTGATGCCGATAGAGCAGCACCATGCCCGAAAAGAATCATCCCCGCGATTGCCATGCTTTGAGTTGTCCAACAATTGGACAACTCCGCACAGCGCATCATGGGCAGCGGCAATGGCATTGCCCATGTGGACAAGGCCGCGCTCGGCCATCTGCTTGCCGTGGCGGTATTCGTTCTCCGCAAAATGCAGGTCTTCCACGGTCTGGTCGGTCAGGCCGGAATAATCGAACGCCGGGCGCATCGCATCCGGCACGGTGGTCAGGGGCTTTTCCTGTGCCGTCTGGGTTCCGGGGACTTCCGGCTCCTCTTCCACCGGGTCTACCGGTGCATTCTTGCAGGGCTTGGCCTCACTGAGGGCCGTCAGCATCGACTGCGGAAGCTCGTAGTCATCCATGGGGATGAACTCATCGCTGGTCAGAAACGCTTCCGGGGTCAGCCGCTTTTCAGCGGCCTTGGCCTTGTCGAACTTCTGTGCCAGCAGATGGCTTTCCTTCCAGACCTGTGCGGATTCGTCCCAGCGCCAGAAGCGCCCACGGGTATAGGCGTAGTAAACATCGTTGCTGTTCTGGCTGATGATCATACCCTTACCTCCGTGCCCTTCAGGCGGTCCAGCATCTCGGTCTGCACATCTTTGTTCATGGGCTGGATGTTGTTGCCCTTCCAGCCGTAGCAGAGGATAGGCCCGTAAAGCTGGCGGCCTCGATACTTCCGGTTGAGCAGACTGGCGGGCTGGATGGGGCCATCGTACCGGCCCACGAACAGCACCGCCGGGGTGCGGGGCAGCACGATCATCTCGCAGGGTGTACCCAGCCGGTTCTCAATGGCCCACAGGCTGTCGGGCAGGGATGCAATCACCGGGGCCTTGCCCGGTTCGGCTAAAATACCTTTCATTTGTAAAATCCTTTCTGATGTGATATCATCAAGGGTGATGGGGCTTGTGAATTCCATCACCCTTTGGGCTCGTCCGTGTTACCAGCACGGGCGGGCTCATTTTTGTTGATGTCCTCGACATCCTCTTCTGCGTTTCCGAGTACAAAGCTTTCGATAAGCGGTAACCAGTCCGGCGTTAACTCGGAGATGTACCTTTTGGCATAATAGTAATAGATTGCATTGCTGACCCGTGGGGAGCCGGTGGCTCGCTGGTCCTTGACCATGTGATTTGCCTGATTGCGGCTCAGGCCCATGCCCATCAGGAGCTTCTTCAGACGTTTCGTTTTCATGCGCCCCTCCGGTTCTGCCGGTACTCCGGCTCTTCGGTGCGGGCGTGGGTGCGGTCAACGCGGCCATAGCGGCGGTGCTTCCGGGTCATTTCCAAATAGCGCCCATAGCCGAAGCAGGTAATTGCCAGTGCGGCCATGAGAATGGCAGCCAGCACCTGGATACCCCAGGAGTTGGGCAGGACGGCATTGAAGCCGTCCCCCACACTGGCGGAACCGATCAGCAGGGCAAGGCCTGCGGCGTACAGCAGGTTGATTTTCATCTTCATGCGGGATCTACCTCCTGAAGATAATCCAGTGCAGGTTCGCAGGTGCAGCCATAGTAGGCCACAACAGGGTTCCATTCGCCATCTGCGAAAACCTGTACGTTCGTGGGTTTGGCTGACACGACCTCTGCGCCGGTCACATAGACACCAGCGGCCCGGCAGTTCTCCCACCGGAACCAGGCATAGGACAGCAGCGGTGCGATGTACGCGCATCCAGTGGGCGCTGCGGCCCGCTCAGATGCGAGGGTATAAGGTTTCATGCGGTCTTTTCCTCCTTTGCGATTGCCGGGAAGAAATACTCCCCGATCTGCTCTTGCGGAATGTGCAGTGCTCTGCAGATGATGACGATCTCGTCACTCCTCCAAGGTTGTGTCCCCTTGAGCCGTGCGGTCATCGTGTTGGAGCTTACCCCAATCAGGGCCGCAAGTGCGCCCTGGTTGAGATCCTGATCTTCTGCCAGACGACTGATTTTGAGATAAGGCTTTTTCACGTTGCTCACCTCCTTGTGGGTGGCTCCCTTCTGCGGTATACTGGGACAGAAGGAAGGTGAAATTATGAAACTGTATCACTTAGATAAAGACGGAACATTAAGTGATGGACAAAAGATTGAATTGCAGTCGTTAGAAAACCTGACTGAGGAAGTCCAAAAATCTTACTTTGCAAGAGAGTTTCAAAACGGAGTTTCAAAGCACGGGCAAAGTTACCTAAGCACTGAACTTAAGCCGAATCCACTGTGGTGGACTCCCGATGGAACGCCATTGATTCCGGCTTGCGAGTTTGAAAATGTGAAAAACACCCTGATGCCCAAATCATTGAATTGGTTTCGGAATTGGTTCGGAGATGCTATTTTCCGTCGCTGCCTTCTAGGATGACCTCACTTTTTGCTGTAAAAGAAATATCCGATTTAGAAGAATGGCCAGAACTGGGAAGAAAACCGCAAACACAAATTTTTGAAATTGATGCGCCTGATGATACACCAAAATTTGATTCAAGATTACTGTGTGGTGGTCTTTCTCTTTGTTACGCAGGGCCATCTTGGTTCATAGGACTTCATGTATCGGGAATATTTGATGCCGCTTATCGTTATTGGTCTGGTGAGATTAGTGACAATCCTAGATTTGAATACCTCGTCCAGTTACCGATTGGCCCAATTCACAAGCTGAATGGATGATGCGGCATCTCGTCCATAGTCAATGTATGTGTTTTCGGCGTTGACTCTGAGCCGCCCGGAAACGCATAAACCAAGGCCCCGCTACACGCTGCCAGCACCTGAGCCAGATCTGCAGCCGCAGAACTCAGTGCGGCCAGCGTCTCCCCGCGAGCTTCTTCGGACTCCTTGCTCACCAGCTGCAACTGGTGGGTGAGGAGTTCTTTGATTTCCAGCAGTTCGCTGGGCTTTTTGTTGTCGTTCACATCGTTCACCTCCTTTGATGTAACTTCACAGGTTACTCAGTGGCCGAAAAATACAGCCTGCGGATTGTCGATACTTAAAAGCTCTACAATCTTTGAGGCTTCGTCCGTGCCAAAGACACGTTTCTTGAGCTTGCGAGTTAAGGTTTGCTCCGAAATCCCGAGCTCTTGAGCCAATTTTTTCTGGGTGTAACCCGCTCTGACCATGTACGACTTGAGTAAATTGACATTTACCACGTTTTCACCTCCAAACGACCTCGATGTAACTTGTGAGGTTACGAGTATAATAACACCATATCTGTAACCTGTCAAGTTATTTTTGGTAATTCAATTAAAAATATTGTAAACCGTCAGTTTATCTGCTATACTATAGATATTAAAGGAGGTGCTCATGGTGACTGTAGGTGATCGCATTCGACAAGTGCGTCAGGAGCAAGACGTAACCCAGCAGGAGCTTGCTGACTACATTGGCGTATCAAAGCAAGCTGTATATAAGTATGAGAATAACATTGTAACAAACATACCGACAGATAAAGTAGATGCCATTGCAAAACGGCTGAGAGTGTCTCCCGCCTATCTGATGGGCTGGGAAGAGCAGCCCGCCCCGGCTGCATCCAGAGAACCTACCGTTCCACCGGGCTTTGAGCCGATGCCAGCCATGGATGTGGTGCCGCTGGTGGGGCGGATCGCCTGCGGTACGCCCATCACGGCAGAAGAGAACATCGATCAAATGGTGTGCGTGCCTTCCCGCTGGCACTCCACCTTTACACTGACCTGCAAGGGTGACAGCATGGAACCCCGCATCCACGATGGCGATCTGGTGGCGATTCGCAGCCAGCCAGAGGTGGAAAACGGCGAGATCGCTGCTGTGCGGATCGGGGAAGAGGCCACCCTGAAGCATGTCTATCTGCACGAGAACTTCATTGAACTGCGGCCGGAGAATCCGGCTTTCAACAGCATCATCCTCAGCCGGGAGGATATGAACACCGTTGTCATTGAAGGCAAGGCCGTGGGGCTCTGCCGGGATATCTGAAGTGGGAGGTATTGCA
>OBKN01000510.1_pt1 | contig 17171 bp, 11 predicted proteins | sample 1519931 | NCBI WGS metagenome assembly OBKN01 (sample SAMN04209254, study PRJEB22552) | human gut metagenome | biome: gut; material: feces | host: Homo sapiens | place: USA: Oklahoma
GGAGCGCAAGAACAGCGAGGATATTCACAAGGCAGAGCTGCCGAAATTTCTGTTTTGGGTGGTGGACTTTATTTGGATTACAAGTCCAAGATCACCTCGGCAAATGTAATGGACAATATCCTGACTCTGCCGGACACAAGGCAGACCGGCTGGCACACCTGAGTTCTTGCCGAAAATCATGTACGCCGATGTGACCTTGAGAGAAAAGAAAAGCCCAGTCATATGGGCAAAAGCCTTGATATGACTGGGTTTTTGGCGGAGAGTTAGGGATTCGAACCCTAGAGACCTTTCGGTCTACAGCATTTCGAGTCTTTTATTTAACTGTGACGGGGGTGTCCGCTTTGGGGCCGTTTCTGTAAGCCCCGTACCCGCCGAAAGCCGCTTGAAATCAGGCTTTTTCGCTCGGAAAGCCTTGCGGGACGGGCTTTTTTAAAAGTGGGTTCAAATCGGCATTTTTTCCGATTTTGGAGAGAAATGCGGGAAGATAGGAGAGAAAAACCGGGAGACGGCCATACACCGCAGGATAGAGCTTCCAACCGACGAAAATCTATTTTTGAGGTGTTACATATGGATGTATTCCCCGTTAACTGGGACAGCGTTCCCGAGGTGATGAACAAGGAGCAATTTTTCCGCATCTGCCACATCAGCAAGTCCACGGCGCTGCATCTGCTCAAAAGCGGCAAGGTGCCCTGCGAGTGGTCGGGTAAGAAAACCCGGTGCTATAAAATTCGCAAAGAGGATGTGAAAGCCTATCTGGAGGAGCGGGCGATCTTCCCTGAACTCTACTCTGCGCCGAAGGGCTGGTACGGCACCCACTATGTGGCGAGGCTCTCCAAGGAGCTGCCGGAGAACACGCTGCGGCAGATGCACAGCTACTATGAAAAGCTGCTGCGCAAATACCCGGATGTGGTCACAGTAAAGGATGTGGTGGCCCTGACCGGCTACACCCTGACCACCGTCCACAACTGGTGCAGCCGCGGGTCGCTGAAAGCCTTTCAAAAGGGACTGAAGTTCTGTATCCCGAAAATCTTTCTTGTGGATTTCTTCTGCTCCCTGACCTTCCGCTCCATCACCCGCAAAAGCCTCTGGCATATTCAGACGCTGAACGAGTTCAGCAGGAAGATGAAGAAATAATGTGCGATTCTGAAATTCGCACACTCGCACCTGTCTTTCGGTTTAGGTAGACTGTAACCGAAAGGCGGGTGCATTTTGCATTGCAGACCTGCCGGGGAAATTTTGAATGGGAGGATCACATATGGAATCGCTATTTGAGCAGTTGGGCGGCACTTACACAAGGCAGGGCGACTATTGCCTGCCGGATGTTTGCTTACCGCCCGAAGAAGAACGCCCCATCGGCATTTACGGCCAGCGGCGGCGAGCCTATCTGAAGGAACATCACCGGGTGTTGTATTATAACCTGCTGACCGCCGGGGTGCTGGATGGGCACCTTGCAGACATCGAGGAGCAGGCGCAGAGACTCTTTCTTCGGTTGGTAGAACAATACGCAGACACCGAGGGCGTGACGGAGGCCTTGAAAGCCGATGACCCGATGGCGTGGGTGCGGAAGATGAACGGCATCCGAAACCGAGCGAACGAGATCGTGATGCAGGAAATTGTATATGGGTAACGAGCAAGCTGGGGGCGATGACCTCCGCTTGTTTTGTGTGCAGAAAAGAACAATGCTGTTTTGAAACGACATTGTTCCGAACTTTGTTGACATTGTTCTTTTCTCCGGGTATAATGTACTTGTGATTTTATGCGTGGAGGTATCCCCTATGGCTGAAATGATCTCGGTAAGAGAAGCAGCAATGCGCTGGAATATAACGGAGCGGAGAGTTGCGACGCTCTGCAAGAATGGGAGAATCGCCGGTGCGGAAAAGCAGGGCAATCGTTGGCTGATCCCCGCTGATGCGCAGAAGCCGGCGGATCAGCGGCTCAAGACGGGCGCTTTCCGCAAGACGGAGCGCGCGCCGAAGTTGCCCCTGCCCATCGGCGTGTCCAACTACTGCCTTGCATCGTCGGAATACTACTACATCGACAAGACGATGATGATCAAGGACTTCATCGACGAGCGTCCGATGGTGACGCTGTTCACCCGTCCCCGGCGTTTCGGCAAGACGCTGAATATGGATATGCTGCGCACTTATTTTGAAAAGAGCAACAAGGATACTTCCGTCTACTTCCAGGATAAGAAGATCTGGGTCTGCGGCCAGAAGTACCGGGATTATCAGGGCAAGTACCCTGTGATCTTCCTGACCTTCAAGGATGTGAAGTTTGATACTTGGGAGGAGACCTTTGCGGCCATCCGGGATATTTTCGCAAAGGAGACCCGGCGGCACAAAGAACTGCTGAACAGCGATAAGTGCGACGAGTACAGCAAAAAGACCTATGAAAAGCTGGCAGACGGCAAGGTCAGCGAGGTAGAGCTGGCTTCGGCACTGCTGGATCTCTCCGCTATGCTGCACAAGCACTATGCCGTTGCGCCCATTATCATCATCGACGAGTACGACACCCCCATCCAGCAGGGCTATCAGAAGGACTATTACGACAAGGTCATCCGGTTTATGCGGAACCTGTTTTCCGGCGGGTTCAAGGATAATCAGCACCTGTCCTTCGGCTTCCTCACCGGCATTCTGCGGGTGGCCAAGGAGAGCATCTTCAGCGGGATGAACAACCTGTCCATCAACTCCGTGCTGGACAACAAATACAGTGCCTACTTCGGCTTCACCGCCGACGAGGTGATGGAGATGGCGGAATACTACGGTGCTGCCGATAAGTTCGATGAAATATGCCAGTGGTACGACGGCTACCGCTTCGGCAAGACGGAAATTTTCAATCCGTGGTCGGTGGTCAACTACTTCAGCAACGAGTGTGAGCCGAGGCCCTTCTGGGTCTCCACCGGCAGCAACGATATTATCGGGGAAGTGCTTGCCCAGGCGGACGAGGAGATTTATAACCGTCTGACCTCCCTGGTCAACGGCGAGACCTTCACCACCTTCATCGACACCGGCGTGATCTATCCGCAGATCAAGAGCAATCCCTCCACCATTTACAGCTTCCTGCTGGTGACCGGCTATCTGAAGGCACTGAAAACCACGCCCTCCTTCAGCGGCGATTTTATGTGCGAGGTTTCCCTGCCCAACCGGGAGATCTCTCTGGTGTATAACAAGGAGATTTTGCAGCGGCTGGAGAATCTGATCCCGCCGTCCACGGCGATTTCCGTTCAGGAGGCCATCTTTTCCGGCGATAACGCACGGCTGAAAGCGCAGATCCAAACGCTGCTGACCCAGTCGGTCAGCTCTTTCGATACTGCCGGGGAGAATTTCTACCACGGCTTTATGCTGGGGCTGTGCGCCCTGCTGGGCGGCGCTTTCGTGACCTCCAACCGGGAATCCGGCGACGGGCGCTATGACATTCAGCTGAAGCCCACGCAAAAGGGTCTTCCGGGTATCCTGATCGAGCTGAAAGCGGAGAAAAATTGCAGCGATGAGCAGCTGAAAAAGCTGTCTGAGACAGCCTTGCAGCAGATCAACGATAAGAAATACGAAACCGAGCTGACGACCGCCGGGGTCAGGACGATTTATAAATACGGCGTGGCCTTCAGCGGCAAAAAGGTCGAAGTGGCAGTCGGATGAGAATTGAAGACAGGGACACACCCTTGCTTATGTGTCCCTGCCTTTTTTTATAACGAATTCATGATGTTCAGCAAACTCTGGTAGCTGTCTACATCGTGGTACACCACATTACTTGTGGACATCTCGTTGAACAGCTTCTTGGCGCAAGAGATTTTCGCCTGCTCAATAGGACGCAGCTCAAGGCTTTCCATTGTACCTTTCGTTTCAGCTATGAAGAAAATATGCTTGACCGTACCTTCGTAGAAAGCGATTGCCCAGTCCGGCGAATAGTTGCCCACCGGCGTGGGAATTCGGAAGGTTCTCGGCAGTTTGGCGTAGACACACACCTCGTCTGCTGCGTCCAAATCCTCAGCAAACTTTCTCTCAATGCTCTTGTCGGCAGAGCCGTCCGTGAACACATAGTCCTGAATGGCTTTCTTTGCAAGGAACGCCTTATCAAAGCTCTGTGTTGCCTTTTCAGCCGTGAAGATGGAGCTGTCATATTCGCCCTCAATGGTATCGTAGGAAATATGCTCTACGATCATTGTGGCTTTCTGCTCGTTGATAAGCCGGATGACCTTTGTGATGAACTCCTCCGGGTTGTTCTTGAACATATAGAGCTTATCCACACGGATGCCTTGCAGGATAGCAGAAACTGTGCGCCGTGTCAGAACGGTGCCCTCTGCAATTTTTCCGATGAGATCGTACTTGATCTGACTGGTTTCGGCGTGTTTGAGCGTCTGCGTCCGGGTTCTTTCGCCGGTGAAGGATGCTCCACGCTCAATCTCATACTCATTCATCTCCGTTTTCTGCCGTCCGATGGTGGTCGTGTATTGCAGCTCGGAAACAAAGAGCTTTTCGTCAATATGGGCAATGGCGTTGCGAATCAGCTCGGCACTGTCAAAATCAACGGTGTAGGCGTACTTATGGTTGATCTCACGCCACAACGCCTGAAACTCTCGCTTGGCGAAGTTTTCGTTAAGCGGGTTATCCTTAACCTTGGTTTCGTGACCGTCGGAGAACATATCCTTGAGGACACTATCATCATAGACCGCCTGAATGAGCGTGTGGATACCGTCTGTCATCGGACCCAGTTCCTCCGGCAGCTCCGCAACAGTTCCGTTCTTAACATCCTGACGGTACTTGTCCGTCACCTTGCGCTTCATATCCACATAGCCGTTCTGAATGAGGTAGAACTCAATGGCATTGGCTTTCTCATCGTCGATAAGCGTCGGTACATCGTCCACCTTGACATATTTGCCCTTGAAGTATTCGCTTGTAGCAACCGTGGGTCTGTCATAAAGCACGGTTTTAATATCCGACTGCAAGTCTGTCACAAAGGTCTTATAGCTTTCACTGGCGACTACCGTCAGCATGTTGATCTCGTGAACGCTGTCGCCGCAGCTCTGCACATCCATACGGTTGCCATCCTGATTGACGCAAAGGCGCAGACCACGACCGACTTCCTGCCGCTTCGCCGTGTTGCTGTCGGAGTGCTTCAGAGTGCAGATTTGGAACACATTCGGGTTGTCCCATCCCTCACGCAGCGCAGAGTGGGAGAAGATAAACCGTGTCGGTTCGTCAAAGGACAGCAGCCGTTCCTTGTTTTTCAGAATCAGGTCATAGGCGGAAATATCGTCAGAGAACTCGCTGCCACGCTTGAGCTGGCTGTCCACACTGCGCCCGGTTTTCTTATCGATGCTGAAGTAGCCCTTATGTACCCGTCCCACATCGCTGCAAGTGGATTTGAGATATTTCTGATACGGCGTATCAAACATCGTGATGTACTCGTTCAGAATAGCAAGATACTCCTGCTCAAACATCACGCCATATTCGCCGAGCACCTCGTCGCCGTTTTCGTCATACCGGCGGTACTTTTCCACTTTGTCGATGAAGAACAGGGACAGGCACTTGATGCCCATATTGAAGAGCTTTTCCTCTTTTTCAAAGTGGGAGAGGATGGTTTCCCGAATCTGAATGCGGCGCTTATCCTTTTCGGATACATCGCCCACCACATCACCGGCTTTGATGACCTCGCCGTTGGTAAAGGTCACGGTGCCACGCAGCGGGTCAATTTCGGAGATGGTGTAGCCCTTGTACTGCTCCATTTCCTGCGACACAAAGTAGAGGTCGTCACCAACGCCGAGAATACGGGTTTCCCGGTTGATGGACTTGTTATAGCCAATCTCCAGCTCGATTTTTGCCATCGGCGGCTTCTTGCTGGAAAGAACGATCTGTTCAAGGTAGAGGTAGCTGTCCGTACCACGGAAGTTCTTGACCTCAAAGCCCTTGACCTCGATTTTCTTGACCAGCCGCTTGTTGAAGGCGTCCAGCGCATCCAGCACATAGACAAGGTTGTGCTGCTTGGCGTGGGTAGCCGAGTAATTGAGGGAGAACAGCGGATTGAAATTTTTCAGCGCCTTCTGCGTCACATCGCCGCCCATCTTCTGCGGCTCGTCCAAAATAATGATCGGACGGTTCGCCTTAATCACATCGATTGGGCGGCGGGAACCAAATTCATCCCGCTTGGAGTAGATGATGCGGGCTTCCTTGCTCTTGCCGTCCTCTTTCAGCGAGGAGGCAAACGCCTGCGTGTTGATGATCATGACATTGATGCCGGAGCTGCTCGAAAAGTTATCCAACTGGTTCAGGTTGGAGCTGTTGTAGATGAAGAAGCGAGCCTTCTTGCCGTAATGCTCCATAAAGTGGTCTGCGGTGATTTCAAAGGACTTCTTCACGCCCTCACGGATCGCAATAGAAGGAACGACCACAATAAACTTGCTCCAGCCGTACTTCTTGTTCAGCTCGAACATCGTCTTGATATAGACATAGGTTTTGCCCGTGCCGGTTTCCATTTCAATATCAAGGCTGCAACGCCCCAAATCTTTGACAAGGGAAGCAGAGAGCTTGATATTGTTCTGATTCTGCAAGGTCTGAATGTTGTGCAGAAGCTGCTCATCGGAAAGCTCTACCGCTTCATTTTTATAACCGGTGTCGTTCAGCGGATCGATGACTTCAAGCTCCTCATCGGACATACCGAGGGTCATCTGATACGGTTCCGCTTTGACCTTGCCCCGGTCACGGATATAGCTGATCTTATCGTGGAAGCCCTGCCCCTGAAAGACACGCACAACAGCATCAACCGCATCGGTTTGGTATTGTTGTATTTTGAAATTAAATTTCATTGCTTATCACGCGCCTCACTTTCCTTGTGGTCGGTCCAAATGGGTTTCCCATAAGAACTCAACCAAAGTAATACTGCTTCCTACTGCCAACTTTGCGTGCCTCGGACTAAGCCCTTTGTAGTCAGCACTTTTTCCATGACCGCTTCCGTAATGATTCCTCAACGCTGCAACATTGGTGGCAATCGCGCGCAAATTTCCAAGTAATGCTTTCATCTCTGCTGCGGCAGGAGCATCTTCGGGAATATCCCTTGGCATTAGTTTGAGAATTTTCAGCGTTTCTCCGGTTAATTGACCGACATCCCAATTTTTATCCCATGCAATTTTTCTGCTGTTCAATATCGTTTTACAGCAGCTTTCAATCAGCTCCTTTGCCTTTCCGATGGCATCAGTAGGATTTTCACTTTGCATCTTCAACATCAACTCTATCTGCTTTGAAAGATACTCGCTTGAGAATTTCTCCTGCAATTCAACAGCATTTGGAGCAAGCGGAGTTGTAACATTTAGTATCCTATCCACATAAGAGCGACACTTCTTATAAAGACGAGCATATTCTGCATTGTATCTACTATAACCGAACGGATCTTCGTTTGCTTCTTCTGTGAACTCCTGTTCAAAGTTTTCTTCATAGTATGCCAGCAAGTCTTTCAGCAGTTTTTCAACGCTCTCATCAGGAGCCTCATTGACATAAGCGGCAAGTGATTTTCCTTTAGACATATTATATTTGCTACACAGGGCGACACCTATGCTCTCCATAGTAAAGACATCGAAATCATTGGTCGTAAAATCGAGCACATATCCACCCCGGTTGAACAACTTCAAAAATGTCCCTACTTCAATTTTGGTCAGTTTCGCCATCTCACAGCACCTTCCTTACGGTGTCGGGGCTGTAGGTGGCGAATATCTGATCGAAGTTGGTTGCCACGCTGTCGTTTGCCATAGAGCTGTCACGCATCACAAAATAGTAAGGCTTCTGCTTGGCAATGGCTGTGATGACTTCTTCATCAATGTTTTTGTCAAAGCAAGCGATTAGATACCCATCCTCGACATCAAAGTAAGAATAACTCCTCATTCCTACTTTCTCACTCCTAACTTGAATTTTGCTGCTAAGCAAAATTCCAAGGTCCAGCATCACTTGAAACAGCAGATCCTCCGGCGTTCTGTCCTCTTTGATGTTATCTTCAAGGCTGGAGAACAGGCTGGCTTCATACTCCGCAGGGTTGTAGTAGACCTCTTTCATATTGGAGGTATCGCACTTCAGAACACGGAAGCCGGTGTCAAGGCCTTGCGTAGTCAAAGGACTATCCTCTTTGTTTTTCTTACCGGCACGGCGGATGCGTTCCTTGCCAATTTCGCAGATGGTTTTGTAGCCTGCTTTATATGCTGTGCCCTTTCCGTCACAGACTTCAGGCAGTTGTACCATAACATATTTTATATGGCTTCCTTTGTCAGCGTTCATCTGCATAATTGCATGAGCAGTAGTTGCTGAGCCAGAAAAGAAATCCAATACAAGAGAATCATCTTTGAGGTTTGCTAATGTCAGAAGGCGGGTTAAGAGTCTTACAGGTTTGGGACCGTCAAATACACCGGCATTGAGAAGCTTTGTTACTTCTTTTGCACCTTCCTGACTATGCCCGACATCTTTGTAGAACATAATGGAAGTGGGAGCCATTCCATCATACTTCAGTTCTGTAAGAAATCTCTTCATACAAGGGACGCTGTTACCATCTGCTCCAAAATATATTCTATTATCTTGGAGTCTCTCCAAAAATGCATTTTTGGAGAGCCTCCAGCAGCGACCTGCTGGAGGCTCTATTACACGCCCGGAGGGCGTTGTAATAGGATAATCACAAGCTGCATTATATGTTTTTACCGATAAGTCACTCGGTTTCCAAACTCCTCTTGGATCGTTATCGGGGTTCTGATAGCGTGCATTAGCTTCTTCTGTACGCGGCAGACGACCGATAACAAAGCCGTCGAGATTTCTGGCATACATCAGCACATAATCGTGACTATTAGAAATAAAACGGGCATCGTTTTTTGGCGCGTATGCTCTTTCCCATACCAACTGCGCTACGAAATTTTGCCCGCCAAACACTTCATCGCAACATTTTTTGAGGTTTTCCTGCTCATTGTCATCAATACTGATAAATATTACACCGTCATCAGTCAGCAAATCCTTTGCCAGTTTCAAACGAGGATAAATCATATTAAGCCAGTCCGTATGAAAACGGCCATTGCTCTCGGTGTTCTGCGCCATGCGGTTGCCAGCCTCATCGTACTGCCCGCTGTTGGCAAGATACTCATCCGTACTCTGAGCAAAGTCATCCTCGTATACAAAGTCGCTTCCGGTGTTGTACGGAGGATCAATGTAGATCATCTTGATTTTGCCGAGATAGGTTTCCTGCAAGAGCTTCAACACTTCGAGGTTGTCGCCCTCAATATAGAGGTTCTCGGTGGTATCGAAGTCCACGCTTTCCTCACGGCAGGGGCGCAGCGTCTTATTGATCGGGGCATTGGCAAGAAGAACGGACTTCTTCTTGTCCGGCCAAGTGAACTGATAGCGCTCCTCGTTGCCGTCCACCACGGTGCAGGCAATCTCCTGCATCAGCACATCTTTGTCAATGGCTCGATCTACAATGGCCTTGCCGTTTGCATCGTATCCAGTAATTGTTTCCGTCACGGCGTTGGGAAACATCGCCGCCAGCTTTCTGAAATTTTCATCAGCCTTGTTCGCTGTTTGCATTCTCAGTTTATCCATTCTCTTGTTCCTCCGTATCGTCAGGTGCAAATAATTCTTTCAGTTCAGCGGCTATTTCTTCGGGAGTCATTGAAGCCGTAGTCATAGCCTTGCGGTCAGCTATGATCGGGCTGTACTCAACGACCTGCTTTTTCGTCAGGTTGTGCCATATAGGAAGGATGGTTTTCCCATTAACGGTTTCTACTTGAAAGAGTCCGTTCAGCTCCGCTTTTGTCCAGTATTTATGTTCGGCAATGTAGTTAGGCGAGAGGATAACAACACCGTATTTTGATTTTGCCAGTCCTCTATCAATCTTCTCACGCATTGAGTCGCCCCATTTGAGCTTATCCGTGTCGTACCATACTTTGAGTCCCTGATTTCGTAACGCCTCTACAAACTCGTCAACAAATGACTCTTTATCCTCGTATGCGTGGGATACGAACACATCATATTCTTCATCGGCTGCTATTGGGGTACTGGCTGATGTGACTACCGGCTGCGAAATTTGCTGCTGGAGTTCCTTTATCCGAGCTTCATAGGATGCCTGAATTTGCCGATTGGCTTTATCCTGTTTCTTTTGCTCGTTTTGCTGCTCCTTTTGGAGTTTCAAATAGGCTTCAGCACGCTTCTTGCGCTTTTCGGCAATCTTCTTTCCGAGTTCGGCGCTGTCCTGACTCTTTTTTGCTTGGTCGGATTCGTGAGTAGCAATCTGCCTCATTTTATTGTTGAGTGTGGAAGCGGAGGTATGGCTGTTTATGCTTTTCTTCAAGGTGTTAATTTTGCCTTGGAGTGTAGCCACTTCTTTGTCCTTTGCCGCCTTTTTCTTTTCGAGGTCTGCAATTTCTTTATCAAGGCTATTTACCGTCCGTTGATATTGCTCACTTGACATATCAGGAACTCCCTTCGTCTATATCAATTCTTTCTTGAGCTTCTTTATCTGCTGCACAAGCTCAAACTTCTTTTTCGGCTGTTTTTCAGCCCGTGCCTGCTTTTCCAGCTTGGCGATCTCTTTTTCAATTTTCTGTCGGTGCTCGTTGGCGGCGATCTGCTCATCAAGGGTATTGCCGTCTGCGATGCTCACGCCACCGATGTCCACCACGATGTTTTCCCATACTTTATCGAGGTTCAAGCCCCGCAGCTCAATGGTGCAGCTTTCGGTGGGCTTCCAATCCGTCTGCATCAGCTTGGTGTGATAGATTGCCAGCTTGCTTTGCCCCTCAAATTCAAGCACAAACAGGATGTTCTGCGGAATGAGCTTTGACAGTGTGGCAACGCTTCTTTCATCAAAGTCTTTCTTCTTCAGCGCCACAAGCAGGACAAAGAAACTCCTGACTTCCTCTCCGGCGGGAATGTTGATTTTCGCCGGTGTAATCTCGTTGACAATGGTGATCCTCGATATATCGGCGTCGATTTTCTCCTTTGTCGCCGTGTTCATTTGGAATTTCGCATAGACAGCCTTCTTCGGAAGCTGCTTGCTCATTTCGGTTGACTTCGGAAGTCCGAGCATACTCTCACCTCATCGCACGACTAAGAAGCATATCAGTTCAAAGTCGTCCAGTCCTTTGATCTCATTTGCCAGGAAGCTGACCTGACCGCCGCCCAAGAAGCTGTCAATATCGCTCTCGTCCTTCACCTCAATGATGGAAGCGATGGCATCGTCAAGCAGCTTGGAAAGCTGCGACATATTTCTGCCGTCACGGGTTTCTTTGTTGAACGGTTTGTAGGCTTCGGGAATCGGTTCCGTCTTTCCTTTGCAGAGGAAACGCATTTTATCAAGCATCTGCTTCGGAGAAAGGTGGTCGCAGATGACCTCTCCGTCATTGCCGATATACACCATATAGAATGGGTGCAGCCGGTTTTGATTGTCGATGTTCACGCTGTTGGAACGATTTTTTAGGACATAGATCACACCGGCAGGCGTATCCTCACTTGCAGGAACAACCGAGTGCAAGCCGAAGGGAGTTTTGTCTATGTCAGGGTGGTGCTTGATGTAGTCAAGCAGATCAAGCCGGAACTCGTTTAACCCCAAGTCCATAATGGAGATGCCCGTTGTCATATCCTCAATGTCTACGACCTCATCCTGCAAGCGCTTGAGCTGTGCCTTTCGGTATTCAAGGTCTGTCTTTTCCTCGTCACTGAGCAGGTTATCATCGCCCGTAGCGGTCATATCCACGATTTTCATACGGGTTTCAATTTTGGCTTTCAGATTGATGTAATCGTCAAGGGTTACATCAGGCCAAAAGTTCACAAGCTGAATGACCTTATTGCGGCTTCCGATACGGTCGATACGCCCGAATCGCTGAATGATGCGAACGGGATTCCAGTGAATGTCGTAGTTGATGAGGTAGTCGCAGTCCTGCAAGTTCTGACCTTCGGAAATACAGTCGGTGGCGATCAGCACATCAATTTCCGTCTTATCCCCCGGCATCAGCAATTCCTTGTCCTTCGAGATAGGCGAGAAGCAGGTCAGCACCGTGTTCAGGTCAGCACGGAGCTTGGGGCAAGTCGTCCGACCCTCAACAGAGCCAGATACCATTGCGGTGTTCAGTCCATACCTATCCTTAACATAGCGGCTGACATTGTCGTAGAGATAACCGGCGGTATCCGTAAAGGCGGTGAAGATGATTAGCTTTTTATTGCCCTCATTGATGGGATGAGTGATTTTGTTATCAATCACCCGGAAAAGCTCTTGCAGCTTTGAGTCGTGCTCCGGTGTAATATCTCCAACCAACAAGGTCAGCAGTTCAAGCACATCGGCATCTTTCGCCAAGCTGTCCCGCCAAGACACATAGTCCATATCGGCAAGGTCAATTTTAACTTTCCTGCCGAAAGAGAACAGCTCGTCCGAGTTCTGATCCTCGGCATCGAACTCGTCCATATCGGAAATATCCGTCAGATCGAGGGCCGTACCGGAGTGTTTATCAAAGCGGTCAATCGTTTCTATCGTGCTGTTTATCAAATCCTTGATGCGTGTCAGCGTCAGATTGAAAGAATAGACGGAGCTTTCCATACGCTTCATCAGGTTGATGGCGGTCAGGCGACGGATACCCTGCTCACGGTTCGCCTGCGTAAAGCCGACATTGACCTTGTTATCTCCGTACAGCTCAGCATACTTCTCCATCTTACTTGGCAGAATGTAGTGCGTCGGCGTATAGATCGTCAGTGTCAGGAGCATAAGCTGCTCAAAAATCTCGTTGTAGCTGATGGCTTCCTTCAGGTCAGTAAGATGTGGACGAAGTGAAATCGGCTTTAGCCTTGTCGGGAAGGTGCCGATGTCCGCCATATCGTAATACTTCTGAATATGCTTTCTTGAGCGGGCAATGGTCACACTATCCAGCACTTCAAAGAAATCAAAGTCCAGCATTTTGAGAAGGTTTCCAGTCGTGCGGTCGCACGGTTTCCACTTGCTCCAAGTGTTAAACGCCCGCTGTGCGTTCCTGAAAATTTCGTCGATGGAACGGGTAGTGTTGAGCTTTTCGTCTATGTAATCCGTATGCCCTTCATACGCAAGAGCAAGCTGATTTTTCAGATCGTTGAAGCGGTTATTGACCGGCGTTGCAGAAAGCATCAGCACCTTCGTCTTCACTCCGGCTCTGATGACCTTCTTCATCAAGGTAACATAGCGGTTATCCTTGGTGTCCTCGTCCGGGTTCTCGACTAATTTGCCGCCGTTTCGGAAATTGTGGGACTCATCAATTACCACAAGGTCATAATTGCCCCAATTCAGCCTGTCAAGGTCAAGTCCGTTGGATGTGCCGTGGGTGCGGTTTAAGTCGGTATGATAAAGCACATCGTACCGAAGCCGGTCGGCAGCAATGGGGTTGTTGACATAGTTATCCTTATAGGTATTCCAGTTGTTCGTCAGTTTCTTGGGGCAAAGCACAAGAACGGACTTGTTGCGGTTTTCGTAGTATTTAATAACGGCAAGGGCGGTAAAGGTTTTACCAAGACCAACACTGTCTGCAAGGATACAGCCGTTGAACTTCTCAAGTTTGTTTATGATAGCAAGAGCGGCATCTCGCTGGAAGTTATAGAGCATCCCCCAAATCTTGCTTTCCTTAAAACCGGTCGCTTCGTTGGGCAAAACATCTTCGGACACATCTTCCAAAAACTCATTGAAGATGTTATAGAGCGTCACAAAGTAGATAAAATCGGGAGAGTTTTCGTTATATGCGGCGGTAATGCTGTCAATTACTTCATCAGTAACGACTTGAAGCACCTTGCTGTCATTCCATATCTCATTGAAATCGGCAAGCAAAGTGCGGGCGAGGGACTCATCTTTCACGATTGTTGTGCTGATTACATTGCCTTTCTCGCAGCCAAGCTCAACCGTAGTGAAGTTATTGATAGGCGTATAGCCGACACCGTCAACTACGATTTGTCCTTGAATGGATTTATCGCTGACATTTGACTTGAAAGTGACCTTCTGTCTGATCCACTCTGCGCACTCCCGTGCAATGGCTTTTTGGGTCAGCTCATTCCTGAGCTTGACCTCAAACTCTGTTCCGTAAAGGCTTCTTTCACGAGTCAGGCGAGGGATGTAGAACTCACGCCGTTCCTTTTTGGCCTTTTCGGTTACGAAAGTCGGAGAGGTAAAAATAAAGCGGAGTTGCTCAATCTGCGAAAGTTGCTCTTTCAGCTCCTGAAAGGCATAGATAGAGAAGCAAGTCGCCGCAATGGACACTTTGCTGCCTTGCTTGATCTCTACAGACAAATCGTCTTTAAGAGTCTTTGTTGTATTATTTATAAGCTCCATAACTGAATTCTCCCACATTTCAAATCAGTTCTTGCTGCTTGGCAATCGGGAACAATTAGATCCAATAGGCTCGTTCCGTCAACAAGCATTCCAAAGTGCCAATTTGGCACTTTGGAACCGCCGTGTTGGCACTTTGGGATTTCGCCAAAGTATCAATTTGATACTTTGGAAGCCAAAAACTGATACTTTAGGCTTTACAAATCTCCCGCCCGGAAAGCCGAAAGGCTCTCGTAATAGTAGCTTTGGTCGATGCCACTCAAATAGACTTCCCGGCTGTTTATCTCGTCGGACAGCGTTGCCTTCAGCAGCACCTTGATCTCCACATCCTTGATGGGGCTGCGCTCCATTGCAAGGAGATAATCCTCTTTATCCACCTTGCTCCAGTCCACGACCTTGCCGATTTCTGTTCTTAGGATATGGTCGAGCCAGATGCGAGTACTACGCCCATTGCCCTCCCGAAAGGGGTGGGCAATATTCATTTCCACATATTTTTCGATGATCTCGTCAAAGGTGGACTGTGGCATCTTGTCGATGTTGGCCAGTGCCGCCTCCAGATACATCAGCGGCGCAAAGCGGAAATTACCCTTTGCCAGGTTCACCGTGCGCAGCTTACCGGCAAAGTTGTAAATATCCTCAAACAGATATTTGTGAATCATTTGCAAGGTCGTGAATTTGCCTGCCGGCAGGGTGTCAAGCACGCCGTTTTCGAACAGTTCTACCGCCTTTTTCTTGCTGAGGCGTTCTTCTTCACGGGCAAGGTCGGCGGAGCTTGTCAGCCCCAATTTATTTTCCAGTGCCATAATGCACCTCTAAAATAATTACTTATCCGCCGCCACGCCGGACTTCATCCAGGCGTCTACTTCGCTGACCTTGAATTTCCAAAGGCGGCCTATTTTCGCAGCGGGCATATTTCTTTTTTCTATCCAGGCGAGTACCGTATCACGGCTGACGCCGAGGTATTCGCAAATTTCTTTCATTGAGTACCAGCGTTCGATGGTCGGTTCCATGGGAGTATCCTCACTTTCAGGCGGTTTCCGATAGCTATAATTATACAATTTAAGTATATCACGGCGATGCTGATTTATCAAGGATTATTGCGGATTTACGATGGATTCAGAAGAAAATCTTATAATTAAAAGTGAAAGGTTTCCCCGCTCAGTTTACTGATTTGAGCGGAGAAACCTTTTTTGCTGAGAATTTCAAATTGTTCCCGAAAACACCCCCCACAAACGGCGCCCCTTATTCAGAGTAAGTGAAGGGAGAAATATTTTTGTGGGGAATTTTGAAAAGTACCCTGCCAAACGGCACCCCTTATTCAGAGTAAGTAGAAGGGCCCTTTTGAAAAATTGAGGGGACTTTTCAAATTACTTTGCCAAAATCTCGAAAAAGTTCCCAATTGGTTAGTAGGAAGGCCCTGAAAAATTTCCTTCAAAATCCTATTTGTTATTTGCCAGAAAAGTTCCCAGTTGATTAGTGGGAGGGGCACTTAAAAATTTTCTTCAAAATTATTTTTATTTTTGCCGGAAAAATTCCCAATTAAGTAGTAGAGGGGTTCGCAGAAAAATTCTCAAAAGTTTTTTCGTTCAAATCCGAAAAAAGTTCCCAGTTGGCTAGTGGAGAGGATTTCAAAGAATTTTTTCAAAGTTCCTTCGTACAAATCGAAAAAAATTTCCCAGTTGATTAGTGATGGGGTTAAAAAACAGGACTTCTCGCTGCCTACCTATTGAGGGGACTGTCTCCCTGTGTACCTTGAAAATTGAATCGCCGCCTCCAAAGGATATGCTTCCGGCAAGTGACGCCACGACTTCCCGAAAAAGGAACGAGCGCACCGAAGAAGCAATACGCCGTGGTGAGACTCCGGGGCAGGAACGATGCGGATGAGCGGCAGCAAACAAAAACCGCCGCAGAAATGCGGATTCAGAACAGACAAAGGAGGTTCAAGCCTATGAAGAAAGGAGAGCTCAGAGAGCTTTATCAGATGATGTTTCCGGAATACCCGGACATCGTGACCGTCAAAGAGCTTCGGGAGATGCTGGGCATCAGCCGCAAGCTGGCCTACAAGCTGATCGACTATGGGTACATCCACGCCGTGAAGATCGGCACGACGCTGAAAATTCCGAAAATCAGCGTCATCAACTATGTGATGGAGAAGGAGGTGAAGAAAGTTGGATGAGATCAAGCGCCTGACGCCCGCCCAAAGGGCACGCTGTAACCGGCTGATCCGGCGGCTGTGCGCCAACTATGATGGCGGCAACTGCCTGCCGCTGGACGACGGCGAGGGCTGCGTGTGCGTGCAGATGATTTCCTATTCGCTGCTGTGTAAGTACTTTCGGCGGGCGGTTCTGCCCACCGACAAGGCACTTTACGCCGACATTTACCGGCAGCGCACACGGCTCTGCGAACGGTGCGGAAAGCCCTTTGCACCCGGCAGCAACCGGCAGAAATACTGCCCGGAATGCGGCTGCTCCATCCGACGCAAGCAGAAGGCGGACTCTGCCAGACGGCGGCGCAGCGTCGAACATTAAGCACTAGGAAAGCCTTGAATTCCGGGGCTTTTTTGAGGGCAAAGCGGGGATGGGTGGCCGTTTCCATCTGCACCTGTCAAAATCCATTTCTAACATTCTACAAAGGAGAAATTTCTATGGGTAACAAACTGAAAACCGTGGACGCAGAGACCTTGCTGTCCACGCCGATGAGCAAGACGATGTTCATCGTAGACGGCCTTATTTCGCAGGGTGTCAATGTCATCAGCGGTGCCAGCAAGATCGGCAAAAGCTGGCTGATGCTGTGGCTGGGACTGCAGGTGGCGCAGGGAAATTCCGTTTGGGGTTTGCCCACGCTGCAATGCGATGTGCTCTATCTGAGCCTTGAGGACACCC
>OBKN01000512.1_pt1 | contig 17149 bp, 18 predicted proteins | sample 1519931 | NCBI WGS metagenome assembly OBKN01 (sample SAMN04209254, study PRJEB22552) | human gut metagenome | biome: gut; material: feces | host: Homo sapiens | place: USA: Oklahoma
ATCGCCAGAATCTGTCACTGTTCGCCTTCAAGCGTCATCAGAATAATTGACGAAGCCGTTGAATTGAAGTCAAGAGTCGCAAGACTGCCCGAGAATCTCTGCTTTGATGAATTCCGTTCCGTGAACAGCACCATGTCATTCATCTGCTGCGATGCTGAAGTAAGTCATGACATCGTGGCTATTCTTGAAAACAGATTGACGAAGACAATCAGGGAGCACTTCATGAACCGCTACACGAACCGGGAAAGAGCTGCGGTGAAATCCGTAGTTGTCGACCTGAATGCCCAGTACATCAAGGCATTGTTTCCGAATGCCCGAATCATCATCGACCGCTTCCACATCGTACAGCTGGTCGGAAGAACGCTGGGCAATGCAAGGAATACAAGATACTGAAGGCACACTGGCGGCTGTTTCACAAGGATTCCGCTGACCTTGAAGCTGTCAGGTCGGTTTATTTACGGGGAGTCAATGAATACATGACGCAACAGAATGCCCTTGACCTGATTGTCAAAAATCACCCGCAGTTTGAAAAGGTCTACGATGCGTATCAGGATGTATTCAATGCACTGAAGGGAAAAAACAGGGAGAGGCTCATTGATGTTCTGGAAAACTACCATCGTTCGGGTCAAAACATGGGCACAGCCATCTCCACCTTGACGAAGACCCGTTTTTTTCAAGTCTCTTTCAATTCAAGGCATAGTTTTTTGTCAGCATCCTTTAATTTAAGTTATACTGAACTTTTTAGCATTTAGGACAAAAAACAGAATTCCGTTTCAGCATTCTTTTTGCTTTATCAAAAGCCGATTAATCTGTGCTTCTGATTTTTGTAACTTCTCCTGAAGAAAGCGTTTCGCCTGATGACAAGACAAGTCGTCCTTGATTGTCGATGGTAGCAACGTGGCCTTCAGAAGTTTGACCAGAGCGGTTGATGGTGACGTCTTTTCCGATGGTATTTGAATGAGCACGATATTCATCCATAAATGAAGCTGCTTTATAGTTTTGGTATAGCGAGAAGAATTCGTTGAGATAGTTGGCAATGAAGGCATTTCGACTGACACCGGAATCAAGCGTGTATCTTCTGAGAGAACCTGCACGTTGTCTGATTTCTTCCGGAAATTCTGACGGATCGGTCAGGTAGTTGATGCCCGTTCCGACGATGACGTGCTTGATGAGCTGCGTTTCAAGATCTGCAACTCCTTCGGTCAAGATGCCGACGATTTTTTTGCCGTCGACAAGGACGTCGTTGACCCATTTGATTTCGCACCTGGCATGAACTAATTTTTCAATCGTTCTGGTAACGGCAATGGCGGTTGCAGTCGTCAAAAGGCCGGGATTGAAATCGGGATCGTCATTATCAAGCAAGATGCTTATGTAGATTCCGCCGCCGACAGGTGAGGCAAAAGGGCGGCCGTAACGTCCATGGCCGGCTTTTTGACTGTCGGAAATAACAACGAGCGGAGTTTTTGTTTCAGGGTCCATGGCTTTTTGACTGCAGCGATTGTTCGTGGAATCAATCGTATCATAAATTTCAAAATTTAAATCAAGTTCAGGATTCAAAAAACGTCTGATTGATGCCTCGCTCAGTTTCAAGCCTTCAATATAACGATACCCGATTCGCGGCTTGCTTTCGATTTGGTAACCTTCTTCTTGAAGCGACTGAATTGCTTTCCAAACCGCGGTTCTTGAAACATTGAGCTCATCTGCCAGTTCTTGTCCTGACAGGAAAGCTTGTTTTTTCAAAAGAAGCTGAAGAACTTTTTCAGATGTTTTCATACTAATTACCTTCTCTGTTATATAAAATATAGAATAATATAGAAATATTAAATGTTTTTCCACATTATCAGAAATAATATAGCTTTTTCTTTCCTAATTTTATTTGCTGCCGTCAACACCAGTATTCCCATATCCTAACGTGAGGGTAATGACAGTGACAAACTCGGTCGTAAATTTTTGAACAATATCATGTTGAATGTCGGCAAGCAATTTGTCATGGACTTTGCGTTCATTTTGGAGCAACTTTTTATCCTCTAAAATTAACGAGGCATCGTACATGGAGTTGCATAAAGCCGGTCAGCAGCGTCTGTAATCGCATAAGTCGACAAGAACCTTTTTCATGGTTCTTCTGAGTCTTTTTCGTTGTTTTCGCCATCTGTCAAAGACTTGTCGTTTGAAATTTTGCTTTTATATTTTCGCAAACCAGGCAAGCGACAGGAAAATATGTCAACAATGCTTGCAATATCACCAACCATTTCCTGGTCGGGACTTGTTTCAACGTTATTAAGCACTACGATTTCAGTATTGTGTTTTCTGCATAACGTTTCAAACCAATCATAACCCAAGCGAACGAATCTGTCTTTATAAGTAATGTAAATAGTTTCAATTTGGTTGTTCATCACTTCATCAAGAAGTTCATTCCACTTCGGACGCTTGTAGTCAAGCCCGCTGCCGATATCAGTAACGACTTCATCCAAGATGATGCCTTTGGCGTTGACGTATTCCCTGATGAAGTCAATTTGATTTTTCAGATCGCCTTTTTGCCCATTAGTTGATACTCTGGCATAAGCTGCAATTTTTCGATTATCTTTATCAGATTGACCTATATATTTTAAGTACTGTTCTTCCGTGTAGTATCTTCGATTAGTGGGAGTTCGATAGGCTTTTAAAGTGCCTTTTTTATCCCAAATTTGCAAAGTTTTGACTGTGACGTTCAATCGTTCAGCCATTTCCTTAGGCTTTAAAATTGCCATAATAAAATCACCTATATTTATTTTATCTTTCTATGATCCTATTATAACATACAATTCTATATAATTCCGCTTTTTTCTACAGATGGATTAACAACTTTTGTTCTTGATGTTACATATAATTATAGACTAGCATTTGTCAATTATGCAAATCATAACCTTTTTCTCTAATCTTTGTAACTTCTCCTGATACTAGGATGGTACCGTCAGTCAAAACGAGCCGTCCTTTGTCATCGATCGTTTTGACTGTTCCTGAAACGACTTGATCGGAAACGAGCACGGAGACCTGTTTTCCGATGATGTTTGAACGTTTGCGGTACTCGTTCATGAAATCCCCGGTCCGATAATTGGGGTATATTTTGAAGAATTCGTTTAAAAAGACTGCGATAAGCTTGTTTCTGCTGACATCTGAACGATGAGCGTATTTTTTGAGAGATCCGGCACGATTCCTGATGTCATCAGGGAAAATTTCCGGATCAGTCATGTAGTTCATTCCGAGCCCGATAATCACGTGATCCATTGCCCCTGATTGTAAATCAGTCACGCCTTCGACCAAGATGCCGGCGACTTTGCGATTATCGACGATGATATCGTTGACCCATTTGAGTTGGCAATTGATTCGAAATAGTTTTTCCAAAGCCTTAACGACTGCCAGCGATGAGGAAATAGTCAGCAGACCTGGATCGATTGGATCGTCGTTGATTTTTAACAGAATGCTCAAGTAGATTCCGCTGCCTTTTGGAGAAAAGAAGCTTCGTCCATAGCGTCCGTGACCGCCTGTTTGATGCTCTGACAAAACAATGTGCGGTTTTGATGTTTTTGAATCGAGAGCCAGTTTTTTACAAAAATCGTTGGTTGATTCGATTTGCTCATATGTTTCAAAAGTCAGATCCAACGCAGGATCAAGATATCGTCTGATTTCATCTTCGTTCAATTTCATTGACGGAAGATAGCGATAGCCCATCCGCGTTTTGCCCTCGATTAAGAATCCGCGTTGCTTTAAAGAACTGACTGCTTTCCAGACGGCCGTACGCGAGATGTTGAGTTTGTTTGCTATTTGTTGCCCTGAAACGTATTCAGGCGTTTCAGTCAGTAAGTTGAATACTTTTTCGATTGTTTCCATAATGGGCTCCCTTTTGTTAGTTAACCTAATCTTATTATTAAGTTAACGCAAAAGCAAGCAAATATTTTCATTGCAATATTTTCTTTAATTCTTTAAATCAAAATGGTATCTTAAAAGTGAAGCTTGGGGTGATTAATAATGAAAACATTATTTGATAAGCACAATTTGTTAAAATTGCTTTTAATTGTTCTCAGCGGGCTGATTATATATATTTTTGTCAGCAACGATGCTTTTCTTTACAAACAACCGGTAGGAAAAGTCGAAAACGTTTCTGTCAAATCAGTCAGCAAAACTAAGGACACGTTCAATAATCAAGATAAAATAACGGTTCAGGAAGTAACCTTTAAAATCTTGAACGGGAAGTATCGAAACAAGATTGTCAAATTAAGAAATACCTATTCGCAATCAGGCGGGTTGGATCAAGAATACAAAGTCGGAAATCAGGTCTTTTTGACGATCAAAAAGCACCATGGAAAGTTGAATTCCTCGATTTCTCACTATAAGCGCGACGTTTGTCTGGTAATGCTGTTATGGCTTGTCATCGTTTTGTTATATGCAACGATGAAACTCAATGGGTTAAAAACATTGTTTAGCGTAGCGGTTAATTTTGTCGTTTTCCTGATTTTCGTTCAGCTTGACGTGATGCTTAATCTGACGAACTTCTTTTGGTTGTTTGCAGCGGCAGCTTTTATTTTTACGATTCTTTCGCTTTGGCTTGTGATCGGGTTTAACAAGCAATGGTTCGTGACTTGTGCGTCAGTCGTTTCCGGAACGGTGATTGCGCTTTTGATCGGACTGATTGCGATGAACGTCACGAACGGCAAGGGCGTTCATTATGAGGCGCTGGATTATGCGACGCAATCTCCGAAGCAGCTTTTTCTTGCAGCAACCGTCATCGGACTTTTAGGAACGGTAATGGATGCTGCAACCGACATAGTTTCAACTTTATTTGAAATGAAGAGAACTGATGAAAAGATCAGCGAAAGACAGCTTTTCAAATCAGGGATGGCAGTTGGACGATCGATAATGGGACCCTTGATCAACGTTCTTTTGATGATCTTTTTTGCAGAAACTTTTACGATGGCGATTCTGTATTTTAAAACGGGAAACAGCATTGCTTATACGTTCGAATGGACGATGGCGCTTGGAATCGTGCAGACTTTGGTCAGCGGAATAGGAGTAACGTTGGTCATTCCATGCGCAAGCTTTCTCAGCGCGAAAGTTTTAGGGGGTGCTCAAGATGTCAACGATTAGTCTGTTGACGCTCATATTGATGGTTTTGATGATCCTTGTTGGCGGAAAAAGCGGTTTTACGTCATTTTTGAGCGTTGTCTTCAATTTTTTGATTCTGTTTGCGGCCGTCATCCTGATTACCGGTGGAATTTCTGCAATCGGCGTAACTTTTTTTGCGGGGGTTTGCATTCTTGCAATTACGATTTTTATGGGCAACAAGAACGAGACTTCGACGAATACGGCATTCGTTGCAACGCTGATCGTAATGGTCATAATGCTGCTTTTGATCGTTCCTTTGGATTATTTTGCCCAAATCAAAGGTTTCTCAAATGAGCAATCCGAAGAAATCGAAGCTTTCAATCTGCTTGTCGGTGCCAATTTTGAAACTATTTTGATTTCAACGACCGTTTTGAGCACGCTTGGCGCAATTGCTGAAGCGGCAGTGGCAATTTCAAGCGGTCTGGAGGAATTGAGTGAACAAAATCCGGGAATTACGATTGCGGAAATTTTCAAAAGCGGACGCACGATTGGTTTTCAGATTATGGGCATGACGTTCAACACCTTGTTTTTTGGAATGTTTGGCGGCGATTTGGCATTGTTCATTTTGCTTTACAAACTGAATGCCAATTTTGGCTATTATTTAAATTCGAAGATTTTCGTTGGCGAATGCATGGCGGTTTTGTACTCAGCCGTTGCGGTAATTTTGGTTATTTGGATTACGACCTATCTGATGGGAAGAAAAATTAACCAAAAGCGCAAAGGTACCGATTTTTAGAAGGGATGAAATCGATGAAATTTTTTAAAAATGCAGTTAAGGCGGCGTCAGCAGCGATAATGGCATTGTTGCTTGTCGGGTGCGGTGAAAAGCAAAACAAGACTACGGTCGGAAATGATGGAAATATGGCCTATCAAACGGCGATTTCCAATCTTGAAACCGGGGATAACAAGCAGGCATATTCCGAACTGAAAGCAGTTGATGAAAAAAGCCTGTCTGTCAAAGCACAAAAATTGCGCAACAATCTAAAGTATCTTTTGGCAGCAAAAAAGGCACTGACTGGAAACAATGTTGAAGAAGCGGAAAAAAACTTGTCAAATTTGGATAACGTTACGAGTCCGGATGCGCTCGTCAAGCAGATTAAAAAAGTACAGCGCGAATATCAGATTATTCAACTTGCAAATCGTTATTATGAGGACGTGACTGCTTATTACAAAGCCGGCAAGTATTCTGAAGCAGGCGGAAGTCTTCAAGCCCTTAATTCGCTTTCAAACAGCTATCAGGCGGTTGAAAATTTGCAATACAAAGCTTCCAAATATGATTCTTTGATTGCACAGGCACAAAATGAGTCCGTTAGCAAAGCTGAAAGCGCGAGCTCCGAGTCAGGCTATACGAATGCCAGAAATTCCAAGCTGATGAGTTCGCAGTATGAGAAGGCAACGGGAAGCGACATTTCGTCTGCTGATAATTCAGAAGTTTCATCGTTTGCATCTTCGATGACGAATGATGAAGTTTTAAATTCATTCAGAACAGCGACGAAAATTCCGCAAGAAGCCGGGGATCAGTATTACGTGCAGGAAACTTCAAAAGACAACTATCAGATTGAAATTCGCCATACGAGCGATTCTAACACGCAAGTTTCTAATTTAAAGGGAATGTATCAGTTCAATTCGGCAACCAAAAAGGCCAGGAAACTGAATGAAATCAGCGGGGATTATGAAGACATCAATTGATGTCTTAGCTTTTTTATGTAAAAAAAACCGCCATCGATCAAATGGCGGCAAGTCAGTTAGTTAGTTGTTGATTTTGGGGAATGCGTCAGTGCAGGCAATCCGCTTATGAGAGGCGCGGAGCCTGTAAAGACCATGTGTAAAGTAAAATCATAACCCTTACGTACTTTGTTATCGGTAACTTGGCGACAAATTTAAGCCTTCTTGGTAATTTTTTTACTATATTTCAAAAAATTCGGTGATTTGACCCAATATAATCTAGTGTTGAATTTTTTAATTATGTCTAGCCGTAAGAGGTTGGGAAAAAACATGACTCAAATTGAAAACCAGGATGATTTGCGATTTATTGCAAATATCATCCTGGTTTTTGCGTATACGTGACTTTTGTCAGATCGTCATCGTAATTGCGATGAGAATCAGAATCACTCCGATCAGAGTGCAATTAAACGAGAGTTTTTTGAAGTGGATGGGTTCGTTCTTTTTTTCCGAAGCGACTTTGCGAACGTCGATTTTGCGCTTTTTGAAGTCTTCATCGCTTTCTCCTTTGCGTTGTCTTTGAAACCATCCTGCCATCAGATGCGCATGAAGCAGGATGTCAACCATCATGATGCAAAGGCAGAAAAGACCAAGCATGAATAAAAAATTTGAGCACGGCAAACGATATTTGTTCAAGCATGAGATTGAAGAAACAATCAAAGCGACTGCAATGATTATCGGCGTCCATGGAAGCCAGAGGTTTTCTTTAACAAATTTCAATTTAAAGTTCCTTCCTTAAATGATGCGATCATTTTTGAGATGTTTCAAAAATTCGTCATAGTAGCATTTGAAAATTTCTGATTGAGATTCTTCTTCAAGCATTTCCTTAGGGAAAAAGAAACGTTCATCTCCCAATGATTTGTTTGTTAAGGCTCCGACCAACGCGGAAACGTTTGAAAGTTCAACCAGATCTCCGTTTTTTTCCAACAACTTGATGTTGGCCTTGTCATATTTGTACGGAAGGTCGAAGCTGTTGTTCGTGCCGGTGTAGTAATCAGCATTGTAACCGCAATTTGAAACCAGTTCTTTTAGATTATCCAAGCTGATTGAGGCGGTGTTTGAATCGTAGAGCATTGATTTTAACGGATGACGATCCAAAAAACGGATGGCAAAATCTTTTAAAATCCTGTCTTTTGAATAGCGCCAGGATTCAAAGCACGTATTGAGCACGCCGTCATCCAGTCTGAGATAATCTTCAAGCGTAAATTCTTCGTTAAAAAACGGTTCAAGATAATTTTTGGCAAACCCGTCTTCAAGCTCGTTTTTAAGATACAAGTCTTTGGCACGTTTTAAAAGGTGGCTCAAAATAACTTCCATTGAACGCGAAACTGGATGAAAGTAGATTTGCTGATACATCTGAAAACGACTGATGATGTAATCTTCAACCGCATGCATCCCTGTTTTATCGAAAACGATCCCGCCTTCATAAGGGCGCATGACACGCAGGATTCGCGTCAAGTCAAACGTTCCGTAGTGCGTTCCGGTAAAATACGAATCACGCAAAAGGTAGTCCATGCGGTCGGCATCCAATTTGCTTGAAATCATCTGAACGACTTGAGGATTAGGATAGGTTTTATTGATGACGCTTGCGACTTTTTCGGGAAATGCAGGGGAAACTTCGCGCAGGACGGCATTTATTTCAGTTGATTGATCGGTAATGATTTTTTGGGTCATTTCTTCATGATTTGTTGAAAAAATATGCTCAAAAGTGTGCGAATAAGCGCCATGGCCGACATCGTGGAGCAGGGCTGCGCATAAAGACACCAATCGTTCTGAATCATCCCAAAGACCGTCTGAAGGTTCTTTGGAAGGGTAGTTGCGTTCGAAAAGGTCACAGATGCGGCGCGTTATTTCGTAAACGCCAACAGAATGAGAAAACCTTGAATGTTCTGCACCGTGAAAAGTCGAACTGGTGGTTCCGAGCTGCTTGATGCGCCTGAGACGCTGAAATTCTTTGGTGTTGATCAAATCAAGAATAACCTGATGCTGGATATAAATATGATCATGAACAGGATCTCTCAGAACCTTTTCTCTTTCGAGCATTTTTGGTGTATAATCTGTGATGATATTACCTTCTTTACGATGTTTTAGTTTCATTATACACAAAGAATGCATGGCAAGAAAGGAAAGGTTTTTTCATTGGAAAACGGAATACCGGTCAAAGTTGACGTAAGAACAAGGCAGATTCAATCAGGAGAAAAAAACGACTATTCGCAAAAATTTGACGGAAGACTTTCGATTAAGAATCAAACGATTTATTTGCGTTATGATGAGAGCAGCGAAGCCAGAGTGACTTTTAAAGTTTGCGAAGACGACGTCTATTTGTCGCGAAAGAGCGGTCAGATGAGATTGAAACTGCATTTTAATGAAAACGGAAAATTTGAAACCAGCTATTTGACGCCTTACGGAGCGGTTGAGCTGAGATGTGAAACGGATTGTTGCAAGTTTGACTATGATCGAAAAGTTGAAAGGGGATCTTTGACAATTGATTACAGGCTTTTTACGGGCGATGAAATCTTGGGAGAATACAAAATCAGATTGCAATTCGCGGCTTAATATAGTATGATGAAGAGTAAACTGTAGACAGTGGAAAGGACGTGTACCAGTGGAACTAGAAAAGTTCAAAGATGCCAACAGAAACGAATTGTCCATGATTGAGGTTGCTCACGCAATTCTTAATGAACATGGCAAAGAAATGGTATTTGCTGATTTGGTCAATGAGATTCAAACGTTTTTGGGTAAAAGCGATCAAGAAATTCGTGATCGTTTGCCTCAATTTTATATGGATCTCAATTTTGACGGCAGCTTCATCTCATTAGGTGAAAATACGTGGGGACTTCGTTCATGGTATCCATACGAATCGATTGACGAAGCGCTTGTTCACACCGATGATGAAGACGATGAAGATCGTCCGCGCAAAAAGAGCAAGAAGGTCAACGCTTTCTTGGACGATGCTGCTGACGATGATGACGTGATCGATTACAATGATGACGATCCTGAAGACAACGACCTTGACGATGATTATGACGATGAAGATGATGAAGACGAAAATCGTGAATTGAAGGAATACAGTCGAGATCTTGACGATATCGATGATGCAGACGATACTGAAGACGATCTTCCGGACGGCATCGAAGGTCAGCTGAACGAGTTGGATGATGACGAAGATTCCGACGATGACGACGAATTATAATTTTTGCTTGACGCTCGTCGATTAATTATGTAGAATGCTTTATGGGCGCCTCACATATATTGGGGCCAAGAGTACGGCAAGACAAGCTCCCTATTCATAAAAGAGGAATAGGGAGCTTGTTATTTTTGTTGGAAGATACCCGAAAAAATTCAAAGGAGCTTTTTATAATGACCAAGTATATTTTTGTTACTGGCGGTGTGGTTTCTTCGCTTGGCAAGGGAATCGTGGCTGCATCACTGGGACGTTTACTTAAGAATCGCGGTTTAAAAATTACGATTCAAAAATTTGATCCATATATCAATGTTGATCCAGGGACGATGAGTCCGTATCAGCACGGTGAGGTATTCGTTACGGATGATGGTACTGAAACGGATCTTGATTTAGGTCACTATGAACGCTTCATTGACATCAACCTGAACAAGTACTCGAACGTTACAACCGGCAAAATTTATTCAGAAGTTTTGAAAAAAGAACGTCGCGGCGATTATCTCGGTGCAACGGTGCAGGTTATTCCTCACATCACGAACATGATCAAGGAAAAAATCATGCGTGCAGGAACGGTGACGGATGCTGACGTCGTTATCACAGAAGTCGGCGGAACCGTTGGTGATATCGAATCATTGCCGTTTTTGGAAGCATTGCGTCAAATGCGTTCCGAAGTCGGAAGCGAAAACGTCGTCTATATTCACACGACGCTCGTTCCTTACCTTCATGCAGCCGGCGAAATGAAGACGAAACCAACGCAGCACAGCGTTAAAGAACTTCGCGGCCTTGGAATCCAACCGAATATTTTGGTCGTCAGAACGGAAAAGCCGATTTCGGAAAGCATGCGTAACAAAATTGCCAATTTCTGCGACGTTGAACCAGAAGCGGTCATTGAATCAATGGATGTTGACACGCTTTATCAAATTCCTCTGAATTTGCAAGCACAACACATGGACGAAATTGTCTGCAGGATGCTTCATCTTGATACGCCGCAAGCAGACATGACCGATTGGCAATCGCTTTGCAAACGCGTTCGCAACCTTGAAGGAGAAGTCAAAATTGCGCTTGTCGGCAAGTACGTTCAGCTTCCTGACGCTTATATTTCGGTTAACGAAGCTTTGAAGCATGCCGGCTATAAGATTAATGCAAACGTCAAAATCGACTACTTCAACTCTGAAAAATTGACTGCAGAAAACGTTGCTGACGAGTTGAAAGGTTATGACGGCATAATCGTTCCCGGGGGCTTTGGCAATCGTGGCCTCGAAGGCATGATTCAAGCCATTCGTTATGCGCGTGAAAACAACGTTCCGTTCCTTGGCATCTGCCTTGGCATGCAAATGGCCTGCATCGAATTCGCCCGCGACGTTTGCGGACTTGAAGATTGCAATAGTGCTGAAGTTGATGCAAACTGCAAGAACAATATCATCGATTTGATGGCTGATCAAGCTGACGTCGAAGATATGGGCGGAACGCAACGCCTTGGTCTTTATCCATGCAAGCTCAAGCAAGGAACAAGAACAGCAGCAGCGTATGACAATCAAGACGTGATTCAAGAACGTCACCGTCATCGTTACGAATTCAACAATGATTATCGTGAAATCTTGTCAAACAAAGGCCTGACTTTTGCCGGCACGTCTCCTGACAATCGTTTGGTTGAAGTTGTTGAAATTACTGACCACAAATTCTTTGTAGCTGCGCAATACCATCCGGAATTTCTTTCACGTCCGCAACGTCCGGAAGGATTGTTTGCTGAATTCGTAAAGTCTGCAGCGGAAAAATAAATTTTAATTATGCCTGGCCGGAAGAGGCTGGGAATAAACGATGACTCAAATTGAAAAACTCGGATGACTTGCAGTTAATTGCAAATCTTATCCGAGTTTTTGCGTATACAGGACAATTTCTCGTCGTGGTAAAAATAACCAAAAAGCCCCAACATCGAATTTATCGATTTTGGGGCTTTTAGAATTTATCTTTCATTTAACTTTCCGTCGTTAAGATCGTAGACTCTGTCGGCCTGATCCAATAATCGCAAATCATGAGTTACGGTGATGACGGCCTTGTTTTGACGATGGGCAAGGTTGCTTAAAAGATTGCCGACTTCTTTGACTCGCGGCGTATCAAGCGCGGCTGTCGGTTCGTCTGCGAGGATGATTTCCGGATTTGCATAAAGGGCACGTGCAATGGCAGCACGCTGCATTTGACCTCCTGAAAGTTCGTTTGGATATTTAGATATCAGATTGGAAATTTCAAGCGATTCAAGCAATTTTTCAAGTTCTTTTTGACTGAGATTTTCAGTGTTTTTAACTTTGTCTACGAGCTCGAATTGTTCTGAAATGGTCAGATATGGTACGAGGTTATGCGACTGGAGCACGAAACCGATTTTGTTCAAGCGAAGTTTTTCTTTGGAATTCATCGGCATGTTACGAGTATTCGTCCCGTTGATAAAAACGTCGCCGGAAGTCGGTTTTTGCAAGATGCCGGCAATCGTCAGAAACGTGCTTTTTCCGGAACCTGACGGGCCCAGAATCAAAACAAACTCGCCTTTTTCAGCCTTAAAACTGACGTCTTTCAAGACGTGGACCTTGCTTGTGCCTTTTCCGTAGTACTTGTTGATGTTTTTTAGTTCGATTGCTCCCATTGCCTTAACCTCCGATTGCGTTTGCAGGATCTACTTTGAGAATCGTTCTGATCGGAACCAGCGATCCGAGAATTGCCGCAATAAGCAGCAAAAATCCGACCAGAAGCATTGCCAACGGCTCAAATTTCAAAGGAACCGAACTCGGAATTGCGAGCGAACAGATGAAAGTCAGCAAAGTCCCGAGGACAAGCCCGATTACGCCCAAAAGAAATGCCTGCGAAATCGTATTTTTGACAAGAAATGACGAGGGGATGCCCTGTGCTCTTAAAACGGCAAAATTAGCCAGCTTCTGGATGGTGATGATATATTGGAAAACGCCCATGATGATGAGCGAAATCACCAGCAAAAACCCGATCATCAAGCCAAAAGTGGCATTTTGCGCTTCGTAGCCGGGAAGATTGTCAATTAGTTTTTGTTTGGAATACGTTGAAAGATCTTTTGCTTCAAAGCCTTCTTTCTGCGACGCGACGGCGCTTGCCTTGAAGTTTTCGGGGACGTTTCTCAATGATTGCCAATCTGACAGGGTACCATAGATTACGGGCGAAATGTTGATTTTGGCATCATCGACGAATCCGATGACGGTGAACGTTTTGCCTTCTGAATTCAATTTGATTTTTGAGCCTTTCCTCAATCCGGAACGTTTGAATGAGTCATCAAGCAGGACATCGCCTGATTTTGTCGGAAAATTTTTGATGTCTTTTGCAATAAACCCGTTTTTCTCAAGGCCGATGAAGTTGGCACTCGTATTTTTCATCTTTTTGTGCTTGGCTACGACGGATGCCTGTCCAAGCAGCGTTTCTTTTTTGGTTAAATGCAGGGCGCTGATTTATTCAGATGTGATCAAAGATTGACGCAGGTTTACGTCTGCGTCCTTGTTCAATGCGATTGATTTGAAATTCCAGCTGTCGATTGCTGCAGTGTTTTGGTTTCCCAATCCTTGCGCAAGGCCGGTCAAGATAAAGATGAGCCAGCTGATGAGGGCGATCATGGCGATAATCATTCCGTAACGTAATTTTTCGCGTTTTATTTCTTTAATTGCAAGATACATATTGAATTCCTTTCTGCTATTTAGATATTTATGTAAAAAAGAAAGTCATCTGCTCTGATCACCTAATGCAAGGGTAACGGTCATTATTTGGAAAGTCAACAAAATAGCTCAGAACATAGCGCATTTTTGTTAAAAAAATGAGATAATATTTGTAATGATATTGAAACAATAGCACATATCTTGTAAAATGCAATATGGCGCATTCTTTTTTCAGCGCATGCAAAATGAAGTTGATAACGATTAATTTCGCATATTAATTGATGATGATTCGAAAAAGTTTTGAGTGAGGATATATTTGAAATGGAAAAAATGATTGTTAAGGGTCAACAGAAGCTGTCTGGCGAAGTTACAATCGGGGGTGCCAAAAACAGTACTGTTGCATTGATTCCTGCGGCCATTCTGGCAGATACGCCTGTTAAATTTGATTCGGTTCCGGATATTTTGGACGTTCATAATCTGATGCTGATTTTAAAGGCGATGAATGTCGATTCGACTTACAGACGAGGGGAACTTTTGGTTGATCCGACAAAAATCAAGAGCGTTCCGCTTCCAGGCGGCGCAATTCGAAGTTTGCGCGCGTCATATTATTTTATGGGGGCTTTGCTTGGAAAGTTCGGCGAAGCAATCGTTGGATTTCCCGGCGGCGACAATATCGGTCCGCGTCCGATTGATCAGCATATCAAAGGTTTCAAAGCGTTGGGGGCGCATGTTGAAGAAAAAGAAAATACCGTTCACATTACGACGGGTCCAGAAGGATTGCACGGAGCAAGAATCTTTTTTGACCTCGTTTCTGTCGGTGCGACGATCAACGTTTTGCTGGCTGCCGTCAAAGCCAAGGGACTGACGATTATGGAAAACGTTGCTCGTGAGCCTGAAATCGTTGATTTGGCAACTTTTTTGAATAATATGGGTGCCCATATTCGCGGAGCCGGTACAAATGAGATTCGCGTTCAGGGCGTTGATTCGCTCAAATCAATGAACGTCCACACGATTATTCCCGATCGAATCGAAGCGGGGACGTATTTGTCGTTTGCCGCAGCCAACGGCAACGGCGTGCTGGTTAAAAACGTCATCACGGAACACTTGGATCCGTTTTTGTCCAAATTGGAGGAAATGGGCGTTCGAATGGAAATCGATGAGGATGAGATTTATGTTCCGGGCGGAGACGTTTTGAGTCCGGTAAACATCAAAACGTCTCCCTTCCCTGGATTTGCCACGGATCTGCAGCAGCCGATCACGCCGCTTTTGATGCAGGCAAGAGGAAGTTCGACGATTATTGACACGCTTTATCCTGAAAGAACCAAGCATATTCCTGAGATGCAGCGGATGGGTGCAAAGATTTCCAGCAAAGACGGAATTATTACGGTCGGGCATTCGACCGATCTTTCCGGGACAGTGGTTGAAGCGGGCGAAATTCGTGCCGGCGTGTCTCTCGTCGGCTTGGCACTGATGGCTAAGGGAACGACCGTCATCAACAAAGCGGACAATATTTTGCGCGGATATGACCGGATCGTTGAAAAATTCAGAGGCTTGTCAGTTGATCTTGAAGTAATTAATGAAAGCGAGAGTCTCAATCATTAGAAGAAAACGAGGGATGATATGAGCCAAAAAAATTTGACACTTGAAGATCTTCAAAAGAAGACGCTGAAAGAAATTTACGAGTATGCGCGTGAATACAAGATCAAATACTATAGTCAGATGAACAAAAAAGAATTGTCTTTGGCTGTCATCCGGGCGCAGGCCGAACAAGACGATTTCAGGATGAAAGGGATTCTTGAAATTTTTTACGATGACGGCGGCTATGGTTTTTTGAGACCGCTCAATTACAGTCCTTCAAAAGAAGACATCTATTTGTCGGCATCTCAAATCAAGCGTTTTGGTCTGAGAAACGGTGATGAGGTGGCCGGAAGAGTCAGACCGCCGCGTAAGGGTTCTAATAACGATCGTTACGGCATGATGTATATTGATGCGGTCAACGGAAAAGATCCGGATGAAGCCAAGGGAAGACCTCATTTTCCTGCTTTGACGGCAATTTATCCTGATAAGAAACTGGTCCTTGAAAATAATCCCAGAGATTTGTCGACACGCTTGATTGATCTCTTTGCACCGGTCGGATTTGGTCAAAGAGGCATGATTGTTGCGCCTCCTAAGGCCGGAAAGACTACTTTTTTGAAGAATATCGCAGCCGGAATTTCAAAGAACGCAAAAGATGCGAAACTGATCGTTCTCCTGATTGATGAGCGTCCCGAAGAAGTCACCGATTTGGAAGATTACGTTTCATCAATCAATCCGAACGGTGAAGTCGTTTATTCGACCTTTGATCAGAGACCGGAAAGCCATGTTCACATTTCAGAAATGGTTCTTGAGCGTGCGATGCGATTGGTCGAGGATAAGCAGGATGTCGTGATTCTGCTTGATTCGTTGACTAGACTTGCGCGCGCATACAATCTCGTGATCCCTTCAAGCGGCAAAACCCTGTCCGGTGGTCTGGATCCGACGGCTTTGTACCGTCCGAAGAAATTTTTTGGATCGGCACGAAACGTCCGTGAAGGCGGAAGTCTGACGATTATTGCGACTGCCTTGGTTGAAACGGGCAGCAGGCAGGATGACATCATATTTGAGGAATTTAAAGGGACCGGCAATCAAGAACTCCAATTGAATCGTGATTTGGCAGAACGCCGAATTTTTCCGGCTGTTGACATCAAGAAGTCGGGCACGAGAAAAGAAGAACTTTTGTTGACCAAAGAAGAACTCGAAGCAGTTTGGAAGCTTCGCAAAATTTCAACAAGCGATACCGTTCGTTTCACGAATGATATTTTAAAAATCTTCAAGCAGACGAAAGACAATGCTGAATTTTGCCAAAAGGTCGAAGATTTGTCGAAAATGAAGCGGTCAGGCAAAAAAATCGAAAAAAGATAATTGCATGACTTGAAGTTTCATGTTATTATGAAGTATGTTGCGATAGCACAGAATAACTCTGATCCAGCAAATGGTTCAGGGCAAAGGAGCGAAATTATAATGAAGCAAGGAATTCATCCAGATTACCATGAAGTTGTTTTCTTGGATTCTGCAACAGGCTATAAGTTCTTGTCAGGTTCTACGAAGACATCTTCAGAAACGATCGAATGGGAAGATGGCAAAACATACCCATTGATTCGTGTCGAAATCTCTTGTGATTCACATCCGTTCTACACAGGTAAGCAAAAGTTTACGCAAGCAGATGGTCGCGTGGATCGTTTCAACAAGAAGTACGGTTTCACAAAATAAGACGATTAATGAAAAACAGCCAAGTGTCCGGGTTGAGGATGCTTGGCTGTTTTCATGTTTTTTCAAATCTGTCCGTAAAATTCCAGTTCCCGGTTACGGGCAAAACGTCGATTTTTGAAATCTGCCCGTAAAACCCGCCTCACGGTTACGGGCAAAA
>OBKN01000520.1_pt1 | contig 16970 bp, 13 predicted proteins | sample 1519931 | NCBI WGS metagenome assembly OBKN01 (sample SAMN04209254, study PRJEB22552) | human gut metagenome | biome: gut; material: feces | host: Homo sapiens | place: USA: Oklahoma
GGAGCATTCTCTCCGCTTTTGTGGCATATTTTACAAAGATAATACCACACTCAAAACGATTTTTAAATATTCCGTTTGAAATTTCGGGCGAATCCGCCGCCAAACTTCACGGCCCTGTTTTGTGCAAATTGACATTGCGGGTCTGCTTTTCTTGTAAACGCTACAGCGATACGTTATAATAAGCGGGAAAGAATATCATTCAGAACAAGAAGGAGCGCTATCGTATGAAACGCAGCGATTACATCAACTGGGACGAATATTTCATGGGCATTGCCCTGCTCACGGCCATGCGCTCCAAGGACCCCAACAGTCAGGTGGGTGCGTGCATCGTCAGCCCGGAAAACAAGATCCTCTCCCTGGGCTACAACGGCATGCCCATGGGCTGCAGCGACGACGAGATGCCCTGGGAGCGGGAGGGGGAACCCCTGCACACCAAGTATATGTACGTCTGCCACGCGGAGCTCAACGCCATCCTCAACAGCGCCCACAACAACCTCAAGGGCGCGCGGGTGTATGTGACCCTCTTCCCCTGCAACGAGTGCACCAAGGCCATCATCCAGTCCGGCATTGCCGAGGTGGTGTACTACGGCGACAAGTACCACGACAGCGATTCCAGCATTGCGGCGCGGTTCATGTTCGAGCACGCCGGTGTCCGGCTGACCCCCTATAAGCCCACCGGACGCCGGGTAGAGCTGGAGCTGTAAGCTCCCTCTTGACCTTCCCGATGCAACGTATTATAATAGAATCACGGGTTGAATAAATATTCAATAGTACTTGCATAGAGAGGGAAATATACAATGGAACTGAAAAATCGCAGCTTTTTGAAGCTATTGGACTACACCCCTGCCGAGATCGGGCAGCTGCTGGAACTGGCCGCTGACCTGAAAGCCAAAAAGAAGGCCGGTATCCGTCACGACCAGCTGCGGGGCAAAAATATCGCTCTGATCTTTGAAAAGACCTCCACCCGCACCCGCTGCAGCTTTGAGGTCGCCGCCCACGATCTGGGCATGGAAGTGACCTATCTGGACCCCTCCGGCAGCCAGATCGGCAAAAAGGAGTCCATCGCCGACACCGCCCGGGTGCTGGGCCGCATGTTTGACGGCATCGAGTACCGCGGCTACGGTCAGCAGATCGTGGAGGACCTGGCCCGCTACGCCGGGGTGCCGGTGTGGAACGGCCTGACCAACGAGTTCCACCCCACCCAGATCCTGGCCGACTTCCTCACCATCCGGGAGCACTTCGGCAAGCTGAAGGGCATCCACTTCGTCTACTTCGGCGACGCCCGTTACAACATGGGCAACAGCCTGATGGTGGGCTGCGCCAAGATGGGCCTGCACTTCACCGCCTGCGCACCCAAGAAGTACCAGCCGGACCCGGAGCTGGTGGCCGAGTGTGAGAAGATCGCCGCCGAGACCGGTGCCACCATCTCCTTTGAAGAGGACCCCGCCAAGGCCGCCAAGGGCGCCGACGTGCTGTACACCGACGTCTGGGTGTCCATGGGCGAGCCGGTGGAGGTGTGGGCCGAGCGCATCCACGACCTGGCACCGTACCAGATCAACCAGCAGCTGATGGACATTGCAGGCCCCCACGCTGTGTTCATGCACTGCCTGCCCGCCTACCACGACCACAAGACCACCGTGGGCAAGGAGATGGGCGAGCGCTTTGGCCGCGACGCCATGGAGGTGACCGACGAAGTGTTTGAAGGCCCCCAGAGCATCGTGTTCGACGAGGCCGAGAACCGCATGCACACCATCAAGGCCGTGATGGCCGCCACCCTGGGCTACGAGGGCTGATCCCTGAAAAACAACAGCACCCGCATTGGGCCGGACCGGCCTGCTGCGGGTGTTTTTTTGCCCTTGCGCCGGGCGGCGCATCCGGTATAATAGAAGCAAAGACCTTCGAGGGGCTCTAAGGTTTGCCCCGGCGGAGGTGACTACAGGCCAAAGGAGCACGGTGCCATGCGTTATACCATCAGTGAAATGGCGGTGCTGCTGGGTGTTACCACCCACACGCTGCGCTACTACGAGAAGATGGGCCTTATCCAGCCCGAAGTGAACCGGGAGACCGGCTACCGCTATTATACGGTCACCGACACCTGGCGGTTCAACCTGTGCCGGGAGCTGCGGGCGGCGGGCTTTACGCTGGAGGAATGCAAGGACTTTCTCGACGAACCTTCCACCGCCGTGACGGATGCCATGCTCGACCGGCAGATCCGGCAGCTGGAGCGCCGGCAGGTGCTCAACCGGATGAGCATCCGCTTTTTGCAAAATACGCGGGAGTATTACCACACGCTGGAGCAGGACGCCGGGCGGGTGTGGGTGCAGAACTTCCCGGAAATGTGGCGGCTGGTGCTCTCGCAGGAGGAAGAAGCCCGCAATGACCCCGCCCTGCAGGCCGAAAAGGCCGAGTGGCTGGAGTGCATGCCGGCGGTGCACTGGGTCAGCCGCTTGCCCAGCCGGGTGATGGAGCAGTTTCGGGTGGGGCGCAACGAGTACGATTACGGCCTGCTGGTGGAGGCCGATGCCGCCCGGCAGCTGGGCCTGCGCCGCACCGACCATGTAGAGCTGGTGTGCGGCGGCGACTACCTGACCACCGTGTGGAAAAAGGACTACCGGGGCTCCTTCGGGTGGGACTCGCTGGAAGTGCTGCACGCCGAGATCCTGCGGCGGGGCTTCCGCGCGGTGGGCGACACCTTCAGCAGCATCCTGGCCAGCCGGGAGCAGCCGGACGGCAGCATCATCAACTACCACCTGACCCGGACGAAGATCTACACCTGAGCAGACTGTCCAAAATCTTGTGATTTTTTTGTCAGAATGACCGTTGACCTTCGCGTTGCTCGAAGCTCTATACTTTGACTGGAAATTGACAAAGCCCGTCTTTTTGTGCAGACGGGGCGTTGCCAACGGAAGAAAAAAAGAGAAGAAAACCAGAAGGAGCAAAGAATTATGAGCAACAAGATCTCCCGCCGCAACTTCCTGCACACTGCAGGTCTGGGCACCCTGGGCGCTGCTGCTGCCGGTCTGCTGACCGCCTGCGGCGACAAGGCTGCTTCCGGCAGCGTGGCTTCCAGCGCAGCCGCCGCCGGTACCTACACCGCCGGTACCTACAGCGCCACCGCCACCGGCATCAACACCACCACCCCGGTCACCGTGACCATGACCTTCAGCGCCGATGCCATCACCGACGTGCAGATCGACGTGGCAAACGAGACCAAGGGCTACGGTGCCGACATCGCCGACGAGATGGTGAAGAAGATCCTGGAAGCACAGTCCAGCGAGGTGGACGGCCATTCCGGTGCCACCATCACCTCCGGTGCCATCAAGAAGGCTGCCGAGAGCTGCATCAACCAGGCCAAGGGCGTGGCCGTGGCCCCCACCGAGGCCAGCAAGGCCGAGACCGTGGTGCCCGACGGCCTGACCACCGAGGAAGTGGAGTCCTCTGTGGTGGAGCTGGGCGACATCACCCCGGACGAGACCAAGGACTTTGACGTGGTCGTTGTGGGTGCCGGTGCAGCCGGTGTGCCCGCAGCAGGCTGGGCAGCCGAGCTGGGCGGCCATGTGGCCCTGCTGCAGAAGCAGAACATCGTGGTGAGCCAGGGCAACTGCGGCTCCGCCATCATCAAGTCCAAGTCCACCGAGGCCGGCAAGAAGATGTGGGTGCACATGACCAACGGCCTGTGCGACTGGCGCGCCGACACCAGCCTGCTGAACGCCTACGTCGAGAACTCCGAAGAGGCCCTGATGTGGTATCTGAACCGCGCCGGTCTGACCGACCAGACCGAGTACGGCGACGGCAGCCTTGTGGACAGCAACAAGGATCCCTCCAGCCTGCTGCACAACGACGAGAAGGAGATCTTTGCCTACATGTGCACCAGCCAGGACCTGACCGGTGTGTGGAAGGACCGCATGGACACCTACGACTTCGGCGATGAGCACTGCTACTTCTTTGCACCGTGGATCGGCCCCAAGCCCAAGAACGTGGGCGACGTGCTGGCCACCGTGCTGGAGAATGTGCAGGCCAAGAACTCCAATCTGGAGACCTTCTTCAACACCCCCGCCGTCAAGCTGGTGCACGCCGACGGCAAGGTGACCGGCGTCATCGCCAAGGATGAGAGCGGCAAGTACATCCAGTTCAACGCCTCCAAGGGCGTCATCCTGGCCACCGGCGACTACATGAACAACGAGGCCATGGTCAAGCGCTGGTGCCCGGACGTGGACGGCTACGACAAGAAGCAGTACCAGAAGACCGGCGACGGCCACATCATGGCCATCGACGCAGGCGCCAAGATGGAGAACCTGGGCCACACCAAGATGATGCACGACTTCGACTCCGGCCTGATGTACGAGGAGCCGTTCCTGTACGTCAACATGGAGGGCAAGCGCTTCTGCAACGAGGACACCGGCTTTGTCTACATGGGCAACATCACCAAGTATCTGCCCCGCTACAACGGTGCCAACGTGGATGCCAACCACCCGGACGGCTCTCTGGGCTGGTACTGCCAGGTCTACGACAGCGACTACATGAGCTACGCCAACAGCCCCGTGCCGGAGCAGGTGATGACCAAGTACATCCCCGGTGCCGTGGAGAACCCGCAGGGCGTGTTCACCAACCTGATCGACACCTACAAGGCCGACACCATCGAGGAGCTGGCCGCCCTGCTGGACGTGCCCGCCGATGAGCTGCAAAAGACCATCGACCGTTACAACGAGCTGTGCGATCAGGGGACCGATGCGGACTTCGGCAAGAAGAGCGCCTACATGCACAAGATCGAGAAGGCTCCCTTCTGGGGCGTGCGCAAGCACATCCGCGTGTCCTCCATCGACAGCGGCGTGAACACCAACGCCAACGGCCAGGCTCTGGACGCTGACGGCAAGGTCATCGAGGGCCTGTACTGCGTGGGCAACGTGGGCGGCGTGTTCTACGGCGGCGCGGACTATCCGTTCCACCAGACCGGCCTGTCCCTGGGCCGCTGCTACACCTTCGGCATGCTGGCCGCAAAGCACGCCATGGGCAAGTAAGCCGCAGAAAATAACACCATAAAAGAAGAAGGCCGCCGGGCAGGAGAAGGTTTCCTGCCCGGCGGCTTTTTGCTGCCGGAAAAAAGTGGAAATAATGCCTGAAACTTGAGCGGGATTGTTGTGAATGTGACGATTTTGGTACGATTTTGGGACGCTTGGTTTACACCGCCCCGGAAAGCGTGGTATAGTTAAACGGATAAGCAGCAGTGGGTGCCGCTGTGGGAAAAGCGAGGAGAGCGTTACGATGAAAAAGCACATTCGAGCATTCGTCAGTCTGCTGTGCGCTGCGGCGCTGGCACTGGGCTGTGCATCCTGCGGCGGCGCAGCGCAGAGCACCGGAAAATCCGGCGGCACCGCCGGGGTGACCCATATCACCGTGTGGAACTATTACAATGGTGACCAGCTGGAAAGCTTCAACAAGCTGGTGGACCAGTTCAACGAGACCGCCGGCCGCGAAAAGGGCATCCGGGTGAAAAGTGCCAGCCAGGGCAGCATGAGCGACCTGGAGACCAACGTGATGGATGCGGCCCAGGGCAAGGTGGGTGCTGCGGCCATGCCCAACATCTTCTCGGCCTATGCTGACACCGCCTATGCGCTGGACCAGATGGGCATGCTGGTGGACCTGAGCCAGTACCTCACCGAGGACGAGCGCGCCCAGTATGTGCAGGGCTACCTGGACGAAGGCGACTTTGACGGCGACGGCAGCATGAAGATCTTCCCGGTGGCAAAATCCACCGAGCTGATGTTCCTGAACGAGACCGACTGGGAGAAGTTTGCCCAGGCCACCGGTGCCGCCTACGACGACCTTTCCACCGTGGAAGGGCTGGTGGCCACTGCCGGTGCCTATTATGACTGGACCGACGCCCAGACGCCGAAGCCGGACGACGGCAAGGCTCTGTTCGGCCGCGACGCCATGGCCAACTACATGCTGGTGGGGGCCCGGCAGCTGGGCGACACCCTGTTCGAGGTGCAGGACGGAAAGATGACCTTGAACTTTGACAAGGACGTAGCCCGCAAGCTGTGGGACAACTACTATGTGCCCTTCGTCAAGGGGTGGTTTGCCGCTATCGGCCGCTTCCGCAGCGATGATATCAAGGTGGGCAATGTGCTGGCCTATGTGGGTTCCAACTCCAGCGCCACCTTCTTCCCCGCGCAGGTCATGGTGAACGACACCGAGAGCTACGACATCGACATGACGGTGCTGCCCAGCCCGAAGTTTGCGGGCGGCGAGGATGTGGCCGTGCAGCAGGGTGCCGGTATGGTGGTCACCGCCGGTACGGAGGAAGAAATCAATGCCTCGGTGGAGTTCCTCAAGTGGTTCACCCAGCCGGAACACAACATCTCCTTCTCGGTGGACTCCGGCTACCTGCCGGTGACCACGGCTGCCAACGACATGGAGGCCATCAAGACCAGCGGCCTGGAACTGAGCCCGAAGATGGAGCGCATCCTCTCGAATGCAGTCCAGGGCGTAAAGAACAACACCCTTTATACGCCAAGTGCCTTTGCGGGCGGCAACAAGGCCCGCAAGGTGCTGGAATACAGCCTGAGCGATCTTGCCTCTGCCGACCGTGCAACGGTGCAGGAGCGGGTGGCTGCAGGCCAGCCCGCCGCCGACGCGGAAGCGGAGTTCCTCACCGACGAATACTTTGATGCCTGGTATGGGGGCATCTGCACTGCACTGGAGGAGTACGCCGGCTGAGCGTAACGACCGGAAACCGACGGGAAAGGGGGAAAGTGCCATGAAGCCTGCCGAAAAGTACCGTGCGTGGAAAGCGCACCGGCCCGAGAAGCCGATCTTCCGCACCATCCTCTTTTCCATGATGGCGGTGCTGCTGGCGGAGGTGATCCTGCTGTCGACCGGCATCGGCCTGACCAATGTGTCCGGGCGGCTGAACCAGAACGCCAAGCAGATCGTGAACATGCAGGTGCGCAACCGCGCCAGCTACCTGCAGGATATGCTGATCAAGGCACAGGAGCTCACCGACATTTCCACCACCATCAACAACCTGACCCAGCAGATGCTGCAGGACGGCACCATTTCGCTGGACACGATGGACCAGAGCAGCGAGGCCGCTGACCCCCTGATGGAAGCCGCCGCGCCCTATCTGGTGAGTGCACTGCGCGCCCGCCCCGTGACCGGCATCTTTCTTGTGATCAACACCCACGACCTTGCGGAAAAGGAAGTGGGCAGCCCCATGCCCAGCGTGTACCTGCGGGACCTGGACCCGGACGCCCGCCCCTCGGACCGCAACACCGACCTGATGCTGGAGCGTTCCAGCGCGGCGGTGGTCAAGGCGCTGGGCATCACCACCGACAAAAGCTGGAGCACCGCCCTGAATTGCCGCGGCCTGACCAACGGCGGCTTTGTGCGCACCGTGTTCCAGACCGCCTGGGAGGATGACGAAAAGCTGGACGCCGCCGACTACGGCCGCTGGCTCACCCAGACCTACAAGCTCACCGGTGACGAGCGCACGGCCATTGCCTACTCCCAGCCCCTCATCCTGCCGGACGGCACCGTGTACGGCGTCATCGGTGTGGAGATCCTGACCAGCTATCTGGAAACCAAGATGCCGTATCAGGAGCTGCAGGACGGCGGGCAGGGCACCTATCTGCTGGTGTCCACAACGTCGGGCCTGTCGGACCCGGAACTGTTCCTGACGCTGACGGCGGGCGACGGACTGGATGCCAACGTCATCGACGCGGGCGTGGAAAAGATCACCTGCCGGCAGACGGACGGCGAACGCTGGCTGACGCTGAACGACGAGACCGGCTATGCGGCGGTCCGGAGCCTGGACCTGTACAGCCGCAACGCGCCCTTCTCCAACGAAAAGTGGCTGCTGGTGGGCACGGTGCGCAGCAGCATCCTGTTCCGCTTTGCCCGCACCGTGCAGCAGGTCATCACCGCTGCAGTGCTCCTCACCCTGCTGCTGGGGGCTGTGAGCAGCCTGCTGGTGTCCCGCGGTCTGGCCCGCCCCGCCGAGCAGCTCTACTGCGAGGTGCTGGCAGCCAACGGCAAACAGACCTTCCCCAAGTTTTCGCACACCGGCATCCGGGAGCTGGACCGCTTTGCGGAGGCCATCACCCAGCTGAACAGCAGCCTTGTGACCAACTCCACCAAGTTTTTGCGCATCATGGACATGGCCAGTGTGGAGCTGGGCGGCTACGAGCTGCGGTATGACACCGGCAGTGTGTATGTGACCAAAAACTTCTTTGCCCTGCTGGGTGCCCCGGAGGTGGACGGCAGCAGCCTGACCGTGCGCACCTTTGGAGAACTGCTGGAGCACATCCAGCTGGCCCGCCCCTGCACCGTCAACGCGGAGGGGGACAAGGTGCTGACCGTGGTGCAGGGCGGCCGCACCCGCTATATCATGCTGCGGGTCACCACCGAGGACCGGGTGCAGGTGGGCCTGGCCGAGGATGTGACCGCCGCTACCCAGGAGCGCCTGCGCATCGAGCGGGAGCGCGACTACGACGTCCTCACCGGCCTGTACAACCGGCAGGCATTCCACCGCGTGAGTCATGAACTGTTCCAGAATCCGGAGCGGCTGGGCGTGGCAGCCTTGCTGATGATGGACCTGGACGACCTCAAGCACGTCAACGACACCTACGGCCACGACTGGGGCGACCACTACATCCAGAACACCGGCCGCTGCATTGCGGAGCACAGCCCGCCGGGCACCGTGTGCGCCCGCCTGTCCGGCGACGAGTTCCTGCTGCTGTTCTACGGCTATCCCGGCCGGGAGCAGCTGCGCGAAAAGCTGGAAGCACTGACCCGCGCCATGCAGCAGGCCGTGGTGGTACTGCCCAGTGGCAGCGACCTGCACATCAGTATTTCCGGCGGCGTGGCCTGGTACCCGGAGGATGGCCGGGACATCGAGACCCTGAAAAAATATGCAGACTTTGCCATGTATCAGGTCAAGCACTCCACCAAGGGGCAGATGAAGGACTTTGACATCGGTGTGTACAATCAGGAGGCCTACATCGCCCGCACCCGGCGGGAGTTCCACCAGCTCATCAGCGAAGAGCGGATGTACTACTACTTCCAGCCCATCTTCTCGGCACAGACCGGCAGGGTGCACGCCTACGAAGCACTGATGCGGTCGGACCTGCCCACCCTGCGTTCTCCGGCCACCATCATGAAGCTGGCCCGGGAGCAGGGCGCGCTGTATGAGATCGAGCGGCTGACCTTCCGCAAGGCGCTGGAAGGCTTTGACAACCTGCGCAGCAAAAATCTCGTGGACCGGCAGGCCCTGATCTTCATCAACTCCATTGCCAGCGTCTGCCTGCGCCGGGAGGACAGCGAGTATATGGACCAGCGCTGGCACGAGCTGCGCCGCCAGATGGTCATTGAGATCACCGAGGAAGAGGAGATGAACCGGGAGGCACTGGAGATCAAGCGCCACGCACCGGGTTTTTCCGGCATGTTTGCGCTGGATGACTACGGCAGCGGCTACTCCAACGAGGGCAGCCTGCTGGAGTTGGCGCCCCGGTTCATCAAGGTGGATATCAGCATCATCCGCGGCATTGATTCGGACCCCGACAAGCAGCAGATCCTGCGCAACGTGGTGCGCTACGCCCAGCCGCGCAGCATGCAGATCATTGCCGAGGGTGTGGAAACGGCCGCCGAGATGCGCACCGTCATCGACCTGGGGGCCGACCTGCTGCAGGGCTACTTCCTGGCGCGGCCGGCCGCTGTGCCCGACCCCATTGCCCCGGAGGCAGCGGAGATCATCCGAGCTATCTAGGACAACAACCGCCCAAAAGAGCAGGAAATTCCATATAGAACTGGAATATCCTGCTCTTTTTATACGGTGAGGAACGCAATTTGGCATCCGGCCAATTTACCTCTGGTGTTTGGCCGGGCGCTGCGGTATACTGGGGTGGAACGAAAAACGGCACGGGAGGTGCTTTGAAAAAAATGGTACAGGTGGATCTGATCACCGGGTTTCTGGGGGCCGGCAAAACGACCTTTCTGCGCCGGTACGTCCGGTATCTGGTGGAGCAGGGGCACAACGTCTGCATTCTGGAAAACGACTTCGGCGCGGTGAACGTGGATGCCATGTTGGTGCAGGACCTGCTGGGCGACCGGTGCGATCTGGAGACCATCAGCGGCGGGTGTGACTGCGACACCCACCAGCGGCGCATGCGCACCAAGCTCATCGCCATGGCCATGCGCGGCTTTGACCGGGTGGTGGTGGAACCCAGCGGCATCTTTGATGTGGACGAATTCTTTGACGTGCTGCGGGACGACCCGCTGGACCGCTGGTACCGCATCGGCAATGTGATCGCCATTGTGGACGCCATGCTGCCGGAAGCATTGTCGCCGCAGGCGGAATATCTGCTGGCCTCCGAGACGGCCAATGCAGGCCGGGTGCTGCTGAGCCGTGCGCCGCAGGCCGGGCCGGAACAGTGCCGGGCAGCCATTGCCCACCTGGACCGCGCGCTGGAAGCCTGCAAGTGCTCCCGCCGCTTTGCCCCGGACGAGATCCTCACCAGGGACTGGGCCGCCTTCACCGACGCCGACCTTGCACAGATCGCCGCCTGCGGCATGCGGCAGGCCAGCTGCGAAAAGCTGCACTTTGATGAGCACAAGGCCTTCGGCTCCCTGTGCTTTCTGGAACAGCACCTCACGGTGGAGCAGCTGCAGCAGGCAGCTGCCCGGCTGTTCGGGGACCCGGCCTGCGGGCAGGTACTGCGGGTCAAGGGCTTTGCCCCCACCCGGGACGGCTGGCTGGAGCTGAACGCCACCGCCGCCGGGCAGACACTGGCTCCCATCCCGCAGGGGCAGGATGTGCTCATCGTCATCGGCGAGGGGCTGGACAGGGCAAGGATCGAAATGCAGCTTCACCGCTGAGTTTTCAACGAACGTTGTAAAACTGGTGCAAAAAAGGAGAACAGAATCATGAAAAAGAACCCGCAGATGCCCTCGGCGCGGCGCATCCTCGGCATGGTGGTCGGTATTGTGATCATCGGGCTGGGCATTGCACTGTTCAAGCAGTCTCACCTTGGCAACGACTCCATCAGCGCACTGAATATGCGTCTGGCCGAGATGCTGGGCATCTCGCTGGGCGTGCAGAACCTGTGCACGAACATCCTGTTCTTTGCACTGCAGTTCTGGTTCGGGCGCAAGTACATCGGCCTTGGCACCTTTGTCAACGGCATCGGCGTCGGGTTCATTGTCACGGCCTTCTACGACCCCATTGCGGCCCACTTTGGCCCGGCCGAGGCGCTGGGCCTGCCGGTGCAGCTGCTGTGGGTGGCGCTGGCGGTGCCAGTCACGGCGCTGGGGGCTTCGCTGTACCAGACGGCAGATCTGGGCATCGCCCCGTACGATTACCTCTCGCTGGGCCTGCGGGACTACACCCCGGTGCCGTACTTCGGCTGCCGCGTGTTCACCGATGCGCTGTGTGCGCTGCTGTGCTGGCTGCTGGGCGGCCTTGTGGGCATTGGTACGCTGATCTGTGCCTTCTGCCTGGGGCCCTTCATCCAGTTCTTCAACGGGCTGGTGTCGGAGCGGGTGCTGCACTACAAGCCGGGCGGCCAGTAAGATCGGGAAATCAAAAAGGCGTGCACCTCCTTTGCGGAAGTGCACGCCTTTTGCTGTGCAGAAATCAGAACTTGAACAGCGGGGTGCCGGCCAGGATGTCGCCCTCTGCCAGCATCTTCAGCTCGCCCAGATCGTCGCCGTTGGTCACGATGATGGCGGTAGCGGTGGGATGGCCTGCGGCGCGGATGGCGTCCAGATCCACCTTCAGCAGCGGGGTGCCGGCCTTGACCTTGTCACCCTCCTTGACCAGAGCCTTGAAGCCCTTGCCGTTCATCTCCACGGTGTCCATGCCGACGTGCACCAGGATCTCGATGCCGTCTTCGCTGGTCAGACCGACGGCGTGCAGGGTGGAAGCCACCTGGTTCACAGTGCCGTCAAAGGGGGCGTACACGGTCTTGCCGGTGGGCTCGATGCCGCAGCCGGGGCCCAAGATGCCCTGTGCGAACGTCTCGTCGGGGATGTCGGCCTGTGCCAGGACCTTGCCGCGGATGGGAGCCAGAACGGTCTTGCTCTGGCCAAAGAACTTGGCGGTTTCTTCTTCTTCGGCCTTGTTGCCGAACAGCTTGTCAAAAAAGCCCATGATAATAATCCTTCCTTCTGATCCTATTCAGGGGCGCGGCCGCCGCGCGGGCCTGCTGCGCCCAAATCCATATGGTATATTCAAAAGATACCATACTGCGCCCCAAAATGCAACTGCAATCCTGCACAAACTCCGGCGGGGTTTGCTGTTACATCAGCGCAATCAGCTGCTCGATCTCTTCCATGCGGGTGGCCCAGCTGGTGGCGATGCGCACCACAGTGTGGGTGTCGTCGAATTTCTCCCAGAAGCCGAACTTCGCCCGGCCTTCCAGTGCGGCCAGCTGGGCGTTATCCAGAATCACGAACACCTGATTGGTGGGCGAATCCATAAAAAAGCGATAGCCCTTGGCGGCCAGACCCTTCTTGAGGGCGTTGGCGGTGTCGATGGCGTTTTTGCTGATCTTCGTGTACAGATCATCGGTGAACAGAACGTCGAACTGGATGCCCAGCAGACGGCCCTTGGCCAGCAGGGCACCCTGCTGCTTGACCATGGTCATGAAGTGGGCCGGGGCACCGTGGGGGAACACCACGGCCTCGCCGCACAGGGCACCCACCTTGGTGCCGCCGATGTAGAACACATCGGTGAGCCGGGCGATGTCGGCCAGGGTCACGTCGGTGCCCTCGGCCATCAGGCCGTAGCCCAGCCGGGCACCGTCCAGAAACAGCGGCATCCGGTATTCCTGACAGACGGTGTGCAGATCTTCCAGCTCCTGTTTTGTGTACAGGGTGCCGTACTCGGAGGGGTGGGAGATATACACCATGCCAGGGAACACCATATGGTCGTGGTTGGCGTCGGCATAGAAGGTGGCGCACCAGTCCCGTACATCGGCGGCGGACACCTTGCCCTCGTGGGCCGGCAGGCTGATCACCTTGTGGCCGGTGTACTCGATGGCACCGGCTTCGTGGGCGGCCACATGGCCGGTGGCCGCGGCCAGCACGCCCTGCCAGCGCTGCAGCATGGAGGCAATGACGATGGCGTTGGTCTGGGTGCCGCCGGAGATGAAGGTCACGTCGGCGTCCGGGCAGGCGCAGGCGGCGCGGATCTTCTCCCGTGCGCTGGCGCAGTAGGGGTCGGTACCGTAGCCGGGCACTTTTTCAAAGTTGGTCTCGGTCAGCTTCTGCAGGATGGCGGGATGGGCACCCTCGCAGTAGTCATTTTCAAAGTACAGCATAAAAACGCTCCTATATTTCAGATGCATCCATTGTAACCCCCGGCCGCAGGCTTGTCAAATAGGAAAAAAGCGCAGAGGGCGGACAGCCAAAATGCTGTCGGAATTGCGCCCCGAAGTAGTTGCTGCTGCCAAGGCCTCCTTCCGGGCAGTATGGGATGCTGATTCCAGGATAGCCCGGAACCGGCACACCGTCAATGTGGCAGCGTTTTTGCTGATTCTTTAGCAGGGGTGTGGTATAATCTTATATTGGGACAGAATAAAATCAGGAGGGGTGAACCGTTTATGAAAAAAAGTACCTGGTCCCGCGACCTTCTGGTCATGCTTGCCGCACTGTGCGTCGCCGGGGTGGCGGTGGTATGGGTGCAGCGCATCACCGGCCGCATCGACGGCGTGGCCATGCTGATCTTCATGCTGGCTGTGTTTGTCACCTCCATGTACACCGACGGTTATCTCTGGGGCGTGCTGGCCTCGCTGGCAAGTGTGCTGGCGGTCAACTTTGCCTTTTTCACCCCCTATTTTGCCTTCAATTTTACCCTGCCGGAAAATCTGTTCTCCGGCCTTGTGATGCTGGCCGTATCCATCATGACCAGTACCCTGACTACCCGGGTCAAAAAACAGGAGCAGCTGCGCATGGAGACCGAGCGGGAAAAAATGCGCGCCAACCTTCTGCGGGCGGTCTCCCACGACCTGCGCACGCCCCTCACCTCCATTTACGGGGCCTGCTCCACCGTGACTGAAAACTACGATTCGCTGGGCAAGGAACAGGCCCTCAAGCTGCTGCGGGAGGCCTGCGAGGATGCCCAGTGGCTCAACCGTATGGTGGAGAATCTGCTTTCCGTGACCCGCTTCGACGGGGAACAGGTGGCCGTCAAAAAGACCCCCACCGTGCTGGAAGAGCTGCTGGACACGGTGCTGGTCAAATTCAAAAAGCGCTGCCCGGACGTTCCGGTACAGCTGGAGCTGCCGGAGGACTTTGTTATGATCCCCATGGACTCCATGCTGATCCAGCAGGTGCTGATGAACCTGTTGGAGAACGCGGTGCTCCACGCCGAGGGCATGACCACCCTGACGCTGCGGGTGTTCACGCTGGGCAGCCGGGCTGTGTTTGAGGTGAAGGACGACGGCTGCGGCATCCCGAAAGAGCGTCTGCGCACCCTGTTCTCTGGCACCGGCGGCCCGGACCCCAACGCCCCGGCCGACAGCGGCAAGCACGGCATGGGCATTGGCCTGTCGGTGTGCGCCGCCATCATCAAGGCCCACGGCGGCGAGATCGACGCAGAGAGCCGCCCCGGCGAGGGCACGACCATCCGTTTCTGGCTGGAGACGGAAAAAATCGAACTGGAGGACGCAGAGGATGAGCAATAATAAATATAAGGTGCTGATCGTGGAGGACGAGGCGAACATCTGCAGCTTCATTGAAACGCTGCTGACCACGAACGACTATCAGGCGCTGGTGGCGCACACCTGCACCATGGGCCTGACCCTGTTCGCCTCCCACAACCCGGATCTGGTGATCCTGGACCTGGGCCTGCCGGATCGGGACGGGCTGGAGCTGATCCGTACCGTGCGGCAGAAGTACATGACCCCCATCATCGTGTTGTCGGCCCGTACCGATGAGATGGATAAGATCGAGGCGCTGGATCTGGGTGCCAACGATTACATCACCAAGCCCTTCGGCACCGGGGAACTGCTGGCCCGGGTGCGGGTGGCCCTGCGCCTGAACCGCTACAGCCGCACCGGAGATGCCGCATCCGGCGGAGAGTTCCAGGCTCAGGGACTGCGCATCAACTACGACCGCCGCAAGGTGTTCGTGGAAGGGCAGGAGGTGCGCCTGACCCAGACGGAATACAACATCGTGGCCTTTTTGTCCCAGCATGCCGGCCGGGTGATGACCTACGCCGCCATCGTGCGAGCCATCTGGGGCGACACCGATGTGGGCAGCACCAAAAAGCTGCAGGTGAACATGGCCAATATCCGCAAAAAGCTGGGCAGCCGCCCCGGCAGCAACCCCTACATCCTCAACGAGCTGGGCGTGGGCTATCGCATGATCGACGAGGACCCGGAGAGCCGCCAGGCTGCAGAGGAGGGCGTATGATCCTTGCACTGGTAATTTTTGCTGTCACCTATCTGCTCATGCTGGCACTGCCCAAAGAGCGCCCGTGGGTGGCCCTGTGCAGTGCGGCGGTGTTCATGGCACTGGGACAGCTGGGCGTGTATGATTTTTCGCTCTCGGCGGCGCTGGGGGCGGTGGATTACAATGTGCTGCTGATGATGTCTGGCACCATGGGGATCGTATCGCTGTTCATCCGGAGCCGGATGCCGGCCCGCCTGGCCGAGCAGCTGATCGTCCGGGTGCCCAATGCCCAGTGGGCTGTGTGCGTGCTGGCACTTTTTGCCGGGGTCATCAGTGCATTTGTGGACAATGTGGCCACAGTGCTCATGGTGGCACCGGTGGGCCTGGCCATTGCCCGCAAGCTGAAGATCTCGTCGGTTCCGGTGATCATTGCCATTGCGGTGTCCTCCAACCTGCAGGGCGCAGCCACGCTGGTGGGGGATACCACCAGCATCCTGCTGGGCGGCTTTGCGGAGATGAATTTCTTTGACTTTTTCTGGATGCACGGCCGCCCGGGCGTTTTCTGGGGTGTGGAGCTGGGCGCGTTGACCTCCCTGCTGGTGCTGCTGTGGCTGTTCCGGAAGGAAAAACAGCCCATTACCGCCAGCGTGGAAACACAGGTGGAAGATGACGTGCCCACTGCCCTGATGCTGCTGACGGTGGGGCTGCTGATCGTGGCATCTTTCCTGCCGCAGCCGGAAAGCGGCCTGCTGGCAACACTGTACGATCTGCGCAGCGGGCTCATCTGCATGACCCTGTGCGTGGTGGGCGTGGTCCGCGCCTGTCTGCGGGACCGCTCGGCAAAGCCGCTGGTGCAGGTGGTGCAGGAGTTGGACCGGGACACTTTGCTGCTGCTCTTCGGGCTGTTCATCGTGATCGCGGGCATCCGCACGGCGGGTGTCATCGACGCTGCCGCGCAGCTGTTCCATACCGTGGCCGGGGAGGATCCTTTCCGGCTGTATGTGCTGCTGGTGGTGGTATCGGTGGTGCTGTCGGCCTTCATTGATAACATCCCCTATGTGGCCACCATGCTGCCGGTGGTGCAGGGCATTGCCGCGCTGATGAACAATGGTGCAGGCATGGCACCGGAGGTGTTTTACTTCGGTCTGCTCACCGGCGCAACGCTGGGCGGCAACCTGACCCCCATCGGGGCATCGGCCAACATTGCGGCCATCGGCATCCTGCGCAAGAATGGTGAGACCGTGCGCACAGCCGACTTTTTGCGCATCGGGGTGCCCTTTACACTGGCGGCAGTGCTGACCGGCTCGGTGTACCTGTGGCTGGTGTGGGGACGCGCGTTGTAAGCAACAGAAAATGTCTGCCGCCAGCGCCCGGCGGCCACGCTCAAACGACCAAATAAACCGCCCGTCCTGTGCCGGAAAACCGGCCTGTGACGGGCTTTTTTACGGAAGTATGACGTTTTATAAAAAGAGAAAAGTTTTTTGCAGAAAACGCTTGACAATTCCGGTATATCTGGTATAATAATTATCGTTCCGAGCGACACAGCTCACGAACGAAACAGAATATGCGGATATGGCGGA
>OBKN01000523.1_pt1 | contig 16908 bp, 12 predicted proteins | sample 1519931 | NCBI WGS metagenome assembly OBKN01 (sample SAMN04209254, study PRJEB22552) | human gut metagenome | biome: gut; material: feces | host: Homo sapiens | place: USA: Oklahoma
CCCCCGCCGTGGGCACGGCGTTTCCCCCGCCGCCGGGCGGCTTACAGGTGGTCGAACTTCATGACGCCGCCCTCAGAGCCGGAGGCCGCGAGCTTGCAGTACAGGCCGAGCCAGCCCTTCTTGAACTTGGGCTCGGGGCGCTTCCACTGCTTGAGACGCGCCTCGATCTCCTCGTCGGGCACGAGCAGGTTGAGCTGCTTGTTATCGACGTCGATCTCGATGGTGTCGCCGTCATGGACGATGGCGATCGGGCCGCCCTCTGCCGCCTCCGGGGAGATATGGCCGACGAAGCAGCCGTTGTTCGTGCCGGAGAAGCGGCCGTCGGTGATGAGCGCGGTGGTCTTGGCGAGGCCGCGGCCGTACAGGTACTTCATGGCCTTGAACATCTCGCGCATGCCGGGGCCGCCCTTCGGGCCTTCGTAGCGGATGACGACGACGTGGCCGTCATGGATCTTGCCGGCGAGGATAGCCTCCTCTGCGGCCTCCTCGGAGTCGAAGCAGATGGCCTCGCCCTTGAAGTGATGCAGGCTCTTGTCGAACGCGCCGGGCTTGGTGATGCCGGTGTCGGGCGCGAGGTTGCCGCGCAGGACAGCGACGCCGCCGGTGTAGCCGAACGGGTCATCGAGCGTGTGGTTGACCAGACCGGTCGCCGGGTACAGGTACTTGTGGCTGTCGATATTCTCCGCGAGGGTGTGCGCGGTGACGGTCATGACGTCGGTCTCGAGCATGGAGCGCAGGTTCTCCATCAGACGCGGAACGCCGCCGTCCTTGTAGAAGTCCACGATGCTGTACTTGCAGGACGGGTTCATGCGCGCCAGCTGCGGCGTGGTGTCGGACAGGCTGTCGAACTCGTCGAGCACCTTGATGCCGAGCTCAGCCTCGTAGGCGATGGCGGTCAGGTGCATGACGGCGTTGGTCGAGCCGCTCATGGCCAGACATGCCTTGATGGCGTTGCGGATGGAGCCGTCGGTGATGATCTGGCGGGCGGTGATGTTCTTCTCGACCAGCTCCATGATCTTGACGCCGGTCTCCTCGGCCTTCATCATGCGAACCGCAGAGGTCGCCGGGGCGGTGCCGCCGTCCGGCAGGGTCATGCCGAGCGCTTCCGCGAGGGCGCACATGGTGTTCGCGGTGCCGAGGTAGGAGCACGAGCCGCAGCCCGGGCAGGCGGTATCCTCCAGAGCCACATACTCCGCCTCCGTGATCTTTCCGGCGGAAAGCATACCATAAGCCTCGGTGGCAGAGGTCTGGTCGGCCTGACGGCCGTCGAACTCGACGCCGCCCTCCATCGGGCCGCCCGGCAGGAAGATGCACGGGATGTCCAGACGGGCCGCCGCCATCAGCATGCCCGGAACGATCTTGTCGCACGAGCCGAGCAGGACGAGACCGTCGAACAGGTTGATCTGCGCCATGGACTCGATGGAGTTGGCGATCAGCTCGCGCGAGGGCATGATGAAGTGCATGCCGTCGTGGCCCTGACCCATGCCGTCGCAGCCGCCGATGACGCCGAACTCGATGGGCGTGCCGCCTGCGCGGTAGATGCCGTCCTTGACGCGCTGCGCGACCTGACGCAGGTTGTAGTGGCCGGGTACGCACTCGCTCCAGGCGTTCGCGATGCCGATGAGCGGACGCCCCAGATCCTCGGTGGTAAAGCCCATGGATTTGTAGGTTGCCCGGTAATACTGGTTGCCCAGACCCTTCAGAATATGTTCGCTGCGTAACATAACGCATTCCTCCTGTAATATCTTTTCACCCGAAAATTTTCTATGCTGACCCCCCGGAAACGCCGGCTGTTCCGGAGCAGGTCTCTATACTCAGCATTATAATTTTTGAAAAGATGTGTTTCAAGTTGTCCAAAATGCTTTCTACTTTTGCAATAAAATTTTTTTATAAAATCGTGCAAAACCATCAAATTACGTAAACAGCTTGCGCATTTTTGCGGGAAATGCGCGGGAAATAAGAAAAAGCGAGAAAAAACATCGGACCACTTCAGGCTGCGCGCAAAAAAAGCGCCTGCATTGCAGGCGCTTGAGAGACTGTCGAAAAAGTCCGTATTCACGATGCCGCCGCGCGGCAGCGCGCATAAAATAATATTTGCGAAGCAAATAATAAAAACCGGGGGCGTGTACCTCGGTTTTTATACCTTGAGAGGGAGAAAGTTTCCGCATGGGAACTTTCGGACGTCCGTGTTCTGCGAAGTCAGAACACACTTGTCGGCGAAACTGTAGTTTCGCGACAGTCTCGACGGTCTCACCGCGCCGTTTTCGTCTGGCGGATGAAGATGCGGTTCATGTCGAGATGCACGGACATGGCGCTGCGGGCGGCTTGCGGGTCGCGGTCGCGCACGGCGTCCAGAATCTCCTTGTGCGTGTCGATGGTCATGGTGAGCAGCTCCTTGCGCGTGATGTTGGCGATCGAGATCACGGCCGCGTCGATGATCGGCATCAGCGGCTCGACGACCATGTTGTGCGAGCATTTCGCGAGGTACCAGTGAAAGCGCATATCCTCGATGAGGTAGTCCTCCCCGGCCTCGATCTTTTCGCGCACCGCGTCGCAGTATTCGGCCAGCTGCTCGACCTCCTCGTCCGTGCGGTTCTGCGCCGCAAGCGATGCGATGGACGGTTCGAGCATGAGCCGAACGTCGGTCAGATCGAGCGCGAGCTGCAGCTTGTCCTCCACCGCGTCCAGACCCAGCGGATTGGCGTGGAGCGGGAACAGGGACGCGACGTAGGTGCCCGAGCCGTGCTTGACGCGCAGAACGCCGCGCGAGACGAGCAGCTTGACCGCCTCGCGGACGGTGCCGCGGCTGACCTCGAAATGCGCCGCCAGCTCATGCTCGTTCGGCAGCTTCGCCCCGACCTTCAGATGGTTGTCCAGAATGTACGCAAACAAACGCTCCTCAATCCGTTCGGTCAGCGCCTGACTTTTGATGTTCGACAGCTCCGACATACCGAAATCTCCCTTTCCTTTTTCTGTCTGTGCGGTATTTTTCTGAGATAAGAATATACTGCATTTTCTCCGGCTGTCAATCTTTTTTTCGCCGGGCGACGCAAAGCTGTAACTGCATAACGTTAAAACGTTCTAACTTTACTTCGCATATCGGTTCGCAGAATGCGAAAATCCCGGCGGAAAACGTCCTGTTCCGCCGGGATATATTGCATCAAACGTTATAACTTTGAAACGCTGTGACTTTATAACTTTACTGTTGCGCCGGGTTTTTCTTTACAGCACCTTGACGCTGCGCGGACGGCTCTCACGGCCGCAGACGGGAAAAGCGCACCTTCGGGAGCAGCGCCTCGACGGCCTCGCGTTCGGCGGCCTGCGTGCCGCTGCACATGACGTTCGCCGCACCGGCGGCGGTCGAGAGGCGGACGGCCTCCTCCTCGCTCAGTCCCTGCGCCTCGGCATACGCGAGCGCCGCGACCACGCTGTCGCCTGCGCCGACCGTGCTGCCGACCGGGACCCTGAGACCCTCGGCGTAGATCGTGCTGCCCTTTCGCAGATAGAGCGCGCCGCGGCCGCCGAGCGAGATCACGACCCGTTCGATGCCGCGCTCGAGCAGCTTTTGACCTTCTGCGGTCAATTCTTCGATGGTTTCCAGTTTTCTGCCCGCCAGACGCGACAGTTCATCATCATTCGGCTTGATGAGGTACGGCGCGGCCTTGATCCCTTCCGCGAGCAGCGCGCCGTCCGCGTCGAGAAAGACCCGTGCGCCCGCCTTTTTGCACGCGCTCGTCCACACGCGGTAGGTGTCCTGCGGCGCGCCCTTCGGCAGGCTTCCGGCGAGAACGACGATGTCGCCTGCGTGCACCTCAGCCAGAAGGTCGTGCAGCAGCGCATCTAAATCTGCGTCCGTAACGGTCAGACCCGGCTCGTTGATGTCGGTGTTCGTGTGCCGCTCGCGGTCGATGATCTTGAGGTTGGTGCGGGTCTGTCCCTCGACAAAGCGGAACCGCGTGGTGAAATTTTCATTTTCGAGCAGCTTTTCGAGCATTTTTCCGCTCTCACCGCCCAGAATGCCGGCCGCGCAGCTCTCTCCGCCGAGCTTCGCGATCACCTTGCTCACGTTGATGCCCTTGCCGCCGGGATCGGTGCGCATTTCGGTGATGCGGTTGACGGTGTCGAGCGCCATGCCGGGGATCTCTACCGTTTTATCCAGTGCGGGGTTGAGTGTTACCGTGTAGATCATGGAATGACCCCTTTCAGACGTTTGAAACCAAAGCTGTGATCCGGACAGCCGCCGCTGCTTCCGCAGGTCATGCTTCGCCCGCCTGCTCGAGCCGCAGCAGCGCCTTTTTCATTTCCGCGCCGCCGGCGTAGCCGCCCGGCGAGCCGTCCGCGCAGATAACGCGGTGACAGGGGATGACGATGAGGATGGGGTTCGCGTGATTTGCCATGCCCACCGCGCGGCAGGCGTTCGGCTGACCGATGGCCTCGGCGAGCTGTTTATAGCTGCGCGTTTCGCCATAGGGGATGTCACGCAGCGCCGCCCAGACCCTTTGCTGGAAGGGTGTGCCGTGCAGGCGGCAGGGAAAATCGAACGTCCGGCGCGTCCCGGAAAAATACTCGTCCAGCTGACGGAATACCCGTGCGGTCAGCGCGTTCGGCGCTTCCCCGCAGACGCCGAACGGGGCGAGCTTCAAGGCCGTGACCGCGCCGTCCTCCCAGTCCAGCTGCATTTTCCCAAACGGCGAATGATAAATGGCTGTTCCTTTCATGTGCGGTTTTCCTCCTGTAAGACAGGTTTTTTAACGAAATCGGGGCGTTTTCACGATGTTAATGCAGCCGCGCGGCAGCGCGCCATTCAATCGAAATTGCTCCGCAATTTCCAAAAAACCGGGGGCGTGTACCTCGGTTTTTTGACTTTGAGAGGGAGAAAGTTTCCGCATGGGAACTTTCGGACGTCCGTGTTCTGCGAAGCCAGAACACACCTGCCGGCGGAACTGTAGTTCCGCGGCAAGTTACAGCACTTCTTCGATCATCGCGAGCAGCTGCTGCATATCGAACGGCTTGGAGAGGTGGCCGTTCATGCCGGCCTTTGCGGCGTTCTGGCGGTCCTCGTCAAAGGCGTTCGCCGTTATGGCGACGATGGGCAGGGCCGCCTTTTCGGCGTCCGGCAGGGCGCGGATGGCGCGCGTGGCCTCGTAGCCGTTCATGACCGGCATCTGAATGTCCATCAGCACCAGATCATAGTACCCGGGCGCGCTTTCGCGCACCTTGTCCACCGCGAGCTTTCCGTTTTCCGCCGTGTCCACCGCGAACCCGGCTTCCTCGAGCATCGTCACCGCGATCTCGCGGTTGAGGGCGTTGTCCTCGACGACCAGCAGCCGTTTTCCGGCGAATTCCGCCGCATTTTCCGTCGGCTCCTTTTGTTCCTCCATGCGGAACGGCTCGGCCAGCACGCGCCGCAGCTCGGACAGGAACAGGGGCTTTGCGCAGAAGGCGGTCACGCCCGCGTCCCTCGCCTCGACCTCGATGTCCGTCCAGTCGTAGGCGGTCAGGATGATGATGGGGGTGGCCTCGCCGATCAGCCTGCGCACGCGGCGCACGACCTCGAGGCCGTTCATATCGGGTATCATCCAGTCGATGATGAACACGCGGAAGCCGTCGCCCTGATCGAGCGCGTCCTGCGCACGCACGACCGCCTCGCGTCCCGAGGTCGTCCAGTCCGCCCGCATCCCGATCGTGCGCAGCATCTTGCTGACGTTCAGGCAGGTGTCGGTATCGTCGTCCGCGACGAGCGCGCGCAGACCCTCGAGCTGGGGGATGCGCGCGGGCGCGGCGGCACGCTCTCCGCTGACCGGGAAGCGCAGGGAGACCGTGAATTCCGAGCCCTTTCCCGGCTCGCTCTCGACCGAAATGCCGCCGTCCATCATGTCGACCAGATTTTTCGTGATCGCCATGCCGAGGCCGGTACCCTGAATGCCGCTGACGGTCGAGGTCTCCTCGCGCGCGAACTGCTCGAAGATGTGCGCTTGGAACGCCGGACTCATGCCGATGCCGTTGTCGCGGATATGGAACTCATAGTCCGCGCAGCCCTGCGGCGCGGTCTGCTTCTGGACGATGCGCAGGGTGATCGTGCCGCCCGCCGGGGTGAACTTGATGGCGTTGGACATGATGTTGAGCATGATCTGGTTGAGGCGCATGGGGTCGGCGATGACGTCCTCGTCCTCCACGTCGACCATGTCGATGAAGAGCGAGATGCGCTTGGCGGAAATGCCCGACTGGATGATGTCGCGCAGGTCGTGCACAAGCTCGGGCAGGTGCACCGGGCGCGGCTCGAGCGAGACCTTGCCGCTCTCGATGCGGCTCATGTCGAGCACGTCGTTGATGAGCGAGAGCAGGTGCTGGCTCGCCGTCGCGGTCTTTTTCAGGTAGTCGAGCACCTGTTCGCGGTTGTCGATATGGGTGGCCGCGAGCGAGGTGAAGCCGATGATCGCGTTCATCGGCGTGCGGATGTCGTGCGACATATTGAACAGGAATTCGCGCTTGGCGCGGTTGGCCGCCGTTTCCTGACGGACGGCGCGTTCAAGCTCGGCGTTTTTCTGCTCGAGCGAAAGCTGATATTCCTTTTCGAGCGACTGCTGCTGCCGCAGGAAGCTCTTTTCCGTGCCTCGGCGCACGAACAGGAGCAGCGTCAGACCGCCCAGGCAGGCGAGGAACGCCACGATCATGTTGATCGGCGTGTTCGTGTAGAGCAGTCTGCCCGGGACATAGATATAGTAGTAGAAATCGCGTCCGTGGCTGTACATCCCGTAGTACCGGGTCAGACCCTTCCGCCCGGCATAGACCAGCGTTTCCGCCCTGCCGCTCGAACGGATGCGGCGGAGCTGCTCGTTTGCGGTGGTGTCCGTGCCGACGAGGGTCGGCTCGTCCGACGCGGTCACGCGGTTGCCGTCCGAGAGGATTACGACTCCCGTGGTCTCGGCGTCGTAGCCGTCGAGCAGATCCTGCACGGAGAGCACGGATTTCTGCGCGAACGCCGCCTTCGTGTGCCGCCATGCGAGCACCGCGCCGCTGCCGTCCGCAAGGCTGTGCACGGTGGTGTCAGCGAACGAGCCGTCGGTCAGCTGCACGCGGCGGACGTAGGTGCTCTGCGGATGGCCGATCACGGCGAGCACGCGCTCCGGCTCCAGATCGGTCTGAAGCTGGGCATAGCCGATGCCGTCCGTGCTGTATTCGCAGACCAGCCTGCCCTTCGCGTCGACGACCGAAACGCCGGTCAGCCACAGCCGCTCGGTGTACTGCCGCAGCGCGTCCTCGCCGCAGTCGAGCGTCAGGCCGTCCAGCTCCTGCATCGCGGTCGTGCCGCGCACGAGCGCCTTGGCCACGGCGGTCTCGTTGTACTGCACGTAGGCGGAGGACTGCTCCTTGACGAAGTCGATCAGCTCGTTCATGCGGTGCTCGCAGCTCTGCATATCGGAATAACGGGACAGCCCGAATACCATCCCGAGGAACAGCAGTCCGCCCGCAAGGCACAGGCAGGCGAAGGCTTTCCGCGAGCGCGGCTTGCGGTTTTTACTGTTCAAGCGCATCCACCTCCAGACTGTGCGCGGGGTCGTCGAGATACTTTCCGACGAGCTTTTCCATGCTGCCGTCCTCGCGCATCTGCTCAAAGACCTCGTCCAGCTGCGCCGCGAGGCCGCGCGTGTCATTTTTGGAAAAGGCCACGCCGATGCCGGTCACGAGCAGCGGCTCGTCGAGAATGCGGAAATTCGCGCCGTAGTCCTTCATGTACTGCCGGATGGCCTCCTCGTGCGCCGCGATCGCGTCCGTATAGCCGCAGTCGAGCATGGCGTACTGCACGCCGCGGTCCGCGAGGCTGATGATGTTCCGGAAGGCCGGGACGTCTGCGCCGCCGCGCAGGAAGATCGCCTCCGGCTTGCCGGTGGCCTGCACCGCGATGGTCTTTCCCGCGAGGTCACTCATCGTCTCGATGCCGCTCTGCGCGTCGACCGCCACGACCTGACGGCTCACCAGATACGGCCCCGCCCACTGATAGTCGTCTTCGCGGCCCTCCATGGAAAAGCAGTCCCAGATGCAGTCGATCTCTCCGCTGTCGACCAGCTCGGTCTTTTTCTCCCAGTCGATCGTGGTGAATTCCGCGCGGTAGCCCATGCGGCGGAACGCCTCCTCCGCGATCTCGACGTCCAGACCGGTGATGTCGCCGTTATTGTCCATGTAGACATAGGGCGGATAGGTGTCGCTGCCGACGGTGAGCGCCGGGAGCGCGCTGTCGGACGCCGCAGACGGGGCGCAGCCGGACAGCAGGAGCGCCGACAGCGCCGCAAAAAGCGCCGATGCGCGTCTCAGCCGTTTGAGTTTTATCATAGATCGTCGTGTCTCCTTCTGTCTCTCTCTCCCTGCGGCCGAAGATACCGCAGTTTATCATTCAATCATTCAGTATACACGATTTCGCCCGGCTGTACAATAAGATTGGTCGCTGATGCTGGAAGTTTTTCTTTATTCTGCATTGCTTTGGTAGTATAATAAAATAGTGAAAAACCGACAAGATCGGACAGAGGGAGGGACAGCGACCCGGCTGCGGTCGAACGACTATGAACCGACAGAAAATCCTGATCGTTGACGACTCGGAGATGAACCGAGAAATGCTCAAGGCCATCCTGGGCGAGGGATATAAATACGCAGAGGCAGTGGACGGCGCGCAGGCGCTCCGGATGCTCCAGCAGGATATGAACATCGATCTGGTGCTGCTCGACATCAATATGCCGAAGATAGACGGCTTTGCCGTGCTCGAGCACATGAACCAGTTCCGCTGGATCGACGAGATTCCGGTCATCATGATCTCCGCCGCCGACGACCGCGAGTCCATTAAGCGCTGCTACAGTCTCGGTGTTGCCGACTACATCCGCCGTCCGTTCGACTCGTACATCGTCCAGCGCCGCGTCAAAAACACGCTCAGGCTCTACGCCAACCAGAAGCGGCTGATGGGCATGGTCTCCGACCAGATCTACCGCAACCAGCGGGACAGCAATGTCATGATCGGCATTCTCAGCCACATCGTCGAGTTCCGCAACAGCGAGAGCGCCCAGCACGTGCTTCAGGTGCAGACCGTGACCGGGATGCTGCTGCGCAGGCTGGTCGAAAAGACCGACGTATACCATCTGACCGAGGAAAAGATCCGCCTCATCGTCACCGACTCCGCCCTGCACGACATCGGCAAGATCAGCATTCCCGAGAACATCCTCAACAAGCCGGGCCGCCTGACGCCCGAGGAGTTCGACGTCATCCGCACCCATCCCGCCATCGGCGCGTCCATGCTCGAGGGACTGACGCCGTACCGCAAGGAGCCGCTGCTCAAGACCGCCATCGAGATCTGCCGCTGGCATCACGAGCGCTGGGACGGCCGCGGCTACCCGGACGGCCTGCTCGGCGAGCAGATCCCGATCTCGGCGCAGGTAGTCGCGCTGGCGGACGTATATGACGCGCTGACGAGCGACCGCTGCTACAAAAAGGCGTACAGCCACGACACCGCCGTCTCCATGATCCTCAACGGGGAGTGCGGCGCGTTCAACCCGATACTGCTCGACTGCCTTCAGGAGATCAGCGCGAGCTGGACTCCCTCCGGGAAAAGATGCTCTTCTTCGCGTCCTGCTGCGGCGGCGTGCAGTTCGAGTACGATACGATCTCCCAGTCGGTCCTTGTGGTCGACTGGAGCCGTCCGGGGAAGCAGAGCCGGACGATCATGGACGTGAACGACCCGGATAATATGCGCCCGCTGCGTCCGGCCGACGTCGCGCGGCTCCGGAGCGCCCTCAAGGCCACGACGCCCGAGAACAACGAGCTTTCCATCAGCGTGCTCCTGCCGGTCGCGGGCGAGCAGCACTGGCACAGCATCCGGCTGCACACGCTCTGGTCGCCGCTCTCGCCCGGCAGCTATATCGGCGTGATCGGCTGCATGACCGACACGCAGAAGGAGCAGGACAGCCATGCGCCCCTCTGCTGCGCGGACAAGAGCACGGCGAACAGGCCGTTGATCGTCGAGGATATGCAGCGCCTCGGCAGAATCTTTGACGTCGTCCGTCTGGTCGACCCGTCGGCCAGTGCCGTGCTCGAGCTGGACGCGGACGGCACGCTGCACCGCACGGGCGAGCGCTGCGCCGCGTTCTGGGACACCGACAGCAGCTGCGCCAACTGCATCTCCTCTCGCGCCTTCGCCGAGCACACCACGCTCAACAAGCTCGAATTCACCCGCAACGAGATGTATTTCGTCATCGCGAGGTACGTTTCGGTCAACGGCACGCCCTGCGTGCTCGAAATGGTCTCGCGGCTCAACGAGGGCCGCTGGATCGACGCGAACGGCTCGCGCTTCCTGCTCGACCGCACGCGCGGCGAGGATATGCAGCTGTTCCTCGACCCGCTGACGGGCGTCTATGCGCGCCGCTATTTCGAGACCTACCGCACCCACCTCGAGGGCATGGAGGGCGTAGCGCTCATCGACGTGAACAGCTTCAAGCACATCAACGATACCTGCGGCCACGCCGCCGGAGACGCGGCGCTGCGCGACATCGCGGCCGCGATACGCTCGTGCATCCGCAAGACCGACATCCTCATCCGCTACGGCGGGGATGAGTTCCTGCTCCTGTTCCCGCGCATGACCGAGGAGATCTTCCTCGAGAAGAAAAAGCAGATCCAGCAGGCCGTGCGCGGCGTCCGCATGTCCGAGTTCGCGGACATCCAGCTCTCGGTCAGCGTCGGCGGCGTCTGCGGCGTGCATCCGATCACCGAGGCCATCCGCAAGGCGGATTACCTGATGTATCTGGACAAGGCGGAGCAGCAGCCCTGATAAAAAGCGAAAACCCCTGCCGGGGAGACAGAAAGCCTGTCCCGGCAGGGGTTTTTTGTGCTCTTTTTGCACGCTTTTAGTTCTTTTCGACCGAAATGACCGTGCCGTCGAACGGGTCGGCCTCGGAGACCGTGCCCTTGTAGGTGACAGTGACCGAATCGCCTTCCGCGACGTCGTCCAGACCCTCCGGCTTTGCCGAGGCGTCGAAGGTGAATTCATACGCCGCGCCTTTTTCGTCGGTCACGACGAACATGAAGTCCTTCTTCTCGTCGAGCGTACCCGAGAGCCTGCTCTCGGCCGAGGCGCTGTCCGAGGACGATGCCGCCGCGCCGGTGTCCTTATTTTCAGCCGGCTTGCTGCCGCAGGCCGTGAGCGAAGCCGCCAAAAGCGCGGTGCACGCAAGCAGCAGGAATGTTTTTTTCATGATAAATGCCTTCTTTCCCGAAGAGACGCCGGTATCTTTGTCTCTTCGTCAGACTTAGACGCAGCGCGTGCGGGAAAGTTCCGGAACTCGAAAAATTTTTTTCGGAACATTCACGCCTGATTTTCCGCCTGCGTCTCCGTGCTCTCCGTGAGCAGCCGCAGCAGGTCATCCGGCGGCAGCGGACGGGAGAAATAGTAGCCCTGAATCATGTCCACGTTCCAGCTGCGCAGCAGCTCCATCTCCTCCTGCGTCTCCACGCCCTCCGCGACGATGCGGTAGCCGAGGCGGCAGAAGGCCGAGACGATGCTCTGATAGAAGAGGGCGGCGTTTTTGTCCGTGCAGATGTGGAACAGGAGCGAGCGGTCGAGCTTGATGACCGAGAAGGGCAGCTGCATGACCGTGTTCAGGTTGGCGTAGCCCGAGCCGAAATCGTCCAGACACAGGCCGATGCCGGCCGTCTGGAGGCTCTCCGCCACGCGGGTCAGGCTCGCGGAATACTCGGTCGCGACGGTCTCGGTGATCTCGAACTGGAAGCAGGAGCAGGGGAGACCGTATTCCCCGAGGATGCGGACGAGGTGGCTGCCGCTCTCGCTGTGGATGAGGTCGAGCGGCGAGAGATTGATCTTGACGTTGGCGATGCTCGCGCGGAGCGCCGGGTTTTCGCGCAGAAAACGGCAGACGCGCCGCAGCTGAAGCTCGGTGATCTGGGTGATGAGGTGGTTCTTTTCCGCGAGGCGAATGAAGATGTCCGGGGAGATCCAGCCAAGCTCGGGATGCCGCAGGCGGCTGAGCGCCTCGAGGGTCACGTAGCGCTGGCGGTGGAGCGAGTAGACCGGCTGATAGTAGACCTCGAACAGATCCTCCTCGATCGCGCGGTGCAGGAACTGCTCGACCTGCTTGTTGTAGTGGAAGCTGTCCATGGTCTTGCGGTCGTTCTGGATGACCTGGGTCTCGCCGCTCTGGGAGACGAGGGATTCGAGATATTCCGCGTAGTCGAGCACGAGACCGCTCGTGCCCAGCTTTTCCGCGTTCACCACGCCGCACAGGATGACCGGCGTGGGGGCGGACTGCGCGTCGTCCGGCTGCGTATGGAACAGCTCGCGCAGCCGCGTCAGGCAGGTCTCGTACTCGCGCAGCGAGAACGTCAGCAGCAGAAAGCGCCTGCCCGTGACGCGGAACACGTTCCGTCCCGCGATCTCCTGCATCCGCTCCGCCGCGCGGCGAAGGAATTCGTCGCCGCCCCGCATGCCCGCGATCTTGTTCATGTGCTCGAGCTGGTAGGCGTAGACCGTGATGATGTGAAAGGCCTTGTGCGCGTCGGTCAGCTCGTCCATCCGGCGCAGCAGGTACTGCTTGTCGTTCAGGCCGGTCAGGCTGTCCATGCACGCGCAGGGGTTGTTGATGGTCAGATACATGGCGAGGATGCTGAGCGAGAGACCGAAGCCGGTCGTCAGCACCTCAGGGTTGACGGCCTGCGCGGCGATGCCGAGGGCGGCGAGCGCAAAGACCGCGAAGAGCGACGCGAGATTGCGGCGGCTGACCGACGCGCGGTGCACCGCGACAAAGACCGCCGCCCCCGCGATGTGCAGCAGGGCGCTGACGTACAGCAGCAGATACCACGGGCCGTGGCGGTAGCCGGTGCCGTCGAAATAGAACAGCACCTCGGTGAAGGGGTTGGTCAGGATGATACAGACCAGAGCGATGGTCGGGATGCCCATGCGCAGCACGACCGAGGGCGCGATCACGCGGCTCGTGCACAGCGTACAGACGTAGTACAGCAGCAGGAGCGGCAGGAGCGCCTGAAACAGGTAGAACACCGTGTTCGAGAGCATCCGGCAGACATTGAAGCTGTACGGGGCGTACAGGATGAAGCCCGTGCTGACCAGCTCCGCGGCAACGTCCAGACTGACGACGCTCAGCAGACGGCGGAACATCCGGCTGTTCCGGTCGTCCATCTGCCGCTGGCGGGAATACTGCCATATGACGACCAGCAGCACCGCCATTCCGGCGATCAGATAATGTATGTTGGTTGTCATTCTGCGTCTCCTCCCAGTCTGGCTTCGTTTTTCTTCAAATGTGCGTCGGCCTCGGCCTTCCACGCGCTGATGCTGCGCGACTTTCCGTCCTCGTCGCACAGGCGGCTGAAGCCGAAGGTCATGGTGATGCGCGCGCGCGGCGCGCAGGTCCGGTTGTAGCGTGCGACGACCGCGCGGAACTGCCGGTGCAGCTGTCCGGAGTCGATATGCGGCTCGGGGCGGATGAGGGCGAACTCGTTGCCGCCCGTGCGGAAGCACAAGACGCTCTCGCCCTCGTCCTCGCACTCGCGGCAGAAGTCGGAAACGCACCGCGCCGCCGCGATGACCGCTTCATCTCCCGCCTGAAGGCCGAAGCGGTCGTTGCGCTCGTTCAGGCCCTCGAGCCGGATATAGGTCAGCACCGCGTCGAGGCAGCCGGCCTCGCCGGTGCGGACTCGCTCCATGTATTCCTCGAACGCGCGGCGGTTCGGCAGGCCGGTCATGCGGTCCTCGCGCTGCATCTCATGGCTGATGCGGTGCTCCATGTGAAAGCGCATATCCTCGGCCGCCTGGCTGATCAGGCCGTGCAGCAGCACGATGATGAACAGCAGCACGCCGAACTGGTACACGGCGTCATACCAGTAGATATGGAGCAGCCAGTACAGCACGAGCGCGGCCACGCCGAACGCGCCCAGCGCGGCGAACGCCGCCATGCGCAGCCGGAGCTGCGGCGCGGGCTGCTCGCGGTACGAGCGGAAAAGCACGGTCAGCATCGCCGCCACGCCTGCGGTGAGGAGCAGATGCGTCAGCGGCAGCATATCGATGAACGGCACGCCGAACAGCCGGTACGCCGCGCCCTGCGCGAGGGCGTTGGCGCAGAGCAGCGCGATGAGCACGTCGGGAACGAGCCGCAGCCTGCCGCTGACCGTGTTGCGGACGAAATGCACCATCGGGATGGCCATGGTCATGAAGGCGTAGAAGGAAACGACGCTCCCGGCGGCGGTGTCGGCGCCGTAGAGCTGATACAGGCCGGAATCGGTCAGGCACCACAGGCTGCACAGCAGCAGAAAGACCGCCGTGTCGAGAAAGCGGCGCTCGCGGATGCCGTAGAAGCTCATGTAAAGGAAGATCAGCAGCGCGAGCACGGCGAGCACGAGCATGGCGAGCATCATGCCGATGGAGAACAGCGAGGACTGGATATGGTGGCCGGTGACGGCCGGCGCCGTGCCGAGAACGGGCGCGGCGAGCGCGACCGCGCGGCCGGAGAGCGGCGTCAGGGTCAGGCTGAGCGTCTGTCCGCCGATGTTGTCCGGAAGCTCCGCATCCGCCCACAGGCGGCCCTTCATCTGCGCGTTCTTCGGGAAGGCGTTGTCCTCGTAGCGGTAAAGCAGGGTTTCGCCTGCCCGGATCTCGATGTCGTATTCCACGCCGCGCGCGGACAGCACCTTTCCGCCGTCGCTGTCGGTCAGCGTGTCGTTATACAGGGTGAGCGTCTGCCCCGGCTCAGCCGGAAGCGTGGCGGGGAGCGTGACTTCGCGCCGCACGCCGTCCGTCAGCTGGTACCAGCCGGTGCTGAGGGCAGCGAACGCCTCGTCCGGCTCGTGCTGATGCAGTCCGGCGGCGAGCAACAGCGCCATCGCCGCGATCAGCAGCAGGACGAGCGTCTCCGCGGCGCGGCGCAGGGTCCTGTTTTTCATGCCTCTTCCTCCGTCCGGTCGTTTTCATGATGGCGCTGCTTGGTCTCGTACATCCGGCTGTCCGCCGTGATGCGCACCTGGGAAGCGCCGCCGTCCTCCGGGTAGCAGGCGCAGCCGCAGCTGACGCCGACCGAAAGCTCCGTTCCGTCGAGGACGACAGGGGCGGAGAGCGTGGTCTGGATGCGCTCGGCCATGCGGGCGCGCTGTCCTTCGTCCATGTCGGCGCTGACGATGAGCGCGAACTCATCGCCGCCGATGCGGAAGGCGTAGTCCCGGCTTCGGATGCAGCGCAGCAGCCGCGCCGCGATCTCCTTCAGCAGCCGGTCGCCCATCAGGTGGCCGTAGGTGTCGTTTATCGGCTTGAACCGGTCGAGATCGAGGTAATACAGCACGAACGGCAGCTTTTTCTCCTCGCAGATGTTCAGGACTCTGCTGAAATAGCGCTCGTTGAACAGGCCGGTCATGCTGTCCGTGTTCGCCATGTTCTCGAGCTCGATCTTCTGCCCGATGTCCTGCACGACCTGCATGACCTCATAGACCGTGCCGTCCGCGTGCCACTCGACCGGGATGACGGTCAGCACCATGTAGGCGTTCTCCGTGCGGCTGCAATACTCGATCTTGAGATTGTCGTCCGGCTTTCGCAGCACGCTGCGCAGGTATTCGGGCGTGATCAGGCGCGAGAGCTTGGCGTTTTCCGTTTCGGTCAGCGCGACATAGCGCCTGGAGATGGTCTCGACCATGTCCGAATAACGCCCGGAGGCCGGATAGAGCGGCTCACTGTTCCGCAGCTCGCGGTAGCGGTAGCGGTCGGTGTCCAGATTGATGATGGAATAGCGGTCGACGATGCGGCTCATGCTTTGCAGCAGGCGGTCGCTCTGCATCTTTTCGCGCTCGAGGCTCAGCCGCTCCTCCTCCTCGCGCCGCAGGCGCAGCTGGCTCTCCATGCCCAGCGCCAGCACCACGATGATGACGGCGAAGATGCAGAGCGCGCCGAGCGCGATGATCGTAGACTGCTGCACGCTGTGCATCGCGCCGTCCACCTCGTCGGCGCGGATGATGCCGACGAGCGTCCAGTCCGGAAAAGCGGTCGGGATCGCGACCAGATAATTCCGCCCTCCCTGACAGATGAACTGCGCGCTCCCGCTCCTGCCGAGCTGGACGCAGTCCCTGATGTCGTCCATGGTGCCGTATATCCAATCGGCGTGCGCGTCGATGTCGTACAGATTGGTCATGCCCTCGCACAGCTCGGTCTGCGGCTCGAGCGCTAGCACGATGTCGCCGTTCGTGCGCACGATATAGCAGTCGCTCTGACCGCCGTACATGCTGCCGTCGACCAGATCGTCGACCACGTCCGTATCATAGCTGACCGCGAGACCGGTATAGGTCACGCCGTCCAGCGTCATGTTCCGGCTCAGCGGCATGGCGAACACGATCTTGGGCACGCCGTAGCTCGCCGTGTAGGTGGAGACGATCGGCCCGCCCTCGCTGTACATCTCCTGAATCACGCCGCTGAGGCTGTCGGCGCTTCCCTTGCGGCCGGCCGCCGTGAGGTACTGCGTGCTTTCGTTGAACAGATAGAAGTCGCTGTAATGCCACGACTCCTTGTTGGCCTGCATATCCGCCCCGATGCTGTCAGCATGGTCGATGTCTGCGTTCTTCAACAGACCGTCCCACTGACTCAGTACGGTCCAGTTTCGCTGCACGAACAGCGTGAAGGTCTCGGAGATCTGCGAAAAGCTCTCGAGCAGATGATCCGAGCTCTCCTGATAGATTTTCATACCGATGTAGCTGCTGTAAACGCCGATGCCCGCCGCGAACACCATAGCAAGGAGCACGGTCAGCAGAGCGATACTCGGTCGTTTCTTCATGCACATCCCTCCCTGATGATATTCCTCCATTTCCTTTCTGTACCATAATTATACTATTTTCCGAGCCAAAAGGAAAGGAAAGATTGCACCATATCGG
>OBKN01000529.1_pt1 | contig 16806 bp, 10 predicted proteins | sample 1519931 | NCBI WGS metagenome assembly OBKN01 (sample SAMN04209254, study PRJEB22552) | human gut metagenome | biome: gut; material: feces | host: Homo sapiens | place: USA: Oklahoma
AACGTGCCTATGCGTCAAAAAACGGCCTGACCGCAGAACAGTTCCGCAATCAAGCCGTATCTTGTTAGTTAAAATTTATATTTGAACTGTATACTTGACAGGACATAGTACAACCCTGCAAATCATCCGGGATTTTTATTAGAGACATAGTTTTTTACCAGTATCTCTCATTTATCCACATATGAACGAGCATCTTTTGAAAAAATGTTCACAGACGACTATGTGGAAATCATGTGGATTATCTTCCCATGAATCGCACTTCTTAACACACCATTCCCCAAACGGTCAAAGCACTACAACAGATTGCCCCGTACCCATTCATCAGAAAGACTCCTGACAATCGGGGACTTCTTCAGCTTCACTAACACACCTTCATCGGTAAGCTTGTCCAGGCAACGTTTTACCTGAGTGTTTTTAAGACCGTCCGGTCTAGTATATTTCTTCAGTTCACGGTCCTCAAGCCCGCCTTCAAAGCTGTTAAACATCCAGGACTGGAAGTGGAGATAAATGACTTTCCTTTCAGTGGAGTCAGCCGTGTATCCTTCAATGCCCCTCCATGCATCCGCAAGTTTCTGTTTCTTCTCTTCCAAATCGCCAATCAGCCTCTGCTGACCATCAAGTAGAAACTCCATCATACTCAGCACAAAGAAAGTTATTTCACCACGGTTTTTAGGATTCTCGACATTGACAAATGCCTTGTAATAATCCCCCCTGTTCCTGTTGATGCTGCGTGAGAGTGTCATTGCAGACATTGGATCAAGCTTGCTTCCAAGATACGTACAGGCTATATAGCGTCCCGTTCTTCCGTTGCCGTCCTTGAACGGATGAACGTACTCAAGGAAATAATGTGCCACAAATGCCTTAACCAAACTGGGAACGTCACTGTTGATGAATTTTATCCACAGCATCAGGTCATTTGCAATATCTTCCTCACGGGTCTTCGGAACATGCACTGTTTCATATTCATTACCGATTCTGACACGGGAATTTCTGAACAGCTCGCCGTCCGGCATATCCTCAGCTGATATCTCACCTTCAAGCAGACTGTCCCATATATCACGAATATCCTTCAAAGTGGTAATATCGGGTTTCCTCCCCGTTTCAATCTCCAGATACATCCTGATAAAGGACTTGAGACGCAGATTGCCTCCAGAATTGTTCCGGATGTTACTGATTGCTTCAGTTACTTCCTTGCTTGTGGTCTTCACGCCCTCAATGTCATTGGTGTTGATGATTTCATTTACCAAGTACTCATGGAAAATCTTGTCAGAGGCAATTCCAGGCAGAACGGACCTCAATTCCAAAATCTTGCTTGAACTCCTCATGATTTTCTCCTGGAGCTCAAGCATCTTAGGCGTTATCAGCAGGAAGAGCTCGAACAGTTCCATTTGTCTTTCGCCTCTGAGAACAGGATTGATGAAAAGCCCCGTCTTCAGCGTGGAAGGACTGTCAAAGCGATTATGATATTCAATTTTCGGATCCTTACCTGGGTTGGAATATTCCCAAATACTCATTTCCTTGTATTTCATAACGAATTTCCCCTTTGACTTTTGAAAAAACGGCATTTATTTAAAATCAAGGTAATGATACAGGTAATATTATTCAAAGTCAAGCCGTTATCGAAAAAGCCCGTCCGCATGATGCGGACGGGCTTCATTGCCTAAATTATGGAATTCTTATTCCCATTCAATCGTTGCCGGCGGCTTGGACGTGATGTCATAAACTACGCGGTTAACGTGAGCGACTTCATTTACGATTCGAACCGAGATTTCCTGGAGAACATCCCAAGGAATTTGTGCAAAATCTGCAGTCATGCCATCAATGGACGTTACGGCACGAATACCGATCGTGTAGTCATACGTGCGACCGTCGCCCATGACGCCGACGGATCGGATACCAGGCAAAACGGTGAAGTATTGCCAAATTTCCTTGTCAAGGCCATGTTGTGCGATGACTTCGCGCAAGATGGCATCGGAATCGCGCACGATTTCGAGCTTGTCTTCCGTAATTTCGCCAATGACGCGGATGCCAAGGCCTGGTCCAGGGAATGGCTGACGCCAGACGAGTTCATGCGGAATGCCGAGCTTTTCGCCGAGTTCGCGCGTTTCGTCCTTGAAGAGCGTGCGCAACGGTTCGATCAGCTTGAAGTGCATGTCTTCCGGAAGTCCGCCAACGTTGTGGTGCGACTTGATCGTCTTGGCCGTGTCCGTGCCTGATTCGATGACGTCCGTGTAAAGCGTGCCTTGAGCAAGGAAGTCGACGTCCTTTAACTTCAAGGCTTCTTCGTTGAAGACTTCGATGAATTCGGCACCGATGATCTTGCGCTTCTTTTCAGGATCGGATACGCCTTCGAGCTTGCCCAGGAAACGCTTGGCAGCATCAACTTTGATGATGTTGACGCCAAGACCCTTGCCCAAAGCATCCATCACTTGTTGTGCTTCGTTCTTTCTCAAAAGACCGTGATCAACGAAGATGCATGTCAGCTGATCGCCGATTGCCTTGTTGAGCAATGCGGCCGTAACGCTTGAGTCAACGCCGCCTGAAAGGCCAAGGATGACCTTCTTGTCGCCGACTTCTTCCTTGATTTTTTCAACCTGCATTTTAATGAAATCATCCATCGTCCAGTTGCTTTTCGCACCGCAGGCATCAAAGGCAAAGTGACGCAAAATATCGTTGCCGTATGTCGTGTTGCGAACTTCAGGGTGGAATTGCAGACCGAAGAGCTTGCGATCGTAGTCAGCAATCGATGCAATCGGACAATTTTGACTCTTGGCTACGACTTCGAAGCCTTCAGGAGCTTTAGTCACGAGATCGCCATGACTCATCCATACGCTTTGATCTTGCGGCAATCCGTGGAACAACACTGCATTTTCATCGTTAACATGAATATCAGCCTTGCCGTATTCCTTATTTTCTGCACTTTCGACCTTGCCGCCGAGTTCGTTTGACATCAGCTGCATTCCGTAGCAGATGCCCAGCACGGGGATTCCCAAATTGAAAATTTCAGGGTCTACCTTAAATGCGTCTTCGTCGTACACGCTGTTCGGACCGCCGGACAAAATGATGCCCTTCGGATCCATCTCCTTGATTTGTGCAGCCGTCAGCTTGTGTGACAAAAGTTCTGAATAGATGCCGAATTCACGGATGCGGCGCGTAATCAATTGGTTATACTGGCTGCCAAAATCCAACACGATGATTTTGTCAAAAGCCTGCATATCAACATTAGCCAAGATGTTCACCTCATTAATTTTATAGTTGTCTCACTTACTTAATTGTACCGATTGACTTTGCGATGGTCAATTCTTTTACGTACATTTTAATCAATTATAACCTAAATGCACGTTTTTTGAGTGCATTTTCCAATAGATACAAAAATTTTAATCGGAAATCAGTATTTTCTCAGGCGCAATTCTTCAATCAAATGATTGGCGCTCTTCACGATGATCAGGTCAGCGCGATTTCTCGTCGGTAAGATGTACTCGTGCAGGTTCGGGTGGTTGACGTCCTCCCAAACCTTTGACGCCATTTTAAATGCAGCGGTGCGATCGCCGATTGCGTATGGATAATAGTAATTCGTCGGATCTTTGAACGCAGTATCGAGCAGCATCCCGAAACGTTCAAGATACCAACGCTTGATGTACTCTTCCTTGGCATCGACGTAAAGCGAAAAATCGAAAAAGTCGCTTACGAAAATCGGTTCATGGCTTGGAAGCTGCAGCACGTTGATTCCTTCGACGATCAAAATATCAGGCCGATCAATCACGTCGAACTCGTCAGGAATGATGTCATAAACCTTGTGCGAATAAACGGGCGCTTTGGCAACGATGCCGTTTTTCACGTCGTTGACGAATTTGATCAGACGCGGCATGTCATAGCTTTCAGGAAAGCCTTTCCTGCTCATTATGCCCTTCTTTTTCAGGACAGCATTCGGGAAGATGAAACCGTCAGTCGTAATCAACTGAACCTTTTTGTCCGGATAGACCTCGGACAAAAGCGATTTGAGCAAACGCGCCGTCGTGCTCTTGCCAACGGCAACCGAGCCCGCAATCCCTAAAATAAACGGCACCTTGTGTGGCTTGATGCCAAGAAAGCTCGCCTGATCGTCCTGGAGCCGCTGATGATTTTTCATGAACATCTGCAGAAGATGCACCATCGGCATGTAAACCTCAGAAACGTCCTCCATTGAGATGCGGTCATTAAGCGACTTGATGCGATCAAGCTCTTCATTCGTCAGAGGAACGATGTGGTCCTTGTAAAAGTTGCGCCACTCCGCTCGATCGATGCGATAGTAGTTAATTTGATTTTCCATATTCCGTGTCCTTTTCCTTTTTGAATACATTGTTCATTTTATCACAATTCGACGGATTATGCCTGAAAATGCAGAGGTGTACTGTGTGAACCGGACTTGGCAGCAATGGCGGATAACTTATAATGAAATGCCAAATGCAGTGGTCAGATCAACGCACCGGAACGGGATTACGGGCATTTTAATTATTTTTGAGTTTTACCCGTAAAATGCAGTTCACGACTTTTTCCAGTTATGTTTGTCATTGCAGAAATCTGGCTGCTATATAATATAGAAACATAAAACATTTTTCCACATTATCAGAAAGAATATAGCTTTTCCTTTCCTAATTTTATTTGCCGCCGTCAACGCTGGCATTCCCATATCCTAACGTGAGGGTAATAATAGTGACCGGCTCTTGCAGCTTAAGGGTGCAGCCCGCCCCTTTTGATTTTTTTATATCAATGCCAACAAATTCGTGATCGCATTTTCATCTCTGTCCATGACAGCTCCTTTTGTTTATTTGTGGATAGCCCTGTTATGACAGCAAAACAAAGCCCGGATGATCCGTAGTTTCGAATCATCCGGGCTTTTTTCTTCCAAGAGTTATTCATAATTATCCACAGGACTCCATCCTGTGGATAATTCTTTCAAAAAATTCTTCCACAGGCTAATATGTGGAAAACCTGTGTATTAACCGACACAAGCAGAACACCAAACTCACGCTTACTTCAGCACCTCATCCACCCTGGACGGCATCTTCTGACTTTCAACCTTGTTTACGTTGTAGTACTTGCCGTCAAACGAATGCAGCGTCGTGAACTTCCTGCCTGAAGCAGATGCGACGACGGTGGTCATCTCAAGTCCAAACGACTTCGGCTCATATGTCTTCCGGTCCACATGAACGTTGAACGTGGCATTGGTGAAGCTGACGTTCTTCAGATCCGTGCTGTAGAGTCTCTTCGCCGTGGCATCATCTCTGCCGAGAACCTCGAGCAGTTCCTTTTTAAGCCTTTCGGAAGGATCTTCCGGTACCCTGAAGACCAACGCATATTCGCCGCCTTCTTCCTTGAGATCGAACCGGACCTTGTTGTCACTCATGACCTTAAGATAATCCCTTGCGATGTTCGGATTCTGAACGATGAACCTGTAGTTTGACTGGGCGCTGTCAATGGCCTGCCTGTAGCTTCTGCCCTGACTAAGGCCGATCATCGTCGTGTTGTAGAGATCCTTGCCGTCGTAGTACAGAATGTACTTGTTGTCCCTGGCTCCTTCCTGGAAGCGGATTGCTGCGTTTGACTTGAGCGTCACCGGTTTTTCCGTGTATTCCGTTTCCGTTCTGTACGAAATCGTGTTGTCGTGGTCCCCGCTCGTATGCTTGACGAAGAACTTTGTCTCGACCTTGGCGCTCTTGACCTTCTCTTCGGCACCGACCGCTTCCGACAAGACCCGGTCCTTTTTTGAAACCTTCTTTTCCGTGTCAGCGTTCACGTCTCCGGAACTGCCTGTCTTCTTCGCATTACCGCTGCCTGCGCAGGCGGACAGTCCGCATGTCACAAGCAGAGTCGCAGCCGTAATTACCAGCTTTCTTTTCATTTATCTTCCCCCTGTTGAAAAATGCAGTGCTACTTCTTCGTGTGATTCTGGTCGTAATCGATGTATTCCTTCGGCATTTCAACCGCACCGACACCGTTTACGCTGACGTATCTTCCGTCAAATGATTCCGTGCGGGTGCTCTTGGTGCCGTCCGTCCCCGTGCGTTCAGCCGTGACGTTTGCCGTATAGCTCTTCGGCTGGCTGCTGTCTGAGTCGATATGCACCTCAAGCTTGCACTCGTCGAATTTCCACCGCGCAAGTTCTGATTTTTCATAACTTGCATATGTATTCTCAACCGGACTTGTGATGCGCAGCAGTTCCGTCTTCTGAGCGTCAGTCAGTTTCTTCTTCGAGGCATCACAGGAAATGACCGTCTCGCCGCCTTCGTTCTTCACAGTGATTTTTGCGCCGTTCTTCTTCATGGCCTTGAGCAGCTTCGGCGCAGTATTTGCCGCATCAGTGGCAAACTTGTTGTATCCGATCTGACCCTTGAGCGTTCTGCGGTATGTCTTGCCGTTCGCATAGACGTTCGAAAGTTGCAGGTACATGTCCTTGCCGTCGGTCATGACCGACGAATGCGAAACTTCGCTGTTGACCACCGTGGTCACGCTCGCCTTGGACCCGAACGGATCTGCATGGTATTCCACCCCCATGTCCATTTCAACGTTCTTCGTCTGACCGCTCTCCGCTGTCTTGACATGCACGGTGTCCTGAATCTTGGCTCCCTTAAGCGCGGAAAATGCGTCAAGCGCCTTGTTCACTGCCTTGTCCTCCCTTGACTCAGCATTCCTGTGAACCGCATTTTTGACCGTACCCGTACTCTTTTCACCCTTGTTCCCGCATGCGGAAAGCCCCCCGGAAACCAGTACAAGAGACGCTGCCAATAACATTTTTTTCTTCATATTTCTTCCCCCGTTTTGAAATATTTGTTAAGTTAACATTAACAGAAACCGTTATCTTTTTCAATAATTATTTTATTATGACTTTTTTCTAATAATCAATCATCTTTTACAAAATGCAGAGATTCCAACGAGTATCCGTGCTGAAATCTGCCGGGCCATGCATGACGATGCATTGCATTTCACGAAAATGACCTCAATTTCCCTGTAAATTTCTCAAAAAACGGCTTCTTTACCGTAAGCAGCGGCTCCAAAGGTCCGCACCGCCATGCGCACTGCATCCGACAAAACAAAACCCCCGAGCCAAAATGACCCGGGGGTTTATCAAAATCAGATTCCCTTGAACCGATACATCTTTGATGTGTAGTCCTGGTGGACAATCGGATCATAGAATCCAAGTTCCATCAGCTCATCACCGCCAAAGATTTCATGTGTTTCAAGATTTTCGTATTCAAGCTCAGGATCAAGCCCGAATAATTTTGTCTTTGTCAAACAAGGCTGCGCAAATGCGAGAACCTGGAAAGTCATGACGCAGACGTCGCGCTTATCGTCCGAAACAAACATCCAAGCTGATTGGTTTGTTTCAACCGGCGACTTCAAACGGTAAAAATTGCCGTATTGTATGAGTTTTCGGATCTCCTTGTAGCAAGCTACCTGTTCCTTGACCTGATCCTTATCTTCCTGACTCATCTTGGTCAAATCAAGCTCGTATCCGAAGACTGCGCTCATTGCAGCATTGCCGCGCGTTTCAAATGACGTTTTGCGTCCAGTTTGATGATTGGGAATTGCCGAAACGTGCGCGGTCGTCATGGAAATCGGATAAACAAGACTCGTGCCGTATTGAATCGTCAGCCGGGAAACGGCATCCGTGTTGTCACTCGTCCAGATCTGCGGCATATAATAGGCAAAGCCGGCATCGAAGCGCCCGCCTCCGCCTGAGCATCCTTCAAATAAAACATCAGGAAAGGCACTTGTAATTCGTTCCATCAGTTCGTATAACCCTAAAACATAGCGATGGTAAACCTCCCCCTGCCTGTCTTTCGGAAGGCTTGCCGAATAGATGTCTGACAGATGACGATTCATATCCCACTTGACGTAATCCACGCCGCCTTCTTTGAGAACCTTGCTGATCTGTCCGAAAAGATCATCGATAACTTCCTTTCGCGTCAAGTCAAGCACGTACTGGTTTCTCGAAGGGCTTGGCCTGCGTCCCGGAACATGCATCAGGTATTCGGGATGCTTTCTGTAGAGTTCGGAATCGTAGGAAATCATTTCCGGTTCAAACCAAAGACCGAACTTCAGCCCCTTTTCATGCACGTAATCAGCAAAATGCCCGAGTCCTGAAGGAAACTTCTTCTTGTAAACCGTCCAATCACCAAGAGATGAATTGTCGTCATTGCGGTGTCCGAACCACCCGTCGTCTAAAACGAACATTTCAATGCCGAGATTTTCAGCCTCGTCAACGATCGTTTTAAGCTTTTCTTCGTTGAAATCAAAGTAGGTTGCTTCCCAGTTGTTGACAAGAATCGGTCGGTCGGCATGCTTGAATTTCGATCGAACGATACGCTCTCTGATGATTTCATGAAAGGCCTGGCTCATCTTGTTCAACCCCTGGTCTGAATAAGTCATGAGGACTTCCGGTGTTTGAAATTCAGAACTGGCATCCAGTTTCCAGGAAAAATTATAATCGTTGATTCCGATTACCAGGTGCGTCTGATCAAGCTGATCCTTCTCGACTTCAAACGAGTGATTGCCGGAATATGCAAATGCAAATCCGTAAACGTCTCCGGAAAATTCGTCCGTTTTCCTGTCAGCCAGGGCCAAAAACGGGTTCATCTGATGACTTGACGTGCCGCGGATGCTGCCGAATTTCTGAATGCCGTATCCGACCGATGACCGTTCAAGATGGCGTTCGTTTGCATGAGCACCGGGCAGGCAGATTGAATCGAAATCCCTGTCGACAAAATCAAGCTGAAGCGAGGCGACCTTTTCCAGGAAAACAGTTTTCTTCCCTGTATTTCTCACCTTAACGGAACGGGTGATGATGGAAACGTCACGATAAACAGTGTAAAGCAAATCGTACTCAAGTCCCGTCAACTCATCTTCAAGCGTAATCGTCAGCGTCTGTGCCTCTTTTTCATTTTCAACGTAGGCTGCCGGGAGTCCTTCTAACTTTGGCTTGCCGTCTTCAATTTTGTAATTTTTATATTTCAGCATCAGGGAATTCGATCCGTTTTCCTGACGAACAATCGTTGCAGGTGTATGATAGTCCATCTCACCCGCTCCGCTGTACTCTTTCGGCAGCGTGTCACGCGAAAACGTCCGGTCAAGCGATCCGGGAAGATTGCCCGAAAAGCCGCGGTCAACCCTTGGATACTTCAATTCGCCGTGATATTTCTGCACGCGTCTGCCGAAGTAAAGATGGCAGAGCGTTCCGCCTTCCTCTACCGAGAAGATGTACGAGATGTTCCTGTTGTGCAGGTGGAAGACCTGCCGTTTGCTGTCAAATTCAATTAAATCATTCATTTTGCTTCACCTTTTTTCACTCTCAGTTCCATTGCATCATCCATTGCCTTGATTTCAGCTCCGCTCTTTTGCTTCAGCGTGAAGTCCTCAAACTTATCGGAGTTCGTCACCGTCACGATTACGGTATCGTCAAGACCGGCCTTTCTGATTGTATCATCCCAGAATTCCAGAATCTCATCGCCTTGACTTATCCTCTGTCCCTCTTCGACATAGGTTACGAATCCCGTGCCCTTGAGAGCAACGGTTCCAAGTCCGACGTGAATCAGAAGTGCCATGCCGTTGTCGGCAACAATGCCGACTGCATGTCTTGTCGAAAATACCTGGCGGACCGTTGCATCAAACGGAGCATACACTCTGCCGTCATTCGGCCTGATGGCAAATCCCAAGCCTGCCTGACCCTTTGAGAATACATCGTCATTTACTTCGCTCAGCTCAATCAGATTACCTGAAACAGGTGCCTTGACGGAAAACTTTTCATCCGACGAAGTGTTTTTGGCACTGATGCCAAGATCCTTGCCCCACGTCTTTTCAAGTTCGGCAACGATTTGGGCATGACGCTCCTCCGTAAGAGTGATCTTCTTCATGAAGATGATGATGGAAACCGTCAGCATCACTGCCGGAACGGCAAACATCATCAGCTTGAAATTCATTCTTCCTGCTGCAGTAATCGATGAAGCAGTAGCTCCAGTCGTCATCCCGGCCAAAATTGCGATCTGACCGACAACGCCATTTGACACGGCACCGCCGAATTTATCGATCAGCGGACGAATCGAAAGCGATAATGATTCATCTCTGTGACCTAATTTCCACTGGCCATATTCAACAGAATCCGTGATGATCATCAAAACGACTAAGAAAACCATTTGCTGCGGGAATGCAAACATTACGGCAGCAAGCAGAACAAGTGCCAGGTTGTTTCCAGCAAGGGCGAACACTCCGATGCCGCAGAGCATGAAAACAAGACAACCACCGAATACGGTCTTTCTGCTGAATTTTTTAGACAGGATCGGGAACAAGGCAGCTGAAACCATCCCCAGGAAGATGTTGATCGTTGACAAAATCGAAAACGACTTGGGCTGTCCCATGATATACGTGAAATAGTAGACTTCAAGCGCTCCCAGAATGTTGACTCCGATTCCATAGAAAAGATACGCAAATGCGACCCAAAGAAGCTGATCGTTTTTGGCAACTGCCTTGAAAACGCCGATGACGCCAACCGTATCTTCCTTGTTTTCGCGAATCTCGCTGTTCACTTCACGTGTGCAGCAGCCGACCACCCAGGCGGAAACGAGTGCAATCGTGCAGATGATGAGAGCAAACATGAACCAGCCGTGAGCATCACCGGTCGAAGTCGTCTTTTCTGAAAAATAGATGACGGCCGGCATGACGAGCACGCCAACGAGACCGCCGCCGATAGTTGAACCGAAACGCGCAAAAGTTGCCGTTTTTTCGCGCTCACGCGAATCAGTCGTAAGCGACGGGAGCATTGACCAGAAACCGACATCCTTGAATGAATAGAAGATGTCCATCGTAATGTACATTACGGCAAAGATGACCAGATAAAGCATTGCATTTTTCTGATACAAATTGCCAAGCGACGTAAACAGACACAGCAGCAACACTGCAGAAACCGTCCCGCCGGCGACGACCCAGGGACGGAAATGCCCCCAACGAGTCTTCGTGCGGTCAATTGCGTTTCCAATAAATGGATCAATAAAGAGTTCTACGATGCGCAAGGCCATGATGATCAGCGTCACAAGACTGATCATCTTGTTATCAACGGCCTGATTGCCGGAATTGAACAAGTGCGATGTGATGAACATGATTAAATACCCTGACAGCAAGCCGTAAAACGCATCATTGCCAAATGCGCCAAAGCTGTATGCAAGACGCTGTCCCATGCTCATTTTTGTTTTCCCTTCATTTGACATGAAAATACCTTCCTTTCGTGTATCCGTTTTCTTTACAGTCTTCAGTATACGTTAATGTAAGGCTTTTCAACATGGCTTGTTAATCATTTTAGATGTCATAATGTTCAGTGAACAAATTGACATCTTTTTTCAAAAAAAGTTATAATGACAAGGAAAATTCAAATATAAAAAGCAATATTGACATTGAGCGACAGAAAATTTACACATTGGAGAAAAAATGGAAAAGGAATATCGCGATCTGCAGAGCAGCAGCATCGAAAACGGAATCATCTTCTACGGTCTTGAATGCTGCGAACCAAACTACATCTTCAAGGGAAATAACATCCGCGAAAACTACGTTATTCATTATATCAGGAAGGGATGCGGAACATTTTCGTCAGCCGGCAGGCCCTTGGTCGAACTGAAACAGGGAGACTGCTTCATTTTACCTAAAGGCGTCCCCTGCTTCTATCAGGCTGATGAAAAGGACCCGTGGGAATACAGCTGGATCGGACTTTCAGGTATCAGGACCGGCGAAATCTTCGCCGCTTCAAGCATTTCAGAAAAAAATTACCTGCGCCAGATTCAGGACACTGAATTTAAAAACAGCCTGTCCAGGCTGTACGAATCGCTGCATTTGACGCACAACATGAAGAACAGCCTGCTGACCGAATCCCTGCTTTACAAGATGTTCCATGACCTGCTGGACGAGTTTCCGGCAGAAGTCACTAGAAAAACCAACTCACGAACTCAGTTCCGGCTTGCGGTGGAGTACATGAGGGACAACTACGACACAGGCTGCTCCATCCTTGACGTATGCCGCGGGCTGTCCGTTTCACGAAGCTACCTCTACAGCCTCTTCAAAAAATTTGCGGGATCATCCCCTCAGAAGTTCCTGACTGAAATCCGCATGGAGGAAGCAGAACACCTGCTCAAAGACACCGACAGAAGCATTCAGAACATCGCTGATTCAATCGGATACGGTGACAGCTTCACATTTTCGAAGGCATTCCGCAAGTCAAGAGGATGCAGCCCGACTGATTTCAGAAGGATGAGAAACTGACTTGTGATCCGGAAGCTTTTCACAGATGGAATGCAGATCTTTGAAACTGATGATGCATTAAAAACAACCGTATGTTTCTAATGACATTCGGACGTGACTGAACAAAAGCAGATTATCAAGTTCGAATTCGGAGTCAGCCGGACAAAAAAGAGGCTGGAAAAACTCTGTCTTAAATTTAATTATGCTTAGCCTATCCATCCCGTGACTTTAGTCATGGGATGGATAGGCTAACTATCTAACAACTATTGATATATCATTCCTATGGCAACCTGGGAATGTAAAAGGCATTGGTAATTAGATAGTCACTGCCCAGACAACTACGGCTGTTTGGATAAACCATCCGTATCTATGCAAATTGTGGTTCAGATACTCAATATAATGGGGTCTGCTCATAAGCCATCGACTTTAGCCGATGGTGGTTGACAATGCGTACGATTCATAGCATCTTTTATGAATCATACGCATTTTTGCTTTAGCCAGACATCCGTCAGGCACAGAATGAGAGACCGTACCCAGACAAGTCGATTATAGGGTATAATGAATCTATCTTAGAGGATTGCAGATCCGGAAAGCGAGATTCAGGGATGAAAGACAGAAAGACAACTTTTGATGAACGGTTGGAAATCATTGAACAGCTGATAAGACACGATGTTGACTACAAATGGGCGGCTGAACATTACAATGTCAACTACAGTCAGGTCTACGGATGGTATCGGAAGTACACCGAAAGCGGCAATAATCCGGAATCGCTGCGTGACCGCAGAGGAAAGAACAAACCGGAATCAAAATTCACTGAAATGGACCGGTTGAAGAGGGAAAACAAACTTCTCGAGGCCAGACTTCATCAGCAGGAAATGGAGATAGCCTTCGCAAAAAAAATTAGTCGAAATAAGCAACAGAGAGGCGAAAAAGGAATCAGGCAGAAGGCCATCAGGGAACTGAACGAGGAATACGGCTGGTCAATCAGTGAACTGTGCAGAACAGCCGGGATAACCAGAGATGCACACTATAAGTGGCTCAAACGTGGAACAAGTAAGCATCAATTGGAAAAACATTGAGCAGGAAATAGATTTTACTGAAGGCAAAATAGAGCTAAAGTAATATTTTTCAATGAAACTTAAAAGGCATTATATGCCCGTAACCGGGAGCCGCCTTTTACGGGCATATCCCAAAAATCGACATTTTGCCCGTAACCGAGGGCTGGCTTTTACGGGCAGATTTCAAAAATCGGTGTTTTGCCCGTAACCGTGAGCTGGCTTTTACGGGCATATCCCAAAAATCAGCTTTTTGCCCGTAACCGAGAGCTGCATTTTACGGGCATATCCCCAAAATCGACATTTTGCCCGTAACCGAGGGTTGGCTTTTACGGGCAGATTTCAAAAATCGGCGTTTTGCCCGTAACCGAGGGCTGGCTTTTACGGGCAGATTTCAAAAATCGACATTTTGCCCGTAACCGGGAGCCGCATTTTACGGGCATATTTCAAAAATCGACATTTTGCCCGTAACCGGGAGCTGCATTTTACGGGCATATCCCAAAAATCGGTGTTTTGCCCGTAACCGGGAGCTGCATTTTACGGGCATATTTCAAAAATCGGCGTTTTGCCCGTAACCGAGGGCTGGCTTTTACGGGCATATCCCAAAAATCGACGTTTTGCCAGTAACCGAGAGCTGCATTTTACGGACATATTTCAAAAATCGGCTTTTTGCCCGTAACCGGGAGCTGCATTTTACGGACATATTTCAAAAATCGGCTTTTTGCCCGTAACCGGGAGCTGCATTTTACGGGCAAATCTCAAAAATCGACGTTTTGCCCGTAAGCCAGTCTTGAAACATTGATTGAGCCGGAGCTGCACAGTACTGCATTTGGCAAAAAATTAACCTATAAGAAAAAATGCCGGACAAAATCAGTCGACTTGCGACTTCCTTTGTTCGACATTTCATGTAATTCAAGAGGGAAACGGGACTTTTTCCCAGCCTCCTTGCTATTTTTCAATCATTTCGTACAAATCTTTCGGAACCCGGTCAAACAGCGGCGACATCTCACCGTCAACGGTAATGTCCAATCGGTGCATGGCACGCGAGCAGATCGTGTAGACCAGCTGGCGTTCATCTTCTTCATGATAGTTTTCCTTGTTGGCGTTCCACATGATGACGGCGTCAAATTCCAGACCCTTGGCCAGATATGAAGGGACAATAATCGTCCCGGGAACGAGGCGCTGATTTTCGGTTCTGATCAGCGTTGCCTTGACGCCTTTGACGTTAAGCTGTTCGGTCATCCATTCGCATTCCGAAAGCGACTTGCAGATGATGGCCGTCGTCAGCTTCAAGGCATCGTTTTGAAGCAAACGTTCTTTAACGTCTTCAACGAGGCGTTCCCCGTCAGCATCGATCGTCATCGTCGGAAAAGATCCGTTGCGGTTAAATGCAGCAACTTTTTCGCCATCAACAAGCACTTCCTTGGTAAAATCGGTAATCTGCCTAGTTGAACGATACGATTTTGTCAGCTGAACCACGTTGGTCCTGTCCTTGTCAAACATCGTCGAAAGCTCAGACAGCAGGCTATGGCTGTTTTCTTTCGTGAAAATCGCCTGATTCAGATCGCCGAGCATCGTGAAGCGGGCGCGCGGAAATTCCGTCTTGAGATATGCAAGCTGGTATGCCGTATAATCTTGAATCTCATCGATGAAGACGTGTCGCATTCTGATGTCGCCCTTCTTGCCGGTGATGCGATCGTACAGATACAAGAAGCAGGACACGTCCGTCATCGGCAGACTGCGCTTTTTGATTTGATCAATCGTGTTTTCGACCCCTTTTTGCCATTCGTCATCCGAAACGTCGAACTTTGAAAGATCGAGCAAAGAAGGAACGTGTCGCAGAAAATGAACGTACTGAGCATTGACGTTCAAAAAACGTTTCTTGACGATGGTGCGCTTGATTTTCATGAATTCCTTCGTCACGTATTGCTTGCACAAAAAGAGGAGTTCCTTGTCGCCATCGACAAAGTTGCGCGGATGATCTCCGTACAAAGCATTAAGTTCCTGTGTCGACAAATCCTGAACGGCTTTTTGAACGCGATCGGTTCTGGCTTCTTGCCCAACCCTTGAACTCAAGCGTTTGAGCAGTTCTTCCTGCGTTGCTTCCAGGCGATTGCCAAGATGATAATTTTCATTAAAGCTATAGTAAATCGACTTGATTTCCTTGCGCGAGAAGAAGATTTCGCCGTTGTGCATGATGTTTTTGAAACGCATCCCGTTTCTTTCCAAATAGTTTGAATATGCGGTCGTTGCGTCAAAAAACTTCAAACTGTCCTTGATGACCCTGATTTTCTTGTTTGTTCCGTGATTATCTTCTTCAAAACGTTCCTTGAGCGTTTCGACGTGCATCTTCGGAAGGCGGTGCTGCGTATACTGGTAGTAGGTCATCTGTACCATGTTGTGTTCGCCGAGTTCCGGCAAGACCTGATCGATGTAGTCGTTGAACAGCTGATTGGGCGAAAACAGAATGATCTGCCCGGAGTTCAAATTGCCGCGATAACGATAGAGCAGATAAGCCACGCGCTGCAGCACGGCCGACGTTTTTCCGGAACCGGCCGCCCCTTGAACGAATAGCAGATCAGACTTCGTATCGCGGATAATCTTGTTTTGTTCTTTTTGAATCGTCGTAACGATGCTCTTCATTTTGACGTCGGAAGATTCATCCAAAACCTCAAGCAGCATCTGATCGCCCACCGTTTCATCCGTGTCAAATACAGTCAGAATCTTGCCGTCATCGACCATGAACTGGCGTTTCAGGGCCACGTCAACCTCGCGCTCCCCGTCAGGCGTCGCATAAGTGGTTTTGCCGAGGCCTCCATCGTAATAAACGCTTGAAATCGGCGCACGCCAATCGTATACGAGAAATTCGTCCGGACCGTTCGAAAAAGTCGCCAATCCGATGTAAATCGTTTCTTTTTTGTCTTCGCCCTGTTCGCTCAGATCGACGCGCGCAAAATAAGGCTTCTTTTCCATCCGTTCAAGAATTTCCAAACGATGCGCCGCCTGATTGCGACTGTTTTCGCGTTCCTCAAGCTGCATCTGCTGCTGCCTGACGGTCAAAGCCGTTTCCATCATGCCGGAATACGTCCCCGTTTTGATGCGAACGTTGTTTTTGAAATCAGCCTGAATCGCCTTGGTATCGGCAGATGCCCTGGAAATTTTCTTTTTGGCGGTTTCTTCTTCATTTTTTATTTTTTCAACGACGTAATCCATGCGCTTTTGTTCTTGTTCTTTGATGATGTCGGCCATTTGGACGCTCCCTTTTCAGAAATTTTCAGTAATTTATTTTAGCATATTTCACCTTTCAAAGCGAAATTAAAGTCTTTTCGTGAACTACTCGGTCATAAATGACCGGGCTTCTGGGAACACGAAGTAGTATTCAGGATGTTGCGCTGGTATTCCAGCTACCTGACTTACAGAACTCCGTTATTTTACCAGGGCCAGTCCCTGGCCAATGGCTTTTAACCCTTTGTGCAGGATGTTAACTGCCGCA
>OBKN01000538.1_pt1 | contig 16560 bp, 16 predicted proteins | sample 1519931 | NCBI WGS metagenome assembly OBKN01 (sample SAMN04209254, study PRJEB22552) | human gut metagenome | biome: gut; material: feces | host: Homo sapiens | place: USA: Oklahoma
CAGCTCAATCATTATCATAGAAGATTATTATTTACAGACTTTTTTTCATAGTCTCCATATTTTCCATTTTTCTTCCGCTGCCTGACGCACTCAGTCAGAAGATATTCAATCTGACCGTTTACGGAACGAAAATCATCTTCTGCCCAGGCTGCGATTGCGTCATACAGTTTAGCGGAGAGACGGAGAGGAACCTGCTTCTTTTTATTATCTTTTTCAGCCATCTCTAGTACAGACTTCCGGAATTAATGATCGGCTGTGTGTCGTGGTTTCCACACAGAACAACAAGTAGATTAGATACCATAGCAGCCTTACGTTCTTCATCCAGTTCTACGACTTCTTTCTCGCTTAATTGATCCAGAGCCATTTCAACCATGCCGACTGCTCCGTCTACGATCATCTTTCTTGCATCGATGATAGCGGAAGCCTGCTGACGCTGGAGCATGACAGCAGCGATTTCCGGTGCATAAGCAAGATATGTGATTCTTGCTTCGATGATCTCAAGCCCTGCGTCTGTCACTTTCGTCTGGATCTCTTCACGGATTCGCGCTGCAACAATCTCACTGGAGCCACGGAGACTTCCCTCATCAGCCTTTCCGTCACCGGTTGTATCGACATCAGGAGCAGTGTCATATGGATAGATGCGGACAATATTACGAAGAGCACCATCACACTGAAGTGAGAGATATTCTTTGTAATTATCAACATTAAAGACAGCTTTCGCAGTATCTACGACACGCCATGTTACGGCAATACCAATCTCAATCGGATTTCCGAGACAGTCATTGATCTTCTGACGGGAGTTGTTCAGTGTCATAACCTTGAGAGAAATCTTTTTGCTTGAAGACTCTTCAGTGGTTCCTGTTGTAGAAACACCCAGGAGACTGGAAAGATTTGCTCCCTTCTTGGAATTGTTATCAACATCTCCACTCTGACTCAACTTTGTCTTGGAAGCAGGGTTTACACTGGTACAGAATGGATTGACAAAATAGAATCCGGCTTCTTTCAGTGTACCGATATAGTTTCCAAAAAGTGTAAGAACCAGAGCTTCCTGTGGTTTCAGCACCTTCAATCCAAGAAATGGAACCCATCCGATGCACAGCCAGATAATGCTGACAACCAGTCCAGCGATAACCGGCGGAGCATCAAACTCATGTTCCAGTGCGATTGCGGACAGAACGCATCCTGCTATTGCAATCAGATAGAGCAGACAAAAGAGCAGAAGCATTCCCATTCCGTTTTTCTTATTTGATAATATTTTTTCATTCATAGTGATTCCTCCTCTGGAAATAAAATGAAATTTATTTGATATCATTATGATATCACTTTTAGAAAAAGAAGTCAACAAGAACAAAGAATGTGCCTTGGCACATTCTTGCGCCTGCGGCGGTCGCTTGCGACACCTACCTTGTACGCCGCAGTGCGCATCCTGAGCGGAGCGTTTTTTACATATTAGGAAAGGACTTTCCTAATATATAAAAAAGCTGTGAAAGATAAGTAATTTCATCTTTCACAGCTTCTATTTACATATTTATTCTATCAATCCCAGAATTTTGGAATACAAGAACAATCTTACAGCTGAGGACCTGCAGCAACAAGTGCTTTACCAGCTTCATTTCCTTCGTATTTAGCGAAGTTCTTGATGAATCTCTGAGCAAGGTCTTTTGCCTTAACATCCCATTCAGCAGCGTCAGCGTATGTGTCACGAGGATCAAGGATTCCTGTGTCAACACCCTCAAGCTCTGTAGGTACTTCGAAGTTGAAGTATGGGATTGTCTTTGTAGGAGCTTTGTTGATTGCTCCGTTAAGGATAGCGTCGATGATTCCACGAGTATCTTTAATGGAGATACGTTTTCCTGTTCCGTTCCATCCTGTGTTAACAAGGTAAGCCTTAGCTCCGCTAACTTCCATCTTCTTAACAAGTTCCTCTGCATATTTTGTAGGATGCAGCTCAAGGAATGCCTGTCCGAAGCAAGCTGAGAATGTTGGTGTAGGCTCTGTAATTCCACGCTCTGTACCAGCAAGTTTTGCTGTAAATCCAGACAGGAAGTAGTACTGTGTCTGATTCTCTGTCAGGATAGATACCGGAGGAAGTACTCCGAAAGCATCTGCAGACAGGAAGATTACATTCTTAGCTGCCGGTGCAGAAGATACTGGACGAACGATGTTCTTAATGTGGTTGATCGGGTAAGATACACGAGTGTTCTCTGTTACGCTCTTGTCGTTAAAGTCGATCTTTCCGTTCTCGTCAAGTGTAACGTTCTCAAGAAGAGCGTCACGAACGATTGCGTTGTAGATGTCTGGCTCAGACTCTTTGTCAAGGTTGATAACCTTAGCGTAGCATCCACCCTCGAAGTTGAATACTCCGTTGTCATCCCAGCCGTGCTCGTCATCACCGATGAGGAGTCTCTTAGGATCTGTGGAAAGTGTTGTCTTACCTGTTCCTGAAAGACCGAAGAAGATTGCTGTGTTCTCTCCGTTGAGGTCTGTGTTAGCTGAGCAGTGCATGGAAGCAATTCCCTTAAGTGGAAGGAAGTAGTTCATCATAGAGAACATACCTTTCTTCATCTCTCCGCCGTACCATGTGTTAACGATAACCTGCTCTTTGCTTGTGATGTTGAAAAGTACAGCTGTCTCAGAGTTAAGTCCGAGCTCTTTGTAGTTCTCAACTTTAGCTTTGGAAGCATTGTAAACAACGAAATCTGGCTCGAAGTTCTCAAGTTCTTCCTCTGTTGGCTGAATGAACATATTTGTTACGAAATGTGCCTGCCAAGCTACTTCAACGATAAAACGGATTGCCATACGAGTATCTTTGTTAGCACCGCAGAATGCATCTACAACGAAAAGTCTCTTGTTAGAGAGCTCTTTGATTGCGATATCTTTAACAGCTGCCCAAGCTTCTTCTGTAGCTGGGTGGTTGTCGTTCTTGTATTCATCAGATGTCCACCAAACTGTATCTTTGGAGTTCTCATCCATAACGATGAATTTATCTTTAGGAGAACGTCCTGTGTAAACACCTGTCATAACATTGACAGCACCGAGTTCACTTTCCTGTCCTTTTTCAAAACCTTCAAGCTCCGGTTTTGTCTCTTCTTCGAATAATAATTCGTAGGAAGGGTTGTATACGACTTCTGTTGTTCCAGTAATGCCATACTTACTTAAATCAATTTTTGCCATCTTACATATACCTCTTTCTTTCTAGTGATAGAATAAAATGCTGCTCATGCAAGCTTTTCATATCCTTTTTTAATTATACATATTATGTGAAGAAAATCAATAAAAATCCCGTAAATTTTTTAACAAAGAACTGAGAAAAATGAAAGATTTCATATTAAAAATGCAAGAAGAAAAAAGAAAAATGTCAAATAATGAAAAATTACAAGGAAAATATGACAGATTCCGTTGCTTTTTTATATATCAGAATGAAAAAAATTATGATAAAATAGGAGAATGATGCCAGAAAATGCGAAAAAACTGGCTTGCGAAGTTACAAAGACAAACTATAGATCAGAAGAAAATAATAAGAAAAGCAGACATAACAATGGTAGATAATAAAAGAAAATCGACAAAAAATGAAAAGATGTCGATGAAAGAAAATGAAAGATTATTGATTGAAAAATTCAAAACGATAAAACCGGTGGAGAAATCCTATGAAGAACAGGCAAAAAGACGATGGAAAACAGTTGCAAAACCACTGTTCAGCTTAGGAAAACTGGAAGATGCTGTGATCCGGATGGCTGGAATCCGAAGAAAAGCAGATTTTGAGATTAGAAAGAAAGGATTGTTGATCTTTTGTGCGGATAATGGAGTTGTTTCAGAGGGAGTGACCCAGACCGGACAGGAAGTGACAGCAATCGTTGCGGATAATTTTACAAAATGTGCGACGAGCGTATGTATTATGGCAGAGACCGCCGGAGCGGATTTATTTCCAATCGATATTGGAATGGTGACAGATGTTCCGTCGGTGACAGATCCGAAAGACAAAGTGATGTATGGAACAAAGAATATGGCGATGGAACCTGCAATGTCAAGAGAACAGGCTGCACAAGCCGTTCTTATTGGCATACGAAAGGTCAAAGAGCTGGCAGAACAAGGGTATGATCTAATCGCAACCGGTGAGATGGGGATTGGAAATACAACGACCAGCAGTGCTGTTGTGTCCGTTCTGCTTGATGAAAGTGTAGAAAATGTGACAGGGAGAGGCGCAGGCCTTAGTTCAGAAGGGCTGAATAGAAAGATTCGTGCAATTGAGAGAGCAATTGAAAAGCATCAGCCGGACAAGGAAGATATTTTAGATGTCTTGTCCAAAGTCGGAGGGCTTGATATTGCCGGAATGACAGGTGCATTTCTCGGAGGTGCGATCTATCATATTCCGGTTCTGATTGATGGATTCATCTCTTCCGCAGCAGCATTGTGTGCAGTGCGAATGGTTCCAGAGGTGGCAGATTATATCCTGGCATCACATTGCTCGGGAGAACCGGCTGGGCGAATGGTCTTAGAAGAGCTGAAACTTCCATATCTGATTGATGCGAAGATGTCTCTTGGAGAAGGCAGTGGTGCAGTTGCAGCAATTCCACTTCTTGAGATGGGTGTGAATGTTTATCGGAAGATGAGTACTTTTGAAGAGATTAAAGTAGAGCAGTATGAAGAACTTAAGTGAAGATGAGGAGTAAGAAAAATGTGGTTATTGAACGCAATGATCATTGCAATCGCAATGTATTCTAAGATTCCGATGCCGCGGGTTGACTGGAATGAAAAAAATATGAGATATGCGATGTGCTTTTTTCCTCTTGTTGGTGTTATAATCGGTGTACTAGAGGCAGTTGCAGGGAATCTGATCACAGTATGGAAGGGAGAAGGAACATTTCTTTGTGCAGTTGTGTTGACGCTGATTCCTGTCTTTGTAACAGGTGGGATTCACCTGGATGGATTCGCAGATACGATGGACGCAAAAAGTTCTTATGGAGACCGGGAGAAGAAGTTGGAGATTCTGAAAGACCCTCATACGGGAGCATTTGCGATTATCAGTCTTTGCTGTTATTTCCTTCTGTGTGTGGGGATTTTTAGTGAAATGAGAACAGAACACCTGTTTGCGGCAGCACTCGTGTTTGTGTTCTCTCGTTCGCTGAGTGGAATTTCTGTTGTGACGTTTCAGGCAGCGAAGAACAGTGGACTGCTTCGGACATTTCAAGACGGTGCACAGAAGAGAAATGTAAGAATTGTATTGATCATATGGCTATTGGCAGCCGGAGTTGGATTCTATCTGACAGCAGGTTTATGCGGAGTGGTAGCAGCAGTTGTCGGACTTGCTGTTTTCTTTTATTATTATCAGTTTAGCAGAAAACAGTTTGGAGGTATTACGGGTGATCTTGCCGGATACTTCCTGCAGTTATGTGAACTGTTTATGCTGGCAGTGCTTGCATTATTCTAGAAATGTTATTGCATATAAATGTTTTATGATAGATGCTTTATTATAGAAATGAAAATGAAATAAAATAGATTTTTTTGGAGTGATTTATGGAGCTTATTTTGATCCGGCATCTGAAGACACCGGGCAATGAAAAGAGACAATATATCGGAAGTACAGATGAAGAACTGTCAGAACAGGAAGTACTGAATTTTAAACAGAAATATAAAATAGATAGCTATCCACAGGTACAGCAAGTGATTGTCAGCCCAATGAAGAGATGTATTCAAACGGCAGAGTTGATTTATCCGAAGAACCAGATCACGCAGGAAGTATTGTTAAAGGAATGTGATTTTGGTATTTTTGAAGGTAAGACATATGAAGAACTGAAAGATAGAGAAGAATATCAGGCATGGCTGGATTCCGGTGGAACGATTGCATTTCCGGAAGGGGAGGAACAGAAGGAATTCCGTTCACGTTGTGTGAGAGGCATGCTCTGTCAGGTTGATAGATTATGCAAAGAAAATGTAGAAAGTGCAGCTTTTGTCGTTCATGGAGGAACGATTATGGCTGTGCTGGAACAACTGGCGGAAGACCAAAAAGATTTTTATCACTGGCAGGTGGAAAATGGCGGAGGATATAGAATGCTTGTGAATGAAGATGAGTGGAAGTCAGGTATTCATAGATTTCGTAAAATTCAAAAATTGGGAGGAGTGACAGAATGAATGGAAGGATGACGATTCTGGCATGCATCATAGGATTTTTGTTAGACTGCATTTTCGGAGATCCGGTCTGGATGTACCATCCGATACGCGTGATCGGAAACCTGATCAGTGTGTTGGAAAAAGGATTGCGGAAGTTGTTGTGCAGTCGGATTCCTGCATCAGAACAAAAGAAGAAAAATAAAAGAGAAGTTCTGGCAGGAGGGATTTTATGGATTCTGACAGTTTCGTTATCCTTTCTTGTACCGGCGGTACTCTTATTTGCTGCAGGAAAGGTTCATCCGGCAGTACGGTTTCTTTTGGAAACCTTCTGGTGTTACCAGATATTTGCGGCGCGGTGTCTTGTAGGAGAAAGTAGGAAGGTTTATCAGAAATTAAAAGAAGACGACTTGCCTGGTGCAAGAAGAGCTGTATCCATGATTGTCGGAAGAGATACAGAGAACCTTACAGCAGAAGGTGTGACGAAAGCAGCGGTAGAGACTGTGGCGGAGAATACTTCTGACGGTGTGACGGCTCCGCTTTTATTTCTTCTGATCGGCGGCGCACCGCTTGGATTCTTATACAAGGCAGTGAATACGATGGATTCTATGCTTGGATACAAAAATGAAAAATATCTGTATTTCGGAAGGATACCGGCAAAGATGGATGATGTGTTTAATTACATTCCGGCGAGGTTGACAGCGTGGTTTATGATTGTTGCAGCATTTTTGACAGGAATGGATGGAAAGAATGCGTGGAAGATTTACTTACGGGATAAGAGAAAACATGCAAGTCCGAATTCCGCACAGTCAGAGGCAGTCTGCGCAGGAGCGCTTGATGTACAGTTAGCCGGGGATGCGGTTTATTTCGGGAAAATCTATAAAAAGGATTATATCGGCGATGCAATCCGTAAGATTGAACCGGAGGATATTCTTCGTGCCGGGAAATTAATGTATATGACAACGATACTGATGATGGTTGTCTTTGGAGGTTTATTGTTATGGGTTTATTGATTCGATTTGCAAAAATGGAAGATGCAGAAGAACTTCTGGCGCTCTATACACCGTATGTAACTGATACAGTGATTACATTCGAATATGAAGTTCCGTCGCTGGAAGAATTCAAAGATCGAATGCGTCAGACGATGAGAAAGTACCCGTATCTGGTCGCAGAACAGAATGGCGAGATTCTTGGATATAGCTGTGCGGGGGCATTTAAAGGTCGTGCAGCATATGACTGGGCAGTGGAAACAACAATTTACATAAGAAAAGACCGGCAGAAAACCGGAGTTGGTAAAAAGCTGTATGAGGCACTGGAGAAAGTACTGCACGCTCAGAACATTTGCAATCTATATGCATGCATTGGATATCCGGAGATTGAAGATAAATATCTGACAAAGAACAGCGCGCAGTTCCATGCACATCTTGGATACCGTATGGTGGGAGAATTCTATCATTGTGGATACAAATTTAACCGTTGGTATAATATGGTCTGGATGGAAAAGCTTCTGGATCCGGAGATTAAACATCCAAAGCCAATCAAATGGATGGAAGAGAATCGCGAGGAACTAGAGGCAGTACTTTAAGGTTAAAAACGAAACACATAGAGAAGTAGGAGTAAGATTCATGGAATATGTACACGGAGGAGACATTTATACATATGGAGATGTACTGGATTTTTCAGTTAATGTAAATCCTTACGGTCCGTCAGAAGAAGTTCTTGAAGCGGCAAAAAGATCGATGGATGAAGTGAGTCTTTATCCAGACAGTCAATGCAGACGGCTTAGAAAGAGACTGGCAGAGAAAAAAAGTCTGCCGGAAGAATATTTCCTTTTCGGAAATGGAGCAGCGGAGCTGTTCTTTTCTGTTGTTCTTGCAGAAAAACCAGAGAAAGCATTGCTTCCGATTCCGGCTTTCGCAGAATATGAACAGGCACTTCGGACAGTAGACTGCGAGATCATTTATCATGAGTTGAAAAGAGAGAATAACTTTGCATTGACAGAAAGCTTTTTGGAAGAACTAACAGAGGATATTGACCTTGTATTTTTATGTTCCCCGTCGAATCCGTCAGGTCAGGTGATCGAACCGGAGCTGATGGAACAGATCCTTACTCGATGTGAAGAGAAGAAGATACGTCTTGTTTTAGACGAGTGTTTTATTGAATTTCTGGAAGAAGCGCAGAAGTATACCATGGTGAAAAAGGTGACAGATCATGTGTGCCTTTTTCTTGTACAGGCATTTACGAAGATGTATGGAATCCCGGGATTGAGACTTGGATATGCGATGACATCAGATGCAAAGTTGCGAGAGAGCATGCAGCAGATCCGTCAGCCGTGGAGTGTGTCGGTTCCGGCGCAGGCAGCAGGGATAGAAGCGCTGACAGAGAGAGAAGAACAGAGAGTTCAGAAAATACGAAACAAAATCGTGGAAGAAAAAATGCGCATGGAAAAGAAAATGCGTGAGTTTGGGATTAGATTTATTCCAACAAAGGCAAATTTCTTCTTATTATATAGTGAAAGCTCATTGTTTGAACGATTGTTAGAGCAGGGGATTTTGATTCGAAATTGTGAGAACTATAGAGGGTTGAAGAAAGGCTGGTATCGGATTGCAGTGCGGACAAAAGAGGAAAATGATGTTCTTTTACGGGCACTTGAAACAATCCTGTCAAAGCAGTGAAGGAGGCGAAAAATATGGCGAAATCAATTATGATACAGGGAACGATGTCAAATGTCGGAAAGAGCGCACTGGCAGCAGGTCTTTGCCGTGTCCTGAAACAGGATGGATACAAAGTTGCACCTTTTAAATCCCAAAATATGGCACTCAATTCTTTTATCACAAAAGAAGGACTGGAGATGGGAAGAGCCCAGGTGATGCAGGCAGAAGCTGCAGGGATTGAACCGGAAGCAATAATGAATCCAATTTTACTTAAGCCGACGAATGATACAGGCTCTCAGGTGATTATCAATGGTAAACCAATCGGAGTGATGGCTGCAAGAGAGTATTACCGTCATAAGAAGGAATATATTCCGGCAATTATGGATGCATATCATGAGTTAGAAAAAAAGTATGATATCATTGTAATTGAAGGTGCCGGAAGTCCGGCAGAAATCAACCTGAAAAAAGATGATATTGTAAATATGGGAATGGCAAAGCTTGCAGATGCACCGGTGCTTCTTGTCGGAGACATTGATCGTGGTGGAGTATTTGCCCAGATCGCCGGAACCGTAATGCTTCTTGAAGAGGATGAAAAAGCGCGGATCAAAGGAACGATCATTAATAAATTCCGTGGAGATGTATCCATTTTAGAGCCGGGCCTTCGGATGCTGGAAGAAAAGACGGATATCCCTGTAACGGGAGTAGTTCCGTACTTTTATTTAGATCTGGATGAGGAAGACAGTCTGACGGAACGATTTCAGAAAAAAGAGAAACCGGGACTGATCGATCTGGCAGTGATCCGATTCCCAAGGATCTCTAATTTTACTGACTTAGCACCTTTAGAAGCATTGGAAGAAGTAAGTGTAAGATATGTTTCATCTCCGGCTGAGTTTGGAAATCCGGATGCAGTGATCCTTCCGGGAACAAAGAATACGATCAGCGATCTTTTGTGGATGCGTCAGAATGGATTAGAAGCAAGAGTCCTGAAACACAGCGCGCAGAACAAACCGGTCTTTGGAATCTGTGGCGGATATCAGATGCTTGGAATGGAAATCTCAGATCCAACAGGAGAAGAGTACGGAGGAACTGTACAGGGAATGGGACTTTTGGATACAAAGACCGTGTTCCGCCCGGAAAAACACAGAACCAGAGTACATGGAACATTTGGCGAGATGAAAGGAATCCTGAAAGAGATGAAAGGACTTCCTTTCGAAGGATACGAGATCCATATGGGAGAGACGATTCTTGATGAGCACGCATCTGGGCTTATAACATTAGAAAATGATTCTGATACGCTACAACAAGGACATCCGGATGGTTCACAGAAGGAAAATGTCTATGGCTGTTATGTGCATGGAATCTTTGATTCACCGGAAATGTCAGGTGGTTTCTTGTCAGCTTTATTAAAAGAAAAAGGCTATGATCCGGAGACGGTACAGGCAGTAGACTGGAAGTCTTATAAGGAAGAACAGTATGATAAGCTTGCAGATATCGTTCGTGCTAGTCTGGATATGAAAGAAATTTATAGAATTATTGGATTGTAGAGTTTGTAATGAGAGAGGGGAAAGTATGGTTACAGATTTAACGAAAGAACATCCGAACAAGACATTATGGAGGTTCCTTCTGCCAATGTTGTTCAGTGTGATGTTCCAGCAGATTTACAATATCGCAGACAGTATGATCGCGGGAAGATTTGCAGGAGAAAATGCGTTGGCAGCAGTCGGTGCATCTTATCCGATCACAATTATTTTCATGGCATTTGCCGTGGGAATGAATCTGGGGGCATCCGTAGTCGTATCAAGACTGTTCGGAGCAGAAGACCGGGGCGGTGTGAAGCGTGCGGTTACAACGGCATTTCTTAGTTCTATGGTGCTTGGAATCATACTGACATTATTCGGGTATTTCTTTAATCATCAGATGATGAGATGGATCCGCACACCACAGAATATTATGGCAGATGGAGTTTTATATTTGAAAATTTACATTTTCGGAATTATCTTCCTGATGCTTTATAATGTGTGTACCGGAGTATTTACAGCACTCGGGGATTCTAAGACACCGTTATATTTTCTGCTTGGTTCCTCAGCCGGAAATATTATTCTTGATTACATCTTCGTAGCAAAATTCCAGTGGGGTGTGAGCGGTGTTGCCTGGGCAACATTTATCGCGCAAGGTGTGTCAGCCGTGCTTGCATTAGTAACACTTTTCGGAAGATTGCAGAAATTTGCCGGGAAAGAAAAGCAGCCGTGGTTTGATAAGAAATTATTCGGACAGATCATGGCGATTGCAATTCCAAGCATTCTTCAGCAGAGCGTATTGAGTGTAGGAAATCTTTTCGTACAGGGAATTGTAAATCAATTCGGTTCAGCAGTTGTTGCGGGATATTCGGGAGCGATCAAGCTGAATACATTTGCCATTAATATCTTTATGACACTTGGTTCCTGTCTATCCAGTTATACGGCACAGAATATCGGTGCGGGAAAGAAAGAACGAATTCCATTGGGATTCCGTACCGGAGTGAAATTGTCAGAGCTTACGGCATTACCGTTTGTTATTCTGTATTTCATTTTCAGTCGTCAGATGATGGGGCTGTTCTTAGGTGCGGAGAGTGTAGAGGCGATCAGCGCAGGAATGGCATTTTTGAAAATAGTATCGCCGTGGTATTTTATGATTGTAATTAAGCTGATGACAGATGGAATTATCCGAGGCTCCGGAGCGATGGTTTATTTTGTAGTTGCAACAGTTCCGGATCTTATTTTGAGAATCGGATTTGCGTTGGTTTTGACAAAAAGCTTTGGAAGCACCGGAATCTGGATGGCATGGCCATTTGGATGGATTGTAGCAACCGCATTAACATTGATCTTTTATAGAAAGTTGGGATACAAGAATGATAAAAGCAGTGATTTTTGATATGGATGGGGTTTTGATTAATACAGAACCGCTTCATTATCAATGTTGGGTAGAAATTTTTAAAGAACGCTATGGAATTGACTTAGATTACGATGTATATAAACCATGCATTGGATCTACAAGACTCCATTTCATGAATCTGATCAAAGAAAATTACGGAATCACATTTGAAAGTCTTGAAGTTATGAATCAGATTATGAAAGAGAAGAAAGATGAAATTATTGCGCGAGACGGATTCCCTGAGATGCCGGGAGTAGGGCAGATGCTTTGCTGTCTGAAAGATGCGGGGTATCGCCTGGCCGTGGCCTCTTCTTCTCCAAAACCTGTAATCACAGAGACACTGGAAACGCTGGATCTGATGAAATATTTCGATGTCGTGACAAGTGGAGATGAAGTGAAGAATCCAAAGCCGGCACCGGATACATTTCTCTTTGCAGCGAAGCAGCTGGGCGTACCGGTAGATGAGTGTATTGTAATCGAAGATTCAACGAATGGAGGAAAGGCTGCTAAGGCGGCTAAGATGCCATGTATCTGGATGCATAATCCGGATTCCGGAGACCAGGAGATACCGGATGCAGTGCTCGAGATTACTGCCTGGACACAGAAAAATATAGAAAAAATCATGAAGCTTTTACATTTTGGTCAAGAAAAAGTGTAAAAATAAATGAGCGATATAAAATTTTTTGAGTAGAATACTTAGAAATAGTAGACCTGGAAGTATTATTAGGATGTGATTGAATGAAAAAACTGAAATTTATATTTGGCAAGCTTAGTATTCTCTATTACATTTTGTTTTTGCTCGTGACCTGTGTACTTTGCAAGTACGGAAGCATCAGACAGCTGAAGTTTGCATTTTTGGCTTTAGGTATCCTTCTGGTACTCAGTCTTTGTATCTGGATCGGTTGCCTGATCGCGGAAAAGGAAACCCCTTTTAAAATGAAAGGCGCACTCAGGAAAACAGTGTTTGGTACAGAGCTTCTGATTTTGCTTGCAGTTACAGTTGGATGTATTTCTTATATCGTATATACTGCGATTCCTTATCATGGCGCATTGTCCTGGAAGGTAGATAGCCTGTTTAAGACGAAGAAAATAGAGTATGAACATAACAATTTCTTTCGTAATGGCGCAGAAGGGCTGATAAAAGATATCAATAAGAAATTGAAACTTCCGGACGAGTTATATATCACAGATAGTTTTGAGATGTCCTTTGATAAAGACGGAACGATAACCCGCGTGTCGGCCTATCTCTACGGACAGAATGAAAAGGGAAAAGATAAGACCTATCTGATTGATTATGATATCGATAAAAGCGATAAGATTGTTGTGCAGATCGCAGGTTATGCAAATGCAGATTATGATGATGACAAGAAATTAGATCCTATGTTTACCATTCTGGAAAAATCAGATTGTAAGATGCAGGTGACACAATGGAATCTGAATTACGCATTTGCAGATAATCTGCCGGAATATGAGATTCTGTATTATGGAAAACGCTCCTTCGCTTCTTCGGAAGGTCTTGTTTATCTTCCAGGAGATGTGGATGGTGACGGAGAAGTCAGCGGCATGACTGATTTTACAGCCTTGGATAGCGGTGGGGAAGCACTTGGATATGAAGTGTCTCTGTATCTTCCGCAGGATGAATCTGTGACTCCGGTGCGTTACATGATGGAACCGGAATATATCAGTCCTGATACAATTAGTCAGAATGAGCAGGCAGAGAAAGATTCGCAGGCAAAAGAACAAGGAAAAGAGAATAATACCTGGACGGTCGATACGGACGGAAGCGGAGTTGTCCGATTCTTCTTAAATGAGCAAAAAGGCTGGAAACTTTCTGTTGTTGATGCGGCTCTTGGAACACGTTATTACAAACTGGAAACTACGTCAGATGGTGGGTATAACTGGACAACAGTAAATGAAGACCCATTCGACGGAAATGGCGGAGCAGGAGAAGGGATACAATTCTTCGACGAACAGTTTGGCTTCATCGGTCTAAGCGGGGCATCGCAGACACATTCGTCTATTTATGTTACAAAAGACGGTGGAAAGACACTGAAGGAGATAGAGCTTCCAATGGATACTGTGACAGAATATCCGCCGCATATGCAGGAATATGGCTTCACGCTTGAAGATTATCAGTATCTGGAAATGCCACAGCAGGATGGAGAGAATTACACGATCCATGTAATGACGCAGAGTGGCGAGACAGAAGGCCTTGTGTTCACATCTGAAGATCAGGGTGAGAACTGGAGTTTTACAGGGGTGTTTGATGAAAATAACTTATCATAAAAAACTAATAACCTTACCCTAAAAGACGAATTCATTATGAAAAAAGAGTTCGTCTTTTTCTGTTATTGTTAAAAATATGATCACTCAAGATTCCGAGAGATAATTAAGCTGAAGGCTTTCAAAGACCCCGCACCAAAAGTGCTATTTCCGTGGGTTTGGGGATCGGAATCCACAACAAGTTGCCGTGATAAAATGACTGTGAAAACAGTTAATGAATCTCAAGGCGAAACTTGCTCTATTTATACCGAATTTTGAAATTGTGAAAAGTCTCCTATATTACATGTGGTCACACTTTTTCAGTTGCGTTTCCGGGAAAAAAAGAAATTTGATTAAAAGAGCTAGAAAGTGCTGAAGGTGTCACCTGTGGACAACACCTTCAAATTGACTTTAAGCGTGGTTTGGCGTATAATTTAATTTGGTATGATTGTACAATTTTTGGCGCATATAAAGGAAAAAATTATGGAATACTTATCACTTAGACAAACAGCAGAAAAATGGGGACTTTCCATTAGGAGAGTACAAACATTGTGTAGTACGGACAGAATACCTGGTGCTACAAAGATTGGTTCATATTGGGCGATTCCGGTTGATGCGGAAAAACCAAAGGATGAAAGGATAAAGAGTGGCAAATACGTAAAAAGAGTATAACAGTATTACATATAGTATCTACTGTTTTGATAAAGGAGAGAGTCCATGGCAGTTGTAGTAGATGTAAAGTCTTCTTATAAAGGAGAACAAAAAGTAAGGAATGCTATAGAAGAATTTTTTACTGATGATGCAGTTGTATATAACAATCGAGAGGTGAATGGAAGAGAATATGACATATGTCTATTAGTTAAGGAGGTATGTGTATTTATTGTTGAAGTTAAGCGTTCCTATTAGTTGGGGAACATTAATGGAGGAGTAAGATGTCAATTGTAATCTATACATACCACGATCCATATAAAATAGATCAAGAACCATATTGGGATGAGATTAAAAATTGTCCTTACTTTTGTTCGGCACAGACATTAGTCAATGGTTTGCGAAGCCACTATAAGGAAAAATTTGATGGTGGACGTGTTTCAACTGTAAAAATTCTTACAGACTCTCTTTATGTTGATTGGGCAAGTCCTGCGTGGATTGTAAAGCAACATACTGATATTGACAATATAATTAATTCCGGTTTTTCAACGGATCTTTCAGAGTCAGAGCGAATCAATATCGGCAGAGCTTTTCTGTTTAACAGAGATGATGTGTTTGCAAGCATTAGAACAATGTTTGAATTAAATGTGGATCCAAGCGCAATATTAAAAAATAAACTTACAAAAGAGCAGAGATTCATTTTGGGTATATATCAAAAAATACTTGCTTCCGAAATGAAAAAAGATTTCTATCTTGCTCGAAGTTTAGCAGAAGAAGAAATTGATGAAGGATTGTGTAGGGCCATGACTGCAATACAAGAGGATTATAATTTTTCGGATGTCAATCTGGATACGATTGTTATTCATGGAGTACATCAGTTTAATCCAATTATGCTTCGGGCCATTGATGAATTACAGAAATATAAAAATGTTATTCTGCTATTTAATTATCAAAAACAGTATAAAAACGTATATCAAACATGGTTTGATATATATTCCGCATTTGACTGCAAAATAATTGATTGTGATCGAAATGAATTCTTAGCAACAGATTCGTCAACGGTAAGCTATAAAGGAAATGTTTTGGCTGATCAGCTTGGAAAGCTTGTTAATGGACAAAGGAGAGCAATCACTGTAGGCGATCCGTATGAAATAATCGAGTTTGATAACATGACAGAGTTTGCCGGCTATGTTGCAGACATTTTTGAGGAAGCAGAACGAAAGGATCCTCAAAAACCTATGCATCATATGAGAGAGCAGATTTATGCGGCAAATAGTTCTGCGAATGATATATTGAAAATTTATTTTCCGGAACAATTTGGGGAACGTCAGTTTTTGAATTATCCAATAGGGCATTTTTTCCTTGCAATTGCAAATATGTGGGATCCGGAAAAAAATGAAATTTTGATATCAGATATAAATGATGTCAGAGAATGTCTTGGAGCAAATATTCTTTCAGAAGATGTACCGGGACAATTGGTATCAATTTTTGGAAAAATCCAGGCTTTGTTTGATGGGTGTGTGTCAATCAAACAAATGAGAAAAAGATTGAAATCGCTGAAAAAGAATATGAAATACATTACAGATGGAAAAACGTTATTTGTTGTAAATGCAGGTGACTTAAAAGAGTTGTTAAAAAAAGGCAACTATTACTTTGTATCTGGAATGGTTGCTATTCTTTATCCAGATGATGAAAATGAGGTTTTTGAGATATATAAATTAGTCACAAAATATTTGCAACACAAATTGGGAATACATATTGTACATATTCTTTCTGAAAACTTTTTCCTGCCAGTGATTGGGAAAAGTATTGCAGATGTAATTGAGGGAAGAGTTGTGTTGGCAAATGATATATGTGCTGAGATGAGGTGAAAAAATGTTTCAAAATAAGATGGTGACACCAGCTATTCCGGAGCGTGTATACATACTGAGTAAAATAGTGGAGAAGAAGGCAATGTCTACCTCAGAAGTTAAAGAGAAGA
>OBKN01000550.1_pt1 | contig 16330 bp, 9 predicted proteins | sample 1519931 | NCBI WGS metagenome assembly OBKN01 (sample SAMN04209254, study PRJEB22552) | human gut metagenome | biome: gut; material: feces | host: Homo sapiens | place: USA: Oklahoma
ATGAGGGCAGCCAGGCCCGGCTGCTGAAATACGAGAGCATCCTGCTGCTGGTGCTCCGCCTGCTCTACCTGCAAAAGCGGGAGAGCCTTGCCGCCAGTGCCGATCAGGTGCTGGTCACGGTGGAAGAGGTGCAGACAGAGCTGCAGAAGATGAACCTGCCCCGGCGGCTGGATCAGCGCACGCTGGAAGAGCTGATGCGCACCCTGCGCAGGTACAATCTGGCCCGCCCGGTGGGGCGGCTGACCGGTCTGGACAGCCGCATCGAGGTGTTCCCCACCGTGCTGCTGGCTCTGCCGGACGCAGACCTTGCCGATGCCGCCGCCGAGAGCAGCCGCACCCGGGAGGAGCTGGCCCTCTACGAGCGGCCTGACGGAGATGCCAGCGGGGAGGAAGAAGAATGATCGAATTAAAGCGCCTGAAGCTCATCAACTGGCACAACTTTGAAAATGTCACCTTCGATTGTGCCCGTCTGACCTATATGATCGGTGTCAACGCGGTGGGCAAGACCACCATTCTGGATGCCATCCGCTACTGCCTGACCACCAACCGCAATTTCAATGCCCTGGGCAATAAAAAGAGCGGCCGCACCCTGCAGGGCTCTGTCCACGCCAAGCAGCGCGGCGAGAACGCCTACCGCCGCCCGGGCCGTACAGTGGCATACATCGGAGCCGAGTTCTGGGATACCGTCAAGCGGACAAACTTTGTCATCGCTGTCCGGGTGGAATCCGAGGGCCCCATGCAGGAGCTCCACCCCGGCGACCAGACCTGGTACATCTCCGAGGACGGCATCACGCTGGAAAAGCTGCCCTTCCTTGATCCGCGCACCGGTGCCCCCAGCGCCAAGGAGGACTTCAAGCCCGCCGTGGGCCGCCTGTCCTACACCCGCAGCCCCAGCGAGGCCCGGGACCGCATCTGCCGCGCGCTGGGCATTGGCCGCGCGTCCAGCCCGCTGGGCAAAAAGTTCAACGAAGTGTTCCAGATGGGCACCAGCATGGACGAGATCCCCAACTTCCGGGAGTTCCTGTACCAGTACATCCTGCCCCAGCCGGAGCTGGATCTGGAAGCGCTGCAGGGCGACCGGGTGGAGCTGGAAAACCTCCACGCCGTTCTGGCCGAGGCCCAGACCCGTGCCGCCGCGCTGGAACAGATCGTGGCGTATGGCCGGGAAGCCGCTGCCAAAGAGACGGATGCCCTTGTCAACCGGGGCGCGGCCCTGCTGGCCCGCGCCGAAGCGGATGCCGGTGAGGATGCCTCCTGGCAGAGCCATCTGGATGCAGGCCGCCGCCAGCTGGCCGACCTGAACGCAAAATACGAGGCCGCCAAGAACGCCGAAGCCGAAGCCCGCCGGGCCTATCTGGCGGCCCACGGAGCGGCCGGTGACAGCGGCGCGGGCCGGGCACTGGATGCCCTGACCGAGGAGCTGGCCCGGAAAAAGAGCGCGCTGGATGCAGCGGCCCGGACAAGGAACGGTCTGGAAGCGACTGCAGATACCATCACCGGCCTGTTGACCCAGCTGAACCGCAGCGGCTTTGCGGTGGAGAAGGAGCTCTGGCCCCAGCGCCTGACAGCGGAACATCTCCCCGCCCTGACCGAGGCGCTGGCCCGCATCGAAAAGCCGCTGGAGGAGCAGTATTTCGCCGCCCGGCAGGCTTCGGCGGATCTGGCAAAAGAGCAGGAGGCTCTGCGGGCCGAGCTGAACGCCGTGTCCGGCGGCAAGTGGGTCTACCCCCACGGCGATGCCGCCACCAAAGTGCGGGATGCCGTGAATGCCGAGCTGAAAAGCCGCGGCATGACAGCGGATGCAAAGATCTTCTGTGAGCTGTTGACCGTGGCCGATGAGAGCTGGCAGGACTGTGTGGAAGCCTGCCTGGGTGACCGCCGGTTCGATATCCTTGTGCCGCCTGCCCATTATGCCGCCGCCAAGAGCGCTTTTGTGGCGCTGGGCGACCGGGTGGGGCCCATCAGCCTGCTGGATACCCCGGGCATCCGCAAGGCGGACCGCCATGCGGAGACGGCCCCCGCCGACAGCCTTGCCGCCCAGGTCACCAGCGAGAATCCGCTGGCTGCCCAGTATGCGGACACCATCCTGCGCCGCATCGTCTGCTGCGACACCCCCGATACGCTGGAGCATTTCCCCGACAGCGCCACCCGGGACCTGCTGCGCCATCATCCCTTCCGACTGGAACGCCTGCGCAGGCCCCAGCGCTATATCGGCCTGGATGCCCGCAGGGAGCGTGCCGACGCGCTGGAAGCACAGCTTGCCGCTCAGGCCGACCGCTGCCGCGAAGCCGCCCAGACCGAAAAGACCCTGAAATCTGCCTACGACCAGTACCAGAATGTCCTGCGGGGCCATGCGCTGGAACAGCTGGCCGAACTCTGGGCCAGCCGGGCCGCGCTGGATGCCGCCCGTGCCGACTACGCCGCGCAGGAGCAGAAGCTGGCGGACTGCCGCGAGAACCCCATGCTGCAGCAGCTCTACCGCGAGGAAGAAGCCCGGGAAGCTGCATGGGAGACTGCCCGCAAGGCCGTGGAGCAGGTGGGCGGCGATATCCGCGTCTGCGAAAAGCAGATCGCATCCTGCGAGGCAGAGCAGGGTAAGGCGGTGGAGACCGCCGCACAGAGCCGGGAGGCGGCAGAGGCATTCTTTGCACAGCACCCGCTGCTGGAGCCTCTGGCACAGGAACGCAAAAAGGGCTTGATGACGGGCGGGCGCACGGCCCGTGCCGCCGCGCAGACTGCCGAAAAGGCACAGACCAGGCTGGACGATGCCCTGCGGGCTTATCTCACTTCCACGCTGGAACCCGCCCAGAGGGATTACAACGAGCACTACGTCTGCGATTATCCGCTGGGTCTGGCCGGAGTGGAGCAGTACCGCGCCCAGCACGACAGCCTTGTCCGCATTGATCTGGAACGCTACGCCGCCCGGCTGGAGCAGGCACAGCGGGACTGCAAGGATCGCTTCCGCAAGGATATCCTCTTCCGGATGAAGGATGATATCTTCAACGCCCGCCGCCAGTTCCGGGAGCTGAACAAGGTGATGGAGCAGCTGACCTACGGCGAGGAAGTCTACCGCTTTGAGCTGGAGCCCAGCCGGGACCCCCAGCTGGCCGCCTTCTATCAGGTCATTGTGGACAAGGGCAACCAGCAGATGACCGACGGCGACTCGCTGGACAACCTTGCCGCCACCGCCGACCCCGTCTACGAGCGGCAGGTGGACGCGCTGATGGAAAAGATCATGGCCGATGTGGATGAGAACACCCGGGCCCGGCAGGAGGGCCGCACCACCTCCGGTGCTACCCTCTCAGATTATGTGGACTACCGCACCTATCTGGACTATGACATCAAGGTGACCAACACCGTCTCGGGCCAGCAGGCCTATCTTTCCCGCGTCAGCCGCGATTCCTCCGGCGGCGAGAACCAGGCTCCCTTCTATGTGGCCATCTGCGCCAGCCTGCTGCAGATCTACCAGAAGAGCGAGAACAGCATCCGCCTTGTCCTGCTGGATGAGGCCTTCAGCAAGATGACCAGTGACCGCATCCGCCCCATGATGGAGCTGTTCCGCCGCCTGCAGCTGCAGGTGCTGCTCATCTCCACCGTGGAAAAGAGCACCGCCATCCAGCCCTACTGCGACATTACCTATTCCATCGTGCGCCACGGCGATGCCAACGCCATTGCGCCGTTCTACCGGGCCGGCATCCTTGCCGATGCCCCGGAAAAGGAGACTGAATATGAATAACACCCTTGCAAACATCTGGCTCTTTGCCACCCACTGGACCAAGCTGGATGCTTTTGATACCGAGGAAGAGCTCAACGATGAACTGGAGCTGCTCCAGCGCCAGAGCCTGCCCACCAAAGTCCGTCAGGTTACGGACAAGGAAGGCAGGGAACAGTTCCTCCTTTACGTCAAACAGGCCGACCGCGATTACGCCCGCTACTGCACCGGCTGGCGGCCCGGCGGGATGATGTGATCCACCCCTGCAAAAAGGAGAATCCATGTCAAAACAGAAAATCCAACTTTCGGATCACTTTGATTATTCACGGCTGATCCGTTTTGTGCTGCCCTGCATCGGCACCATGCTGTTCACTTCCATTTACGGCATTGTGGACGGCCTGTGCGTCTCAAACTTTGTGGGCAAAACGGCCTTTGCGGCAGTCAACCTCATCATGCCCGTGCCCATGCTGGTGGGCACAGTGGGCTTTATGCTGGGCACCGGCGGCAGCGCCATTGTGGGCATCACGCTGGGTGAGGGCGATAAAGCCCGTGCCGACCGCTATTTCAGCCTGTTTATGTCAACGGCGCTGATCGCCGGCATCGTGCTGTCCGTGCTGGGGATGCTGCTGCTCCGGCCGGTAGCCCTGATGCTGGGTGCAGAAGGTGAGATGCTGGACTACGCCCTGCGCTATGGCCGGGTGCTGATGCTCAGCCTGCCCACCTTTATCCTGCAGAATATGTTCCAGAGCTTTTTTGTCACCGCCGAAAAGCCGCATCTGGGCTTTTATTTCACGGTGGGCGCGGGCTGCACCAACATGGTGCTGGACGTGCTGCTGGTGGGCATCCTGCACTGGAGCGTGGAGGGTGCCGCCATTGCCACCATGCTCAGCCAGGTGGTGGGCGGCCTGCTGCCGGTGTTCTACTTCCTCAACCGGAAAAACACCAGCCTGCTCCACCTCTGCCGCCCGCAGTTTGAGGGCGGTGTGCTGCTGAAAGCCTGTGTGAACGGCTCCTCTGAGCTGATGACCAACCTTTCCATGTCGCTGGTGAACATCCTGTACAACTATCAGCTGCTCCGTTTTGCGGGCGAGGATGGCGTGGCCGCCTATGGTGTGATCATGTACGCATCCTTCCTGTTCGTGGCAGTGTTTGTGGGCTACGCCGTGGGCAGCGCGCCCATCGTCAGCTACCACTATGGTGCCAATAACCGCAAAGAGGTCAACAACCTCTACCGCAAGAGCCTGAAGCTCATCGGCGTGGTTGCGGTGGTAATGACCATCGGCTCCATGTTCATCATCCCCCATGTGGCCCGCTTCTTTGTGGGCTATGATGAAAACCTGCTCATTCTGACCACCCGGGCCTTCCGGCTCTATGGCCTGAGCTTCCTCATCATGGGGTTCAACGTCTATGCGTCCTCCTTCTTCACGGCCCTGGGCGACGGTGTGACCAGTGCACTCATCTCGTTCCTGCGCACCCTGCTGTTCCAGGTGGCGGCGGTTCTGCTGCTGCCGTTCCTGCTGGGCATTGACGGCATCTGGCTGGCCGTGACAGCCGCCGAGCTGGCCGCTCTGCTGGTCAGCATCGGCATGTTCATCACCAGAGACCAGCAGTTCCATTACCGCAAGGCGGAATAACCGCAAACAAAGAAAGGACCCTCGGCGGGTCCTTTCTTTGTTCAGAATGTAAACTCCACGAACGCGCAGTTTTTGATGCCTGCCGCCGCGTACTCCTCGTTGGTCATATCGTAAAAATAGGACTGCACCACCCGGGCAATGCCGTTGTGGGCCACCAGCAGGTAGGTCTTGTCGGTGTCGGCCCGGAGCTCGTCCAGCAGGTTGTAGATGCGCTGGGCCAGCTGCATCATGCTCTCGCCGCCGGAGTAGCGGTCGGCAAAGTGGGTCTTGGAAATGCGGAACTCCTCGCCGTCCCGGGGCGTGCCCTCGTAGCGGCCAAAGCACTGCTCCCGGAGCCGGGGCTCACACCGGGCAGGAATGCCGGTGGCCTCCGCAATGGCCCGGGCGGTGTCGGCGGCGCGGGACAGGGGAGAGTACAGGATCTCATCGATCCGGAGGCCGCTGGTCCGGAGCTTTTCGCCCAGCTCCCGGGCCTGGGCGCGGCCTTTTTCGGTCAGGGGGCTGTCGGTCATGCCGCAGATCTTGTTTTCCACGTTCCAAACGGTCTCGCCGTGGCGGGTGAAATAGACCTTGTGCGCCGCCTTGGCCAGCCTGTGATCCCGCAGGGTGACGGTGCTGCCCTCGTTGATGTCCAGCCGGGTCAGCTCGGCATCCGGGTAGGGGAGAACCCGCTGCGTGCCGTCGGCAGCCTCCAGCAGGACATCACAGAGCACGGGCTGGCCCTCGGGCAGCTCCTCGCAGCCATAAAGCTGCTCCTCAATGCGCAGAACGCGGTAGTTTTTTTCTTCCATCCTCTTCGACCTCTTTCGGGCAGATTGTTTCTTACATTATAAAACGGCAGCGGGGCCCCGTCAACGCTTGACAGCCCCGTGTGCCGCCTGATAAACTAGGCGCAAGGGATAAAAACGCCAAAAGGAGAGAAAAAGTTGAACATTACAGAACTGCGGTATCTCGTCGCCATCATGGAATGCGGATCTGAGAGTGCGGCGGCAAAGCGGCTGTATGCCGCTCAGCCCAACGTGAGCAAGGCGCTGAAAAATCTGGAAGAAGAATACCATCTTCGCATTTTTGAGCGGTCATCCACCGGCATGATCCCCACGGAGCAGGGGCGGCATTTCATCGAGCAGGCCGAGCGGGTGCTGCGGGAGGTGGACAGGCTGGACCGGAGCGTGCAGGAGGAGCAGGAGCGCTGCGCCGAACTGCGGGTAATGATCCCCCACGCCACCTATGCCTCCTATGCGGCGGTGGATTATCTGGAGCAGGCGGCCTCCATTGAGCGGCTCCACATCCACATCCGGGAGGGCGGCTCCATGGAGGCACTGGATCATGTCCTGCGGCAGGGGTATCATCTGGCTCTGCTGCGGTACGCCGTGGAGGATGACGAGCACTATACCCATTACTGCGCCCGGCGGGGCCTGAAAATGGAACCCATTATGGATTTTGAATACAGTCTGCTGACCAACCGGGACGGCCCGCTGGCCCGGAAGGCGATCCGCGACCTGTCTGAGCTGGACAAGTATATGGAGATCCTCCACGATGATTTCCAGCTGCCCGGCGAGGAGGGCGGCGACGGTGTGCGCTGGCATGTCAACCCGGAGCGCCGCATCCATGTGTATGAGCGGTGCAGCCAGTTCTCGATCCTGCAGCGGCTGCCCACGGCCTACATGTGGGCATCGCCCATGCCCCGCAGGGCACTGGAGCAGTACCATCTGGTGCTGAAGAAGTGCCCGGCCCAGCGCCAGCAGATGCGGGATGTGCTGGTCTACCCGGACAAGGGCCGCCTGCGCCCCGAAGAGCAGGCCTTTGTGGATCTGCTCCACAAGGAAGCGGCTTCCACCGTGAAATAAAGGGGCTTTCCGGCTAAGGCACGGCAAAGGTTACTTCTTTTGAAATTGACAGAAAAACCAATAAATGGATGAAAAACCGGGCGAAAATAAGCGCCCGGTTTTATTTTTGCTGATAAATGGTCAAAAAATAAACGGAAAAGCGGCAAAAATTCTTTGCGGATATATCGGAAACTATATGGCCCCATGCCGAAAAGATATTTCTCCGCTGGAAAAAAGTGTGCTACCATGAGGCCAGAAAAGAGCCCCGGGTATGCGGCAGAATGGGGCCGCGGCCGGCAGGGGCAAAAAGGAGGTTTCTGGTATGATTAGTTTCCTGCTCTGTCTTGCGATCCTGGTGGGCGGATACTTCGTCTATGGCAAGATCGTGGACAATACCTTCGGCCCGGACGACCGTGAAACGCCTGCTGTGCGCATCAATGACGGCGTGGACTACGTTGTGATGCCCCAGTGGAAGCTGTTTCTCGTCCAGCTGCTGAACATTGCGGGCCTTGGCCCCATCTTTGGTGCCATGCAGGGCGCTCTGTGGGGCCCCGTGGTGTTCCTGTGGATCACCTTCGGCACCATCTTTGCCGGTGGTGTGCATGACTACTTCTCCGGCATGATGAGTGAGCGCAACGACGGTGCTTCCATCGCGGAGATCACCGGCAAATACTTAGGCCCTGTGATGCAGAACGTGATGCGCGTGTTCTCTGTTGTGCTGCTGATCATGGTGGGCACTGTGTTCGCCGTCGGCCCTGCCGGTCTGATCGTTGAGCTGTGCAGCCAGAGCGGCGTATCCGGCGTGATGACTTCGCTGCTGTTCTGGCTGGTCATCATTCTGACCTACTACTTCATTGCGACCTTTATCTCCATCGATGCGGTCATCGGCAAGATCTACCCTGTGTTCGGCATCTGCCTGATCATCATGGCCATCGGTGTCATCTTTGGCATCTTCACCAACCCTGCCTATACCATCCCCGAGATCTGGGATCACTTCGGCAGCATGCACCCGTCGGGCACGCCCATCTGGAGCTTCATGTTCATCACGGTTGCCTGCGGCGCGATCTCCGGCTTCCACTCCACCCAGTCGCCTCTGATGGCCCGCTGCATGAAGAGTGAGAAGCAGGGCCACTTCGTGTTCTACGGTGCTATGGTCTGCGAGGGTGTCATTGCCCTGATCTGGGCCGCTGCAGGCTGCTCTCTGTACGAGGTCACCGATGGCCTGAACACCGGTCTGGCACAGGCACTGGCAATGGGTCAGTCCAAGGCCATCTATGATGTCTGCTCCAAGACCATGGGCGGCGTGGGCATCGCACTGGCCATGATCGGCGTGGTCGTCTGCCCCATCACCTCCGGCGATACCGCCTTCCGTTCCGCCCGCCTGACCCTGGCCGACTGGTTCAAGATCGATCAGGACAGCTACGGCAACCGCCTGAAGCTCTGCATCCCTGTGCTGGGCGTGGGCGCTTTCCTGGGCATCGGCAACGCGCTGGGCTTCATCAACTACACTGTGATCTGGCGCTACTTCAGCTGGACCAACCAGACGCTGGCCATGATCGTTCTGTGGGCCGCTTCCATGTACCTGTTCAAGGAGAAGAAGAACTACTGGATCACCGCAGTGCCCGCTACCTTTATGAGCGCTGTGTCCGCTACTTACTTCGTGCTGGCTCCCGAGTGCCTGGGCGGCTTGCTGAACCATAAGACTGCTGAGGGCGCTATCGTCTATAACACCGCAGTTGCTTACCCGGTTGGCATCCTCTTTGCGATCGCCATGCTGGCGCTGTTCATCTATGCGACCAAAAAGCAGACGGTGAAAAAGACTGCATAATTGACATTTCCCCCTCTTCAACCTTCTCAATACCCATTCACAACCGCAAAAGCCGCCTGCCGGGCCGTCCGGCAGGCGGCTTTTGCTTGTGCAGAGAAACAACGAATTACGGCAAAAAGAACAGGAATGCAGACAAGATGCACAAAAATATGCAAAAAAGTTTGGCAGGGTGCACTAAAAACGAAAAAACACCCGCTGAAACGATTTCGGCAAAGAAGTTTTGCCGAGGATACGTTAAAAAATATTTGCCGGGATTCCCGGGAACGGCTGACTTATATAGTTTTTGATATAAGGGCCATTCTGGAAGGATATTACCAGATTTATGAAGATTGTGTTAACATAGGGCCAAGGAATGGCCGTGACGGGGCAGAATGGGGCTTCGGGCACGGACGATAAAAGGAGGTTTCTGGTATGATTAGTTTCTTACTCTGTCTGGCGCTCCTGATCATCGGCTACTTTGTCTATGGCAAGATCGTTGACAATACGTTCGGACCGGACGACCGCGAAACTCCTGCTGTGCGCATCAACGATGGCGTTGACTACGTTGTGATGCCCCAGTGGAAGCTGTTCCTCGTCCAGCTGCTGAACATCGCAGGTCTGGGACCCATCTTTGGTGCACTGCAGGGTGCTCTGTGGGGCCCCGTGGTGTTCCTGTGGATCACCTTCGGCACCATCTTTGCCGGCGGCGTGCATGACTACTTCTCCGGCATGATGAGCGAGCGCAACGACGGCGCTTCCATCGCTGAGGTCACCGGCCGCTATCTGGGCCCCGTGATGCAGAACATCATGCGTGTGTTCTCTGTGGTGCTGCTGATCATGGTCGGTACCGTGTTCGCAGTCGGCCCCGCAGGCCTGATCGTTACCCTGTGCAAGAACGGCGGTATGTCCGGCGTGCTGACCACCACCCTGTTCTGGCTGATCATCATTCTGGTGTACTACTTCATCGCAACCTTTATCTCCATTGATGCCATCATCGGTAAGATCTACCCTGTGTTCGGCATCTGCCTGATCATCATGGCTGTGGGCGTTATTTTTGGTATCTTCACCAACCCCGCCTACACCATCCCCGAGATCTGGGCAAACTTCAGCAATATGCACCCCTCCAACACCCCCATCTGGAGCTTCATGTTCATCACCGTTGCCTGTGGTGCTATCTCCGGCTTCCACTCCACCCAGTCGCCTCTGATGGCTCGCTGCATGAAGAGTGAGAAGCAGGGCCACTTCGTATTCTACGGTGCAATGGTCAGCGAGGGCGTTATCGCTCTGATCTGGGCCGCTGCCGGCTGCGCACTGTACACCATCACCGACGGCAAGATGGTCGGTCTGGCCGAGGCTCTGGCTGCCGGTCAGTCTGCCGCTATCTACGACGTCTGCCTCAAGACCATGGGTAAGGTTGGCGTGGCACTGGCTATGATCGGTGTCGTTATCTGCCCCATCACCTCTGGTGATACCGCGTTCCGTTCCGCTCGTCTGACCTTGTCCGACTGGCTCAAGATCGATCAGGACAGCTACGCAAACCGCCTGAAGCTCTGCGTTCCCGTTCTGGGCGTGGGCGCATTCCTGGGCATCGGCAATGCACTGGGCTTCATCGACTACACCGTCATCTGGCGTTACTTCAGCTGGACCAACCAGACGCTGGCTATGATCGTCCTGTGGGCTGCTTCCATGTACCTGTTCAAGGAGAAGAAGAACTTCTGGATCACCGCAGTGCCCGCTACCTTTATGAGCGCTGTGTCCTGCACCTACTTCGTGCTGGCTCCTGAGTGCCTGGGCAAGATGATCAACACCTATGCAGACGGCAAGCTGGTGGCTTACAATACCGCAGTTGCATATCCCATCGGCATCGTCTTCGCAATTGCCATGCTGGCGCTGTTCATCTATGCAACCAAGAAGAACACCGAGAAGAAAGCCGCATAACCCATTCATAGCGGTAATTTCTCAGTAAAACAAACCGGCCGCTGTCAGCTCAGCGGCCGGTTTCCTGTTTTTGGCTAAGAGTGCGGGTTGGGCCTTGCATTTTCTCTGCCGGAGTGGGAAAATGGGTACAAACAAAAATGCAAAAGAGGGATGAACGTTATGCTCTTCAAACCTGCACAATTGGGCCTTGCCAGGCTCGACCCCGCCGAGCTGGCGGCTGACCGGAAAGCCTGCAAAAAGATCGGCCCCTGCGGCGTGGGCAAAAAAGCCCTGTATCTGAACAGCTTTTACATCGACCGCCGCTACTACCTGCCCTACACCAGCATCACCCGCGTGTTCAAGCGGGTGGCCATGAGTGCGGGCGGCTTTACCGGCAAGGGAATGTTTGCCTCCATGGCCTACCTTGTGGTGGAGTACGACGGCGGCAAACAGAAGCAGTGCAACTTCAAGGACGAGCGGGATGTGGATGCCCTGCTGGAGCTGCTGGCAAAGCAGCAGCCCCAGATCCGGCTGCTGAGTGCCGCCGGGGAGCAGGCGTTGCAGAAAAAGGCCGAGGAAAAGGCCGCCCGCAAGCTGCCGGAACTGTCTGATGATGCCAAACACACCGTGACAGTCCTGCGCAGGGCAAAGGAGTATCTGGACGCAAAGCCCGAGCTCTCCAATGAGCTCAGTGCTGCCCAGCGCCGCAAGCGCGCCCAGCTCAAGAGCAAGCCGGTCTACCGCTATGTGGCCCTTGCCATCTTCCTGTTCGGCACTGCCGCCGCGGCCTACGGCCTGTACGCGGTGTTCACCCACACCGGCAGCTACGGTGTGTACTTTGCACTGTTCGGCTTAGCGGCCATCTTCCTCTTTTCCAGCTACAACATGCTGCCCACGGCGCACAATAACAACAACGCCATTATGAAGCGGGCCGATCAGGCCGACGCCGCCATGGCGGAGTATGTGAAGCACTACCCCAACGGCAGCTTCCCGGTGCCCAGCTGTTACGCCCATCCGATCGTCCTCAAGCGGATGATCGATGCCGTGGAGGAAGGTCAAGCCGTGACCACCGCCGAGGCGCTGGATGCCGTCAAGGCCCGCCTGCAGGCTGTCAATGCGGATGTGCAGGTGGAGCAGGAGGAGTACGACGAGATCGTCGCCATCAAAGCGCTGTTCCTGAACCACGATTATCAGTAAAACTGCCCCTCTCTGTCATCGCTGTGCACTGCCACGCTTTGATGGAGAGGGTTTTTCTTGCGTTGTGCGGCGCTTCGTCTTATAATGAGCACAGAGAGTATTTTTGGAAAAAACAGGAGGTTCCCTATGGATATGGTCACATTGGGGCGCACCGGCATCACCGTGAACAAAAACGGCTTTGGTGCCCTGCCCATCCAGCGTATTTCCCAGGAGGACGCGGTCTTTCTGGCCCGCAAGGCTTACAAGGCGGGCATCCGCTTCTTTGATACCGCCCGCGCCTACACCGACAGTGAGGTGAAGCTGGGCGAAGCCTTTGACGGCATCCGCTCCGAGGTCTACATCGCCACCAAGACCGCCGCCCAGAACGCGGAGGAGTTCTGGAAGGACCTGCACACCTCCCTGAACAATCTGCGCACCGACTATGTGGACATCTACCAGTTCCACAACCCGTCCTTCTGCCCCAAGCCCGGTGACGGCTCCGGCCTGTACGAAGCCGCACTGGAGGCCAAGGGAAAGGGGATGATCCGACACATCGGCATCACCAACCACCGCCTGTCCGTGGCCAAGGAAGCCATTGAGAGCGGCCTGTACGAGACTCTGCAGTTTCCGTTCAGCTATATTTCCGGTGAGCAGGAGCTGGAGTTGGTGCAGCTGTGCAAGGAGCACGAGATGGGCTTTATCGCCATGAAGGGGCTGTCCGGCGGTCTCATTACCAACAGCGCCGCAGCCTATGCCTTTGAAGCGCAGTTCGAGGGCGTTCTGCCCATCTGGGGCGTTCAGCGGGAAAAGGAACTGGACGAGTTCCTCTCCTACATTGATAACCCGCCCCGGATGGACGCAGAGCTGTCTGCGGTCATCGCCCACGACCGGGAGGAGCTGTGCGGTGAGTTCTGCCGCGGCTGCGGTTACTGTATGCCCTGCCCGGCTGGCATCGAGATCAACGACTGCGCCCGCATGAGCCTGCTGCTCCGGCGCTCGCCCTCGGCAGAGCATCTGAGCCCTGCCGGTCAGGCCAAAATGAAGAAGATCGAGGGCTGCCTGCACTGCAACCAGTGCAAGGCCAAGTGCCCCTACGGGCTGGATACGCCCGCCCTGCTGGCCCGCAACTATGAGGACTACAAGCGGGTCCTGGCCGGGGAAGTCAAGGTGTAACAGAGAAAACAAAAAAGATGGATGCCGCATGACATCCATCTTTTTTGTTTTACAGCGAAGAGGGGATCGGCTCCCGGAAGATCTTCATGGCCTGCTTGTAGCAGTGGATGAAATAGAGGATCTCCGCAATGGCGGTCAGAGCCCAGGAGCAGGGGTAGAGCAGGTAGAGTGAGGGGATGGTGTGGAAGTGAGCGAAGATGGTGTATACCCAGATCACCCGGAACACACAGGAACCCATGATGACGATGACAGTGGGCACCACGGTTTTGCCCAGACCGCGGGAAGCGGCGATGGTGCAGTCCATAAAGGCCGAAGTGCAGTAGGCCAGCGCCATGACACCCACACGCTTCATACCGGCATCGATGACGGCGCTCTCGGTGGTGAAGAGGGCGAGGAACTGCCGCCCGAACAGGAACAGGCCGCCGCCCAGCGCCAGACCCACGCCAAAGGAATAGGCCAGCGAGATGAAGTAGCTCTTCTTGACACGGTCGGGCTTGCCTGCGCCGTAGTTCTGGCTCATAAAGCTGGCACAGGCCATGTAGAAGGCAGCCATGCAGTCGTAGATGAGCGGGTCGGCGTTTGCGGCGGCGCTGTTGCCCTTGACCATGAGGGAATCAAAGGAGTTGACACCGGCCTGGATGAACAGGTTGGCGATGGCGAAAATGGCGTTCTGGAATCCGGCAGGCAGGCCCAGCGCCAGAATGCTTTTGGTCATGGCGGGGTCGAGCTTTGCTTCCTTGAAATGGAGGGCGTAGCAGTCCTGCACTCTGGTCAGGGCGTGGAGGATGAGCCCGGCAGAAACACACTGGGAAATGGCACTGGCCAGCGCCACGCCTGCCACGTCCAGGTTGCAGACGATGACAAAGAACAGATTCAGAAGGATATTCAGCACACCGGCAAAGCTCAGGATGTACAGCGGCTTTTTGGTCTCCCCGATGGCGCTGAACACGGCGTTGCCGAAATTGTACAGAGCCAGTGCCGGCATACCCAGAAAATACACCCGCAGGTAGAGGATCGCACCCGGCAGCAGGTCCTCCTTGGTGTTCAGCAGCCGCAGCATGGCAGGGGAGCCCAGCAGGCCCACAACCAGCAGGATCACGCCTGCGATCAGGCTGACGATCAGGGCCGAGTGGACGGTGTCGTGGACATCGTCCGGGTGTCTGGCTCCGTAGAAGCGGGCCACCAGCACGTTGATGCCGTTGCCCAGGCCGATGAGAAAGCCGGTGAACAGCGTGACAAAGATGCTGGTGGAGCCCACCGCGCCCAGCGCTGTGGAGCCCGCAAACCGCCCCACCACGGCCACGTCCGACATGTTGAATAAGACCTGCAGCAGGTTGGATAATGCCAGCGGCAGGCTGACCAGAAGGATCTGCTTTGCCAGAGGGCCTTCTGTCAGGGATCTTGTGCTAGATTTCATGTTCTCTTTTTCCTTTTCCAGTCCTAAACCGTGCCCGCGCACACCGGGGCACAACACCTATTATAAGAGATGCGCACACTTTTGCAAGATGAATCCTTCAAAAAGGAAGAACAGAATGCATCAGCGTCTTGCTGGCGCGGGATCGGGCACGGAATCCGGATACAGAGCCGCCAGACGGCTTGATTTTTGCCTCCGGCTGTGCTATACTACATTACACTGGTTTGCCAGTAATGTGCGATCGTAGCTCAGCTGGATAGAGCGTTCGGCTCCGACCCGGAAGGCCAGAGGTTCGAATCCTCCCGGTCGCACCAAACAAAGAAAATCCGAATCTTTTCTCGATGGGAGGAAAGGTTCGGATTTTTTGTTATCTTTGGAAATGGGAGTGCCGCAGCTCCTCAGCCACCCTTCCGGTTTCGCTGCCAGATGCGGTAAAGTCCGTCCGTGATCAGATACTCCCGGTACTGAATGGGCGTGCGGCAGGCCTCCCGGATGGTGCGGGGCAGGTTGCCGGTGGCATAAAAGCGGATATCCGGGCCAAGCTCTGCCTGAAAGCGCTCGGCCAGCCCGTCCAGCAGCCCGGCGGTGCCCAGCACAAAACCGTTCTGTAAGCAGGCAGAGGTGTTCTTGCCCAAGATCGAGGAGGAAGCTGGAGCGGAGAGGTCGATCTGGGGCAGCTGGGCAGTTTTTTGCACCAGCGCGGAAAGAGAGAGCTGTGGCCCAGGCAGGATGACACCGCCCACCAGCTCCTGTTTGCCGTTGACTGCCATAATGGAGATGGCGGTATCTGCCGAGATGACCGCCAGCGGTCCGGGTCCCTCTTCCAGTGCGGCCACCGCACCGCACAGCAGCTCTGCGCCCAGCTGGGCCGGGTTGTCCAGCCGCAGCTTGATGCCGCTTTTCAGGCCGGGGCCAACGGTCAGGAAGCGGGCAGAGCATAACATCCGCAGTGCACCCAATACCCGGCCTGTCAGTGCGGGCACCACACTGCCCAGAATGCCGCCCTCGATCCGCTCGGGGGCAACCTGATATAAAGAGAGCAGATTCAGCAGATTCATTGCGTATTCGTCCACCGTTGCGGCCGGGCTGGAATGCAGCCGCCCGCTGAACTGCAGGGTATCGTGTTCGTAGCCGGCAATCGTGATGTGTGTGTTGCCGATGTTGACCGTAAGGATCATGGTTGGGGCCTCCTCCGCTCTATAATGTAATTATATAATATAACACCGCCCCGGAAACTGCAAGGGCTCTCCCCTTGGCAAAGGGGAGACGAAATGGCCGTGGCCATTTCGGAGGGGTTCAAAACCTGCCCGGAAGCACTCATTTTGCGAAATATAGAAAAAACTCAAAAAAGATGCAAAAAAGTGTTGACAGAAGGCTGGGGATGTGGTATTATACTTGAGCGCCAAGGGCCGCCGGAAAGAATGACTTCTGAAAGCGGCAGAAGCAAAGCGAAAGAACCAATATGGATACGTTGAAAAACGAGCCACAAGTTCGAAAAGATCGAAAAGCTTCTGAAAAAAGTGCTTGACAAAAAATCACTTCTGTGGTAAAATAATCAAGTCGTCAGCCGCTAAGGCTGAGGCGCACAGGACCTTGAAAATTGAACAATATCGAAAAACTTGTAACGGAACCTATTTTCGTGTTGGAAAAACACGGTAAACAATTCCAAAC
>OBKN01000558.1_pt1 | contig 16235 bp, 16 predicted proteins | sample 1519931 | NCBI WGS metagenome assembly OBKN01 (sample SAMN04209254, study PRJEB22552) | human gut metagenome | biome: gut; material: feces | host: Homo sapiens | place: USA: Oklahoma
GTGTTCAGGCCTCTCGCCGGCGGAGCTGCGCCTGCCTCGGTCGCGATTGTGGTGTTCGGGCAGCTCGGCGTAGCGCTTATCGGCGCCGCGTTCGGGTTTCTGCTGTGGCAGCTTGGGGCGAGCGAAAGCGTGGCAAATGGCGCCGGTAACATCGTCGGTTTGGCGTGCAGCTTTTTCAGCGGCGCATGGATTCCCCTCTCGATTGTGGGCGAGGGTGTGCGCGTGGCCGCGGTGTTCACCCCATTTTATTGGGCGACCAATGCGATGATTGAGGTCTCGCAGGCTCCCCAAATCACGTCGGGGTTGGCTCTTCAGGCGGCGGGGGAGGTTGGCGTCACGTTCTTATGGGCGCTCGTAATCGCGATTATTGCCGTCGCAATTGGACGCGTGCGCCTGCGTGAGCGCGGCGCATAGGGAAATTTCGGTTGCGGGCACAGGGAAGCATTGGTCGCGGCGCATAGGGAAATGCCGACTAGAGCGTATTGCGAACGTCGATTGATTTGCCCAAAAAGGCCTTCGAATGTGGCATGCGAGGCGTGCGGTTCTGCCCGATTCTTCTGCATAATGTACGCATAAACAAGAAAACCCCTGGTCGCAGTGTTGTGCAACCAGGGGTTTCCGGCTTTTTATCGTGACGCGATGCCACATTCGAGGTGTGTTTTGCACATTTCGAGACACCTGTTCATCTCGAAACTCTTGCGCATGTCGAGACGCGCCTCGCTCGTTACGCGGCGTTCTCCTCACGCAGCATGGCCTGTTCGTAGTCGCGCGTGCCCTTGAACACTTCGTGAGTGTAGGGGTTCACGCCGAGCTTCTTGGCGCGGTAAATCACGTAGCCTACGGCGGCGACGTTGGCTACAAGGGCGAGAATCGAAACGACCAGGTTCACATCGGGGTTGTTCACCGACTGCACCGCGAAGATGGAGTCGTTCGCGAACATGGGAACTACCTGGCAGAACATGCACCACAGGCTCAGCGTGTAGGCGCGGTTCTGAATCCAACCGCCCTTGTTCCAGAAGAAGTTGGCAACCGTGGGGGCGAGCAGCAGCGCCAGGCCGCAGTACCAAGAATGGGTGGGCAGGCAGTTGTAGGTGTAGCAGAAGTTCCAAATGTCATAGCTCAGAATGAAAACCCACGTCATGTCGGGCCAGAGCATGTCCTGCTTCTTCTTGGACACGTAGATGCCCCACCAACCGGTCATGACGAAGATGTTCAAAATGCCGGCAACGCCGTTGAATACGTTGTGCCAGCCGCCGTACAGCGTGACGCCTTCGCTGGAAACCCACGTGGTGCCGAAGGCGCGCACGGCGCTTTCGAAGTCGCTCACTACGGCGATCAGAATGTTAATGGCGACGATGACGAACGGGAAGCACTTGAACCATTCGGCCTTGCCGAGCGATCCCCAGTGATACTTCAGAATAAGGAAGCCGATGCAGCCTGCGGTTGCGGCGTAAAGCTTGGCATAGTGGAACCAGCTGTTCATGTAGAGATACGTGGGGTTATTGAGCGCCCACTCGGCACCCGCGGCGGCTCCCGCGTAAATCGCGATGAAGTATGCGGTAAGAATTCCTGGAATCACCAGGAAGCACGTGATGCCGCCGATTTTCGTGCGTCGTGCGATTTCGTTGAACCCGATGAGGGCCAGAAACACGATGATCCATCCAATCCATTGGTATACAGCGTTGTCGCCATAAACGTCAAACAGCATTGGATGCCTCCTTTCTTTTGCTGCGCGGGCTTACGACCCGCGCACCCCTGTGCCGCTGCGGACGATTCTGTCGGATCTCGGTTCGCATCCGCGAATCGGCGGCGCATCGAAGCGCGCGAATTCGCGTGGCATCCTTGAGCTGATCGCCAGAATTTTCCTCGCTGGTACCCTTTGGATCTGCCGACTGAAATCGCTTCCCATTCTTGAAGCCAGCAGACCCCCTTTATCCCCTCGGCTCTACGCCGTATGGTGGCTTTGCTCGCGCTCGCGTTCGAAGTGAAGCGTTTGCGCAATGATGTCCTTCAGCACGTCGTCGCTTGCTTCGGGATGCTGTCGCATGTAGCCGACGATGCCCAATATGAGCATGTAGAACGTTTCGTATATGTGGTCGATGCGCACTTTATGCAAGCGTCCAAAATCGGCCACGGTGGTTTCGACGATGTAGGTCGCCGACGCATCGGCGACGCGATTGATGAATCGCAAATAGAGCGAGGCGTTTTCGTGTGTGGCGAGCGCGCGGCGAAACGGTTTGTGCGCGTTGTCGTTATCGAAAAGCTGGTCGCGAATGAGTGCCACGATCGTGTCGAGCGCGCCCTCGATATCGCCCTCAACGCGTTGCGCGTTCCACTCCTTCAGGCTTGCGACGAACTCGTCAACGTAGGTGTCGAGCACGGCGGCGACTAAATCTTCCTTGCTGGGGAAGTAATGGTAGAACAACGTGCGCGCCACGTTCATGCGTTCGGCGATTGCGGCGACCGACGTTTTCGCGAGGCCGTGCTCTTCGATGAGCTCGCGTGCGCACTGGATAATTTCAAGCTTGCGATCCATGCCCTTCTCCTTCCCCTAAAGATGAGGCTTTTGGAATCTCCGCTTCACGATGTGTTCACAATACGACGGAACTGAACAGGGTGTCAATGTACAGAATTGACAAAGCGTCAATTCTGTATTCGCTCTCAAACTGGGACTATCGAGATTTTATGAAATATGCTATAGTGCGCTAAAAGTTCATCGGAGTAACAAAAAAAGAAATTCGATGAAGTAATGAATGGGGATTCAAGCATAAGGGAAGGGGTACCGATGCGAACGAATACTGCAAAAGGAACCCGCGCGATTGCCGCATGCGGCGCATGCGCGCTTGCCGTTGCCATGACGGGCTGCGGTGCATCGTTCGAGGGGTCTGGCAGCAAAGACGCGGCAAGCGCCGAGCAGCTTGCCATGCATGCTGACGATCCATGGGCTGTCGAGATAGGCGCGAATTCGAAGGCTCAAAGCGACTTCACGCTGGTTGATGGCGTATACACCGGCACGGGCTTGGGCATGGACGGCCTTATCACGGTGACGCTTGCGGTGCAAGGCAACCATATTAACTGCATTGAGGTGACCCAGGAAGGCGAAACGCAAAGCGTGGGCGGCTTCGAGGCCATTCGCGACGGCAAGTACGCCGCCATGATCGACGCCGAGCAGGGTCCCGATATCGATTGCATTTCGGGCGCGACCATCACCACCGCCGGCGTGCGTCAGGCCACGACCGACGCTCTTATTCAGGCGGGCGCCGACTTGCAGCCCGTGGAAGTGGGCAGCGGCACCACCATCGACAAAGTGCAGAAGGGGGAATAGCCATGGCAGCTCTTGAGAACAAAGGCGTTTCCCGCCGCGATTTCTTGACTGGAGCGGCGGCCTTGGCCGGCGGTTTGGCTGCGGCGAGCGCAATGCCGGCGGCGGCGCATGCCGAAGAGGCGGGCGTGATCGGTGACTGGGCGGCCGACGGCAGCAAAGCCATTGCCGTAGCTCCCTCGAAAGACACGAACGCGAGCGCGTCCGATGGCACATATCGCGAGCACGATGCAGCGGCATTTCCTGCGAACGATGCCACGGCTATCGAACCCCGCAAAGTTCCCGATGCGTGGGATTACGAATGCGACGTCGTGGTCGTGGGCGCGGGCGGCGGCGGTTTGAACGCTGCGGCGCGTGCGGCCGAACTGGGCGCTTCGGTCATCTGCGTAGAAAGCATGGCGTCATGGGGCGGCAATGCGCAATCGGCCGGCATGTGCGGCATTCTGGGCGGCTATTCGAAGCAGGAAGAAAAGCGCTTCGCATTTCCGAGCTATCCGTTCGACCCCAAAGCGCTCACCGATTGGGCGATGGACGAATACCACTACGCGGCCGACTCGAAGCTCATCTATAAAATCGCGTGCGAAGGCGGCCACTCGCTTGACTGGATGGCTGATTGCGGCGTGAAGTGGCGCTTGGGCGAAGTGCCGGTGTACGTTGCGCCGAAAAATTCCACGCTCGACCACCACGTGCTGAAAATGAAAGACGCGACCGACGCCATGTACGATTACGGCGTATCCAAGGGCGTTGAATTCATTTTCCGTTGCCCCGCCGAGACGCTTGTGCAAGACGAAACGGGCCGTATCGTGGGCTTGGTCGCCAAGCAAGATTTCCAACACGAGGTTTATATCCACGCGTCTAAGGGCGTCATTCTTACCGCGGGCGGCTTCTGCAACAACAAAGCCTTGCTCGATCGCTACATTCCCACGGCGGCCATGGGCTGCGCGTCGAGCTATCTCGTCGGCGGCGAAACGGGCGAATGCTTCCGCATGGGCTTGGGCGTTGGCGCCGATGTGTCGGGCTTCAACAGCTCCGCGAGTTTCGATGGCGGTGTCGATTGGCAGGCTGAAGGCGGGCAATGGGCGCGCTTCCTCTATGACGGCATGACGCAGCTCTCGCGCCAGCCGTGGCTCACCATCGACCGCGCGGGCAACCGCCTGCGCTATATGGACAGCCGTGTGGGCGAAGACGGTGCGAACGCGATTTACGCGCTGGGCGACTTGGCGACCACTCAAATGGTGCCTCCCGGGCATCGCTCCTACATCATTTTCGATGCGAATTATGAAGATCACTTGGCGGGCTTCGCGCAGGAACACTGCCGCAAGCTCATCACGCCCGATTTGGAACAAATCGACAAGGTGCCCGAGCATTACCGCGATTGGCACCACGGCGTGCAAGACGCCATCGATGCCGACGTGCTCAAGCGCCGCGATACGCTTGAGGAGCTCGAGGCCGATTTAGGCTTCGCGAAAGGCGTGCTCACCGATGCTGTTGCGAAGTGGAACGAATGCTGCGAAAAGGGCGAGGACGACTTCCTCTATCCCATGCCTCCTGAATGGCTCCATGCCATTACTACGCCGCCGTTTTATGGCTGCCGCATTGGCGGAAACCTGTACGGCACTAAGGCGGGCCTGCTCATCAACGACCAAATGCAGGTCGTGGGCACCAATGGCCTCGTGATTCCCGGCCTGTATGCGGGTTGGCATACCGCTGGCGGCGCATGCGGCGAGAACTCCTATATCGGCGATCCTATTCTTGGTTCGCTTATGGGCGATGTGGGCTTGGCATTCTGCGGCGGGTATTTGTGCGGAACGTCGGTCATCGACAACGAGTTTTAGGGAGGCCTGACATGAAAACCCAAATGAAGGCCATGGCCAGGCCGTATGTGACCTTGTTCGGAATGGCTCTTATCGTGGCCGTTGTGGCGCGCATCGGTTTGGGTATTATGGATGCCACAGGCGCGCTTGCCTACGACTACATTTCGGCGAGCGATGTCGCCATTCTTGACACGATTTGCTCCATTCTCACGGGTTCGGCGTTCGTGGCGCTCATGTTTGCCGCCTCACTCGCGCTCACGCTTTCGGTTGCGGGCGTGGTTTTGTATGCGGCGATCGCTCGTCGCGAGGGTGGCCAGGCTAGCGCGGCAAGCGCGTTTCTGTGGGGATGGGCTACGGCGCTCGTCGCAATCGTATGCCTGGTTATTGTTGGAGGCGGCATTCTGTCGGCCGTGCAGGTTGGCTCTATGAGCTCGAAACTTCCCGGCACGGGCGTGCTCGTGGTTGCCGCAATCGTATTCGCCGCATTTCTTGGAACGCTGCTTGGTGCAGCGTCTATGGTTGCCGTGGCGTGCGTGCGACGCGCGAAAACGTCGAAGAGTGCCTGCGTGAACCTGCTTGTGGCGTGCGCGGTGTGCGGTTTGGCGGTCATGGTGCTCACGGTGGGCACGTTCTCTACGCTCAATCACGTGAGTATCGATACCTCGGCGCTTGGCATGTGGTTCGCCGCCGATGCGATTGTGAACATCGCCATGCTGCTTGCTGCAAGCCGTTTCGCGAAATAAGCCTGTCGCTTGACGTCGCTTGAGGGCTGCCGCTTTGGTGGGCTCGGGCGCATGGCGGTGAGAGTCGTCGCAGATTCGTCGAAAAAACAAAAGCTGCAGAGACGGCAGCTCGCGTCAGTTGGGTATGGTTCGCGACAATACATTGGGCGGAAGGTATGCACGCCCCTCCCAAGCGAGTCCGCATGCGGGCTCGCTTTTTTGTGCGATAACGCTGCGGCGTGTTCGGCGATAGGAGGGAGACGGCTGCTATTTCTTCCCGAAAAAAAAGAAAACCCGCATCATGCGGGTTCGAGGAAATCGGAATGGTGCCCCAGATAGGATTCGAACCTACGGCTTTCTGCTCCGGAGGCAGACGCTCTATCCCCTGAGCTACTGGGGCACATCGCAGTCGCTCATTATACGCTAAAATGTCTCTCGCGAGAAAGAGGAACTATGCCAGAAACTATTACCATCGATCGCCTTGCCTATGGCGATGCGGGCATCGGCCGTGCGGAAAATGGCAAAACCGTATTCGTGAACGGCGCATGCCCGGGAGATGTCGCCTTGGTCGAAATCGATCGCGACAAGGGCAATTTCTGCGAAGGCCACGTGGTCGAGCTCGTTGCGCCGTCGCCCGATCGCGTGCTGCCGGCATGCCCGCTTGCGAGCGTATGCGGCGGTTGCGGTTGGCAACATATATCTTACGAGCGTCAGCTTGCTGCGAAGCGCGATGCCGTTGTGTCGCAGCTGCGTCGCATCGGCGGCTTCGATGCGGAGCGCGCCGAGCGCATCGTTGGCGCATGCGTGCCGTCGAAGCGACAAATGGAATATCGCAACAAGCTCGAGTTCAGCTGCGCTTTCGATGCGAAGCAGGGCTTCCAAATGGGCTTTCATCAAAAGGGAAGCGACAAAATCCTTGCCGCCGACGCATGCCCGCTTGCGCATAAACAAGCCCAAAAAACGCCGAAGGCTCTGCGCGGCGCTCTACGCTATCTCACGGGTCGCGAAGATTTAGGCATCCATCGCGTAGGCGTGCGCCATTCTCACCGTTCGGGCGATTTGGAAGTGGCTTTGTGGACGACGCCCGGTCCGTTTCCGCGCAATGCCGTGGCGAAAACCCTGTCCACAGCCGTGAAGGCTTCGTCAATCGTGCGCGTGATGACGGCCGATGCGGGCAGCGCGCGCAAGCTTAAAGGCCTCGAGATTCTCGATGGCCGCGGTTTTTGGCGCGAAACCGTCGCAGGCATTGAACACGGCGTGAGCGCGCCCTCGTTCTTCCAGGTGAACACGCCTCAGGCCGACAAACTGGTGCAGCTTGCCCTTGACGGCCTCGAGCTCGATGAAGATTGCGTTGCGGCCGACCTGTTCTGCGGCGTGGGCACCTTCACTATTCCGCTCGCGAAGCGCTGCGGCGGCGTGTACGCCGTGGAGTCGTATGGCTCGAGCGTGCGCAATTTGCGCCACACCGTTGAGCAGGAAAACGTCGATGTCGAGGTTATTGGCGGCGACGCGACGCGTGAGCTGCCCGAACTCGGTGAGCTTGACGCGCTCATCGTCGATCCGCCTCGAAGTGGCCTCGCGAAAGAAATTATCGGCTCCATCGCCGAGGCGGCGCCCTTGCGCGTGGCGTATGTGAGCTGCGACCCAGCTACGTGGGCGCGTGACGTAAAGTTGCTTGAAGCGGCCGGCTTTGAGCTTTTGCAAGCAACGCCTGTCGATATGTTCCCGCAGACCTTCCATGTCGAGACGGTTTCGATTTTCGCGAATAAGAACCAATAGAGCGATTGGTTTTGCCCGGAGTCGCCGCATGAAGCGTTGAAAAGAAGAAGCGCCCGCGCTTGTGTGAACGCCTACACAAGCGCAGGCGTTTTTTTGCATATATTGTTCCGCTAAAAGGCTTGTTTTAACCATGGGCAATCAGATTCGTCGTGTCCCTGGTCGCTGTGCTGCTCGCTGGCGCTCGCCTTCGCGTGCTCGAGCGTCCGCCCTTTTTTCAGGTTCGAGGCGTTTTCGTACTGGAATTCCATCGAGTTCATGAGCAATTTTTATGGCGCAGGCCTGCAAAAAGCCATTGAGCGGTATCATACAAAAGCTTATGTGCTGCCGAACGCGGCAAAAGAGGCGCCGCTTGCAGCAACGATGCTTCGACTTCGCGCCGATTACCGGCGCCAGACGCAGTTTCAACGCACGATAAAGAAGGAGTTATCGACTATGGCACTGTATACCCCCGAGTATCAGCCCAACGGCAAGGAAATCGCCGTCATCAAAACCTCCAAAGGCGACATTCGAGTTCAGCTCGCCGGCGACGACGCCCCCATCCACGTGGGCAACTTCGTTGAGCTCGCTCGCAAGGGCTTCTACGACAACCTCAAGTTCCATCGCTATGTTCCCGGCTTCGTCATTCAGGGCGGCTGCCCCAACACCCGCGACCTCGATTCCGCGCAGGTTATCGAAGCTGCCGGCAACCCGTGGGCTGGCCTTGGCACGGGTGGCCCGGGCTACTGCATCAAGCAGGAGTACACCACCAACCCGAACAACTCCCACGAAGACGGCGCACTGGCCATGGCTCGCAGCGCGAACCCCGATTCTGCGGGCTCCCAGTTCTATCTGTGCTTGGGTCCCCAGCATAATCTCGACTCTGGCTACACCGTGTTCGGCCAGACTATCGAAGGTAAAGATGTCATCGGCGAGCTTCGCGTGGGCGATGTCATTGAAACTATCGAAATCGAAAACGCCGACTAGCCACAAGCTTTCACGCGTATTCAAGGAAGACAGGAATTCATGGACAACCAATACGTAGCCCAGGCGCAAGCCGCATACCAGGCACGCGACTTTCAGGCCGCAAGCCAGGCATACGTCCAGCTGCTCCAAGATCCCAGCGTGCCGAAGGGCCCGGGCGATTTGGGGTATCTGTACCACCAGCTGGGCAACTGCTTGCTGCAGTTGAAAGATTTCGATTCGGCTATCGAGTCGTACACTCAGGCGACCGCCGATTCGGCCTACGATGCCGTGGGCGCGGTGAATTGCAACTTGGGCAAAGCGTACGTTTTCAAGCACGATTACGAAAACGCCGTGTCTCATTTTGAAATCGCCACCTCCGATGCCAAATACGACACTCCTTACAAGGCCTATTTGGGCATGGGCAATGCGCTTTTGAAGCTTGGCAAAAACGCCGAAGCCGGCGTCGCATTCCGCGAGGCCGCACTCGATTCGCGCAACCCCGATCCGAGCAAGGCGCTGCTCAATCTGGGCGTATGCTTCATGGCTCTCAATCGTCCGGCCGATGCCGTGGCATCGTATGAAAGCGCGCTGCAGTTCGACATGGATGCCGCGACGCGCAACAAGATGTATGCGAATCTTGGTCAGGCCTACGTTGCTCTGGGCCAAATGCAGAAGGCTATGAGCGCGTTCGAGTCGGCTCTCGCCGACAAAACATACTTCCTGAGCGAGTCGGCGAGCGTCGACTATGCCCAGGCTGCCAAGTGCATGGCGACGGGCACCATCGCGATGCCCGCCATTGGCCAGCAGGCAGCGCCCGCACCCGCGGCTGCGTCCAACGACGGCAACGACATGTCGGGCCTCGACGTTCCGGCCGATGGCGTGCCCACGCAAGACGATGCCTATCCGGTGGAAACGTACGCCGACCCGCAGTATTTCCCGGCCGAGGCCTATGGCTACGAGCCAGTCGATAACTACAATTCGGGCGACGAGCGTTTCTTCAACGCGAGCGACGAAGAGCTCGAGCGCTATTCGAAGGGTATTGCGCGCCAAGATCGCAAGCGCCGCAACGTTGGCCTGAAAATCCTGGTCGCGTTCTTCGTGCTTCTGCTGCTCGCTGCCGGCGCAGGCGTGTTCCTGTATACGCAGGGCTACGGCTATCCCACCCAGGAAAGCGTAGTGAAAGGCCTGTTCGCCGATACCGAGAACGCTTCGAGCTATTTCGTTTCGTCGATGAGCTCCGATAAAGTCGACGATGCCATGCGTGGCGTCGTGTCCGATTCCGATGTCGCCATCGATGGCATGGACAAATCCATGTCAAACTCCACGGTGTATGTGACGGCGTCCACGCCCGAGGGCGGGGAAGTGTCCTACACTGTTTCCATGGTGCGCGACATGCTTGGCTGGAAGGTTTCCGGCGTGCAAATGACGTTCGCCTCCCAGCAGTCATAAATGCTGCAACGCCTGGGTAGCCAGGTTGCAATATAGTGCGTCGCCTGAGTGCGTCGTGCCTGTTAGAAAGCCGTTTTTCTTCAAGAAAGGGAACAATCATGGCAATTGAAAAGACCTACTCCATGCTCAAGCCCGACGCTGTGCGCAATCATCACATCGGCGAGATCGTGAGCCGCATCGAGCGCGCTGGCCTCGTTATCGAGCGCATGGAGCTGGCCAATGTTACCCCCGAGCAGGCTGCTGCGAACTACGCCGAGCACGAGGGCAAGCCCTTCTACAACGGCCTCATCGAGTACATCACCAGCGGCCCGGTTGTGAAGATGGTCGTCTCCGGCGAAGGCGCCGTCAAGAAGATGCGTACCCTCATGGGTGCCACCAACCCGGCAGAAGCTGCCCCCGGCACGATTCGTGGTGACTTTGGTCTCATTATGGACGAAAATGTTATTCACGGCTCCGACTCGCCCGAGTCTGCCGAGCGTGAAATCGGCATCTTCTTCGGTGCATAAATAATCTACGCTAAGCCTTTCGGGCGAACACGTCGGCAAGCCGCTCGCTTTCATTGTCGGATTGAAGGAGGAGCTTGTGCTCTACCGCATCATTGATGCTGGCGACGTGCCTTTGCTCATTCGGGCTTTCATGGATTCTTACGAACTTGTGGCCCCGGTCGAATGCGACCAGGGCCACATTTTCGATACCATCGATGACCCAAATGACGTGGTGCTTGATTACTCGACCACCATCGCCTCTCCCAAAAAATATTTCTTGCCTCCTCGCGAGATTCTTTTCAAATTCGATGTGGCGCAAAACGATGTCGACGCGTACGAGCTCGACGTGAAGCCACGTGTTCTTTTCGGCGTTCACCCTTGCGATATGAACGCCATCGAAAAGCTCGATTCCGTTTTTCTTGAAGGGCCGTACCCCGACCCGTATTACCGCGCGCGCCGCGAAGCCACGCTCATCGTGGGCGTTGGATGCACGCCTTCTCAGTCGTGCTTCTGCCATCGCATGGATGCCGACGAAGCGCCTGCCGGATACGATTTGTTCCTGCAAGATTTGGGTGACCGCTTCTGGGTCTCCATTTCTTCGGTCGCTGCAGCGGAAGTTTTGGAAGAATCGACCACGTTGCGTGAAGCTACCGACGAAGATCGCGCCGCTTTCGCCGCCGCCACCCGCCGCCGCAACGAGGCATTCTCTTCCGACATTCCCTTTGTGCAAGATGTTGCCATGCTTATGGACACGTATCACTCCGATCCGTTTTGGGCCGAACTGGGTTCGCGTTGTCTGAATTGCACCGCGTGCGCTTCGGTGTGCCCCACGTGCATGTGCTTCGATATCGTCGACGAGCTTGCCTTCGACGGCAAGACCGGCGAGCGTGTGCGCGAGTGGGATTGCTGCACGAATCCCCAGTTCGCAACCGTTGCAGGCGGTCATAATTTCCGCCCGAGCGAACGCGAGCGCGTGCGCCATCGCATGTATCACAAGCTCAATGGCTTCAAGGAAAAGCATGGCAGCATGCTCTGCGTGGGTTGCGGCCGCTGCGTCGATGCATGCAAAACCGGCATCAACCCTATTGAAGTGTTGAAGTTCTTTGACGAGAAAACGCGCGGCGCGCATGACGCCCAGCAGGGAAGGGGGGCGACCAATGGCGAATAGGCATGCTTTCACGACTTCGGTCGAGGTATCTCCGCTCGCCGCAGCAGGCCATGTCAAAACAGGCGCTGAGCTCATGGCCGAAAATCCCTATCGTCCGTGGCCTGCGCGCATCACGTCTATCATGGAACTCACCGCAACCGAGAAGCTCTTCGAATTCCGTTTGATTGACGAGCGCATCCGCGAAGCGTTCCACCAGCAGCCCGGCCAGTTCGTCGAGCTGTCCATTTTCGGCGTGGGCGAAGCCCCCATCTCCATTTCTTCGTCGCCTTCCAAGCAGGGCTTCATCGAGTTATGCGTGCGACGCGCAGGTAAGTTCACCGAAGAGCTGCACAAAATGCAGTGCGGTGACGTGGTTGGAATTCGCGGGCCTTTCGGCCGACCGTTTCCATTCGAAAAAATGAAGGGCCACGACATTTTGCTTGTCGCGGGCGGTTTGGGCATCGCGCCCCTGCGATCGCTGATCAATAACATTCACGACGAACGCAGTGAGTTCGGCAAAGTTACCATCATCTATGGCTCGCGCAACCCGCGCGAAGTCATGTTCCGCGACCAGTTCGAGATGTGGCGCCACCGTCACGACTTCGATCTTCACCTGACCGTCGACAATTACGAAGACGGATGGGATGGCGAAGTGGGCCTGGTCACCAAGCCTTTCGAGCATTTAGAAGTCGATGCCGACAATACGTTCGGCGCATTGTGCGGGCCTCCTGTCATGTATCGATTCGTCGTTGAGGAAATGCGCAAGAAGGGAATTCCTTACGATCGCATTTACATGAGCTTCGAGCGCCATATGAAATGCGGCATGGGCAAATGCGGCCATTGCCAAGTGGGCCATCAGTATGTGTGCATTGACGGTCCCGTGTTCAATTATTGGGAAGCGAAGAATATTCAGGGGTCGATGTAGATGGAATGCCAAACAAAAAGGAACGCCACGCCGCGCGTGGTGGTGCTGGGCTTGGCGAGCTGCTTCGGCTGCCAGCTGCAAATTACGAATGCCGAATCGCACTTGCTCGAAATTCTGGGCCAAATCGATGTGCAGTATTGGCAAATGGCCTCAAGTGCGCCCGAGCCCGAGGGCGATGTCGACGTCGTAATTATCGAGGGCGCGGTTTCCACGGTTGAATCCCGTGAAATCGTTGAGCGTTGGCGCAAGCGCGCGAAATGCCTGATCGCTATGGGTGCATGTGCGGTATGCGGAGGAATTCCTTCCATTGCGGCGCATCATTTGGATGAGCGCGCGAAAAGCGTGTATGGCGATGCTCTCCCTTCCGCCTGCGGAGAAATGCTTGTTCCTCAGCCGGTCAGCAGCGTGGTCGATGTCGATTTCGAAGTTCGCGCATGCCCTATTGATCCCGCTGATTTCGTTGCGGTGATGCAGCATGCTATATATGGCAGCAATGCCACGGTGCAAACGGGAACGTTGTGCGGCAGCTGCAAACGCAATGAAAGCGGTTGCTTGTGGCGCGAAGGAAAAGCGTGCCTGGGCCTTGTGACCCAAGAGGGTTGTGGCGCGAAGTGCGTGCAGCTTGGCCGCGAGTGCAATGGCTGCCGTGGCCTGTCGGCTAACGCGAATCTTTCGGCGGCGCGCGCGTTCGCCGAAAGCACGGGCGTCGGCGCTGCCCGCTTTGACGAGGCGCTTGAATTGTTCAACCTGGTGAACCCCATGCTTTCATCAATTTCGGAAGGGGAGGAGTAGCCTATGCGCACGACGCTTTCTATGCACCATATTGCTCGCATCGAGGGACACGGCAACATCTCGCTTTCTATAGAAGATGGTCGCGTGTCCGATGTGAAGATGAACGTGGTGGAACCCGCCCGTTTATTCGAGTCGATGGTGGGAGGACGTCCCTTCACCCAAACGAGCTATATCGCCTCGCGTATTTGCGGAATTTGCTCGTCGAGCCACGTGATAACCGATTTGCTTGCGATTGAGCGAATCTTTGGCGTGAAGACGAGCGAGCGCACGCGCGTTTTGCGCGAACTGCTCGTGTATGGCAGCTTCCTTCAGAACCACGCAGCTCACTTGTTCGTTTTTGCCGCCCCCGATTTCGAAGGGCTCGACAGTGCTTTCCCCCTTGCGGAATCGGCGCCCGAGCTTTTCAATGGCGGAATGGCTATTAAGGCGTTGGGCAATGAGCTGTGTACGCTCGTTGGCGGACGCTCCATTCATCCCATCACATGCGTTGTGGGCGGTTTCACCCATGAGCCGTCTCGTGACGACTGCCTTGCCATGGCCGATAAAGTTGCCGCCGCGCGTGAATTCTGCGAAAAAACGGTCGATGTTTTCGCGGGCTTCAAGGTCCCACAGATTGAAACCTCTGGCGATTTTATGGCGCTCGTGGAAAATGGCCGTTATTGCGTGGTTGGTGATACTGCGGCTTTCGCATCCGATGGCGCACGTTTTGCCGCGGCCGATTACGCCGATCATATCGAGGAATACGCCGTCGATCATTCGGCTGCGCGATTTTCGCGCCGCGCGAGCACGAAGAAAAACATCACGACGAGCGCGCTTGCGCGCGTCAACTTGAGCTGGAATGAGCTTTCGCAGCCTGCGCGATTGGCTGCGGCGAAAGCGGGCCTGCGTCCTCCGGCGCGAAACCCCTTCTTGAACAATGTTGCGCAGGCCGTCGAGCTCGTTGATGTATGCGTTCGTTGCGAAGCGATGCTTCGTTGGCTCGCATTCGGCGAAGGAACGAGCAAACCCGTCGATTTCGAAGTTCGTGCGGGCAGGGGCGTTGGCATGACCGAGGCTCCGCGCGGCACGCTCATTCATGAGCTGGAAATTGGGGAAGACGGTCGCGTCAAGCACGCGAGCATCATCACGCCTACGGTCCATAATCTGGGCGATACCGAATCGAGCGTGCGTACGCTTGCCGATTTGCTGGCCGAGCAGGGTGCTTCCGAGGAAGAAATTCGTTTGGAGGTCGGAAAACTCGTCCGTGCGTACGATCCGTGCCTCTCATGTTCCGTGCATTAGACGATTATTGCGAGTTTTGAGGCTCGAAAAACGTCTCAAGCGCCGGTTTCTACGATAATTCGAGCCGCCTTTGGGCGGCTCGAATGGTTTAATGTGGACAAAATGTGAGCAAACAAGTAGTAATTCATTCAAATACGACCGCTTACGTCTATAAACATACCGCTCACCGAAAGTGAAAAATTTTTTTCGGTCAAATATTTCGGGAAAATGACCGAAAACAGTTGGACAAATTCGTAATCCGTGAATTGAAAAAAGCCGTTTGACGTGGTCAAACGGCTTTTGTTTACGAACCATAGGAAGGCGGTTTAAAGCACGCGGCGTAGCTGCTGTTCCTTGATTTCGCTCTCGAGGGAGGAGTGAATGATGTTTTGGAACGGTTCGACGTCGCTCAAAATGCCGGTGTTCGAGAGTTCTGGGTTGGAAATTCGATGAACGAGATAGCTGATTGCGGCCCCCGTATAGAACTCGGCAAGGAAGTGCACGGCCGAATCGCTCAACGATCGGTTGCTCAAAATGAATCGAATATCGCGCTCCAGCGCCGGGACATAGAGCTTGTAGAGATACGAGCGTAGCCCATCTTTTTCGGTGCTGTGGAGCGCCTTGGCGTAATATGCGCGGCGCTTTTCGAGCGTGTCGGCGAGCGCTTGGAAGAATTCAGATCCATCGAGCGAGCGCACGCCGACCTTCTTAAAGGCGTAATACGGCTTGTCGGCAATAGCCCCGTCTTCTTCGCGCTCATACACCAAATGGTCGGAATCGAAGCGCTCAAGCAGCGTTTCGGCAAGGTCGTTGCGGAAGACCCAACGAATGAGATGGGCCTTGTCTTCGAAGTGGTAGTAAAACGTTTTGCGGTTTTTACCCGATGCGGCAACGATGTCGGAAACCGAGATTCTTTCAATGGGGAGCTTCTCGGCGAGGCTCACGAACGATTCGCCCATAAGCTCCATGGTGTCGGAAGATGCCATAACGCTCCTTACATTACGAGTGATTTAGGACAGTTTTACGAGTGCGTGGTGAAAACAAGCATGTGCATGGGAACGGCGCCTTGCATAAAACTATCCATATTTTAGCATCAGAGTCCGACACAAGCATCGATATGTCCTACTAGTTTTATAAGTAAAACATGCTCATTTCACTTGTAGGAATGCCATTTTGCCTGGTTTTACCTGTGAAAATATATGCCAATCCTATATATCGAACCACAAAGCTACAGAATTAGTTATATGTCCCGCAAAACGGCCTATTTTTACCCAGAACCTTGGAACTGACCATGCTCGAACGGACAGGAAGAGCGTATTCTGCCGATATCGAAACCTGCGCCTTGTAGCGAAGGGGACAGGTTGGTCGAAAAGTCGACTCTTAACTAGGAGGAAGCAATGGATTTCGCTTTGACCGATGAGCAAGAGCTGCTGCTCGAAAGCGTGCGCGAGTTCTGCGATCGCTATTTCACCGACGACGTCGTGAAGGAAATGTACGAGAACGGCGGCATGCCCGACGAGATCGCCGCGGCATATCGCGACGCTGGCTTTGGCTGATGGGTATTCCTGAGGAGTACGGCGGAATCCCGGCTGACAAAG
>OBKN01000577.1_pt1 | contig 15887 bp, 11 predicted proteins | sample 1519931 | NCBI WGS metagenome assembly OBKN01 (sample SAMN04209254, study PRJEB22552) | human gut metagenome | biome: gut; material: feces | host: Homo sapiens | place: USA: Oklahoma
CGACAACTCGGTACGTCGCGGTATCGTAGGTCACGTTCGCCTGTTTGTCGTTCACCTCGGAAATCGTATACACGTAAGTGCCAGGTTCTGCAAACGTCAGCGCGGGGAACGCAACCGATCCCGCAGCATCGTTCTTCGCCTGATAAACCGTACCGTCTTCCGCGGTCAGCACAAAGGTGAACTGCCCATCGGCCAAGGTCTTGCCGCTCAACACCTTCGTTGCGCCAAGCACCACACTCGTCGTGCCGTGCGCGTACGTATTCACAAACGCAGTATTGGCATCATCCGTAGCGAGTGCATGTTTAACCACCAAGCTACCTTCGCCGTTATCGACCACGCTCGTGCGAATCGCGATCGATTTGCCGTCGAACGTCACACCATTATGCGTCGTGCCAGCGCCCACCTCGCGCAGAACGTAGTCGTGTTTGCCAGCCGTCGTATACCTAACCGCGCTCATGGCCACGTTGCCCGCAGCGTCATTCGCGCCCCGCGCCACAACCTGACCGTTTTCAACAAGCTCGAAGAGGAACTCGCCCTCGACCAGCTCGCGCCCCACGAGCGACTTCGAGACCGTAATCTGGCCGGTTACGCTCGAATCAACGGGGGTAACGCTGTACGCATTGGTGAACTCGAACATCGGCTTGGTCTCGTCGCCGACACGTTCAACCGTCAGCTCGCCCTTGCCGTTATCAGTTACCTTGAAGCTCACCGTTTTCACGCTGGTGTCGTTGGTGACGCCAGGTGCGCTGCCGGTTTCGGTAATCGTATAGGTGAACACATGGGAGCGAACCGTGGCAGTTTGCGCCGCAGGAGCAGCACTCTGAACGCTCGCCGCCGCATTATCGGCTGCCGCATTGGCAGCCAGTGCAGCGTTGACAGAAGCCGCAGGAGCTGTCGCCTGGTTGTCGGCATTGCCGCTCGGAGCCGCATCGCTCGCACCGGAAGCGGTGTCAACCGCTGCAGGCTCAGCGCCGCTCGCCGCAGCAAGCCCAACCGCATCGTCGCTCACAGGAACCGCACCTTGGCCAGCGCCGTCGGCATTCGCCGCACCATCAGCAGCATTGCCAGCAAGATCATCGCCCGTCGCCGCCTGCGCAGGCGTTGCGGAATCGCCCGCAACCCCGACGCCCGCGGTCGTGCCCGCAGCCACAACATCATTCGCGGCAGGAGCTGCAGACTGAATGCTTGCCGCGCCAGTGTCAGCAGTCGCTCCTTGCTGCGTGGTGCCCAGCGCCTTGTTCAGAGCATCGAGCGTAAACACGATTTTGCCGAAATCGATGCTTCCGTTAACATCGTTCGTCGCGGTCACACGTTCGGGCATGGGAGCGCCATCCTCGTTCGCCGTAATGGAGAACGTGAATTTGTCCGTGATGTCGCCTGGGGTCAAGCCTTCGGCGCGGCTCAAATGCTTCACGCCCGTCACGCTCACCGACGCATCGCCCGTTCCGTACGTGTTCTCGAAAGCCAACCCCTTATCGCCAGCCTCGATAGTCACAGCAAGCGTGCCAGAACCGTCATCGACAGCATTGATGGTGAACGGAATCGACTGAGTCGTTGCGGTAATGCCACGATCAGAGAGCCCGTCAGTTTTCTCGTACGCAATGCACGGAATAGTCCAGGTTACAATGCCCCTGTCGTTTGTCTCCTTCGTGGCAGAGCGCTTCGCGACCAGCTCGTTCAGCTTCGCCGTATCGAAATTCAGCGTGCCGAACGCAACCGCGCCGTCGGCCGCGTTCGTCGCCGTAAGCACGTCGCTGCCCGCCGCTTCACCGTTGGCATACTGAACGCCAAAGTCGAACTCGCCTTCAACCAGCGCGCGGCCGCTCAAGGTTTTCGTCGCATTCACATCAACGCTTCCCGAAGCGGCATAGCTGTTTACAAACGCAACCTTTGCCGCATCGGCGGCCGGGCTTTCGCCTGTCTTGTAGGTATACGTCGCAGCATCGGGACCACCAGAAACCGTCGTGGTCGCCGTAAGCGTTGCCGCAGCGGGATCATCGCTCACGGAAATCGTCACTGTGCGATCAACCTTATCGAAGGTGTATCCGTTGCCCGCGTCGCCAAGCTCGGAAAAGGTATACGTGAACGTTTTGCCCGCGTCGAGCTGTGTGAATTCCACATCGCTGCATACCGGCACGCTCGCCGCCTTACCATCCTTGGCAGCAGGCATATCGAACACCTTGCCGTTCATGGTCAGACCAAGCACCGCAGCCGAAGCTTCGTCATGAGGCACAACCTGAATCTGGAACTGGCCCTGGGTCATGTCGCGGCCGTTCAAGGTTTTCGTCAGCGTCAGCCCGCCAGCAGCCGTGTAGTTGAGGCTCGCTTCGTACTTGTTCACGAACATGCCGTTCTCGGTCGAGGATGTAGCAACCAGGTGGCCTTCGCCGTCGTCGGTCACCGTCACATAAATCTTCGCGACATTCGTGCTGTACTGGATGCCGGCCTTCGCAGGGTTGGGTTTGATTTCGTTCACGGTGTAGACGAACGTCTTGCTCGTGACAGCGCTGCCATCAACGAGCATATCGCTCGCCGTGAACGTGATGCTGCCAAAATCAAACGCCACCGCCTCGCCATCTTTAGCGCTCGTCGACTGAGCAGTCGCAGTCGCGCCGCCGGAAGGCCTGGGAGCGCCTTGGGTTTCGGCCGTAATTTCAAACGAGAAGCTATCGTTTTCGATCCAATCACGGCCCTCAAGAACCTTGTTCAAACCGAAGTTCGTCGTGGCAAAGTCCACATTAGCTGGTTTGTAGGCATTCGCAAAAGCCACCGTAGGAACGCCGTTTTCGACCAGCTCGCCGTCGACATACGTCGCCACGTCAAGGTTCATGCCGTCCTTCGGGCTTACGGCAATCTCAACCTTATGGGTCGCTTCGTCGTAGGTCACGCCAGCAAGCTTGCCACCGTCGCTGGGAACAACTTCGCTCACGACGAACTCAAATGTCTTGCCCGCGTCGGCCTGCGTAAACTTGATGCCGTCAATCGGCTTCATGACGTCGGCCACGCCTGCGGCGCGATCGTTCGGGTTGCTGAACTGGAGCACGCCACTGCAGTCTTCGTCAATGCGCTTGAGCAGCGCCTTCGAGGCATCATCGGCTCCTTTGATGCTGAAGGCAAATTCGCCCGCATGCATCGTGCGACCCTCAAGCGTCTTCTCCACCGCAAGGCCGCCAAAGCTACCGTACGTCTTTTCCTCGGAATACACGTTGGTAAAAGTCGCCCCACCGTCGTAAGAGACCTCGGCCTGCAAAGTGCCCGAATGGTCGTCGGTCACCTCAACCTTCACCAGGCACTCATGGGTATCGAACGCGATGCTGCTCGCCTGCGCAGCTTCGGAATTCAGCGCCTCGCCGCAGTAAGCGTTTTCGACCATCTTGAACGTATACGTACCAGGCTTTGCAAACGACAGTTCATCGAAGTCGAAAGTCTTCGAATCGCCGTTCGCCAAACCACTTACCGTTGCCCGTTTGGCAAAATCGGCGCCGAACGCATCGGTCGCGGCTTTATTAGCCGGCGCCAGGCTGAACTCGAAGCTTTCTGCTTCGGTCATCGCGCGACCCTCAAACTTCTTTGCGCCAGAAATCGTGGCCACAGCGGGTTCGGGGCTGTAGCTGTTTTCGAATGCGAACGCCTTCGCGTCGCTCGGAACAGCTTCCGCATCGGTCGTGGCACCCTGCTTAGAGTACGCAACGCTCAGCTCGATATGGGCATTATCACCCACGCCCTCGCTCTTCACCATAACGGTCGCCAGCCACACTGTGGGGTCATACGTCACACCGGGCAAACCTTGGCCAGCAGCCAGGTCTTTCGCATCGACCCACGCATTGCCGACCTTCACCACTTCAGTAATTCCGTAGACATACGTCTTGCTTTGCGCGCCGCCCAAGTCGCTCAGGCTGAACGTCGCCTGGGGGAACGCGATGCCTCCGCCCGCCGAAACCGTCGACACCACGCCGCGGTAGTCAACGCCGGCGGCGGTTTTGCCCGTCACGACCTCGACGCCATCCCCCTCGGGCAACGGAGCCGAAGCGTCAGTCGTTTTCGCCATCACGAAGAACATGCCCGACTCAAGCGCACGCTGCCCCGTTGCATCGTTCCACGTTTTCGTGCCGCTCGGATTCCAGGTCACGCTCTTGTCGCTGAAGGCGTTCACAAACGCAGCGAGTTCGGCGGCCTCGGGCGTTTCGAATTCAATGCCGTCGTCACCCGCAAGCTTCGTCATGGCAGATTCAACCGAAAGCGTGCCGTCATGTTTATCGGCGACAACGACCTTTACCTCGTACAAAGCTTGCGACATGGAAACGCCCGGATTAACGGTGCTGTCTTCTTCCGATTCGTAAATCTGGTAGATATACGTGCCAGGCTGCGTGTACACGATGTCGCCGAAATGGAAACCGACTTGCGTGCCCGCCGGCGTGCCACGCCATCGCTTGCGCCCTCAGGCATCGGAGCGACTACAGACGTGTTGGCATCTTTCAACAGGAATGTGAATTTGTCGCTGGACAGCCAAGCGCGGCCGTTGAGGGTCTTCGCGCCCGCAAGCGCAGTTGAGCCCTCCAACGTGCCCTGCGCAGCATACGTGTTCACGAACTCGGCCTTCGTAACCTCGCCCGCTACAACCGTGCCCGTCGCGGCAATCACCTTGCCTTCGGCATCAGTCGGAGACGACTGCAAGAAACCGGGATTCGCATGCGTCAGCGAGCCATCGTCGGCAGGCACATTCAGCAACTCCTCAACCGAATAGTCGGCATTCGGAGCAACGCCATACACGTACAGCGTTTCATCGGCTTTGATCGAATGCGTCGCCTTTCCATTCGTGTCGAACGTCAGCTCAAACGGGTCGCCGCACACGTCTCCTGCGGCGTTCTTCACTTCGGCATGCAGTGTTTCACCCGCCGCGGCCTCTACCGTGAGCTCGAAATCAAATAACTTGTCGGAATAAGCGGCTGCATCGAAACCCTCGGGCATATCGAGCGTCTTCGAAACCGCCAGCGTTCCCGGAATTTCAACCGACAGCTTGCCGTTGTTGCCCAAATGCGGAATAACCGTCGTCGCAGCCGAGGTCGACGTCTCGCTGTTCCACTTCGGGTTCAGCACGTCAGTCGCCGTGCCGGTGATATTTTCCGCCTTCGACTTCGCGAGTTCATCGATATACGTCAAACGTGCCGTGCCGGCCTTGAAATAGGCATTACCGCTGGCGTCGTACGCAAGAGCGCCCGAAAATTGCTCGGCCGTGCCAGATGGGAAGCTCACGACTTCCGTTTGAGAAACGGCAGCGCCGCCTTCGCCCATCGCAAAGAAATGATTCTGGTAGTAATGCGTTCCACCCGTCTCAATCGCGCCGCGAGTCGCAGGCTGTGTGCACGCTTCATCAGAATAAATGGGCGTATCGCTCGTGAAGTAGTAATACGCATTGCCCTTAGAAGGATTGAAGTGCGAAACGGTATCGCCCAACGCGGCACCCGGGGTGAACGCGTTCGCGTAGAAATTCACCTTGCCGTTTTCGGTGTTGGCCACGATGTATTTCGCCATGGCTTCATCGGGGTTTGCGACAAGCGCAAGCGCATCGGGCTTAATGCTCGACGTGAAGAAAACGCGCAGCGGATACGTATCGCCTACCGTCATAGTGCCCGCAGTTTCGTTCACATTGAAGTTGCGCAGCGGAATAAGGCCCACGGGAACTTTCATCTGAACCTTATCGCCTGTGGCCACATCGCTCGATTTCGTCACGGTGATCACGATATTGCCCAGGCTCGCAGTTTTGCCGTTCAGTTCGGTCGTGCCTGCAAATGTGTAGGTGTCGGCGGTATCGGTCGTGGTTTTCGTCACGTCGCCAAACACATGGTTGTTCACCACGATCGCTTTGAATGCGTCAACCTGCATGTACGAACCCAGCGAGTCGTCGAACGTGATGTAGCCATCGCTCATCTCAAAGCCCTCGCGAGCGTCGGTGGGATAGCCCGCGCCCTTTACGATTTCCTTCGAGATGTCTTCGAAGATTTTCGAGAGCTCGCTGGCGCTCGAAGCAGACTTATAGAAGTCGGAACCTTCAGCGCGATCGCCGAAACTCCACTTCCACTCGCCACTCACCAACCAGTATTGTGTATAGGTATAGGCAGCTGCAGGATAGTTGCTCGAAGCCGCCTGCATGAACTTGTTTTCGTTGGTGGTTGCATTCACATCGGCGCTCGGGTTCGCGCCATCAAAAATGCCGATGGTATACACCGAGGCGCCCGCGTCTTTCATGGTTTTCGCGGCGGCAATGGCGTCAGAGGCAACCCCATTCGAGAATTCACTTTGAGTCGTCGGCGTACCATCGGTAAAGAAAATCACAATCTTTTTTGCATCGGAACGCTTGGAGGTTTGACCCTGCGCAAGCTCCATGCCAGCAGCCGCATTCGTAGCACCCGCCGGTTTAATGGCGTTGATGGTGTCTTTAAACGAGCTCTTCGTCGTTTCGCTGCACGCCGTCATGTTTTTCATGACCTGGCTGTAGTTGTATGTGTACCTACCCTCGCGATACGTGTCGTTGCCAACCTTATTTGACTTCTCGCCGGCGAACTTCACGATAGAAACCTGATGCTGCTTCGATGCGTCGGAAATGCTCGCATTTTGCGTTGCAATCTCGTCGATAAACGCGTTTGCGGCATTCTTCAGCGCATCGATGCGTTTTCCGCCGGTCATGTCGTCATCCATAGATCCCGATGCGTCGAGCACAAGCACGATGTCGAGCGGCGTGGTCGACGTCGACGCGATGTTCGATGTAGAGGAAAGCACTGAAAGCGCCGTGATGAAATCGGAATCGCCCTTAGAAACCGTAGCACTCATGGCGCCTGAAATGCCAATATCGTTAGTCGATACCGTTTTGTCGGTCCAAATACGACCGATATTTTGGGTCGTATTTTCGACGACGCCAGACCAATCGCCCATCGTCGATGCGTCGGCGATTGTCTCAATGTTTGCTGCCGCGCGAATCTGTTCCGCGCGCGACGACGCGCTCGATTCGTCGGCCAAAGCCGTGCTCCCAATCAAGGGAAGCAGTGCGAATGCGAGCAGCGCCGCAATCGCCATTTTCAATCGCTTCATGGTGTGGCCTCCTTCATGCTTCCCGCCTTATGCGCCCATTGCTTGACCCTTCCTACTTTCATGCACGGCTCCTTTCGCCCAAAGATAATTACCTTGATTATTCGATCCCTTTTGTTTCTGCGGAAGTGCCATTTCGCAACGAAAATGGCCAAAATAGGCAGCGACCTACTTTCGTTTCCTACAAAGAAAGCCCTGACGCCGGAAGGTTCGCATGTGCGACATATGAGCAAAGAAAGGGGCCGTATTCACGAACTACTGGAAGAAAGCGCAGGTAGAAACAAAGAAGTCAGCTTTTGCGCTCGGAACGCACGCTTAGCCTGCAGCGACCTATCGCCATCGCCGCTACGAAAACGTTACATCCGCCGGGTTCCAGAGGCGCGAATGGTCGCTTCTATATGAGAACTTTTATATACTTATATATCTCTTAGTTACTAACATTCGTTTGAAAAGCTTGCTTCTATTTCAATGTAGGAGCTTTTTAGAAGCTATTGACTCCCAACATTGCAATTGCGCGACATGCGGCTGGGCTGCGTTGTTGTGCGGCGCGCATTCAACTACAATCGACGGCGAAATCGAAATTCCGACCAAGGGAGGAAATCATGCCCACTCGCGACGAGCGCCGCGCTGAAGCCGCCAAGCATTTGGCTCTTATGAAAGGCGCATTCGCCAAAGAAACCCAGGCGACCATCGATGCCGCTGTTGTCTACGAAGACGGCGACGCGCTCGCGCTTGAATTGCCCGAGCCCGCCGCCGAGGCAACCGAAACCCAGGTGACCACCGATTTCACCACCACCGCGCTTCGCCGCGCACAGGGCAAAACCGCCATTGTCGACCCCGTTTCTTACACGCGCCCCGGCGGTGCCTACGAAGACGGCTCTTTCGGCCCCGAGCAAATCTTGTGCTCGGAAAGCAACCTCTACCCCATTCTGTGCGGTATGAAATCGGCCTACCACGACCAAAACCGCAGCTACATGTGCGGCATGCTGCTCACGAGCCGTGCGATGTACTTGCCGAACGTCGTTTTCATTCGTGAAGGCGAAATTCGCGAGGCGAACGTCATCGCCGTGCCCGAGCCCAACCGCGAGCGCGCCCTGGAAAACCATCGCTCCGAACGCGAATGCCTCGATTGCCTGGCGGCCCGCATCGAAACCATGCTCAACATCGCGGCTGCCAACGAAATCGAAACGCTCATCGTGAACGCCTACGCATGCGGACGCCAAGGCTTCCAACCCGCCCAAGTCATCGAGCTTTTCCAGCAATGGATTGCCGCTCACCCTGGCGCCATCAAAACCATCGTGTTCGCCGTGCCGCGCGCAAGCTTTGATGCGTTCGACGAGGCGTTCGGCCAACCCGCGCCCGTCGCTGAAGAGGTCGTCGCGCCCGCCGAGGAACAGGAAGACGACGAATTCGACTTCCGCGCAATCGATTTGCCCGAAGGCGTCACCATTCGCTAGAAGCGATGCAACTCAGCGCAGGCCAACGCGAACCGAGGGCCAACGCAAGCCAACAAGAAAAGCGCTGGATGCAACACACGCATCCAGCGCTTTTTGTTTTCCAATATATATCGCGTCCAGCGGGCGGTTGAGGGCGGCTGCGCCATAGACGGATAGCTCGCAAAATGGAAATTGCGAAAAGTAAGCAGACGGCCGGCTCAAAGTGGCCCCAGAAACAACACCCCGCGAACCGAATAGGCGCCCCTACTGCCCCATCCAAACGACCACGCCGCGAAAAGCCTTGCAACGCAGCACCAAGCAGTCGTCGAACGCGTGAATCGACAAACGGCGCTCGCCCAAAGCGACCATCGTATTGCCGTTTCGGCACGTTATTCAATCGGCCCCATGAGGAACATATTGTGCGTCGACTGGAACAGCAGTTTGCCCGTCGCCGCCTCGCGCGTGGTCACGCGAATCACGGCCGTCGAGCGGCCCTTATGCAAAGGCTCGGTCGTCACGTCGACCTTGCAGCACGGCACCGCTTTGAAGAAATTGATGCTCGCGGAATTGCACACGTTGTTCACGCCAAACGAATACGTCGCGAACCCGCAGCCGATTTCTCCAATGAAATAGCCCGTGCCGCCATGGATACCGCCGCGATAATTGCCCAAGCTTTCGGGAATGTCCATCGTGAAGTGCACATACCCAGGCTCGCTTACCTCGACAATCTCAATATTCTCTCGGAACTCGGGCGCTTCAGGAACGTTGCACCACATCTTCTCGATCAGTTTCTCGTCAACCATTCCGATTCCCCTTCCGCATTCAAAAAAATATTGTTCGCACCAGCAACGTCAGCTGCCTTCATCGGCGTCATTTTCGTGCAACCGTCACATTGCATCAATAAACAACTTCCGTTATCTGTGGAAAGAAGTCGAGCGCAGGCCAATCCGCCCTCTTCCACCTAGGCCTTGCGCACTAAATAGCAGCAATGAATTTTGGCATTGCGCTCGAAATCGTGCGGAATGGTCTGCGGCGTAATATCCTCAATTGCCACGCCCGCCGCCGCAAGCGCTTCAACATCGGGCTTGAAATTGCGCAGGTTGCAGCTGAATACCGCCACGCCGTCACGTTCGAGCAGGCGCACCACGTTGCCCAGCAGTTTCACGTGATCGCGCTGCACACTCCAGGTGTTTTTGCCCATGGCCTTCGAATTCGAAAACGTAGGCGGGTCCACGAAAATTAAATCAAAGCGGCGCCACCCGCGCGCCTCACGTTCAATCCACTGCAACACATCGGCGCGCACGAAGCCGTGCTCGGGGCCATCGCAGCCGTTCAATTCCATATTGCGATGTGCCCACGACAAATAGGTCTGCGATAAATCGACCGTAAGCGTCGATTTTGCGCCGCCCACCGCCGCATGAACCGTGCAGGTACCCGTGTACGAGAACAGGTTCAAAAACGACTTGCCCTCGGCCATGCTTCCAACCATTTCGCGCGTCACGCGGTGATCGAGGAAAATGCCCGTATCCAAATATGAACCCAGGTCGCACTCAAACACGTTGCCCGATTCTTGCGTATAGAGCACATGCCCCTCTTTTTGCTGGTCGGTATATTGCCCGCCGCCTTTTTCGCGACGGCGTGTCTTCAAGAACACGCGCTCGCGAGGAATGCCGAGCGTTGCCGATGCAATTTCCACCGCATCGTCCAGACGGGCGGCAGCTTTGGCTGCGTCGATTGATTTCGGCGCCTGATACTCGGCTATGACCAGGCAACTCTCGCCTTCGCTTTTCCATACGCCATCATATCGGTCGATAGCTACAGCGAAATCGGGCAAATCGGCATCGTAAACGCGATAGCACGAGATGTCGTTGTCGCGCGCCCACTTGCGGCGGTCTTTCGCCACTTTGCGAAGACGCGCCGCGAACTGATCGGCGCCCTTGTCGCGACACAGCACCTCGACTTTGCGCCCACCGTCGATGCTGCCCACCATAAGGGGATACTGCGCAGACAATGGTTCGAAAGCGGGCTCCGTGGCCGCCAGCACAACATCGCCGCGAGCGCTGCGGGACGCGCCATTGCCACGGGACCCCCAATCGTTATGGGGTCGGCCATTGCCACGAAATCCCCGTTCACCGCGGGACCCTCCATTGCCACGGGACGCGCCATTGCCACGCGAAGCACCGCGACCACTTGGCCCGCTTTTGTGCGAATCTCGCCCCCGGAAATCGCCTCGTGCGCTCGAGCGACGCGCTTCTTGGCCACCTTGGCCATCACGGGCACCACGTTTATCGCGCGATGGGTCTTGAAACTGCTCGTTTTGCGCCACTTACGCACCCGCCTTCACGCCAAATTCGAACGGCGGCTGAGCCACCATCTCAAGCACCAGCTGGCAACGAATAGAAAGCGGATCGCGGTTCTCGCTCAGAAACATCGGCACCTCGGCGCGCGGAAGAAGGAACGACTCGATGAATTCGGTCGACTCGCTGCGCGGCTCAGCCACACGTTCCACCTCGGCAAATACCATGGCGATGCTCTCGTCGCCCATGCCGAGCGACGAAAAACCAGGCTGCACGCATGCACGTGCGCTCACCGGCTGGCCGCACTCGTCGCGCACCAAATCGAAGCCGGTTTCTTCGCGCAGCTCGCGGGCCGCGCATTCCACGATGTCCTCGCCAGGCTCGCGCAAACCAGCGGGAAACGCCACGCACATGCGATTCATGGGGAAACGGAATTCGCGAATGAGCAGGAATTCATCGTTCGCCGTATGGCCCACAATGCACACCGCATCAACCTGGGGCGCAACGGTTCCCAGCGTCTCGATTTCGCTGCGATATTCCTCAAGGCCCTTGCGCGAAACCACGTCATATTTCAGCTCGCGCCCATTCGGCAAGCGATACGTCAGAATATATTTCTTAATCCAGCCATCGCTCACCTGCTCGATGCCGAGCAATTCGGGCAATCCGGCCGCTTCATCGAAGCTTGCCGTGCACACGTCTTCTTCCATAATCGCTCCTTCGAATGCCACTTGGTCGGCAGCGTTTACTGCAGCGTTTTTTAATCTGCACCATTGTATAGCGACGACACGCGCAAAACAGAAGAGGACGGCACGCCGCCGCGAAAACGACTATCGCGCCCCATAGCAAGAATCGAGAGCGTCGGCGAACATCGACGAACATCGACGAACATCGGCAAGCGCCGACCGAACGGCCCCATTGCGAATGATGACGCTTTTGACCACGAAGAACGATTTGGTGATCAAAACGGCCGCCATTCGCAAATTCGCGAAGCGGAAGTTCCCGACAAACGCCGCTCCAGGCCACCCCAGGCTCCCCAGAGACCGCCCCGAGTCCTCCGAGGGCACTTCAGCACGCCCAGAGATGTCCCTCTGAGAAAAGAGATGCCGCATCGAGCGACCTTCCTTGCAAATGACGGCGTTTTTGACCACAAACGAGCTGGCGCTGGTCAAAACCACCGCCATTTGCAAAAACAGTTTCCGATCAACGTGGGCAGGCCAACCGCAGTCCCGCCAACCCGTCGGCTCTGTCGACCTGGTCAGTCTGGTCCGACAAATTCGTTAGCCCGGGTCGAACAGCCCGACAGCCCAGGGCAAACGGCTCGTCGGCCCAGGGCAAACGGCTCGTCCGCCTTCAATCTGGATCGAACGGTTCGCCAGCTCGGCTCGAACAGCTTGTCAGCTCAGATCAACCAGTTCCTGATATACGCGCTGCGCACGCTGACGTCCATTGGCGCTCGGACTGCACACGCAATCAAATTCATAGGCAAGCAAACGAAGCGCCGCAAAGCACACGGCGAGCGTTACCACGAGCGCCACAAGCAAAATCGCGAGCTCCATGGCAGACCCCTTTCCGCAAACGCAAAAGCTCCTAACGTATGCTCACCGCGAGAGTTTCGCGAAAGAATCAAACCCCTTTCGACGAGCACGGGAAAGTCCAATTCGCTGGAATCATCATGCCGCATGAGCGTAAAACCTACGCAAAGCGCAGGTCAAAAATGAAATTCAACTTTTGAAGGCTACTTTGCAAAACGTGAAGATGCTGCCAAAGTGCCATGGACGTTTTTTCACATTTCCAGGAGCAGCTCCATGCGGGTGTACGATGACGACCCCTTTTACCGAAAGCCTGGAGATGACCCACCCATGCGAGAACGCATCAAATTCCACAGCAAGCGACTTACGCTTTTCTTCATTCAGCTGGCCTTCCTTGCCGGCGTTTGCTACATCGGCGAAGCGGTTTCGGTCCATTTGCCCGTCGAGGTTCCTGCGAACATCTGCAGCATGGGTATTCTGCTCTCGCTGCTTATCTCAGGCATGATCGACGAGAGCAAAATCGAACTCGTATCAAGCTTCCTGCTGAAATACATGCCCGTGTTCTTCATTCCCGCGGGCGTCACGATTCTGAGATGCCTCCCCATGATCGGCGACCGCATCGGCTGGTTCGCACTCGTGTGCATCATCACCACCGTGCTCGTGTTCCTCTCCACGGCGCTCACGGTAATTCTTGTTGGACGCTTGCAGAAATACATTGCAGGCAAACGTGCCGGCAAAGACGTCCATCTGCGTGGCGTGTTCACGACCGAAACCGAAGGAGAATAGCCATGGATTTCGCATCAATTCTTGAAGCAGGCGGAAGCCTGGCGCTGAGCATTGGCGTGTTCGCGTTCGCCGTGTGGCTTAACCGCAAAACGAATTCCCCGCTCCTCAACCCCCTGCTCGTCACGGTGGCCATCATTATGATCGGCCTTACCGTGTTCAACATCCCCCTCGATTCGTACGAAAAGGGAGCAACGCTCATTTCGTCCATGCTCGGCCCCGCCACTGCTGTGTTGGCGTTCTCCATTTACCAACAACGCAAGATTCTGCAGAGCAATTTCCTGCCGATTTTCATAGGATGTTTGGTAGGATCCACCGTTTCCATGGTGAGCGCATACGGACTGTGCGAGCTGTTCGGCCTGGGCGACCAAGTGGCGCTTTCCACACTGCCGAAATCGACCACCGCTCCCATCGCGCTTGCCGTGACCGGAGAGCTGGGCGGAACGGCGTCTATCACCATGGCGGCCGTCATGACCACGGGCGTTATGGGTGCCATCTTCTCGCCTATGCTGGCCAATCTGTTCCACATCAAGAACAAGGTGGCCCAAGGCGTGGCCATTGGCACATGCAGCCACGCGGTAGGCACGGCGAAGGCCCTGGAAATGGGCAAACTCGAAGGAGCCATGAGCGGCGTGGCCATTGCGGTATCGGGCCTGCTCACCTGCTTTATTGTTATTGCGGCTACGTCCATTATGTAAGGAGCGAACTTGGGCAGCATTCCTACCCTTGACTTCATTGGGGCAAACACGCCAGCGGCAGCGGCGGAGCTCGCAAACGAAATCGTCATCGAGACGGCGCACGGCGTCGTGTGGCCAAGCGCTCCACAGTGCGTCCATGGCGCGATTTTCGATCTGGACGGAACCCTGCTCGATTCCATGCCTTGGTGGGACGACCTGGGCGAGCGCTACCTTCGCTCACTCGGCAAAACGCCCGAACCCAACATTCGCTACCACTTCAAGCGCCTTACCATGGAGGGATCGGCGCATTACATGAAGGAAACTTACGGCCTGGAGCAGTCGATTGAAGAAATATGCACGGGAGTGATGAGCGGCATTGAGTTCGCCTACCGAGATTGCATCCAATGCAAGCCAGGCGTCGTCGATATGCTTGAGGCGATGCGCGCAGCGGGCGTCGCCATGTGCGTCGCAACCGCCACGCGTCGCGACTGCGCGCTTGCGGCCCTCGAACGACTCGATATTCTCAAATATTTCTCAGCGCTGTTCACCTGCACCGAAGTGGGCGCAAGCAAAACCGAACCCGACATTTTCGAGCTGGCACTTTCGCACCTTGGCACCCCGCGCGAAACCACGTTCGTGTTCGAAGATTCGCTGCACGCTATCGAAACGGCGCATGCGGCCGCCTTCCCCGTGATGCTCATCGACGAACCGGCCAGCGCAGGCGACGCGAAAGCATGCCAAGCCCTCGCCGACGTGCGCCTGAAAAACTTCACAGCCTTCTCAACGCTCTAATCGCGGAAGTGGCGCACATCGTAACTTGCGACCTGTTAAATGCTCGTAGCGTTTAACAGGCACGGAAAAGGAAGGAGGGGAGCGAGCCCGGTGCTCACTCCCCTCCTTTGATGAAACGACGAATGCGTTCCGGTTAGATTTCGCCCGCTTCGGCAGCCTTCAGGGCCTGTGTCAGCTGATCGGCGCAGCTCGTGGTGCGACGACCGCAGGTATTGCCTTCAAGAACAGAAACGACCCAATCGACGGGCTTGCCCTCGATGAGCTTCGAGATAGCCTTCAGATTGCCGTCGCAGCCGCCGACGAAGCTCACGTTGTGCACATTGCCGTCGACGATGTCGAAATTGATTTGGCGCGAGCACGTGCCGCGCGTATTGAATGTATGCATGCCATTCCCCCTTGGAACTTCTCGTGATACCCGCACAGCTTACCATGATGAACTCTCATAGGCAGGCTATAATCAATCGCACTGAATACTTGCAGAATTCCTAAGGAGGTGACCATGCCACAACCCGCCCGCGCCCTTGCCGGTGCCGCATGCGCGCTCGTGTTGAGCACCACCATGTTCACCCCCACGGCCTTCGCCGACGACGCCAAAGGCGATGACGCCACAACTTCCCGCAACGCCATCTCCGCCGCCGCCGACTCTATACGCGGAGAGCTTGGCCCCGCACTTTCAACGTACGACCAGGCGAAAAAGACCCTTGAAGCCCTCGAAGCGACCGATATCGCCACTGCCCGCGTTCAGGGCCTGCAAGATATGATGTATGACGGAACCGAAAAGCGCCCCACGGTCACCCTGCGCATTGACTCGGTCAAAGACGGCAAGAAAACCGAGACGTCACTTCGCGAGGGAGCCGATTTCAACGTGCGATTCGATGGCGACCTGGTCGATCCCGGCACCGTGCACGTAACCATCACCGGCGCAGGCGACTATACGGGCATCGTGGAAACGGGTTTCGTGATTCTTCCGGCCGACTTGGCGAACGCAACCATCGACATGATTCCCGACCATGTACGCACAAGCTATCCCATTGAGCCCGACCCCGTCGTGAAGCTCGACGGGCGCACCCTTGTAAAGGGCGTCGATTACGAGGTGTCTTATTCCGAGAACGTAAACGAAGGCACAGCGACGCTCATGGTGAAGGGCATCGGCAATTGCGCTGGCGACACGCACGCGACATTTCAGATTATCGCGAATCCCAAGGAAGGAAAAATCGGTTATCGGGCCGTGTTCCCTTACGTAGCTACTGCTGCGCTGGCCTGCTTCGCCGCGTTTGTCGTGCTGGCGGG
>OBKN01000579.1_pt1 | contig 15843 bp, 16 predicted proteins | sample 1519931 | NCBI WGS metagenome assembly OBKN01 (sample SAMN04209254, study PRJEB22552) | human gut metagenome | biome: gut; material: feces | host: Homo sapiens | place: USA: Oklahoma
GGCGGGCGCCCTTATCCATAAACGCCGCAAAGCAAAGCGGTTGCAAGCAAAATAAGCTACGAAGGACGCACATCCGCACCGAATTCGCGTCCTTTTGCGCGCCCGCGCCAAACCGCGTCGCAGATACAAAAGCTCCGCGCCAGCATTAAGCCGCGCCCCAACGCCAAACCTGCATTTCGTCATGCGCTCCATCGAGCTGCATCCTGAACGCAAAAAGCCCGGAATGAATCTTCATCCCGGGCTTTTTAAGCCTTATTCAACGAGAAGGCTGCGTTTATTCGAACAAAACCTGATTGTCTTCGTCGTCTTCCACCGCGAATGCGTTCCATGCCCCCGAATCGGCGAAGGCGAGGAAATCATCCGTAGGAATGTCCATGCGCAGGCCTTCTTCGTCGAACGTGCCATTGAAACGCTCTTCGAATTTCGCCCTCACTGGACCGTTCACGGGGCGCGAGAACCATACCCACGACGCCACCGGACCGCCCGCGTCGTTGAAGTCGGCGCCAAAGCCAGCGTCGACCGGCGTGCCGTCTTTACGTTGAATCATATATTCGTCAATCGCGAAACAGCCATCGAACTGCATGCGCGAAGCAATGCCCTCAATGGAGCTATCGACGGTGTTGCCCTTTTCGAAGAACGTGATTTTCACCGTGCCTTCCGCGGGTTCGATGGCAGCAGCGTCACCCTTGTCCATGAATTGCGCGGCCATCATTTCCGCGAGAGCTTTTTCGGAATCACTCAGCATGCTTCCTCCATTCCAAAACGCCGCCCCATCAGCGACGCATAACGACATGTCCTTAATATAGTCGAAGGTCGCAGCACGTGCACCAAATGTGCCCCTCTAATCGCAAAGCGAGACGAATTCGCCTTTATCCATAGGCTCGCCCTATTTATCGCGCGCGAATAGACCCACAACGACAACTGCGACGAAACGGGAGGCTCTCTTTTCGTCGCTGCGCTTTTCGCGACTTTTCAGCGAGCGAAAGCCGAGCGCACTACAATGGGCTCATTCACGAAAGTACCCTGGGCCTAGAAAATTCATTGCGAAGGAGTTATGCGATGTTTTGCGTTTATTGCGGCACAAAACTCCCCGATGAAGCACGATTCTGCTTCATGTGCGGAAAGAAAGTCGAACTCGCCGACAATGCAGAAAATATCGTTGCCGCCAACAGCGGAAGCATCGACGAAGAAGGACTCGGCATCGAAATTCAAGAGGCTCCCACAACCAGCTCCAGCGAGAAAAACCTCGACACACCAGAGCTTGCCATTGAAGACGGCCCCATCGAAGATGCCCACGACGCGTTCGCGACGGCCAACGAAAGCGACCCAGACGAAACATCAGCGGAAGACCAATCCAGCGAGCAAGCACGCGGCATATCGGAGTCCGCCGACGAAAACGATCACGACGAGGCTGAAGAAGCTCAGGGCTCGAACTCGGCCGAGCTCGACGCCCCGAACAGCTCGTCGAACGAGACAACCGTAATTCCCTTTGCCACATCGTCCAGCAAGACGACCGTGATTCCCCTTGCCGCACCGTCGGACAAAACGACGATACTCCCTGGATTCGGCGCCGAAAAAGCGGCCCTCGAGCAGGAAAAATCTGACGAAATCGCCGCGCTTGCAGCTCTCTATCCCGATGCCAACCCCGCTCAATTCTGCGACCCCACGCCTTTTGAGGCGAAAAGCCCCGACATTACCGAGTTCATCGCCCCCGCACCCATTAATGGCACCAAGCCCGCCTCTGCGGAGTCGGTCCATTACGCCGAAGGCCAAAAAAAGAAGAGCGCTGGCAAACGCGCCCTTCTTATCGCCTTCGTTGCAATCATCGCAGTGCTTGCAGCGGCCGCCGCATTCGGCATGTCATTCGACGTTTTACCTGATTAACGCTAGAACATCTCACGTTTATTGAATACGTACAGCTGCTCGAATTCCGACTGGCTCTTCGTAAGGTAAATAATGCCCTCGATAACACCAATGAGCCATACCACGCCCGCCGCAATGCCGATTGTGAGCAGGCTGCCCAAAATAGTCACGCCCAACATAATGAAACCCGTGGTGTGATAGCCCAGATAAAACTTATGCACACCAAACACGCCCAAGAAAATCGCAAGCAGGCCTGCGGCAACATGGTCTTTCGTATGCACGAGCGGCTGCTGGTAGGGAACCTGATAGGCACCTTGGCTCGACGCATAATAGCCATTGCTTTGCGAATAGTACGCTGCTTGACCCGCCTGCTGAGCATAAGGTTGCTGAGCGGCATAACCAGGCTGCGCATAGGATTGCTGCGGCTGGCCGGCAGGCTGCTGCGACGCCGCACCTTGCTGCCCATAGGGAGCGCCATTGAAGACAGGAGGCGCCGGCTTGGGAGGCTGCGACGTGGGCATGAAATCGGCAACGGCCGCAGCAACATAGGCAGGGTCGACCGGTTTGCCGTCGTCGTCAACGACCTTCTCAATCGGCGGGGTGTTCGGGAAAGCCTCGAAAGCCTCTGGCGCGGCAGCCGACACGTTGGGGGCGGGGGCGGGAACCGCTTCGACCGCGGAGGCGTTGGTTTCGGCAACGAAAGACCCCGTCATGCCCGAATCGGCAGCGGGCGCCTCGGATGAAATCGCGGGTTCGACGACCTCGGCAACCTCGGCAACCTCAGCCGAAGCAGCCAAAGCAGAAGAATCGCCCTCGGCAGACGCGCCCGCGCTCGTGGCCGCAGAAAGTTCCTCGAGGCGCTTGTTCATTTCTTCGATTTGACGCTTGAGTGCCTCAATTTCAGCAGCATGCGCAGCCGCCGAATTCTTCGCCTCTTCAGCCATAACCTCTCTCCTTTTTCAAAACGGCGTATCGCGTATATTCGCGATGACCGAAATACGTGCTGGGGCCATACTATAACGAAAAAGGGCGACGGCCTTAAGCCGCCGCCCACCTGTTAAACGAGCGTTATGTTTTCGTAAGTTGCATACGCCGCGCGAGCGATGCGGATTCTACTTCTCGGGAACTTTCGTCATAAGAACGAAACCGATGATGAACAGCACGGCAATGCTGAGCACGCCGATAGAGGAATTGCCGGTAATCTGGGTGAACACGCTCACGAGCAGCGTGCCGAGCACCGTTGCGTACTTACCGAAAATATCGAAGAAGCCATAGTATTCGTTGGCATGTTCCTTCGGAATGAGCTTGCCAAACTCGCTGCGCGAAAGGGCCTGGATACCGCCCTGGAACAAACCGACGCACACGGCAAGCACCCAGAACTCCGTGGCGGAGCGCAGGAAAAACGCCGCGAACAACGTGATGCAGAAATACGCGAAAATCGCGATGAGCAGCATGCGCTTCGTGCCGAATTTGCCCGCCAGGCGGCCATACGCGATAGCCGAGGGGAACGCCACGAACTGCGTGACCAACAGCGCAAGCACGAGCTGGGTTGAGCCGATGCCCAAATCGGTGCCGTAACTCGTCGACATCGTGATAATGGTATGCACGCCATCGATATAGAAGAAGAATGCGAGCATGAACATGAACACGCGCTTGTCGGCGAAAATGCGCTTCGCCGTGGCCCACAAGCCCACGAGCGCGTCGCGGAACAGGTGCTCGGTGCGCTCCTTGTAATGCGTCTGGTGCACGTTCTTCAGCACGGGCACGCTGAAAACGATCCACCACACAGCGGTAATCACAAAGGAAATGCGAATGGCGTCGAGCTGGCCGAGGCCGAAGTTCTCGCCGAATAGCACGAGCACGAGGCAAATGATGAAGGGCACGCACGAACCAATGTAGCCCCATGCATAGCCTTGCGAAGATACCTCGTCGTAGCGGTCTTCGGAATCGGTCGCGTCAATAAGGAACGCATCGTAGAACACGAGCGACGCGTTAAGCATGATGGTCGCTACCACGTACATCACTAAGAACACCATCGCGTTGCCGGGAATGCCCATGCATGCGAGCAGCACGGCGCCCGTGCCAATGGAGCCCACGAGCAAGCGTTTCTTGTTGCCCTTCAAGTCGGCGATACTGCCCAAAAACGGCATGAGCAACGCGAGCAAAAGCGACGCCACCGTGGTTGCATAGCCCCAGGCCACTACAACAGAGCTGCCGGGGTCGGCAATCGCCGAGAAGTAAATGGGGATAAGAGTCGACGCCAGCAGCACGAATGCCGAGTTGCCAACGTCGTAGACAATCCAGCTCTTCTCGCGCTTCGTCAATTTTATTGCGGACATGCGTGCTTCCTTTTTTTTCGTGGGAGGGACGCCCAAAATAACAACTTGCGTAAAGTTCTGGGCGCTGCGGAAAAAACGCTCAAACGATTGTATATCATGGGGTCTACACTGGGACGCGCGTATTGGCGGCTTAACGTCAATTCGCCGTAAAACGCCCCGCGCCATACTTCCGAAAGGGAGGCATCATGCCTGCAATTCTTACCCACGATTTCTTCGGCCAAGACGTCTATGCCGCACATTCGCACGTCATCGGCAAATCGATTGACGAGAAAGATGCGTTCTTGCTGGGCAACCAAGGCCCCGACCCGCTGTTCTACCTTGTTCTTTCACCGAGCATGAAGCAATTCTTCGGACTGGGCAGCGCCATGCATCACGACGCCCCCAGCAAACTCATCGCCGCGCTGAAGGAAAGCCTGCAAGTGCTCGAGGAACACGAATTGCCCGTGGGTCGCGCCTATGCGCTGGGCTTTCTGTGCCACTATTCGCTCGACCGAGCCATGCATCCGCTCGTGTATTGCCAGCAATACGCCATTTGCGACGCAGGCATCGACGGGCTCAACCGCAGCCAGGAAAACGAAGTCCATGCTGAAATCGAACGAGAATACGACGAAATGGTGCTGTTCAGCAAGCTGGGGCGCACCATTCGCTCCTACCGCCCCTTCGAAGAAGCGCTCCACGCGAGCGAGCACACTCTGCAAACCATTGGGAAAATGTACGCCTTCGTCGCGATGAAGGCGTACCGTACATTCCCGCCCGTCGACCTGTTCGTTTCCGCCGTGCACGATTTCCGCCGAATGCAGCGCTTGTTCTACTCGCCGAACGGAACCATGCAAAGTGCGCTCAACGTCATTGAAACGCGCGTCCTGAACAGGCAATTCTCGTTCTATAAATCCATGTCGCACCGCGACAATGCCACACGCGTGAGCGACTTCGACAATCGCATGCGCCATCCCTGGGTAAACCCGTATACCCACGAAGTGAGCACGCAAAGCTTCTGGGATATTTTCGACGGCACGAAAGCCATCGCCTTCAGCGCAATCGAAGCCTTCGATAAAGACGATTTCGACGAAACCGCAGCGCGCGCACTCACGGGAAGCCTCAACTTCTCGGGCCAGCCGGTGGAAGAATAAAACGACGGAACAGAAAGGCCGCCCCAGGGGCGGCCTTGTTCGTTATTCAGCAGGCTTGAAGGTATCGCGATCGGGCGCGAAGCTCTGCATGGCCCTGATGGTACGGTCAAACAGCTCGTCCAGCTCCCAACCGAGCATCTCGGCGCCCGAACGAATCACATCGCGATTCACGCCGGCAGCAAAACGCTTGTCCTTAAACTTCTTCTTCAGCGATTTCACCTCGAAATCCATCACGCTCTTGCTGGGACGCATAATGACCGCCGCGCCAATGAGGCCCGTAAGCTCCTCAGTCGCGAACAGGATCTTCTCCATCTGCAGCTCCGGCTTGGGCAAGTCGGGATTGAAATCGCTCGTGTGGCTCTGAATCGCGCGAATGAGCTCGGGCGACCCCCCGGCAGCTTCGATGAGCGGCGTGGCATACAGCGTGTGCATCTCGGGTTCGTCGTCATGCTCTTCCCAGTCGAGATCGTGCAGAAGACCCACGATGCCCCAAAACTCCTCATTCTCGGGATCGAATTCACGTGCGAAATACCGCATGGTCGCCTCAACCGTTTCGCCGTGTTCAATGTGGAACGCGTCTTTGTTGTGCTCCTGCAGCAAATCGAATGCCGCTTCTCGCGCCATGCCAGCATCGAGTTTCGCCATGGTGTTGCCTCCTTATTCCTGCGCGCCGCGCGGGCGGCGCAAAACGAATTCGCTCTTGAGCAAAATGGCACCCGCAGCGTTTCTATCGCTCACCAAAGAGCGACCCCTAACGAAACGATGCAGGTGCCATTTTTGCCCCTCACCCGGGGATGAGGGCAGGCAAATCTTCAATTAAGCCGAATTATAGGCAAAAAGTCCAGGTGGTGCTAGCGCTTGGCACGATAAAGGTTCGCCGTTTGCGCGCCGGACTCGGCATGGCACTCTTCAACTTCGACAAGGCCAAGCTTGCGCAAGCGGAAAATCGCCCTGTCGACGGTTTGCACGCTGCAGCCTGCCTGCTTAGCGAGCTCCTTTTTCGAGCAGCGCACGCCGTCGGACAACGTCGTTTCCGCCGAAATGTAACCTAGAATTCTTTTTTGGGCGGAGCTCAAGCGAACTCCTTGGGATTCGGTCTCGCCACGCAACGAAGCCGGCCTCCCTTCATCGTCTAGTATTTCCCCTATGTCGCGCCTCGCCGAAGCATGCGGCGACACAGACCTTATTACATGCAAACAGTTTTCCAATAGTATGAGCGGTTCTGAATAAACCCCCGCATTGAAACAATACTGTTTACATGCTAAAAGAACGCCGAAAAGCCACTAACGACCGACGAACGATCGCAACCCCCTATGCAATAACGAACGCCAGAAACGCCCTTTCAACTGAACGATTATACTAAACAGCTTCCGAATAATTGTCCACATCATTTCGCCGAAAGACGCAGTTCGACGAAAATTCGACTAAAGCGCAATCCCGAATACTCCAACAATAAATCCGAACACCACGCCGCATGCGACCAAGCCCGCGGCAATAAGGAAATTCTCATGCATGGGACGGTTCGCGCGGAACAAAACAAGCAGGCCGACGCCCGCGCTTACCAACAATCCAGCGAGCATGGCTCCCGTGGAAAGGGCGCCCTCCAAATACAGCTCGGTAAGAACAACCGACGCGGCGCAATTGGGAATAAGGCCCACGATTGCCGAAACCACTACGGAAAGGTTCGAATTCGCGGAAATGAACGAGGCGAGCGCGTCTTCCCCAACGCCGTCGATAACGATTTCAAGCGCAAGCGAAACCAAGAATATGAACAACGTGACCTGCAACGTATGCACTAAAGAGCTCTTCGCGATAGCACCGAAGCCGTGAGCATGGCCATGCGAGCTATTGTGGGCATGGACGTAATCGCGGCTGTGGTCATGCCCGCGATTCTGGCCGTGAGCGTGATCGCGCTCGTGTCGCTCGTCGGAAGCGCACGCAAGCTCGGCTCCACGTTCTTCCTCGTTCGAATACTCGGCATCCCAATCGTCAATGCAGTTAGCGGCGCTTTCCTCATGCTTTTGGCATGCATCGGAAAGCGCGGACGGCGCATCGCTTTCATCGTCGCAGCCGCAGTGGTCGCGCTCGCACAAATCGCGGATACGCATCGCTTCTACAGCATGGTGGCGAAGCCGCAGCACCACGTCAATGGCAAAGCCGGCAATAAGGCCGCAAAGGGCCTTAATCGCGAGAACCTCAGCAATGAACCCCGCTGGGGCCTGCGCGGCAATCATGATGGGCAGCATTTCATCGCTCGTAGAAAGAAATACGGCAAAGAGCGTGCCCAGGGTAATAACGCGCGCGGAATACAGCGTCGCGGCAGCGGCGGAAAAGCCGCACTGCGGCACCACGCCCAGAAGCGCGCCTATAACGGGACCTGCGGTGCCAGCGCGACGAACAGCGGCGATGCTTTTCGAGCTCGCGTAGTGTTCGAGCGCTTCCATGGCGAGATAGGTCACGAAAAGGAACGGCACGAGCTTCAAGGTGTCGATGAATGCATGCTCGAAAGCATGCGGGAGTATTTCAGCAAAAGTTTCCATAGCGGAACATTCTAGGGCTGAATGTTAAAAAACGCCTGATAACGTCATCAACTCACACGACGAACATGTGTATTTTTGCTCATATGAGTAGAGATTTGAAGATGGAGGAACAGGGGTGCCACGAAAGCGACCTGCGCTTTATCCCTTCCATCGACGAGGATGACCCTTGCGCGAACGAATGCGCTTCGCCTCTTCATTGCGCTTTTTGGCCTCACGAACTTCGCCGCGCAAACGAAGATAGCTGTCATAGCGTTCCTTGGGAAGCTCGCCCGATTTCACAGCAGCGCGCACCGCACATCCAGGCTCCGCTTCATGTCGGCAATCGCGGAATCGGCACTGTTCGGCGAGCTGCTCCACATCGACGAATGCAGCCTCGATGCCCGCATCGGAATCCCACAAGGCAAGACCGCGCACGCCTGGCATATCGACAACGCTGCCAGCGCCAGGAATCGCGATCATTTCGCGAGAAACCGTCGTGTGGCGCCCCTTGCCATCGCCCTCGCGAACGGCGCCCGTTGCCTGCACATCGCTTCCGACCAGCAGGTTCACCAAGCTCGATTTGCCGACGCCGCTTTTTCCCAGCAGCACGGCGACGCGACCTTCCGGAATCAGGGCACGCACTCCCTCAACGCTTTGGAGGTCTTCGGCAGAAACTACCAAAACAGGCGTGCCGTGGGCGATTTTCTCTACCAAATCGCGCGCCTGAGCAAGCTCGACTTCGGTTTCCGCCAAATCGGCCTTGGTAAGCACGACAGCAACGCTCGCACCGCTCTCATGGGCCAAAACGAGCTCGCGCTCAAGCCGGCGCACATTGATGCCCACCAAAGGCTCAGCCACGATAACCGTATCGAAATTCGCCGCAAGCACCTGCTGCTCCATGCGCTCGGTCGGATCTTTGCGCACGAAAGCGCGTTTGCGGTCATGCACGCGCTCGATGATGCCTTTATCGTGGCCATCGGGCGCGGACACGTCGACGATATCGCCCGTTGTCGCGCGCACGTCGGCGCCCTTCACCAAAGCCGTTGCGTGCTCACAGCGAAGCTCACGCCCGTCGTTCAAGCGAACGAGCGGGTAGCCGCGGTCAAGTTTGATCACAGTTCCTTGCATAAGCATTAATTAACGCGACCTTTCCCGCATGCGCCAAAACACGAGCGCCAAAACGATGCCCACAGCCAAAGCAACGACGCCGGGCACGAAATCTTCGACATTGAAGACGTCTTTATGTTCATAGCCGGCCGAAACCGCATTTACCACCTGAGCATGCACGTCACTTTCGCCTTCATGCTGAGAACATGTCAGATTGAACATGCCCCGAACGCGCAGAGTGGTTCCCGTCGTACCGTATGTCCCATAGGTGTCGATTTTGCGCAAATCGCTGCGACGCACGAATACGGTAACGGTCGAGCCCGTATCGGAGTCGCGCAACACGATCCACGCATGATCGGCATCGCCCGTCACAGCAATGGCTTCACCCACCACTTCGCCCGTTACCTGCACGGTTTGTTTGTCGTAGTACGAATCGGCGCCAGCCAAATCGGCGATGGACGCATCATAGAGAAACGAGTTGTCGGAGGTTTGCCCGTCATCAATCGAATTACCAGGATTGTCGACGGGTTTGGGCACCTCCCCATTGTCGCTTTCGCCCTTTGCGGCATCGGCATTGGCGGCAGCGGCATCGACGCGCGCCTTGGACACATCCTTTTTGTCGGCCGTAGCAGTTGAATCGGAATTCGACACCGATCCAGCCGAACTGCCATCGCCATCGACGGCAAACGCAACGCCTGCGGGCACCAGGGCCACAGCGGCAGCAAGAACCGCAGCCAAAGCAGTTCGCGATAGCTTGTTTGCGCTAACGTGCACGAACCCTCCTTTTCGGGCGAATGGATGCGATAATGGAAACCAGCAGTGCAATGAGCGTTACGTATTCAAGACGGCCGGCCCACATATCGACGATATAGAGCACCTTCAACGGGTCGGGCATGCCAGGCTGAGTGATGCCGCACGACATGCCGATGTTCGACACCATAGATACCGATTCGAACATAGAAGGCGCGGCGGCATAGCCGAACGTGACCGTAACGATGGTCGTAATGAGAAATGCCACGCCATACAGCAGCAACACCACGAGGTTTGCGCGAACCAAATCGTGGGAAAGGGGACGGCGGCCAACGTGGTAGTACATAACCACCTGTCGCGCCGAAGCCGGAGCGAGCAAATCTTTGATATAAGCGACCAATTCCTTGACCAGAACACCGATGCGCAGCACCTTAATACCACCCGTGGTCGATCCGGCCGAGCCGCCAACTGCCATGCAGAAGATGATGATGAGCAGAGCGCCGCTCGAAATCACCGTGGTCATTTGGTTCACGCTAATGGTTTGGAAGCCCGTCGAAGAGAATGCCGACACAACGGTGAATACGGCCCGTCGCAAAAGCGTCGGCAGGTCGTCGTAGACCTTCGCCGCGCACAGCGTCGCCACGAACGCAACCAGAATCACACTCAGCCACACGAAAAGCGTGCGAATCTCAATATCGCGGAAGAAATGCTCGATATGTCCCTTCCATACCTCGCTATGCAGAGTGAAGTTAATGGAGCCCAAAAGAATAAGCACCATAATGATGATCTCGAGCGGCGCGCAATGGTAATAGATAATGCCCGTCGACATCGAGGTCAAGCCGCCCGTATTGAACGAAGCAACAGCGAGCCAAAGACCGTTGAAGAACGCGCGCACGGGCGCCATGCCAATGAAGAGGCACGCCGCCGTGGTCAGAATCGTGCCAATGACGATGGTCGCCATCGAGAATCGCACGATGAAGCGAGCCGTTTGCATAATGTTAGGAATAACGTGCTCACTGCGGCCCTCAGAGGAATACAAAGACGAATCGACCGCACGCCCGAACAAGCCCAGCGACAAAGCGATAACGACAACGCCTTGACCGCCGATGCATTGCATAGTGAAGCGCCACGTATTATCGGCGATCGACATATGGTCGATATCTTGCACCAACGAACAGCCCGTCGTGGTCCACGCGCTCATTCCCTCGAACACTGCATCGAGCATGCTGCCATAATGGCCCGACATATATAAAGGTATGCACCCCAAAAGAGCCAACGCAAGCCATGCAAAACCCGTAACGGCCAAAGCCTGCTTCGGCGTGAGTTTGCCAGGACTGGGGAGAATAAGGCGCAAAAGCGAACCGACGATGAGCGCGACGCCCATGCCGAACAAATAATGCGACGCCGGCTGCCACTCGCCAAGCACAACGGCCACAACAAACGGGACGCATTCAGCCGCAGCAAGAAACATCATGAGCACGCCCAAATAGTGCGCGATCACGCGGAAGTCATAGAATGAGAATTTCTGCCACATAGCGCGCTAACCCATCAACAGCTTCGTGATAACGACAAGCACACCAAGCCACACGACAAAAGCCACCGTGCACAGCACAACGACGAAGACCCCCTGCATGGGAGTTTTCAGGCTGTTCAAGGTTTCTTTGTAGGCTCGCAAATCCATAATTGCATGATTATACGCCAGCTGGCACAAAACCGCCCACTGGGCGGTTTTCTTGACGGAATTCCACCTCATCGGTTCGAGCCCCGATTCGTGCTCGAAAACGAAAACAGCCGGGGCAATTGCCTCGGCTGTAAGATTTCTGGAGCGGACAACGGGGCTCGAACCCGCGACCCCCACCTTGGCAAGGTGGTGCTCTACCAACTGAGCCATGTCCGCGAAGTGGTGGGCGATACAAGATTTGAACTTGTGACCCCTACCGTGTCAAGGTAGTGCTCTCCCCCTGAGCTAACCGCCCATTTAACTGGCTGTTGTCGAACCAGCGGGTAATTATTATACGAGTTTCAAAAACGCGGTCAAGCCCTATTTTGAAATTATTTCTATAGCCTCAAATCGAGCGACACAGGACAGTGATCACTGCCAAAAACCTCGTTATGGATGGCGGCATCCTCAACCGAGGCTCGCAGAGCCTCGCTCACCAAGAAGTAGTCAATGCGCCAACCTGCATTGTTCTTGCGCGCATTGAAGCGATAACTCCACCACGAATACGCACCTTCCAAATCGGGATGCAGCGTGCGGAACGTGTCCACAAACCCCGCATCGAGCAAATCGGTGAATTTGCCGCGCTCCTCATCGGAAAAGCCCGCATTGCCGCGGTTCGTCTTGGGGTTCTTCAAGTCGATTTCCTCATGCGCCACATTGAAGTCGCCGCACATGACCACGGGCTTCGGATGCGCAATCTCATCGGCCCCCGTGCGCGGAAGCTCGGCGACGCACACATGTCCCTCGCCCGCCCCCTGCGCCTGCACGGGCACGCCCGCAGGAATCACGCCGGCCTCAAGCCCCTTGCAGAAATCACGAAACGCATCGTCCCAGGCCATACGATGGTCTATACGAGCCAAACCATCTTGCGCGTTCGGCGTATACACATCAACGAGCCAAAACTCGGGGAGTTCCAACGCCACAATGCGCCCTTCGGTATCAAGCTCAGGCACTCCCAAACCGTGAAGCGCGCGCAGCGGCTCGCGACGCGTAAAAATCGCAGTGCCCGAGTATCCCTTCTTCTCGGCATAGCTCCAAAACTGCAGGTAGCCAGGAAGATCAAGGTCGATCTGGCCCTCTTGCAATTTCGTTTCTTGGAGGCAAATCGCATCGGCGTCCAAATCGAGCACTGAATCCTCGAAACCCTTCTTCACCGCGGCCCGCAAGCCATTCACATTCCATGAAACTAAACGCATAGCGCGCACTCCTCTTCAAAAACGAAAAACGGGCTAGACAACCCAGCCCGTCAAGTGTAGCAGTCCGGCTCTGTGCGCCGCGCCGCGCCGCGCATCTTCCGAATTCGTTTATTTCTCCTGCCCAGTGCCCTTCTTCTTAGAAAGTCTAAGCTTTGCCGCGACATGCAGAATACGGTCGTGCTGCCAAATCGCAAGAATTCCGATAACCGCCGCAATGCCAAACAGAATGGCGCTTTGGCCGTAATCCCCCTCGATAAGCTTGTCGGCGCCAAGCGTGCTAATGAGCACGCCCGGAATGCGCCCGACATTCGCGAGCACCACAAAGTTGCGCATGCTCATATTCGTAAGCGGAACCAGATAGGTAAACACGTCTTTTGGCAAACCGGGAATGAGGAACAGAACGAACACCATAACGTCGAGCTTTTCGGAATTCTCAAAGCGCTCGAGTTTGCTCATCCACTTCTCGGGAATCATCGCGCGAACGAACGGCGCGCCGAGTTTATGCACGATCGCAAAAATGAAGGCGCTCGAAATCACGGCGCCTGCAATCACGACGAGGGCGCCAATCCACGGGCCATACATCATGCCAGCCGCAATTTGCACGATTTCACCGGGAATGAACGCCACCACAATTTGCAGGAATTGGAAGGCGAGCAAAATGAACACGCCGCCGACGCCCGCGTTACGCACATCTTCAAGTACGCGTTGCAAACCGTCAGGCTCGGAAAGCTCGACGATCCACGGCGCGATAAGCACGCGCACGCCCGCCATAAGCACAAAAAACAATCCCAAACCCACCAATTTGAAAATATCGGCCTTGGTCAGGCGAGCAAGAGAAGGACGCTCGGAAACGGGAACTTCGTACTTTTCGTTGAAGGCTTCTTTTCTCGCTTCGTATTTCTCGCGATGCTCCTCGCGCTTTTCCTGAAACTCCTCGCGCTTTTCCTGAAACTCTTCTTTTTTCAGAGCAATCTTGCCGGTCATGCCCGACGAATTCATCGCCATCTGGTTCACCTAGTTTCATCAAAGCGCCTCACCCAAGCGCATTGACGCCATTATGACGCAAAAGACGGTGGCGCCAGGCGAAAAACCCGAATGCCACCGTCTTGCCGTATTTTCGTTAGATTGCCGTAATAATCGATACGGATTAAGCCGAATGCCGTCGAAACGGAGCCCGTTCGACCAAGCTACTCGCCCTTCGCCGCCTTGTCGAATTCGCTCTTAAACGCGGCGAACATGCCTCCTATGCCAGGGTCTTTACGAGAAGGCTCCTCGTCGGCATCGTCGTCGTCATCGTCATATTCGTCGTCATATTCGTAGTCTTCGGGTTCTTCGTATTCGCCTTCGTCGGCCTCCTCGACCAAAGCCTCACCTTCGTCGTACTCTTCTTCGACGTCTTCCTCGAGATCCTCGTCGCCGGCCTTGGCCTTATCGAATTCTTCTTTGAAGGCGGCAAACATGCCCTTGGTTTTCGCTTCGCGCTCGGCGACCTCTTCGCCCACTTCGGTCTCTTCGCCTGCGGCTGCCTTGCTGAACTCTTCCTTAAATGCCCCAAATGCATCTTTGGTCGCGCTCACCTGGCGCCCAACGCCCTCGGCGCCCTCTTTCACGGCAGCACCCGCGGCAGCCGTTGCGGCCTCGACTTTAGGCTTTGCAGCGACAGCGGCTTCTTTCGCCGCGGCAGCCGTCTCTTTCGCGCGGGCTCCAGCCTTCGCCGTGAATTTGCCCGCGGCCTCGGCCCAACCACCTTCGGGAGAGAGCTCCCACACATCGTCGGAGACCAAAATCGCGCCCTTGAACACGACCTCTTCGCCCGCTTCGCGCGAATCTTCCTTCACGGCCAAATCGGCACCCATGCCGCGCTTAAAACCCGCAATGTAGCTCGCGGGCACCTCGAGCGTTCCCAAAAGAAGCTTCGCCGTAGCACCGTTGCTCGCCTCCACGGCTTCGACCTGGCCCGTTTCGATATCGAACGTGATGTTGTTCACGAAGCCGACCGCCGTTTCGTCGGCAGTCATGATTGGCAGGCCTTCCCACAAAACGCACTTATCCCAATCGAGGCCCATGGCTCGACATATCGCATGGCCCGAAGTAGGCGCATCGGGCTTAACCCGAATGCGGCCGTCGGCGAAATCGAAGCCGCCAAGGGCCACGAAGATATCTTTGCGGTGGAACATCCAGAGCAAATCGGGGCGCTTCACTATAAAGCCAATGCAGCGTCGCTCGGTCGGATGGAATACGCACGACTTCACCTTACCGATGCGCTTCGTTCCCTTTTTGCCGCCCACAACGCGGAGCTTGCGAATATCGTGGCTTGTCACCAGCTTCTTACGAGCCATGTCGGCTCCCCTTCCGTTCGCGAAAAGGGCCGGCGCAAGGCCGACCCTTCATTGTGCTGTTCCTGTAGCTGCGGCGCTATTCTGCCTTCTGCTCTTCTTCGGCAGCCTCTTCGACTTGCTCGACGGCCTGCTCAACAGCGGCCTCCGCCTGAAGCTCCTCTGCGACCTGCCCAGCGTTCGCGGATGCTTGCTCGGCGTTTTTCGCCACCTGGGCGGCAATGCGCTCGCGGGCGGCGTCGATCTTCGCGCGCAGCTCATCGTTCTTTTCGGCGAATACGGGCTTCACGCCCTCGGCCGCCTCATGCGCGCGGCCCGCAACGGCCTGAGCGCCTTGGGCGATAGCGTCGGCAGCTTGCTTGCCGCGATCGGACGCGGTCACATACGCCTGCTGGGCACCCTGAGCGACGTTGGTGTACGCCTGCTGGGCGGAAGCGGCGACGTTCGTGTAAGCGGCCTGCGCATTAGCGGCGGCGGCGCCATAGACCTGCTGGGCATTTTGGGCGGCATTGCCGTAGAACTGCTGAGCGTCAACCGCAACCTGTGCGCCCAGGCCCTGGGCCTGACCCCACATCGCCTGGGCCTTGTCGGCCACCATCGCGCGCGTTTCAACGCCCGTGCGAGGTGCGTAGAACAATGCGACTCCCGCGCCAATCAATCCGCCCGCCAGGAACACACCGAGTTTGTTGTTCATATTTGCCTCCTCGAGTACGCGCCGCCGCCACGCAACGACGTTGTTATCGTATTGGCGCCATTATAAAAGAAAACGCCCGCGCGAACGCGAGCGTTGCCGTTATGTTGAAGCGAAAGACCGCCGCACAGAAAACGGGGGGTGTTCCTATAGTTTTGTCAATTGATTTGTTGGCGAATTTCGCTCGATGGG
>OBKN01000583.1_pt1 | contig 15823 bp, 9 predicted proteins | sample 1519931 | NCBI WGS metagenome assembly OBKN01 (sample SAMN04209254, study PRJEB22552) | human gut metagenome | biome: gut; material: feces | host: Homo sapiens | place: USA: Oklahoma
GAAAGAGCCATCTGAAAAGACGACAGGAAATCCCGCCTTTATATAATCCTCCAATTCTGAAACCTTCTGCTTAGTAATATCATTGCCTGAACCTCTGTATGTGTTTGGAGCAGTTAAATAATCAGCATTATTTCCATTTCCTCTTAATGTAAGCTGAGTATTAAGCGCCTCTCCATTATTTATATAATCAGTATCCAGCAATCCTGCATGACCATTCTTGAGCATATCATATCCCCAATAATTTACCACATCTTTCGGATTTATAACAACAATGTCACCAACATTTGAGTATTTAAGCCCATCCATTTTCCAATCATTATATACTGTATGACCATCTCTATAATTCAGATTATCGGCTACAAGTCCCATATATATCATATCATAATTATTGAGATCCTCTATTCTGCCAATAAATTCTGCACTTGTAACCCTTGTTATTGTAACCTTTTTTTGCTCCGGACACCTTGTTCCAAGCCACTTTTTTAGCTTATCATAATTTAAAGCGTCAGACTCATTTTTTACAGTTCCGGGCTCTATATCCAGTATGTTCAGACTATCTGTCGGATTTATAATGTCTCTTTTATCGGCATACGATATGATATAGCTTAAAACTATCGCCTTTGAAATCTCCTTGTCATAGTATGCATACTCGTCCTTTCCAAGAGTATCATTTTCTTTTTTCCTGCTTGTATTCTCTGAGTTGATATACTCTGCTATCTCGTCAAAATTCTCATTTTTAGCTGCTTCGACAAATTGAGTTTCATCTTCATTTGCAATAAATGCAGAAGCAAAATCATCTCTTAAAACAAATGGCACATCCGTACTAGGATTATAGTTTCGTGGAATGACATATTCGTTGCCAATTACAAAACCTTTTGTATGGGTTTTACTGTCAACTTTATAATACTTTATGTCATTATTCCAATTAATAAAATTATCAGCTGAGTCCTTAGTAAAATTCAGCGAGCTGAAATTGTTACAGCTCAAAAGACCTGCAAGCTTTTTAATGTTGCTGGAGTAATCTGCATTCGAATCAGGCCACACAATACCATTATCCACTATAACAGGCATCATGATACCACTCTGGTGCACGCGCTGGACTATCTGCTTTACCTTGTCCCATGAAATGTCATTATCAGTATTATATGTTGCAGCATCGTTTCCTAAATCATTTGAAAGGACGGACTTTGAGCCGGAAAGATAGAGTAAATCAATTGTTGATACATCTATCTGCTCAAGCTCCTTGGGTGTGACCGTTTTTACCTTGAAGGTCATATTGGCAGTCTTATCATCATCGCCTGTCTTGCCCTCCTGATTGAACACACCTGTTCTGAACCAGTTATTGTTTTTGAAACCACCCTTATAATATATGTGTGTAGTATTTACAGGATAATCAAGCGAGCCGTTTTTATCAGCCACCATGATATAATCACCATTTCCCTCACCCACATAGGTGTATGTCTGGCTGTCCTTAACTATATCAAAATATCCGTCTGTATCAGTGAGGATTACCCTGCCTGTGTTACCATCATTATTCTCTGTAGCAGAATCAGCTATTGAAGCATCATCTGAAATATCATCTGCGCCGGTCTTACCTGCCGGCTGATTGTCCGGTGTGCCATCATCTATCTTCTCGTATGGATTCTGTGAGTCAAGCACTGCTCCATACTCGCCGGTCTCATCGTAATTAAACTCAATAGGTACCTTAGTGTCCACCTCGTAGTAGGTCTCGTCATCAATGATTTTATCTGCAGGCACATACTCCATCTCAACCGTACAGTATGTATACTTCTCATAATCCGGCTTACTGCCATCAGGCAGACTTGCCATCTGGTCAGCTCTTGCAACAAATTCATATGGTGATGTGATATCTGAATTGTCAATCCTGTAAATATATGCCTTTGGGTCATATTTTGCTATGTTTTGCATGCCCTCAGCAGAACCAATGGCATATGCGCTCTTTATAGAATAAACCACATGCTTGTCTGATGTGTCATCTGCTGTGCCTGTATCTGTCGTATTGTCTGTGCTGCTATCGATGTTACCATCTGTACCGCTGTCTGTATTTCCATCAGCTTTCTGTGAATTATCAGTCTCTACCAGATACTTGGTATTTGTCATGCCATCCGGCAATTTGACTGCAGTAAATGCAACACTGTAGTAGCCTCTTTTTCCTGTATCCACAGATTCAGAGCCATCTTCTGTCTCATCCTCTCCCTGCATGAAAACATAATGGTCAACATTTTGTCTGTAATGACCTGTAGGCAGTCCCTCTTCATTTACAGCAAGCTGGTAATCAGTGTTGAACTTGTAGTCACCCTTCTCCTGCTTTGTCATCTTGTAGCCTTCGGTGCCCTGATTTATTTTATCCATATCTACAAGGGCAAGCTCACTCCAGTCATTGCCCTGATTGACATAGCTTTCCTCATACGGCTCATAGTAAAGGGGCTTTGTGTTATCCTTTTTCTCGGTAGTAATAGGTGCAAGCTTTGTTTTCAGACCTGACATATAGTCAGCCCTTTTTTGTACACCGGCACCCTCTTTGTCAGACATCTGTGCCAGTGTTCCAAACCAATCGTCAGGCTCCTGACCGTCAATCAGATAACCGATGGATGCCATTTTCTTGTCAGGCACCACCTCCACTATATTGAAGGGCTTGTCCTTGCCATGTGAGCTGACTATATCAGATATTCCATTGAATGCTACATTTGCATCGACCTTTGTTAGGCTGTCATTCAGCACAAAAGCTGCCACAACGAGACATCCTGTAAGTGTGAGTGATATTGGAACCACTATTTTTTTTCTTAATTTGCTCATTGCGATTGCTCCTTTTGTAAAAAACTACTCTGTTTCTTAATATGTATAAAACGTAATTGTATTTGACTTAAACTCCGGCATATCCTCAAGTCCAAGCCAGACGCTGATATTTAATTTCTCTCCGGTAAGAAAATCATTTCCGAGAGTGATATGCATTTCTTTATTATAACCTAAAATATAATAATTAAGATAGTTCTTATATTTAGGATCATCTGGCTTACCTTGTGCTCCTGTTTCTCCTGCAATCTCATTTGAACTAAACTTAAATATTCCATCAGGCTCACCATTGCCCTCCGGTCCATAAATCAGCTTGCCATCATCGCCCATTCTAAAGGATATATCTCCCTTGTGCTCGGTTGCACCTGTTGAGCTGACACTTTCTACCTCCATATGCCATACAAAATCCTTAACCTGATATTTACCATTTAATGAAGAATTTTTTAACTCCCATTCATCAATAAACAATTGATGCGTCTGTCCTAAATTGAAATGCTTATCTGCATCACAATGCAGAATATTGATTGGATGTGCTACGTTTACAGTTACCTTTGCCGTCAATGACGTATCGTCTTTGGATGTTACTGTGATAACAAATTGATCTGTAGTTTCATTATCCATAAGTTCTACATTATATACATCACCATTAGCATTAAAGTTTCCACCATTTTTTGTTCCAGAATGATCCCACGTTACATTTTTTGAATCATACTTTCCACCCAGAATCTTATCAGTAAACTCTAATTTATTCTGATTTTTCTTCATTTCATAGTATACCGTTCCGTTGGTTACATCCTTGCCTTTATAATATATCCTTATTCCTTCAGGCTCTGCCGGTGCCACATACTCCACATCTGCCCCAGTCGGTACCTTATTGCGCATAGTAAAGTTCTGCTTTGAAGTATACTTCTTGTCTCCTGCCTTAAAGTCCACGACAATTCCGACAGAATTCTTGCTTTCTGCCTCGCTTAAATCAGGTGTAAAGCCTGTGACATTTTCTGCCATAAGAGATTCCTTGCCCTGACCATCCGCCTTCACCGCACCTGTTGCAGGATCCAGTGTATCCTTTCGCAGATAGATTTTGTGCTCTGACGGTCTGTATATGATATTGTATGTACAATCCTTGTTGTAGATAATCAGCTTGCTGTCGGATGATGTTTCCTCAGATGACGCTTCTTCTGCCTGTCCCTCTTCCGCTGATGCAGTTGCAATATAACCGGCCTCAGGGGCTGCTGATGCCACCTCCACCGGCGCTGCCACTGTAGCAGGCTCATACTTGACACCCTTTTGCGCATCAATTATCAGGTCTCCTATCTGATTCATCGTAAGCTGTGCCTCATACTGTAAATCTACATCCTTTGAAGCGTACTTATACTGCTTCGTGCTCGTACCGATAAAGCCTGCAACAGCCAGACCCAGTATTCCCATTATCGCCATGACAATGACAAGCTCAACAAGTGTAAAGCCACTGTTTTTCCTATTATTTGATTTGTTCATGCGCCTTAAAAGTTTCATGGTTCATCTTCCTCTCCGATTTCATCATACAACCTTATAACAGCCTTGCGTCAAAATAAAATATTCATCATTAAACTATGTAAATTACTCACATACCACCTTGCCGGTCTCCTTGTATATCGTGATAACCTTCTCGGTGCTGTTTTTTTGAATCCAGATACGGCTGCAGCACTTACCATTGGCATCAGGCTTTTGTGCACCTGAGCTTCTGTCAAACTGAAGCACTATACTGTCTGAGCCGTTCAATTGTGTCTTGCCGGTATAATCATCATTCACGGAATAATATACATCAATCCTGTTCTTTCCGATTTTGCTTGGATCAGATACTGTACCATTTATAGTCGTCTTATAATAGTAGGCACCATCTGATGCATCCTTGTATATCTCAAGAACTGCGCTGTCCTTTCCCATCGTAGTGACTCTTGTTTTATTAATTATCGATTCAATATTTCTGGCACACTGCTTCACCTCAACCCCCATTACCGAGCGAATGGATATGGTTGCCGCACCTATGAGTACGACAGATATCGCTATCACTACTATAAGCTCTACCAGAGAGAAACCACCATTATTCTTTTTTTCTTTTACAGACATATTGGATTCCTCCCTTGTATATATCGTCAAAATTTGTCAAATATAAATATTTCGCAGCTGTTTTGCGCCTTAGAAGCCGCTTGTTTTCTACTCCTTGGTCCAGTTCTGGTATGTAATGAGCGTAGCATAATCTATTTTTGTATCTGCCTCCTTCTTATTTGAAAAAGAAGAAACATTACCCAGATAGTTGGCACCGTCCATGAACACATCATACAGGTGCAGTGCATCGTCTGCATCACTTACCTTTTCAAGAAGCAATGCCTTAAATAACTCCTGAGTACCATTATCAATCTCGCACTGGTCTTTGTTTACAATTATCCTGCCCTTTGCAACTATGGTACCTGTAAAGTCAGCATTCAGTGTCACATCTCCCGTAGCAACAATTATATCCACATTGTGTGATTTGTCATTTGCATCATAGGTGTAGTTACCGTTTTTGACAATTGCCTGGTATTTTTTTCCCTGATACTCAGTCTCAAATATATGTTTATTACCGGAATTTGGCACTATTTTCAGCAAATTGGTATTGTTAACTATATTTGTAAAAAGCGAAACACTTGCTGCATTTGTCGGTAAATCCGCATAATTTGTCAAAAGCTTTGAGTTTAGTGCAGTATATGTGCGCTGTAAAGCATCCGACTGTGCATCCATGTCCACACCATCAGCTATGCCCTTCAAAAGGCTTAAATTGCTGCCATCGTAGATGCTGTAATTGCCGGCAGTATAGATGCTTGCTGCCTCATTTACCTTTATGCTGTCAGTATAGAACTTAGTGTATCTATTGAGCTTGTCACTGTCTGCGCCAAAATAGTCTCTGTAATACTCAGCTGCCTTGTTCGTTGGCAGATTTACATAATAGTATACAAGTCCATCATCACTATTATCAGTAGAAGGAACAAAGACTTTCTTTATACACTTATCGATTGTCCTGCCCTCCGGCAGATATGCCGATAGCGCCTTGCCCGTCTTTGTGCTGACCACATTAGCATTAACTTCAGTATACTTTGTCTGATCCTGTCCTGTTGCCGTGATATCCTTGTACTCCTTATAGGAGAGTGGATTCTTGTTGTAAAGCGATTTGGCATCCGCACCATCTCCACTTGTGCCTATGCACTCAGGCGGCACAAGGTATGCTATCTGGTCACCCTTTACAGAGATTGACTCACCCATAGGCACATTGCTGTTTTCTGTACCCACACCACTTGAGTTTACAATAGCCTGTGTATTGATATATGCGGTTCCTGCCAACATAAGCTCCCTGATATTTGACATATCAAGAGATGCCTCCCTGCCGTTTATGATAATAGCAGAACTATCGCCTGCGACAGGATTTTCCTTATCATCGCCTCCGTTGCCAAAGCCGACGTACTTCGCATTGTTATTCTTATTATTCTTTCCAAGTGTGACCTTTGAGCCTGTACCCTTTAAGGTCATGTCATCTGCCACATATGTCATGCCATCCAGCTTGACTGTTGCACCATTTACATTTATGTTGCTTGTCCACAGCTGGCACTGTGAATCAACAGAAAGTGTACTGTTATTGTGTACCCCCGCCATGTTCTTTTTTATCGTAGCAGTATCTTTTCCGGCAAAGTCTCCCACCTCTATATCGCCCTCTGCAATCATATAGCTGGTATCCTTTACATCAAGTGTGGCATTGTTTGGAATGGTAACACTCGTAGTAGAAGTCCCTGTGCCTGCCGCATTTTTACAGCCGGCATAGAGATTACCGGATAAATTCACTTTATTAAGTCCTGATGTAATTTTCAGCCCTTCATTTCCTACAAGAGAATACGTAAAAAGCTCCGGAACCCCTCCCGATGCTGTAAAGCTCATGGATGGAACTCCCAGAGAAATATCTGTTTCTATTATTGATTTAAATCCCTTTTCATCGGTATACTCTACCCTTAGTCCGTTCAGCACGACACGGTTTTGGTATACCTTGAGCTGTCCATTGCCGTATACATCGGCATTGGTCGATTTGATAATAGCATGTGGCTGATTGTCTTTTTTCTCGAGAAGCTTCGGGTCTACATATTGTATGAGCTTTCCCCTATTAAAGGTCATACCTGTGCTGTCATACTCCAGACTGGTCTTTAAGCTCTTCAGATACTCCTGCGCAAAGCTGCTCTGTCTGCCTGCCTCATTTATGCTGCTGTCAGAGTAATTCTCCATAACCTTGGTATATCCTGCTGAGTAAGCCTTGGAAATATCTCCCTGCAGACCTGTGCATATCTGATCCAGCACACCCTCTGCCGAGTAAAAGTTATCTGTATTTTTTTTATCCGTCACCTTCATCTGGAGGTTCATAAGCGCTATCCACAGCACAGTCACAGCTAAAACAGCCACTATAGCCATTGCAACTACAACCATCACAAAGGAAGCACCACGGTTATCATTACGCTTCATAATTAATACCCCATGCTTCCGGTCATCGTAACAACCGGGTCTTTATCATTAAATATATCATCCAGTGAAGCCTTGCTCTCGTATACAGCCACCTTCACATCATACAGCCTTTCAGATGCCTTGTTTTTTGTCAGATTCTTTATATCGACAATTGCCTTTACATCATTCTGAATTACATTGTTATTAAAGCCATATATAGCTTGATCGGGCTGTAGTGGATTATCCGGTGCTCCCATATTTACATTCAGATTGGTGGCTATATGAGTATAAGCATGACCTGTACGATTTCCCGGCTCACTTACCTTCACATATGCCTTATATGTACTCTCCTTCATGCTCAACTCTGACTGATCCGATATAGTCTTTTGCTTTACAATATTTACCGTGCAGTCCAGCTTGCCTTTATTATTGATTATAATGACATCGTTGCAGGTATTGTAAAGTGCTCCTGTAGATGTGTACCATGGATTGTAAAACAGATAGACATTTCTCAGATTATGGTTCACAGTATCTGAAGAATTGTCGTAAATCACCATGGTATAATCATCCTTCAGTGCACTATTCGGATCCGGAAAAGTCTTTCTTACTCCATTCTTATTGATAGAATACGAATACGACACCGTCACCTTGGTAGCCTTATTGCTCGCAGCTCCACTCTTTTCCATATCAATTGTGATAGTTCTCTTTATATCACTCTGCTGTACAATGAAGCCTGGGTTCATATTGTTAAATGCAGATATAATATTTGTAGCAGAATACCTGTCTGCACTCATGCAGTCGAAATTTGCATCCATGGCGGACATATCTGCCACCTCGTCCATGTTGTACTTTTTAACCTTATTGTCCGACTCTGCGTCCGATTTTGCATCCACTGTCACAAGAGCATTGTATTTCTTTGTGCCTGACTGCACGCCTGACATATAGAAATAATACTTGTGCGCATCCGACTCCCTGAAATTCCAAAGCGATGTATCGCCTATTTTGGCTGATGCATCAGTCTTGTGGATACAGCTTGTGATGACATCGTCCTTGTTTACAATCTCAGCACTGATATCCTCAAGCCTCTTTACATTATCAAACTTGCCCGACTTCTTAAGAAGCTCACATGCGCTGCTTCCATCTGATATATTAAAGCCGTCCGCCACATCAAAGCCCTCCGACGGATAGTTGAACTGATACGCCAGTGTCTTCATGGAGTTCTTCTCAATGCCCTCCATAATGTTTGTCGCCAGATGTGTAGCATTCATCTCGTTTTTTGCCTTTACATTGGTCTTTGTAGCTGTGACAAATGCATTCAAAAAAGGAAGCACGATTATTGCGAGAATAGCAATCGACACAATAATCTCCACAAGTGTTACTCCTCGATCATCGTTTTTTAGCTTTCTCAAATCTGCTTCCTCCCCTCTTGTATTTTGTTATCTCATAACTCAATAATCTAACATTTGATATTTATCACTTACGGTCTCAATAACCCGCTAATCTAATAATCTAATATTATAATAATCAATTAGTTTGTTGTACCAAACAGATTATTTGTACCATGTGGTACTGCCGGTATGTATGGTGCCTCATATGGCTTATCAAGTCCATACAGGAAATATGAATCCACAAGCATCTCACCTGTCAGCTTACCTGTCGAATCATCAAAGCTCACATTGAGCGTGCTGATAGTTTTCTTCTGTGATGAACCAATCACCTCGCCGAGCATAGCCTTAAGCCCATGATACTCTGTCTTGAATGCCATAACTGTGCTGACATCATAAAGCTGATAGCCTGTAACCGTAGACTTTGCAGAGCTTGATGATGTGCTGCCATCAGCTGCACTGCCGTCGCCTGTCTGTGACTGAGAGCTGCTGCCATCAGCGGTCTGAGAGCTCTGCGAATTGTCTGCATTACTGCTATCCGTGGTACTGCTGTCTGAACTGCTTCCTGACGAAGAATCTGTACCGGCTTCACCTGTCGGATTATTCACATCAATAGCTGTCGGTGAGCCGACTGTAAGCTCTGTAATATTTGTATTGGTAGATTTCTCGATAGCAACCGCATCCATGATGCCGTTTTCTATCTGTAAATATGAAGGGAAATTGTCATATACCTGCTGCATGACATCAGACATATCCTTTGTCTTCTTTGTGTAGTCATCCGCCTTTGCCGCAAGTGCTGAAAGCTGATTGTACTGTGATTTCAGATTCATATTTTCGCTCTTGAGTGAATCCCTCTTATTGGACTGTGGAATAAAAATCAAAAAATATGTCAGTGCTAAAATGGCAACACCCGCTAATATAATAAGTAACTTTTTATCTCTCGTTGACATCCTAACACCCCCTACTGATTTGTACTGTCTGTATCTGATGATGAATTACTATCCGTCTGTGACTGTGATGACGCATCTTTTGATGTATCATCTGGCTCACTGCCTGTGCCATCCCCCGATTCAGAAGCAGCACTGTCATCAGCCTTTACATATGTGCAATCTACTGTGAACTGAACCTTTGAAGCACCGGTCTCATCAACCTCCTCTGTGATGGTTGACACATTGGATACCATGATACTCTCAAATGTACGAAGCTGTGCAATTACATCAGCCGCTATATCCTTGCTGCCCGTCTTTATGGTCATCGAAACACCATCAGTCGTAACAGACATATTCACAAGCTTGGCCTCTGACGGAAGCTTCTGCTCCAGCTCATCCACGAAGCCCGTTATCTCATCATTCTTGTTGGATGAGGCGCTCTCAAGAAGCTTAGTCCAGTCATAGTCCTTCTTGGTCTGGTTGTACACATCATATATATTCTGTGCATATGATAAATCAGAAACACGTGCTTTAAGCGTCATATTGTCTGAAGTTAAAACAAGATTTGAAAAAATGCTGTATGCCGTGATACCAACTGCAACTACCACACACAATCCAAAAATGAGAAGCTGCACCGCAAAAGAAACAGGCTTTTCTGCTTCCTCCCCTGCCGGTACGGGAAGAGGCTTCCCATCAGGACCAACAGGTGGTTTTCCCTGCATACCTGCCTGTGCGCCTCCGGGTGGCATAGCACCTGCAGCTGTTCCTGCCATAATCTGAACACCGATTCCCTTGTTTTTCTTACTGTCAAGTATATCAAGCGGGCTCAGTGAACATCCGACACAGTTGAAATACTCTGCCAGCTTTGCCTCTGCAAGGTTTATGCTCTTTGCCACATGTATGCCGTCAAACTGCTGGAGCGGAACCACCTTGACATTGAGCTCATTGGTCAAAAGCTTTGAAAGTCCGCTGAAATCAGCACCTAAGCCTATGAGGAAAATTCTCTCGATAGGAGTATCTGAGTTTCTCGACTGATAGTAGTCTATTACTCGTCCAAGACTGCTTATCAGATTGGAAAGTGCATATGAAACATTCAGACGAAGCTTCTTAAAACGCTCCGAATCAATCTCATGCCCCATAGGATCCATTACACTGCCTGCAGGCTCATCCGGCACTGTACCATCAGGCTTTATTGCAAGGCAGGTCTTTCTGCGTGCCACATCAACTGCATCGGTAAATGACAGATACTCTCCAAAAAGCTCACTATCCTGAATTTCCTCTATAGCATCAGCAAGTCCATAGTTGACATTACGCTGCAGCTTTACCATGCTTCCATCCATTACAGTCAGTGTGGTAGAAACCTCATCCACCTTGACAGTCACCTTCACATCTCCGGGAATCTCTCTTCTCATGAGCTGCTTGATGGCATTTCCACTATAGTCAAGTGCTACAAGCTGCAGCCTGCAATCAGCTGCAAGAGCACCATACGACAAAATAAGATCATTAGGCACAGCAATAACCGAAAGACGTAATTTCTTTTCTTCCGGTCTGTCAATCTTCTCTATAATCTGATGTACCAGCTTGTACTGGCTCAAATCCACCGGAAAATAATCCGATGCATTCATTGCAATCATTTCCTTAAGCTGTTTTTCCTTAACAAGCGGAAGCTCAATATCTCTGCTTGCTATACGTGCTGAATTTAAAACAAAAACAGCTTTTTTTGTGGCAATCTTCTTTTCCTTCAGCTTACTGTATAAGATAGAACGAAACATCCCATCCGGCTGTACCACTCCATCATTAATCATCCCCGGTGGTGTCGGAAAGCCGAACATATTGTAAATCTTGGGATTTTTTGCTTTGTAATCAATCTCAACTACTCTGGTAAGGTTCTCCCCTATTTCAATACCGAGTACCCTATTTGCCATAACCTAGTCCTCCGTGTTTATCTTTGTTTTACACTGTATACATCTGTAAAACATTCATAACTGTTCAGTTACAAACATTCTATATATATATTTCGGTATATCTGTGTCTTCTCTGCTTTTGTCTCACTGCTTGTCGTACTACCTGTTTTATACTAAGTACGCTATATTATAACACACTTTTCAAAAGCCTGCGAGTGTCAAATATGCCGATATCATTTTCTCACCCCATAGCATCGAAATAAATATTCCGGCTGCCAAGTACGGTCCCATCGCAAGCCTGTTGCCTGCGTTTGTTACTTTCATACGAATCAGATGTATCACGGAACCGATGATGCATCCTAAGAAAAATGCTAATGTAATATTCTGCCAGCCTATCGCAAGGCCTGCACATGCCATGAGCTTGACGTCTCCGCCACCTATGGCTCTTCCTCCGCTTACAAGAAGAAGGAGTTCAAGAAATAAACTGACACAAAAGAATCCTATCACATATTCAGACCAGTTATCATGGTCTAAAAACACATGCAGGATTCCAAGTACCAGTATAAATATATTGATTCCGAATGGAATTTCATATGTTCTCCAGTCTATCACACTCAGAACTATGAGTGCAGATGTAAGAAAGCAGTAGATGATACTCGTAAGCTCAAGTCCATTTACTGCAAATACTACTATGTATAATATACCGTTTAACGCCTCAATAATAGGGTATTGAGGTGATATCGGTTCTTTGCACTTGCGGCATCTGCCACGAAGAAACAGCCAGCTGAAAACCGGCACCATATCGTACCACGCGAGCTGATACCCACATCTCATGCAGTGGGACCTTTCGGTCACCACTGTCTCATGCTGCGGTATACGGTAGATACAGACATTTAGGAAGCTGCCTATAACTATACCGAATGCAAATATTAAGATGTAGATAGGTATCAGTTCTGGTATCATTTAATAATTATCCCTTCAAAAATTAATTTTTCGGTTTAATCTGATCGTCTGTTCCAGTTGCAGTATAATAATCAGATGATGCTGAATATGTAATTTTTCCTGTTGCACTAGTATAAGTAATAACAATATTACCAGTCCACTTAGTTCCCTTTAACCTTGTAGTTTCCAAACCAGTATCCGTTAACGGAGTTTGTGCAGTAGGATCAATCACAGGATCAGCATTTTTTGAAACTGTAACTTTAATGGTAGCTGGAGCACCTTCTTTATCTGAATAATATGTCTTTAATGTTGTTGCAATACTATCACAGTTCTGAATATCTGTAGCCTCTCTAGACTTCTCAACATACTTGATAAGCTGTGGAGCAAGTACACCTACAAGCACTGCCATGATGGCGATTACAACAATAAGCTCTACGAGAGAGAAACCTTTGTTGTTCTTCTGTTTCTTTCCTAACTTTTTAAATACATTCTTTACCATAGTTCTTTTCTCCTTTTCATTATAACATGGTTTTTGTGCAAAGAGCTGTGCCCTATCAGCATCTCTTTGGTTTGTATGCGCTCATTGTACCATAAATCAAAGCATAATGCAAGTTATTTTCTAGTACAATAGCACTATTGGCGCACAACTTTTTTCGCTTTCTTTAGCAATTTCGCCCAAATTTCATCCGTTTTATTGCATTTATATCATATTTTCAATAAAAATTTTCTCCAGAGCTATACTCCGCCACAGCATAAGGGGCTTCATTCCATGTGCCCGGCTTGTGCACGCTCTCTCTCGTGAGCGAATAGCGGAGCTGCCTAGATACTGTAGGAATTATGCTTTTAGATTTTCTATGCTTGACGAAACCGTCGAAACGCGCCGTCCGTGGCTCGGTTCTCCTTGCCCATTACTGCTCACACCATCAGTGTGACCAGTAACGATTACAGCCCATTAAAAGTGCCTCTACGAGGCAGGGGCTGTAATCTGACAATAGTTGATTTATTGGCGCATAGCTTGACAGCGTGGTGTCAAGCTTGCGTTTGAACAGCAACGATATATTACATCCCAGTGGCAGTTCATTTCTGTGTTTCATGCGCATAATTCAACAGTATCTAAGCAGCTTCGCTATTCGCTCACCCGAGAGTATATTCGCCAGCCGTTCGTAGAGAATGAAGCCCCATCCTACTGTCATCAAAAGAGGAAGCAACCTCCGAGTTCTCGCCCAAAGATTGCTTCCTATAATTTACATTTCACTACAATATTAGCTCACAAGCCATTTTTTTACAGTTTCCTCATCAAAATCCACACATTCAGCTATATCTTCTATTGAGTGACCTTTTTTCTGAAGTTTCAAAGCTGTTATTTTTGCCTGACGAATTCTGCCTTCTTCTCGACCTTCTTCTCTGCCTTCATTTTTCTGTTCTTCCCACGCCTTGCACATATCAATCACCTCTTCTTTCTCATCTATGTCTATATTCGTTCCTGCAAACAGGTTGATTGCCTCGACTGTCTCTCTGTCCACATTGCTAAACTTCTCGTCATTCTGCAGCACTTCCTGCATTTTTTCCTTATCATAAGCATTCTGTAATACCTCGAAAAGCTGCCTGATTGAGGTTCTGAATCCTGTAAAGTCGGTTATCTCCCTCGGAGCCAGCAGGTTAATCCTATAATCCGGTATGAATGGCAGAAGCTCCTCGTCCACATCACCAAACATATCTGACAGCCTCCTTGGTCCATCCCATTCCTTTGTCCCGAGATACACTGTAATCGTAATTACTGGAATCAACTTATCCTCTTTCGTAAATCCCGAGAGAAATTCATCAGAAGTTGCGATATCCTTTTCCCTGCGGTGCTTTTTGGCTGTTTCCTTTACCTGATTGCCATATGCCATGACATCATAAAACATGTTTTTTACCGGAATGGAATAGTGTATATCCGACTGATTTTCTACTCCTATCAGTACCACATATGATTTGCCGGTATATTTGATGCTGGCATTTTTAAAGATATCCCTCAGCTTCTGCATCGCTATGGTCTTTTTGTCAAGTCCCAGTGCGGTCAGAACCTCCGTGGTGTCCCTTTCCTTAAGGTTTTCCGGCAGGATGACCTCTCTTCCTCCATACAGTATATTGTTGCACAGATCAGCAAACCTGGCATTGTCAGCAAAGTATTCCTTTGCCATTGAGTCTTTTGCGCTCAATCCTTCTCCTCCTGTTCTCTTGTGTGAGCAGGAAAATTTGGTGCCAATGAGGGTATAGTGGTACAGTTTACAAGGTATACCTGTGCTGTTCTTCTTTAATATTTACGCACGGTATACAGTTCATCCGCCTTTTGACTACATTTTCTGCATTCTGTCTACATACGGCATTTCAATTTTCCTGCTGTTGATTGGTAAATAAAGCATTGAAAACTTCCATGTCCTTTGTAGAATAATGCGAAGTGGTCTGCCCTCTTCAAAGTGGTGCGCACCTGAAAAACTGTTATGTGGTGCCGCTTACAGAAATATAATGCTTTGAGTTGATTGTAGCATAGAGGTGGTGTTTTGTCATCACATTTTTTCTTTTTTGCCACAGCGTAAGGGGCTTTATCCCATGTGACCGGCTGGGCACACTCTCCCGCGTGAGCGAATAGCGAAGCTGCCTAGATACTGTTGAATTATGCACACGATACACAGAAATGCCCTGCCACGGATGGCAGGGCAAGGAGAACCGCGCCACGGACGGCGCGTTTCGACGGTTTCGTCGGGCATCGTAAATCTTTAAGGCATAATTCCTACAGTATCTTGGCTGCGTAGCGTAGCTCACGTGAGAGAGTGTGCACAAGCCATGGCTCATGGGATGAAGCCCCGTCCTACTGCCAGTACCTACAGTTGCTATGCCAGCTTCTTATTTTTCTCAAGAAGCTCATAGATTTTCTCAACGTCATAATCCGGCTTCATGGACAATGCCGCTTCGTAAATTGGAGCGATAACCTCCTCTTTTTCTTCCAGGTCATCTGCTATTTCTGCCACACTCTTGTCCTTTTGCAGCTTTTTTACAACCAGTGAGATTATCTTTTGTCGTTCTCCCAATTCTCGGCCTTCATTTTTCTGCTCTTCCCACGCCTTACACATATCAATCACCTCTTCTTTCTCATCTATGTCTATATCCGTTCCTGCAAACAGGTTGATTGCCTCAACCGTCTCTCTGTCCACCTTGCTAAATTTTTCATCGTTCTGTAGCACTTCCTGCATCTTTTCCTTATCATACGCATTCTGCAGTACCTCGAAAAGCTGCCTGATGGATGTCCTGAATCCTGTAAAGTCTGTTATCTCCCTCGGTGCCAGCAGATTAATTCTGTAATCCGGTATGA
>OBKN01000586.1_pt1 | contig 15807 bp, 16 predicted proteins | sample 1519931 | NCBI WGS metagenome assembly OBKN01 (sample SAMN04209254, study PRJEB22552) | human gut metagenome | biome: gut; material: feces | host: Homo sapiens | place: USA: Oklahoma
CCGCCATCCTCCGTGCCGATGCCGTCAAACAGCAGCGCATTCTCGAAGCTGAGGGCGAGGCGCAGGCCATTCTCGCGGTGCAGAAGGCCAACGCCGATGCCATCCGCCTGCTGAACGAGGCCATGCCCAACGACAAGGTGCTGGCTCTGCGCAGCCTGGAGGCACTGGCCAAGGTCGCCAACGGCAAGGCCACCAAGATCATCATTCCGTCGGAGCTGCAAAATCTGGGCGGCGTTGTGCCCAGCATCAAGGAGCTTCTGACCGACCCGAAAGAGGACTGATCCATGATCTACGATACCCTGAACAATCTTCCCAACTATCTGGGCCTGTGCAGCAGTCTGGACAGCGTCATCGAGTTCATCATGGCGCGGGATATCAACAACCTGCCCGCCGGGCGCACCCGCATCGATGGTGACAAGGCTGTGGTCACGGTGAGCACCGTGACCCCGCAGGCCAGCGACAAGGCCCCCTTTGTCCGGCACGACAACCACCTGACCCTTGAGACCGACCTCGAAGGCAGCGATCTGTTTGAAGTGTCCCTGGGCGAGTTCAGCCCCACCCGGCCCGCTGACGAAGCCGCTGATACCACCGTGGGTACCGCCGGCACCAGCATTGCCGGAATGCTCTGCGAGGGCCGGTTTGCCCTCTATCTGGCCGGAGAGCCGTACAAATCCGGCTTGAAGGCCCAGGGCTGCGGCAAGCTGAAAAAGGCCGTGTTCATCATGGAGCTGGACCCGGACGAGGAAGACGAGACCGAAGCCGAATAATTCCTGAAAGCACGAACTCCACGCAGCGTAGGTTGCGTGGAGTTTTTTTGTATGGTAAGCTGGCAGCAACAAACCCCACCGTCATCCCTGCGGGATGCCACCGCCCCTAGTAGGGGCGGCCCTGCGGGGCTGGGCAGCACACCCGGAGAAGCAGGAGCTTACGGTTTTGCCAATGGCCCCCCTATTAGCGGGGGCTGTCTGCGAAGCAGACTGGGGGGTTATTCAGGAGGGTTATTACTATGAACACATACGTCACAGGCAGCACCATCCGGCAGCTGCGGGAAGCCAAGGGCCTGACCCAGGCAGAGCTTGCCGGAACGCTTTCTGTCAGCGCTAAGACCATTTCCAAGTGGGAGACCGCCAAGGGTCTGCCCGATATCTCCCTGCTGGAACCGCTGGCTGCGGCTCTGGGGGTCAGCGTGCTGGAGCTGATGCAGGGAGAACCCATCATCAACCGGAACCGGGCAGCCAACCTGCTGCGGAGTAAGCTCTACGTCTGCCCCCTCTGCGGCAATGTGCTCCACGCCACCGGTCAGGCTGTGGTGAGCTGCTGCGGCATCGCCCTGCCTGCGCTGGACATCGCCGAAGCCGAGGATGCCGACGAGCATCATCAGCTGACCGTGGAGCGGGTGGAGGACGAGCTCTTCGTCACCCTGCACCACCCCATGGAGAAAAACCATTACATCTCGTTTCTGGCCTACCTCACCGGCGATAAGCTGCAGCTGGTCAAGCTCTACCCCGAGGGAGATGCCTCTGCCCGCTTCTCCCTGCGGGGCGCAGGTGTGCTTTACTTCTACTGCAACTGCCACGGCCTGATGAAGGCTCCGGATTTCCGCACCGCCACCCGGCGCACCTCACCCCAGAAGATCCACCTGCGGGAGCCGGATGAGGGCGACCGGGAACAGGTAATGGCCTACCGGGAAGAATTTCTGGCCATCGGCTCCCGGATGGACGGCACCTCGGCTCTGGACAAATATGCCGACTTCGATGCCTGGCTGGCCCAACTCCGCAAGCTGAAAGACCCGGCCACAACCCCCGCCGGTCTCGTGCCCGCCACGGAGTATCTTGCTCTGGATGAGCACGAGCATCTGGTGGGCATGACCAACCTGCGCCACCGGCTCAACGATTACCTGCTGACCTATGGCGGGCACATCGGGTACAGCGTCCGCCCCTCGGAGCGGCAGAACGGCTACGCCACCCAGATGCTTCGCCTGACGCTGGAAAAGGCAAAAGAACGAGGCATCGAAAAGGTGCGCATCTGCTGCGACCATTACAACGTTGCCTCAGCAAAGACCATCCGCGCCAACGGCGGCGTGCTGGAGGACGAGCAGTTCGATTCCTCCGATGGAACGCTGACACAGCGGTATTGGATACAGAACAAGTAAAAAGAGGCTGTTGCCAAACTCCTTCCGTCATCGCTCACGCGATGCCACCTCCCTCAATGAGGGAGGCTTTCACAGATTGCCATTACGTCAAGGCTCCCTCCAAGAGGGAGCTGGCGCGGCGAAGCCGTGACTGAGGGAGTTGTCGGCAGCAGCCTTTCTCTATTTCAGCCCAAATGGAACATATCGATCAACACCACGGCGGCCAGGCCATAGTAGACCACCACAGCCACCAGATCATTGATGGTGGTGATGAGCGGGCCGGAAGCCACGGCGGGGTCGATGTGGATCTTATGGAACAGCATGGGGATGACCGTGCCCACCAGGCTGGAGATCACCATGGCCACGACCAGAGATACGCCCACACAGCCCGAGAGCAGGAAGGCTTCACCCCAGGCGTAAGCCTTGAAGAAGTGGATGTAGCAGCCCAGGAAGCCCAGCGCCAGCACGGCCAGCAATGCACCGTTGGTCAGGCCCACCCGCATTTCCTTCCAGAGCAGCTGGAGTTTTTTGGCAGTGGTCAGGTTCTCGTCCACCAGCACACGGATGGTCACAGCCAGCGACTGGGTGCCCACATTGCCGGCCATATCCAGCACCATGGACTGGAAGCAGATGACGATGGGCATCACCGCCACCACCGATTCAAACGCCCCCACCACCGAGGACACCAGCATCCCGAGGAACAGCAGGGCAATCAGCCAGGGCAGGCGCTTTTTCACACTCTGGAACACACCCTCGTTCAGATCCTCTTCACTGGTCAAGCCGCCGAGTTTTGCGTAATCATCGCCCATCTCGTCGTCCACCAGCTCGACCACATCCGCCGAGGTGATGATGCCCAGCAGCTTCCCGCTGTCGTTCAGGACAGGGAGCGAGCGCTCGGCGTAGTCCACGATGCGGTCGATGCAGTCGCTGATCTTCTCGTGGTCGGTGACGTAGGGGTAGGAGCGGGCGATCAGCTTTTCCAGGCACTCCTCCGCACGGGCCACGATGAGGTCTTTCAGGTCGATGGCACCATAAAAGTGCTCGTGCTCATCCACCACATACAGGGTGGAGATGTTATCGTTCTCGCCTGCCTGCTTCACCAGCTCACTCATGGCCTGTCGGATGGTCATATCCCTGCGGATGCAGATGTAGTTGGTGGTCATGCAGCTGCCGATCTCGTCCTCGTGATAGGAGAGCAGCAGCTTCACATCATCGGCGGCATCCTTGTCCAGCTGGTGGACGATCTTTGCCTTATCATCCTCTTCCAGGTCATCCAGAGCATCTACGGCATCGTCCGAATCCATGTGGGAGATGACCCGGGCGGCCCGCTCTGGGTCCAGCTCCTTCAGGTAAGGCTCTGCGTCATCCAGATAGGAGAAGATCTCTGCCACCGTATCCACGCCCAGTGTGGTGTACACCTTCTGGCGCTCCTCCGGTGTCAGGGCCGTCAGGGCATCGGCCAGGTCATTTTCATGGTAATCGGACAGCTTTTCAGCCAGCTCTGCCTGGGGCAGACCGCTGTGGATGATGTCCAGAATCTCCTGCACATAATTTTTCTTCTGCATGGTTTGGTCCCTCCGTTTCCCGTTTTCGGGCATAAAAAATACACCGCATCGGTCTGGTTACAACTCCTGCGGTGTACAAAGGGCATGCAGTTCAGGATGCGGCTAACACGTTTGCACGGCCCGCATCGCAGGAGAAGCGTTGTTTGGGGTGATCCGTATTGTCACTGGACATGGAAACAAACTCCTCCTTGGTGTAAGATTTTTCTTTCAGCCCCGTTATCATACTACGCCGGGCCGGATTTTTCAACCCCTTTTACAGTTTTTTTACCGGATTATTGCTATATTGCACAAAGAAGAGCTTACTTCTTATACTTCCCATACCACTGCACTGACAGCCTCCAGGAAAGTGCATACAGCACCAGCACCGCTGCCAGCACACCGACGATGGCAATGGCCGCGCCCGGTTCCGGCACGGCATCCATCAGGACCGTCCCGCCGCCCAGGGCAGCGCCCATTCCGGCAAACATCAGCATGTAGAGCATCCGCGCCTTTTCTGCGCCAAAACGGTAGTACAGCGGCAGCATGATCCCGTTTATCAGCAGGATGGCACACACACTGCCCGCCAGCAGGGACAGCGCATCCTTGTCCGGGGTCGTTCCGGTGCGCAGAGAGATCACCGTTATGAACAGTCCTCCAATTACAACAGCCGCCGCAGCGCAGAACAGACCGATGAGGTATTTTTCTGCCACCTGAAGTTCCTTGCTCAGCGGCAGGGCAAAGCTGTACTCCGTCCACCCGCTGGCGTGGTCGTAGGAAAGCAGGTAGGCGGGCATGATCCCCAGAAAAACAGCTGAATAATCCACCGCAAAGCTCGAATCCCCGGAAGTGCTCAGGATCCAGATCGCCAGCACGGCCAGCACCGTGAGGTACATCATCCGCATATTTGTTTTGACCTGATACCAATCCTTCAACAGCAAACCTTTCATCGCACATTCTCCCCTTTCACCATCAGCACAAACAATTCTTCGATGCTCACCGGTGTCAGGGTGCTGCCCGCCGGGACAAGTTCCCTCTTCACCAGTGCCTCGGCCCCGTAGGCTGTCACCCGACGGCTGACGATGGCGTTTTTATCCAGCTCCTCCAATTGCCCGGCAGTGCCGTGCCAGAGGGCGTACTCCTCCCGCAGCGTGTCCTTATCTTCGCAGAGCAGAAGCCTGCCCTTGTGCAGAAAGGCAATGGTATCGCAGAGCTTTTCCAGGTCGCTGACGATGTGGGACGAGATCAAAATTGCGTGATCCTCGTCCCGCACAAAGTCCAGCAGCAGATCGATGAGCTCATCCCGCACCACCGGGTCCAGGCCGCTGGTGGCTTCGTCCAACAGCAGCAGCTTGGGGTAATGAGAAAGCGCCACGGCAAGGCACTGCTTCATCTTCATGCCGGTGGAGTAATCGGCGTAGCGCTTTTTCTCCGGCAGTTCAAAGCGCTTACAATAATCCGCGTAAGCTGCGGCATCCCAGTTCGGGTAGATGCCCGCCATCACCTTTCCCACCTGCGGCGCGGTCAGGCAGGTGGGGATGCCCTCGCCGCCCAGCACCACGCCGATATCGGCTTTGGCAAGCGGGGTGATCCCCTCCTGCCCGAACAGCTTCACAGTGCCAGCGTCCCCGTCGATCATGTCCAGGATCAGCTTAATGGTGGTGCTCTTGCCCGCACCGTTCTCACCGATCAGCCCGCAGACTGTGCCACCGGGCAGTTCCAGATCAATGGGCCCCAGCGTAAAATCCGGGTAGTGCTTTTCAAGGCCGTGCAGTTCTAATGCGTTCATGGTTCATTCCTCCCACAGCAATTCCAACATTTCGGTCAGTTCCTGTTTGGTCAGCCCGCAGGGTGCCGCCAGCCGGACGGCTTCCGTCAGGTGTGCTTCGATTTTTTTCAGGTTCTCTTCCCGGAGCAGCTCGGTGTTTTTCGCTGCCACGAAAAAGCCCTTGGCGGGCACGGCGTACAAAAAGCCCTCCTGTTCCAGCTCATCGTAGGCCCGCTTTGTAGTAATAACACTGATGCGCAGATCCCGCGCCAGCCCCCGGATGGACGGCATAGCTTCCTCCGGCTGCAGTTCCCCGCTCAAAATCTGGTTCTTGATCTGGGTGTAGAGCTGCTCGTAGATGGGTGCACCGCTCTTGTTATCGATGAAGAGATTCATGTCTGCCGCCTCCGTTGCATCTGTATATTTACAGTATATACAGTAGATACATGGTTGTCAATAGGCAGACACAAAAAAGCAGCTCTCCCGTTGGACGGGAAAGCTGCTTTTTTCATCTGATCAGGCTCTGACTGTGGGGCGGCTTAGTAGGCCACGCCCCAGTAGACCATCTTGCTGGCGGGCTTGCCGCAGCAGGGGCAGACATCGCTGAGATGCTCCTGCTCAAAGGGCATGCAGCGGCTGGACAGGCCAGCCTCTTCCTTCATCTTCATCTCGCAGGCCAGGTCGCCGCACCACATGGTCTTGATGTAGCCGGTGTTGGCCTTGGCCAGCTCCTTGACTTCCTCCATGGTGGTGGCTGCCCAGGTGCGCTTCTCGCGGTTGGCGAGGGCACGCTCGTACAGGTCCTTGCGCAGGGCCTCCAGCTGGGCCGGGATCGCGGTCTCCAGCTCATCCAGGCTCACGAAGATCTTTTCACGGGTGTCGCGGCGAACCAGCACGCACTGGTTCTTTTCCAGATCCTTGGGGCCGATCTCCAGGCGCAGGGGCACGCCCTTCATCTCCCACTGGGAGAACTTCCAGCCGGGGGCGTTGTCGCTGTCGTCCAACTTGACGCGGGCATACTTGCTGATCTTCTCAGCCAGCTCGGCGGCCTTCTCGGAAACGCCGGGCTTGTGGGCGGCGATGGGCACGACGACGACCTGGATGGGAGCCACTGCCGGGGGCAGGATCAGGCCGTCGTCATCGCCGTGGGTCATAATGATGGCACCCACCAGACGGGTGGAAACGCCCCAGCTGGTCTGGAACGGGTGATGCAGCTGGTTGTCGCGGCCGGTAAAGGTCACGTCGTAAGCCTTGCTGAACTTATCGCCGAAGTAATGGCTGGTGCCGCTCTGCAGGGCCTTGCCGTCCTTCATCATGGCTTCGATGGTATAGGTAGCCTCGGCACCGGCAAACTTCTCCTTATCGGTCTTGCGGCCCTTGACAACAGGGATGGCCAGATCCTGCTCGCAGACATCCGCGTAGCAGTTCAGCTGCTGCTGGGTCTCGGCCTCGGCCTCGGCGGCAGTCTCGTGGATGGTGTGGCCTTCCTGCCACCAGAACTCACGGCTGCGCAGGAAGGGACGGGTGGTCTTTTCCCAGCGCACCACACTGCACCACTGGTTGTACTTCATGGGCAGCTCACGGTAGCTGTGCAGCACGCGGGACCAGTGGTCACAGAACATGGTCTCGCTGGTGGGACGCACCGCCAGGCGCTCTTCCAGCTTGTCGGAGCCGCCCATCGTGACCCACGCCACCTCCGGCGCGAAGCCATTGACCAGCTCGCCTTCCTTCTGCAGCAGGCTCTCGGGGATCAGCACGGGCATGGCCACGTTCTCGTGACCGGTTGCCTTGAACCGGGCATCCATGTCCTTCTGGATCAGCTCCCAGATGGCCTGACCATAGGGGCGCAGGATGATGAAGCCCTTGACACTGGAGTACTCCACCAGCTCTGCCTTGACGCAGATGTCGGTGTACCACTGTGCAAAGTTTTCTTCCTGGCTGGTGATCGCCTGCACAAGCTTCTTGTTGTCTTTTGCCATTTTGTTATATCCTCCTAAGCCGTGCGCCAAACGCCTGTGTTCCAGCCGTTCCGCACGAGCTCATATTAAAAGCCCCGCTGCAGTGCCGCCGTGTGCAGCGCTGCGGGTGCGGGGCCTTTTGCAAAACTGTTATCAGCCCTTGTGGCTGTCCACAAATTCCACCACGTCGCCCACGGTGCGCAGATTCTCGATGGCATCGTCCGGCACCTCAATGCCAAACTCATCCTCCAGCGTCATCACCATGTCCACGATATCCAGGCTGTCGGCCTCGAAATCACTCATAATGTCGCTCTCCATCGTGATCTTAGCAGGGTCAATATCCAGCTGCTCTGCCAGCAGTGCACGGATCTTTTCAAAAGTATCCATCGTCGCGGTCTCCTTTTGTCAATGATTCTTTCTTCTCTGCCTGCACGCACTCTCCGGCGCACAAAAGCACTCTCTCTTTTTATATCCCATGGGCCGTATCTTGTCAAGCCCTGTTTTGCATTCCGGCCCTTTACGGGCAGAAAAAACCGATGAAAATTGCACAAAGCCCTCTTTTTTGCTTGACAGAAGCCCGTTTGATTCTTATGATTATATGTGACGAACCAAGCCTCTCAGCCATGCTGCATCAGCATGGCCGCAGAGGTCCCGCCTGTAAAGGAGAATGCTCCATGAAATTGTCATTTACCAAGATGCAGGGCTGTGCCAATGATTACATCTATCTGGACTGCCGTGCATCCGGTGTGCCCGCAGACATTGCCGCGCTTGCACAGCGGCTCTCTGCCCGGCATTTTTCCGTGGGTGCAGACGGCATCATCTGCATCTGCGCCCCTGTGACCCCCGGGGCCGATGGCCGGATGCGCATCTTCAACGCGGACGGCAGCGAGGCCCAGATGTGCGGCAACGGCGTGCGCTGTGTGGCCGAGTGGCTCTACACCCACGGGGTGGAAAAGCCTGTCCTGATCATCGACACCAACAGCGGTGTCAAGCGCATCAACCGACAGGGCGCACAGCTGTGGCAGGTGGAGATGGGCGCTTACAGCACCCTGCCGGCCGACCTGCCTGCCATCCACATGGGCGAAGGCCCGCTGGTGGATCAGCCGCTCACCGTAGAGGGAAAAGTGTGGAAGGTGACCTGCATCAGCGTGGGCAACCCCCACTGCGTGACCGTGGTGGAGGATGTGGACAGCCTGAATCTGGAAGCCATCGGCCCGTCGTTCGAGCATCACGCCAACTTTCCGGAGCGCATCAACACCGAGTTCGTGCAGGTGGTGGATGCCGCCCACCTGAAGATGCGGGTGTGGGAACGCGGCAGCGGCGAGACCTGGGCCTGCGGCACCGGCACCTGCGCCACCGTGGCGGCTCTGACCGAGCTGGGCATCTGCCCCGCCGGGCAGGATATCCATGTACAGCTGCGTGGCGGTGAGCTGGTCATCCGGGTACTGCCCGGCAGGCAGCTGCTGATGACCGGCAGCGCTGTCACGGTGTACGAGGGAGTTGCGGAAGTTTAACATCCTCGCCCTCTCCGTCATTGCTTTGCAATGCCACCTCTCCCAAAGGGAGAGGCAATTGCGGCTCAACGGTCAGCTTCTGCTGGCGTAGACGCTGCATCGGCTCTCCCTTTGGGAGAGCTGGACGCGAAGCGGCCTGAGAGGGCGGGCAATCTTATAAAGTGAGGGAACAACTTATGAAAATGAATCACCATTACGGCGAGCTGAAGGCAAGCTACCTGTTCGTGGACATTGCCCACAAGGTGGCCGCCTATCAGGAAGCACACCCCGAAAAGGAGATCATCCGTCTGGGCATCGGCGATGTGACCCAGCCTCTGGCAAAGTGCGTGGTCACCGCCATGCAGGATGCCGCCGCTGAGATGGGCACCAAGGAGGGCTTCCACGGCTACGGCCCCGAGCAGGGCTATCCGTTCCTGAAGCAGGCCATTCAGGGCTACTACGCAGGCCGCGGCACCCAGCTGGCTGAGGACGAGATCTTTATCTCCGACGGTGCCAAGAGCGACCTGGCCAATGTGCTGGGCCTGTTTGATGTGGACAACACCGTTCTGGTCCCGGACCCCGTGTACCCCACCTATGTGGACGACAACGTGACCGACGGCCGCAAGATCATTTACGGCCGCACCAGCCAGGAGAACGGCTTCCTGGGAATGCCCGATGACAGCGTGAAGGCTGACATCATCTACATCTGCAGCCCCAACAACCCCACCGGTGCCGCCTACACCCGCGAGCAGCTCAAGGCCTGGGTGGACTACGCCAAAAAGAACAACGCCGTTATCCTGTACGATGCCGCCTACGAGTGCTTCATCACCGATCCCGCTCTGGCACGCAGCATCTTTGAGGTGGAGGGTGCCCGCGAGTGCGCCATTGAGATCTGCTCCTTCTCCAAGATCGCAGGCTTCACCGGCACCCGCTGCGGCTACACCATCGTGCCCCACGAGCTGGAGCGCGAGGGCATGAACCTGAACAAGCTGTGGCTGCGCCGCCAGACCACCAAGTTCAACGGCGTGCCCTACGTCGTTCAGCGCGCTGCTGCCGCCGTGTTCACCGAGAGCGGCATGGCTGAGATCCAGGCCAACCTCGATTACTACCGCCAGAACGCCAAGGTCATTGCCGACGCGCTGGACGAGTGCGGCGTGTGGTACTGCGGCGGCAAGAACAGCCCCTACATCTGGCTGCGCTGCCCCGGCGGCATGAAGAGCTGGGAGTTCTTCGACTGGCTGCTGGAGAACTGCGGCGTGGTCGGCACCCCGGGTGTCGGCTTCGGCGAGTGTGGCGAGGGCTATTTCCGCCTGACCGCCTTCGGCGATGCCGAAAAGACCAAGGTCGCTGCCCAGCGCATCAAGGCCGCCATCCAGGCCCTGTAAACCTACACAAGCAAAAAGGCGATGCAGTTTTGAACAACTGCATCGCCTTTTTCTTTTATTTCCTGCCCGTCAGCCGGTTGAGCAGCATCACTGCCAGAACAATGATGCCGATGACAAGGATGATGCCGACCATCCCGATCAGCATCATCGGCAGCGTGGTCATCCACGAAGTAAGATGAAGCATGCGATCACCTCCGTTAAGCCATCAGGGTCAGGATCAGGCCGCCTGCAATGACGGACGCGATCTGTCCCGAAACGTTGACGCTGATGGAATACATCAGCAGGAAATTCTGGTTGTCCTCTTCCAGGCCCATCTTGTTGACCACACGGCCGCTCATGGGGAAGGCCGAGATGCCGGCCGCGCCGATCATGGGATTCAGCTTTTTGCCCTCCGGCCGGAAAAGGTTCAGCAGTTTTGCAAACAGCACGCCGCCTGCCGTATCAAAGACAAAGGCCACCAGACCCAGTGCAAGGATGAGCAGGGTGTCGGGCCGCACGAACTTGTCGGCGGTCATCTGCCCGGCAACGGTCAGGCCCAGCACGATGGTAATGAGATTTGCCAGCACATTCTGGGCGGTCTCGCTCAGCGCATTCAGCACCCCGCACTCCCGCAGCAGGTTGCCGAACATCAAAAAGCCCACCAGCGCCACACTGGCCGGAGCCACCATGCCTGCAATGATCGTGACCACGATGGGGAACAGGATCTTGGTCAGCTGGGAAACACTGCCCTTTTCATAGGACATCCGAATGCGGCGCTCCTTCTGCGTGGTCAGCAGCCGGATCACGGGCGGCTGCACGATGGGCACCAGCGCCATGTAGCTGTAGGCTGCCACCATGATGGCACCGAGGTACTGGGAGTTGAGCGTGTTGGCCACGAAAATGGCGGTGGGGCCGTCTGCCGCACCGATGACAGCGATGGAGGCAGCATCCTTCAGGTCAAAGAAGAAGCCCGCCAGAAACAGGGTAAAGAAGATGCCGAACTGGGCCGCCGCACCAAAGAGCATCAGCCACGGCTTTTCCAGCAGCGGGCCAAAATCGATCATGGCACCGATGCCGATGAAGAGCAGCAGCGGGAACAGCTCGTTGGACATGCCTGCTTCAAACAATGCAGAGATGGGGCCGACCGTATCCCCCTGCGTGATGGCACCCGAGAGGGGCAGGTTGACCAGAATGGCACCAAAGCCCATGGGCAGCAGCAGGCTCGGCTCCATCTTTTTGGCGATGGCAAGGTAGATGAGCAGTGCACCAATGCCCCACATTACCACCATCTGCCAGGTCAGATTCCCAAAATTGGAAAAGAGACTGGCGAATGTGTTCAGAAGATCCATATTTATTTTTCCTCCTTGTGTTCCTGTGCCGGGCAAGAAAAAAGAGACCCCTGCCACAGCACTCTGTCTGTGACAAAAGTCTCAAGCCAACACATGACATCGGGCATTTCTGCCGTGATGACGCTGCCATGCAGCACCCCGCAGGCCCTGCGGAATGCCCTTTACTCCCTTTTATCGATTCTAATTAAATCAGAATGCAGTCCCCTCTGTCAAGGGGTTCCTGCATTTCTTTGCCAAACTTTGCTTCAGCGCTCAAACGTTGTGCTGAGGGTGGTCTCCCAGGTCTGGCCGGGGGCAAGGCAGGCGGCAGCGGCGCGCTGGCTCCAATCCTGGGGATCGGTCTGGGCACCGGGCAGGGAGTGCCACGGCTCAATGCAGACAAAGCGCACTGGCTTTGCCGGAGCCGACCAGATGAGGGTATAGGGGTAGCCCTCCACATTGCAGACGATCCCCTTGCCGGTGTCCTTCTCGTAGATGCCCAGCGTGCGGCTGCGCAGACCGGCCATGCAGAAGCTGTCGTTCTCAAACAGATCGTCTGTCAGGGGGATGCTCTGCTCGTTCTTCCACCGGTAACCGCACTTGCCGGTCAGCAGACCGTTGGGGTAAGCGTCCAGGATCATCGGGCTCTCCGGCTGATCGAAGCGGAACTCGTAATCGGTGGTGGTGTGCTTGTCATCAAAGGGAATGCGGAACGCCGGGTGGTAGCCGATGCCGAACTGCAGCTCCTCGGCGGCATCGGCGGGGTTGGTGACGGTCAGGGTGTGGTGCACCGTCCTGCCCTCCAGCCGGAAGGTGCTGGTCAGGACAAAATCAAACGGGAAGCGCTCTGCCTTGCTCTTTTCATCCGAGCGCAGCTCCAGCCGGATGGTGTCACCCTCGGCGCAGAGCAGGGTGTGCTCCACGTCCCGGGCAAAGCCGTGCTGACCGCCGGGGTAGGTCTTGCCCTTATGGGTAAAGGCCCCGCCGGTCAGCTTGCCCGTCCAGGGGAAAAGGATGGGGGCGTGGCGCTTCCAGACAGCCGGGTCGGCCTGCCAGAGCATCTCCTGCCCGGCGGCATTTTTCAGGCTGACTGCTTCGGCACCATGGGTATCCACGGTCAGGGTCAGGAATTCGTTGTAAATGGTTGCCTGCATGATTCATCTCTCCTCTTTATCTGTTGACGATGTGCTCGCCGTTTCCTTCCAGCCAGGTGCGCAGGTTCCGGGTGGTAATGTCCATCAGGTTCTGCAAAGCCTCCCGGGTCGTCCACGCAATGTGCGGTGTGAGGATAGCGTGGGGTTCTGCCCGCAGGGGGCTTTCCTGAGGCAGAGGCTCGGTGACAAAGGCATCGGCCCCGTAAAAGCCCAGCTGACCGCTGTGGAGGGCCGCTGCCACGGCCTCCTCATCCACCAGCGCGCCCCGGGCCGTGTTGAGCAGAATGGCCCCGGGCTTCATCTTCGCCAGCGCCTCCGCGTTGACAAGGCCCCGGGTCTGGGGCGTGGCCGGGCAGTGCAGGCTGAGGATATCGCACCGCCTCAGCAGGGTATCATAATCCACGAACTCCACACCGTCGGCGGCGTATTCGGGCCGGACGGTGCGGGTGCAGACCAGCACCTCCATGCCAAAGGCTCTGGCAATGCGGGCCGACTGCCGCCCGATGCTGCCATAGCCGTAAACGCCATAGGTCTTGCCATAGAGCTCCATCTGGGGCAGCAGGCCGATGCTCTCCGGGATATCCAGCTGCCAGCATCCCTGCTTGACGGCACGGTTGTAGCGCTCCGCGCACTGGCAGATGGCCAGCAGCAGGCTGAAGGTCATCTGGGCCACGCTGTAGGTAGAATAGCCCGGCACATTGGCCACTGCAACGCCGTGGCGGCGGCAGGCTTCCAGATCCAGGTTGTCGGTGCCCGTGGCGATGATGCCCACCCATTTCAGGTTCGGGCACTGCTGTAAGATCTCCTCATCCATGCGGCACTTGTTCAGCAGAACGATGTCCGCATCTCCAATGCGGGGGGCGATCTCCTCGTAGGCCGTGCGGACATAACTGACGGTATCGGGCACCAGCGCCTTTACCCCCGACCAGTCGAGGTCACCTTCCTCCATGACATAGCTTTCCAGAATGACAGCTTTCATCTCAGTCCTCCAACAAAACGTCCTCGCTCAGCACCTGACCGATGGGCTTTGCAATGCACAGGTCGGCCTGCGCATCGGCCCCGGTGGGCTGCATGTTGATGACCACCAGATGGCGACCCCGGAAGTACCGGATGAGCCCCGCCGCCGGGTAGACCACCAGACTGGTGCCGCCGATGATGAGGGTATCCGCCTTGCGGATGGCAGACACGGCCCCGGAGAGCACTTCTTCGTCCAGCCCTTCCTCATACAGGACGACATCCGGCTTGACGATGCCGCCGCACTTGGGGCAGCGGGGCACGCCGGTACTGTTGGCAATGAAGTCCACATCGTAGAACGCGCCGCACTTCACGCAGTAGTTGCGCAGGGTGCTGCCGTGGAGCTCGTAAACGGTCTTGGACCCCGCCGCCTGATGCAGGCCGTCGATGTTCTGGGTGACGATGGCCTTCAGCCTGCCCTCCCGCTCCAGCTTTGCCAGCCGCAGGTGGGCAGCGTTGGGCTTTGCCCCCTTCACAATAAGCTTATCCCGGTAGAACCGGTAGAACTCCTCGGGGTTCTCCTCCCAGAAGGTGTGGCTCAGGATGGTCTCGGGCGGGTAATCGTACTTCTGGTGGTACAGGCCGTCCACGCTGCGGAAATCGGGGATGCCGCTTTCGGTGGAGACCCCCGCGCCGCCAAAAAAGACGATGCGGTCGCTCTCGGCAATGATTTTTTCCAGTGCAGGAACCATAAAAGAAACGCTTCCTTTCCGGCAGATCGTTGTGTTTTGGATAGCTCCAGTATAACACAAATCCAGAGGAAAGGAAGCGTTTCTTTTTTTGATGGGATCGTCCCCTTGCTCAGCGCCCGTTTTCGGCAAACAGGGTCCCCAGTGCATCCAGCAGATCATGCGGGAGCATCCCGGTTTCCCCGTGCAGGGCAGCGGCACGGTCGGCAGCCGCACCATGGAGATAAACGGCACAGGCAGCAGCATCAAAGGCAGGTAGACCGCAGGCCAGCAGGGCGCTGGTCATGCCCGCCAGCACATCCCCGCTGCCGCCCCGGGAAAGCCCCGGGTTGCCGGTGGGATTGACCGCACAGCGGCCATCCGGCCCTGCAATGACGGTGTGCGCCCCCTTCAGCACCACCACAGCATTCCATGCTTTCGCATAGCGCAGCGCCGTGCCTTCCCGGTCCGCGTTGATCTCTGCCGCAGAGCGCCCGGTCAGCCGGGCCATCTCGCCGGGGTGGGGCGTTAAAATCAGTTCTCCTTGAGGGTGAGGCATTTTTTCCGTTTGGAGCAGGTCAGCGGCGGCGTTCAGGCCGTCCGCATCCAGCACTGCACTGCCGGAAAAACCGGGCAGGAGCGTTTTTACCAGCGCCCGGGTCTCGGCGGCACGGGCCGCGCTCTGGGCCGTATAGCCCAGCCCGGGGCCCGCCAGCAGAACAGAAGCCTTCTGCCGCCGGATGCGGTCGATATTCTGGGGCGAGATGCCGCCCTCTGCGCCCGCTTCGCAGGGGCAGAGACAGCACTCGGGCAGGCGGGCGGCCACCGCCGCCAGCACCGGCTCCACACTTGCCAGCGTAACGATACCGGCCCCTGTGCGCAGGGCACCTTCCACGGCCAGCGCCGCCGCGCCCCGGTAGGACGCACTGCCCGCCACCGCCAGCACGGAGCCAAAGGTCCCCTTATGCGCGTTCCGGGGGCGGGGCTGGATCTTTTGCCAAACAAAATCAGAAGTTGTTTCGAACATAGGCGGCTCCTTTCGGGTGAGATCTCACCCTCTCAGTCAAAGCCTTACGGCTTTGCCAGCTCCCCCAAAGGGGGAGCCTATTGCGGGTCTTGGGTAAAGGCAGCATTGCCTCTCCCTTTGGGAGAGGTGGCAGCGCGTAAGCGCTGACGGAGAGGGCGAGGATGTTACCCTTCCCCCTGCAAATACCTCCGGATCTCCTTCTCCGCCTCCTGCACCTCTTCATGGAACATGCGGGCAGAGACACGGAGGGCACCATGGCCCAGAATGATGACCTGTTCCATGCCATCGGAGGTGGCCACGCGGACGCGGCGGCCCTTGCCGATCTCATGGGTGACACGCTCGATGAACATATCGGCGGTCT
>OBKN01000601.1_pt1 | contig 15546 bp, 10 predicted proteins | sample 1519931 | NCBI WGS metagenome assembly OBKN01 (sample SAMN04209254, study PRJEB22552) | human gut metagenome | biome: gut; material: feces | host: Homo sapiens | place: USA: Oklahoma
GACCCAAACATGTACACCAGCATCCAAAGTCGACATTTTTCGACATCTTTGGATGCTGGCGTACAGCTTTTTGGTAGTCATGGACGCTCTTGGCCGGCTAATTGTTTGAGGAGACCTTTGGATTATGGCTGTTTGACGCCTCTGGAAAGGTTTCCGAGAGGGCTGTGGTCAAAAAAGGGCAAATATGAGTACTGCTACCTGTTTAGTAGCAGCGATTTTGATCACTTCAGGAACTATTCAACGTTCCACTCGTCCGCAGACGACGTTATTTCTCCTCATATGTTCAATAAAAGTAGCTCTTAATGGGAACAAATCTCATCAGGAGCTACAATTTATAGCAAATAAATGCAACCATAATGGCAACAGTACTCATATTTGCCCTTTTTTGACCACGACCCTCCAGAATAGTCGCTGAGAGCGACACTAAATGACAAAATCCGACACTTGAACGTTCTTATATGAGTAGCCATTGAAGGACACCTAACGACTACTCCCATTCGCGACACACTGTGTCGCGAATTAAGCTGGCCCCATTACCGAAGACCAGTGAGAGCTCCTGCCCAGAATCTCAATAGCTTAATAAAGGGCTCCCCTCCGGAAGTTCAATGAGCATCCAAATTCCAAGCTGAAAAGCAAAGGAGTATCGAAGCCGTCAATGCTCATTTCCTATCGAACAGGCAGGTCAAAACAAGCTAATTAGCCCGATGAACTGCTTGTATTTTTGTCTACAAAATTGTATACAAAAAGAGAATCCGAGAACCGGCGCTCGACATTATGTCGATCGATAGGAGGCGCCATGGATGCTAAGCAGCTCGAAAAGATGATGGGGTTTGCTCCCGGAGAGTTGAAGAAAGCCGCGGAAGCCTACGAAAAAGATGAGTGGCCGAAAGGTCACACCATCAAGTTGGGAAGGCCACCAATCTCCGATGAGCCGAGCGTCGTTATATCAGCACGTGTGGGCGAATCGATTCTTGAGGCGTTTGACGAAAAAGCCAAACGCCATGGGCAAACACGCACGGAGCGGCTCAGAGAGCTCATTACACTTGATGCACTGATTGCCTAGGCCCGCTCCCCCGTCGGACCCAAACATGTACACCAGCATCCAAAGTCGACATTTTTCGACATCTTTGGATGCTGGTGTACATGTTTTTGCTACATAGTCGTTGGGGACGTCCTTAAATGACCAGTCGTTAAAGAACGCCCCCGATGACTAGTTAGCCGTGGAAGCGAGCTGTGGGTGCAAGCGGCTGTTCACGAAAGACGCGCTCGACGGCAGCGCGGTATTCGTCGACCTTTTTGGTCTTGCGTACGATCTTGTGGACGGTAGCGGGATCAGCGAAAGCGCACTTGGCGTAGAACCACCACTCCTTCATGCGGAAGACCGCATTGCCGCCAATCTCTTCTGCATATGCCGCAAACAGCGTGTCGTGGAAGCGCTGCAGCTCAGCAGCCGTTGCAGCAGGGCCGCCCTTGACCATGCGAGCCAGAGCGGGGTTCGCGAGCAGGCCACGCCCCAACATCACATGGCGCGTGCCGGGATAGGCCTCCACCAGCGCGTCCATATCCTCAAGATCAAAAATGTCACCGTTATAGGCCACGGGGAACGGCGCACGCTCCAGCGTCTCGCCATAAAACTCTTTGCGCGGCAAGCCCGTATAGCGGTCCTTCTGTACGCGCGGATGCACGATCAGCTCTGCCAACGGCATGCGGCAATACAGATCGAGCACGCGCTCGTATTCGTCGTCATTCTCCAGCCCCAGCCTGGTCTTTACCGACACCGGCAACGGCGACCGCTCGCACACATCGCTTAAGAACGCCTCGAGCTCGTCGAGATTGCGCAAGAAACCCGAGCCCTTGCCCTTGGCGACAACCGTTCCCGAAGGGCAACCCAAGTTGAGATTGACCTCGCGGTAGCCCATGTCGGCGAGCACCTGTGCCGCCCACACAAACTCGTCCGCGTTCTTGGACATCAGCTGAGGCACCACGTTGAGCCCCTGGTTATTGGCAGGATCGATCTCCTTAAACGCCTTGCCGCCAAAGCGGTTTCCCACCCGCGGCGGCGGCAAAAACGGCGTGTAATAGCAATCGAGCGCACCGAAGCACTCCGCATGCACGCGACGGAACACATGCCCGGTAATCCCCTCCATAGGGGCCAGCGAAAGGATCATCTACTCTTCTCTCATATCAACACAACAAAGGGGCCGTCCCTTTGTCACATGCATTATGCCTTGCGCTTCAGGCGATTCACAAGGAAGAGGTAGCTACTGAACGATGACCACCCTCCAGCCGCACCCCATACAACGAGGTTTAATACTTTTCCCGAGAAGTGAACGAGTGAAAACGGGCCCCCGAAGCATCGGCACTTTCGAGATGCAATTTCCTGCGGTTTTGCCAGCCAAATCCTGCGGGTTTGACGTCTAAAAATGTCGATGCTTCGGAGGTCCAAGTATGGCCGTTCACTTCTCGGAAAAGTATTAGACCTCGATTTACATGCCACTCAATGTGACAAAGTGGCTGCTCCTTTGTCACATTCGATGAAAAAGGGCACCGATGTTAGTCGATGCCCCAAAGCGGCTGCAGGTTAAGCCCTACAGCGTATGTCTAAGACGAATCGAACTATTCGTCCCAGGAGAGGTTCTTACCAGTCTTTTTTGCCAGCAGCAAGAACAGGCCGATAATAACGTTGCATGCGATGCAGAAGATGAAGACGCCCTGGAAGGAGCCGACAAGCTCATAGACCTTCATCATAACGGGCATGCCAAAGGCGCCGACGATATAGCCCACGGAGCAGATCAGCGCGAAGATGCGACCGAAATCGCGGGAGCCAAAGACATCCATAACCAAAACGGTCAGGGCAGTGCCAGCGATGACGTACATTACGTCGTTCACGCCTGCTGCGAGGATGCTGAGCGTCGAGTTGCCGCTGCTCATCATGAGCATGACAAAGGAGAGGATGGAGACAGCGAGCCAGCCCAGAATGGCCTTCGTGCTGCCGAACCTATCGCAAGTGGTGCCGACGATCGGATTGAGGAACAGATCGAAGAGCGATGCAGCGGATACCATGAAGCCGCCCACCATGGGGCTAAAACCAACCTCGGAAGCATACGTCGGGAAGAGCTGGTTCATGCAGCAAGTGAGCTGAACGAGACAGAGGAAGCCGATGCAGAAGAAGAAGGCAGGCGACTTAATGGCGCGCGCATAGCTAACGCCACGCGTGCTATCCTCGGTCGTCTCCTCGGTCTCGGTGACCGTCTCGCCCTCGACGTAGCCATAGGGCAGCATGCCCTTGTCCTGAGGCTTATAGCGAATAATCAGAACGGAAGCGGGGAGAATGAGCACGGCGGAGACGCCAGCGAGCACCAGATAGCCAGTCCTCCAGCCAGCGGCCTCGATGACAGAGGTGATGACGGGGCTCATGATGAGCATGTAAATCGAGTTCACTGCCCAAGCGAGACCGATTGCCAGGCCACCAGATTTTTTGAACCACTGGTCAATAACGTCGGACATGGCGACGCCGGTGGTGAAGGCGAAGCAAACGCCAATCAGGGCGCCAGCGGCGATGAACATCCAGACTTCGGTGTAGAAGGCCATGCCTGCGCCGGCAGCAAGCAAAATAAGCTCGACAACGGGGAGCCAAACCTTGCCAACGACCTTGGGAATGAGTTTTCCGACAAACGGAAGAGCTGCCGCAAGACCAATGAGCGTTGCGGTGAAGTAATACGAGAAGATGGAATAGTCAAACCCGAACTCCTCGCACACGGGTGCGACGAAGGAGCCCGCGATGACGCTATAGGATCCGGTCGTGCCGGCAGACATAAGGCCGAGCGCGATTACGAGAACCCATGCGTAAACCTTGCTGCTCTTTAACTTTGCATTTTCCATTGATACAGCTCCTAGAGACCCAGAAGGGCACACATAACGGCCTTGATGGTGTGCTGACGGTTCTCTGCCTCACGGAAGATGACCGAAGCGTTGGCCTCAAAGCACTCGTCGGCAATCTCAAAGCCCTCGGTGATGATTTCGCGATGGAGGTCGTTCTTGCACTGGTCGAGGAGCATTTTGCCGACACGGTGATCTGCGTTATGGACAGAGGGAAGCTCATGCATGCAGAAGATGTCGGGATTGTTGGTGCGCTTGCACAGCTCGCTGGTGACGCGATAGGGGTACAAAGACTCGGCATCGCCCAGCCAGGAGTTGTAGTCGTCGGGATCCAGAACCTCTTCGCCGCACTCGGGGTTGATGTAGCGCCACTCCTCGGTAACGATAACGTCAACGCCATCCAGGGCATCGAGGTCAGAGGTGATGGTAAAGGTCCTATTGGGAGCGTACTTGGCGTAGCAGGCCTCCACCTCTTCGATCATTTCCTTGCACATCTGATGACGGAGGTCGTCGGGGCCGATGGCGAGGAAGTCCATGTCGAGCATAGCGCACAGACGGCCATACCACACCGGGGCGCCGGCGCAGTTGCCAACGAAAGCCATCTTCTTGCCGCGGCTCGTACGCAAACCGCCCCATTGCTCTTCCATCGTAAGAGCGTCAGCGAGCATCTGAGTCGGGTGATCGCCGAGAGTAAGGGCATTGATGACCGGGATGTCAACCAGGTCGGCGACGTCATAGAGGAACTGCTCGTCCTTCTGTGCGCGATAGACGATGAGATCATACATGCCGTTAAAGACGCGCATGGCGTCCTTGACGGTCTCGCAGTCACCCATGTGGGAGTTGGTCAGATAAGTGAAGCCCATGCCCAAATCGTTGCAGGAGGTCTCGAATGCGCAACGAGTACGGGTCGAGCCCCACTCAAAGTTGGCGAGGACGTTTTTGCCGGGGAAGTAGCGCTGGTCGACACCAGACTTCTTCTGAGCCTTAAGGTTCCAGGCAAGATCGATGAGATAGCGGAAATCCTCGGAGGAGAGATCATGGATGTTGATGTAGTCGCGACCGCGGAGGCTGTTGTTCATGCCTATTTCCTTTCGAATTATTATCAAAATTATTGTTGAATGTGTCCCCGAGGAAAACACGGATATCCCTCGGGGAGCGGTACATGTGGCGCCTAAGCCAAAGAGCGCAGGCTCTAAGGCTCACTAACGACTGGCCGCCACGTCCTTAGTCCAGCAGTGCACGCCGCCGCCGGACAGGTTAAGCGCGAGGGAATCAATCATGATGACCTTGCGATCGGGGAAGCAGCTCTCAAGAACTGCCTTGGCCTGCTCATCCTTCTCTTTCACGACCTCGCTCATGCCCTCGTGGTAATAACGCTGGCCAAGAACGACGCCGTTGCAAATCAGGAAGTTGCAGTAGCTCGCTGCGGCGTAGAAGTGGACGGGGCCCTCGGGCCAGGGGGTGCCATCCATAAACTTGCCGCCCATTTCGTCGATGAAGCCCTTATAGAGCTCGTAATCTTCATCGCCAGGGGCGATAACGACTTCAATAGGCTCGGCGGTGGGCATACGAACGATCTCGAAGGGCTTGCCCTCCCAGTCCGTTTCGTTGCTCAGGATCTCGTAGGCTGCCTCAATGCGGCGACGAGACTCTGCTCCAGCCTTGCTCGAGGCTGCCTCTTCATCGGACACCTCGGCAAGAAGAATCTTGTTCGGAGTGATAAAGCGACACATCTCATCAATGTGAGCTGCAAAGCTCATGCCAAAGACGGGAGTTCCGTCTTCCTTCTCGTCGAGGATGCCCAGTCGATAGTCGTCGTCCTCGAGCATAGGCTGCGGAAGCCAGATAACCTTGTTGAGGTTGTAGATGCGCTTATACTCGGCCTCTATTTCCTCTTTCGTGAACTCGGGATTACGCTTGCGGCATTCCGTGTCCTCGATGGCGACCAGAGTGCCGTGACCGTCAAACTCGCGGTCGCCGCCCTCCGAAACCATTTCGGAATTGACGATATCGAAGCAACCGAGCGCAACCGCCATGTGAACGGCTGCCTTACGTGCGGACTGGCACTCCGGGGAGTTCTTGTCCCACACGCCGTAATAGGTCCAAGCGGGGTTGACCATATAAGAATGGCCCTTGTCGTCGACCATGATGCTGGGACCGTTGTCGCGGACATAGAAGTTGGAGTCTTCGAACTGCGTGATCTCGATGCGATCGAGATCAACCCCCTCCTCCTTCAGGCGCGAGCAAGCCTCCTCATAGGAGCCGGGGGTGCCGCAATTGAGGTTGACCGTAACGTCGCCATACTCGAGCAGAGCCTTGATCACGTCAACGCAGGGCTGGCGGTTATCGTAGCCCTCTGCACGGATGTAATCGGGAAGCCATGTCACATAGACGTTGGAGCGCTTCTCGAACTCGCCCGGCATACGATAGTTCTCGTACATGGTTGGTCCTTCCGTCGGGTTTCCCGCGATGCTGTCCGGCCGCGACAATAGCGGGGTTTCACCTGCTATAGTACTACTATACCTACCGTTCGGTAGATAATTTTGAATAATTGCCGCTCGCCTACTGATACATACCGTTCGCCGTATATAGTGGTCATGTTTGGACACGAATTGATGTTCCGTTGCCATCCTTAATAATGTTGGTAGTGCGGAAGTGATTTGCAATGGAGAAATGCAGCGTGAGCACAAGAAAAAAAATATTGGACGCAATGTACGATCTTGTGGCAGAAGTCGGTTATGACAAAGCGTCTATCGGAAAGATTTGCGACTTTGTCGGTATATCCAAGCCGTCGGTGTACTACTACTTTCCCTCAAAAGAGGAGATTTTCACTACGCTCTTGGACAGCATGTTTCCGACCATTGACTATCAGCGCGACTACTCGCTAATAGTCGATAGGGACGGGTTCAAGGCCGCGCTTATCGAGCTCGGCAATTCAGTTATAGGTGGCTATCGAAGCGATGAAAAGCGCCGGCGCGTGCTGGCCGAGGTTAGCGTTCAAGCAAATCGAATTCCTGCAGTTCAGGAACGTCAAGCGACGGCGACCAAACGAACCATGGATGCGCTTAAAGACATCCTTCTTCATGGTGTAGAGATTGGCGCGTTTTCCGATAGCGCCGACGTAATGCTCTACGTACAAATTCTTTATACCGTTCTGGAGGGAGCAAGCAATACGGTCGCTCAAGGTGAGGATATTGATGAGAAAGCGGTTTGGGCGGGAATAGTCGAGCTTATGTTCAAATAGACCAGCCAAGCTGAAGCGCATGTTGGCGCCCATGGTGCCTGCGGGCAACCTTTAAAACGAAAACAGGGGTCGACTCCAATCTGGCTTGGAGTCGACCCCTGTTGCGTGGCAATCTATGCCGGTGCAATCGGCGCTTATTACTTTTCAGCAGCCTTATTGAGAAAGCCGGAAACGATAGCAAACGCAGCAATCATAAGGTTGCAGGCAATGCAGAAGATAAATACTCCCTGGAATGACCCTGCCATGCCGTAAACCTTCATCATGACCGGCATTCCAAAAGCACCGACGACATAGCCCGCTGAGCAAACGATCGAATAGATCCTTCCAAAATCGCGTGATCCAAAGAGCGAGAGGAGAAGCATCGGCATTGCGGTTCCAACGATGGCGAACATGACATCGTTTACACCAGCTGCAATGATGGAAACGGTCTCATTGCTTCCGCCAATGATAAGAAGCAGGAATGAAAGAATGCTGACACCTGTCCATGCGACCGTTGCTTTAATAGCGCCAAGCTTGTCGCATGTTTTGCCCACGAAGGGATTTAGGAAGATATCGGAGAGTGAAGCTGCCGAGACCATTAAGCTTCCTACGATAGGATTGAAACCGACCTCGCTTGCATAGGTTGGAAACAGCTGGTTCATGCAGCAGGTGAGCTGCGCCACGCAAAGCAAGAGGACACAGAGAATAAAAGACGGCGTTTTCGCGGCATCGCGGAGTGCCATGCCCGAAAGGACATCTTCCTGCTCATCGGCGCTGCAGCTCTCATGGGTTTCGGAGGCGGTCTCTCCGTACGGAAGCATATTGCGATCAGAGGGGTTAAGGCGAATGATAAATGCGCTTGCAGGCAAAATCATAGCTGCAGAAACGGCCGCAAGCACGATGTATCCCGTACGCCAGCCTTGCTGCTCGATGACCAGCGTAATGACAGGACTCAATAACAGCGTGCAGAGAGAATTAACGCCCCAAGCGAGGCCGATGGCGAGACCGGACGATTTGCTGAACCATTGGTCAATGACATCGGACATGCAGACGCCCGTTGTAAACGAAAAGCAGATGCCGATCACTGCGGCGGAGACGGTGAACATCCAGACCTCGGTGTAGAACGCCATTGCGGCGCCGGCGGCAATAAGGACGAGTTCAATGCAAATATGCCATGGTTTGCCGATTACTTTTGGAATGAAGCGACTCAAAAGCGGAAGCCCAAGCGCAAGGCCAAGAAGAATCGCGGTGAAATAGAAAGAAAAAGAAGTGTAGTCAAAGCCCAGATCTTCACATACTGGAGCAACGAATGAGCCGGCAATAATGCTATATGTGCCAGTTGTTCCGGCGGACATTAAGCCGAGCGCAATAACGACGACCCAAGCAAATGCGCCGCTTTCACGGAGACAATCTTTTTTGGCTGGTGTGGTGAGAGTCATGGTTGCTCCATTTCTATCGGCAATACATCCTATATGCCTACCGATAGGTATATAAACCAGAGGACTCTTCGTCAAGCATTAAGCGGGGAGAGGGAGTTCTTAACCTGCCGAACGGTAATTAGACCCCGTTTTCGCAAGGGTCTCAATGTGACAAAGGGACTGTCCCTTTGTCGCATTATTCGGAGCGCAGGGCTTCGACGGGGTCCTTCTTGGATGCGCTGCGGGCAGGCAGCAGGCCGGCAACGACCGTTAGCAGCACCGAAATTGCAATGAGTACCAGCGCATCCTGCACGGGCAGGCTCATCAGGTTGGGAACCTGTTTGACCGCAAGTGCCCAGGCATTGACCGGGAAACTCACGAGCACCACGACGACAATGGCAAAGACGCCGGCAATGAGGCCCTCGATAAAGGTCTCGGCGTTGAACACGTTTGCCACGTTACGCTTCGACGCGCCAATCGCGCGCAGGATGCCAATCTCCTTTTTGCGCTCCAGCACGCTGATGTACGTGATGATGCCGATCATGATGGAGCTCACCACCAGGCTGATACTCACGAATGCGATGAGCACCAAGCTGATGGTATTCACGATATCAGTCACCGAGCCCATGATGATGCCCATGTAGTCGGTGTACGAGATTGCCTGCTCGTCGTGGCCGGCGGCTTTGACCTGCTTGTTGTACGCATCGATATGGTCGAGTACGCGCTCCTTGGCCTCAAAGTCACGCGGGAAAATCTTGACCGAGATGGGGTCCGCCTCGTCCGCATAACCCAGTGTGGTCAGGTTGTTGTCATAGGTAAGCTGCGATGCCTTGGCATAACTCATCATGAGCGAACTCAGATCCTCGGCGTCCATGTTGAAATGGATGGCACGAGCAAAGGCGCTCGCATCCACGTGCATGGCGCTCGCCAAGTTGGCAAAACTCGAAGACATCTGCGTCGCCATCTGGTCCATAAGCCCCGCTGCGCCCGCCTTGAGCTGGGACGATACCGTCGACGCTATCTGCTCGCTAATTGTCTTCATCATCTGATCCATAGCCCGCTGCAGATACGGAGCCAGCTGCTTTTGCACATAGTCGGTCATCACCTGCTGCAGGCGCTCGGCCAGGGCATCGCCGCCGAGCGCTTTTAGCTGGGCAAGGATTTGCTGGGCCGTGGCATCATTCTCAAGATACGTCGAGAATGCGGCGGCGAGCTTTGACGCGTCCTTAAGATTATCGGGCGACAGCGCCTTAAACTGATCAGACTGCAAAAAGCCCTCAAACAGCTGGTTGGCTAGTGTTCCCACCTGCTGCATTTGCTCGGGCGTGAGTTCCAGACCGTCAAAGATACCCGAGAAATCTGGGGTTGGCGCTTTTGCCATGATGTCGCTGAAGTCGATGTCCTTGCCAACGCCCGAAAGGTCAATGTCCAGCCCGGACAAGTCAAGACCCGACAGGTCCATACCGCCGGCAACACCCGAGAGCGCGGAGGTATCGAACGAGAACGCGCTCTTGAGCGCCGCCTCGTCCACACTGAACATGCTGCCCAGATCAACGCCTTGCTTGGCCTCGCCTTGCAGTTCGTCGAAGGTTTTGCCCGTAAAGACATCCGTCTCGGGGTGGGCAAGCTGCTCCTGCACAATCTGCGAATTTGCGGCGCGCTCCATAAGCTGGCGAGTCAGCGCATGCGTGTAGGCAATGCCCGGGGACAACGCGCTCGCGTTGGCGGTCTCGTTGGGTCGCACCACGCCCACAATGTGCACGTCGATACCGTCGGCAACCTTGGCGGCCATAAAGTCGGTGTCGCCAGACATATCGGTCCATATGCCGGTCTCTTCGTTTTTGCGATACGCATCGGCCGGCGACAGCACCTTAAACGTCGTGGACAGCGCATCGTCGTAGGTAAATTCGGTGCCGGTCTCGGGCGTTTCGACCCCACCGTCAGCCGTCATAGCGCTGTTTACCAGATCGTTGAGCTCATTGATATCCAGCGCGCCGATGCTGTAGAGCGTATAGTCGCCCACCGTGCCACGGCTCGAAAGCACCATCACGGCTTCGTTGGCAGACGTGGGCCAATGACCGGCGACGACATCGTACTGGCTGTCGAGCAGGCTCTGGTCGTCAATCATCTCGTTAAAGACCGAGGTTCCCATGGATTCCATGCTCACCGTTGCCGCCGAGCTCGCGCCTCCGCTCATGGCCTCGGTCATGGCGTTGGGCACCAGCCGGACAGGCTTCTCATCGCCCTTGCCGGCACGATAGACAACCGGCGATACACCGTAGCCGTACTGAATGGCATTGACCTCTTTATCGATGCCGTCGCCACCGGCATCGAGCCATGCCTTAAAGCTCGTCATGTCGTTGGACTTAACGCTCGCAAACATATCCTTTACGGCCGTGACCACAGGAATCTTATCGGTTCCCTTAGCCTTGCCGCCGGCACTGTCGTCGGACGAATCCACGTTTTCAGGCGAGTCATCATCCGCAGCCCCCTGACCACCCATCATGGACGACAGGTCGTAGTCCTGCTTGGAAATGGTGAGCGGGTAGCTCGAGAGCGTATCCTCCTCGACCTTTTTGATGTAGCCGTTTACACCATTGGACAGCGCCAGAATCGCCGCAATGCCGATAATGCCAATCGAGCCCGCAAAGGCAGTCATGGCCGTACGGCCTTTCTTGGTCATGAGGTTTCGAGCAGAAAGTCCCAGCGCCGTCACAAAGCTCATCGAGGTTTTGCGCGTAGGCTTGGCCTCGCGGCGCGCGGCGTCGGCGACATCGAAAGGATTGGAATCATCGGTAATCTTGCCGTCCGCCAGATTGACGATGCGCGTGGCATATTGGTACGCCAGCTCGGGATTGTGCGTGACCATGATGACCAGGCGGTCGCGCGCCACGTCCTTGAGCAGGTCCATGACCTGTACGGATGTCGTTGAATCCAGGGCGCCGGTCGGCTCGTCTGCCAGCACAATCTCGGGATCATTGATCAGGGCGCGGGCGATGGCCACGCGCTGCATCTGCCCGCCCGAAAGCTGGCTCGGGCGCTTGTTAACGTGCTCGCCCAAGCCGACTTTCTCCAACGCCTCGCGCGCACGCTGGCGGCGCTCGGCATGCCCCACGCCCGTGAGCGTGAGCGCCAGCTCCACGTTTTCCAAAATGGTCTGATGCGGAATGAGGTTATAGCTTTGGAACACAAAGCCGATGCGGTTGTTGCGGTAGGCATCCCAATCGCGGTCGCGGAAGTCCTTGGTCGAGATGCCGTCAATCAGCAGGTCGCCAGAATCAAAGTGGTCGAGTCCGCCGATAACGTTGAGCATCGTGGTTTTGCCCGAACCCGAGGGACCCAGAATGGCCACGAACTCGTTATCGCGAAAAGACAGGCTCACGCTGTCGAGCGCCACCTGCGTAAACGACTGCGTAACGTACCTTTTGCAAATACCTTTGAGCTCCAGCATGGACGGCAACCTCTCCTGCGCAGGCACCCTGCCCGCTCTCCTCCGCCGTTCGTATTCGACGCGTTTGTCCTACTCTATCCCCATTTTTTGCCGACGCCAGTGAGGAATGTAACAAACCGCGCCAAAAAACGAACGGGACGGCGCCCAAAAGAAGAGGTCCCGAGCGGGACCTCTATATGGTGGAGCTTATCTTGAAAGGTAGCGGACTACTTCGTACAGCGGCGCACGATCATCGCCATGCTTTACGCGTTTTCTACTGCTCGCTATTCGCAATCGCCTGGTCGATAAGCTTGTCGAGCGCTGCGCGCTGCTCAGCGGAGCTGATGGCGCCCACGATGGGCTCCCCTACGATGTTGCCATTCTGATCGATGACATACGTTGTCGGGAACGAGAACAAATTTGACGTAAACTTACCGGCCTCGCTATCCGACTTGAACCAGATGTTCTTATATGTCACGCCCTTCTTGCTCAGTACGTCCTTGGCATCTGCAATCTCGCCCTTGTTGCCATCGAGCGTAAAGGAATTGACGCCCACGACCTGGCCGCCCTTCTTGGCAAGCTCCTTATTCAGGTCCTCAAGGTCGCCCAACTCACCCACGCACGGCTTGCAAGTGGTGAACCAGAAGTTCATGACGGTGACCTTGTTCTTAGAGAACAGCTCGTCGCTGCTCACGTCGTTGCCATCCAGGTCCTTGCCCGTAAAGCTGGGGAACTTCGTCGTCTCGCTCGAAGCATTGGCACCAGCCGTCATGCCAGCGGTCGAAGCGTCGACGCTCTCGCCTGCGCTCGGCGTGTTTCCACAGCCGGGGAACTCCTTCTCCAGGCTCTCGAGCTTGTCCTCGATCTCCTTGATCTGCTGTGCACCGGCCTTGAGTGTCTTAAGCTCATCCGCCGTGAACTCATCCTTGGCGCCGTCGATGGTCTTGAACAGAAAATCGCCGTAATTGCTGCCGTCCTCAATCATTGCCGAGTCTTTATTTGCCGCATTAAATACCTTTTCCCACAGCGCGTTATCACTCGAAAAGATCTCGTTCTCCTTCTGCATGAGTTTTGCATACAACTCGGCGGCCTCGTCGGCATTGGCCGGCTTCTGCGCAGTGAGTTCTGCGATCTTAGGATCGGAGCTCGCAGATTCGCTCGCATTGCCACCGGGCGCCGAACATGCCACAAGGCACAAGGCCAATACCGGCACCATAAACAGGGCCGCAATCTTAGAAAGCTTCATAGTCATTCCTCCGTTTTGTCGAAGCTTGTTTACTTTTTATCGGCGGTCAAGGGAAGCTTTTCCGCCGACATATCCAGGCCATAGCGATAGCTGATGGCATCGACAGGACAGGCCCCGATGCACTTTCCGCACCGGATACATTCGGCATGATTGGGCGCGCGGACCACATCAACGTCCATCTGACAAACCTTTGAGCACTTGCCGCACGAGACACATTTGCACGCGTCAACCTGAATCCCCAACAAGGACACCCTATTCATGAGCGCATAGAATGCGCCGAGCGGGCAAATCCATTTGCAGAAGGGGCGGTAGAACAAAACGCTCAGCACTACCACGGCAATGAGAACGGCAAGTTTCCAAGTAAAGAGATGTCCCAGCGCAGATCGAATGCCGGCATTGGCAATGGCCAGCGGAATGGCGCCCTCGAGCACGCCCTGCGGACAGACGTATTTGCAAAAGAACGGATCTCCCATCCCCAGGTCGTTGACCACCAGCACAGGCAGCAATACCACAGCAAACAGCAGCACGAAGTATTTGATATACGTAAGCGCCTTGAGCTTTTTTGTCGAAAGCTTTTTTCCGGGAATCTTATGAAGCAGCTCCTGCAGCCAGCCAAACGGGCACAAAAACCCGCATACAAAGCGACCCAGCAGCACGCCGAGCAAAATGAGCGAACCGGTAACATAGTAAGAAAAGTTGAACTTGGATGAACCTACCACCGACTGGAACGACCCGATGGGGCACGCACCCGATGCCGCGGGGCACGAATAGCAATTAAGTCCAGGTACGCAGACTGTTTTTCCCGCGCCCTGATAGATGCTTCCTTTGGCAAAGTTTGGCAGGTGAATATTGGTGACCAGCGTCGCCGCCGCCTGAATGAATCCGCGAAATCGGGCCAAAACATGCGACGCAGTGTTTTCTCTTTTATCCAATTCCGATACACTCCAAGCACAGCCTAATCGCTTTGGCCAGCACGGCATCCGCCTCGCCACGCATAACACCAAAGCACACCATGGCAATTCCGACGATCAACAAAGCGACCTGTACCATGGGTTTTACCGCTTTGAACAACTCGACCACTCCTTTCGTTACGCGACCATTGGACCATATCGACTATAAAATCCGTGTTAAGCGCGATTTGGAATGTGCAAGGAGACTGTTATGCGTATTTTGATCGTCGAAGACGAGCGAGCGCTGTGCGATGCAATCGCGCGCAGCTTGCGAAACTTGGCGTACAGCGTCGACTGCTGCCACGACGGACAGGAGGCGCTCGACCTACTGGACGTTGAGGCCTTCGACCTCGTGATACTCGACCTCAACCTTCCCCGTATCGACGGCATGACCGTACTCAGGGAACTTAGGAAAACCGACTGCGAGACCAAGGTGCTGATTCTGTCCGCGCGTGGCGAAGTATCCGATAAAGTCGCCGGACTCGATGCCGGCGCCAACGATTACCTCACCAAGCCGTTTCATCTGGACGAGCTTGCGGCAAGGATCCGCAGCCTTACCCTCAGACGCTTTACACAAAGCGACGTAGTTTTAACCTGCAGAAAGCTCCGCTTTGACACCAAGGCGCGCATCGCTTCCGTGGACAGCGAGACTTTATCTCTTACGCGCAAGGAAACGGGAATCTTGGAATACCTGATGCTTAATCAGGGGCGTCCGGTAAGCCAAGAGGAGCTTATCGAGCACGTTTGGGATAGCAGCGTGAACAGCTTTAGCAACGCGACCCGCGTTCATATCTCGTTACTCCGCAAAAAGCTACGCATCGCTTTGGGATACGACCCGATTCGCAATCGGATTGGAGAGGGCTACGTTATGGAGGATAGCGAATGAAAAGGCTTTCGTTGCAATGGCGCATAACGATTATGACGGCACTGCTCACGTGCGCTGCGTGCGTGCTGACGAACTGCCTGGTCGGCTATACGGGCATGCGCTACATGGATGCTATCGGCAGCGACGTCTCGGCCCTTAGCGCAGCCGGCGAAGATTCGCCCCAGGCGTTCGACCCAACGAAAGCGACCCTCGATGACGAGGTCACGATCGTCGTAAACGACGCACAAGAGTCTTTTGGCACGACAGCCTGGTGCATCACGGCTGGAGTCACACTCCTTGGCGGCGTGCTGGCATACTTTGTGAGCGGCCGTGCGCTCAAACCGCTACGAGCTTTTGCCGCCCAGGTTGAGCGTGTGCAGCCTGACAACCTAAGCGAAATCAGACTCAGTGAAGATGTGCCCACCGAGCTACAACGATGTAGCGCCTCTTTCAACGACATGATCGCCCGTCTTGGCGAAGGGTTCTCTGCACAGCGTCAGTTTACCGGCAACGCCGCACACGAGCTGCGCACCCC
>OBKN01000603.1_pt1 | contig 15537 bp, 15 predicted proteins | sample 1519931 | NCBI WGS metagenome assembly OBKN01 (sample SAMN04209254, study PRJEB22552) | human gut metagenome | biome: gut; material: feces | host: Homo sapiens | place: USA: Oklahoma
AGATCGCCTGGGGTCACCAGATCCGCAGCTATGTCTTCATGCCCTATACCATGGTCAAGGATCACCGCACCAACTACGAGACCGGCAACGTCGATGCCGTGATGGACGGCGACCTCGACGGCTTCATCTTCGCTTACCTGAAAGCCGCTTCCCGTGGCGAGCTGCAGGACACCTGATCATCCCTGTAAATCACAAAACCGCTCATGCGTTCTTCACACGAAGACTGCATGGGCGGTTTTTCTGCTGTTTATGATTCAGTGTCCCGCTTTGCTGGGAATCTCCTGCAACTCAAAACGGTACTCCTGCGGGCAATCCGGGTACTTTTCTTTCTCCACCTTGCTCAAAAACATCTCCAGCGGGCGGAGCCAGAGCCCGCCGTCACCGTAAAGCTTGCGGTAAATGACAAACGGGGCCCCGGTCTCGGAATCGTTGGCGACCCCCTCCACCAGATAATAGTCCCCTTTGAAGTGGCGGTATACCCGCCCGATCTGCAATTCACGCATGAGCAAAACTCCTTTAGGCTAGGTCTGCCAGAATATCCGGCCAGAGAGCTTCTTCCTGCCGCTGGGCCGCGAAGAAACAGTCCAGATACATTTTGTTGGCAGCGGCCAGAATGGTGCTGCGGAGGAGCCGTTTCTCGGTGGCGGCATCCACAGCGAGGTCCCGGATGGTATTGCGCGCCCCGAACACAAAGGGCAGGCAGTTTTCCATCTCGTCGCAGAAGTAGTTGTAGGCTTCCTCGGCGGTGCAGTGCGCGCGCTGCATCTGGAACAGCGCGTCGATGTTTTCCATCGAGAGCACAGTCTTGGAAACCACAATATACATGAGAGAAGCAAGCTGCTCCCGGGTATACTTCTTTTTGACGGGGTGGCCGATGATGCCTTTCTTCACATAGTTGCTCACCATGGAGGGGGTGAGCTCCACCCCGGGGAAATCCCGGAAATAGCCGTTGATGAACTGGACGGTCTGGTCCAGATACAGCCCCACCTGGGGCAGGTCACTGTACCGGGGCAGGGCAAAGCCTGCGGCACAGGCCGCAACGCGGCGGTTCAATTCCTGTTTCATGCTGTCAGTATAGCGCATTTTAAAATGAGGGTCAACGGGAAAACAAAAACTTTTTAAATAATTTTTGAAATCTGTTGACAGGTTTTTGAAAAACTGATATAGTGTTTTTACAACCAAAGAAAAACGCGGCAGACGTCCGCTTGTAAGATAGGGAGAATTGCTATGAAAACCAAGATCGTTGTGGACTCGGCCTCCAGCCTGTACGCATTGAAAGGTGTGGACTTTGCCTGCGTCCCGCTCAAGATCATCACTGACGATGCCGAATATCTGGACGATGGTACGCTGGATGCTGTGGGCATGGCCCGGACCCTGCGCACCTATAAGGGGAAAACGTCTACTTCCTGCCCCAATGTCAGCGATTGGCTGGCCGCCTATGAGGGGGCCGATGAGGTCTATGCCATCACCATCACGGGCACTCTCTCGGGCAGCTACAATGCCGCCCAGCTGGCGGCGGAGGAGTACCAGCAGGAGAACCCCGGCAAGCGGGTGTTCGTGCTGGACAGCCTTTCCACCGGCCCGGAGCAGTACCTGCTGGCGGAGCACCTGCAGAGCGAGCTTGCCGCCGGGCACGAGTTTGACGCCGTCTGTGAGGAGATGCTGCGCTACCACAAGCACACCCATCTGCTCTTTTCGTTGGAATCGCTGGCCAATCTGGCCCGCAATGGCCGGGTGAAGCCCGCCGTGGCCGCTGTGGCACGGATGCTGGGCATCCGGGTCATCGGGCAGGCGAGCGAGATCGGCGAGCTGGATGTTCTCTGCAAGACCCGCGGGGAGCACGGTGCTCTGGAGCGCATCGTGCTGGAGCTCAAGGGCCACGGCTACAACGGCGGCAAACTGCAGATCTCTCACTGCGACAACCCTGCGGCGGCCGAGCGCCTCAAGCACATGGTGCAGGCGGTCTTTGACGGGGCTGAGGTGACGGTGACGCCCTGCGGCGGCCTGTGCAGCTACTATGCAGAGCTGGGCGGCCTGCTGGTGGGCTATGAGGACGGCGAAGCCTGAGCTTGATAAAACGGGAAAAACGCGCTATACTATCTTCAATCCAGAGAAACTGACCGGGGAGAGAGGTGGCGCGGATGTTCTTTCGACTGCCGATCGTAAAATTTTTCAGCAGACTTCTCAACAGGGCTACCATTACGGTGGCCCTTGTTCTGTTGCAGGCGGGCTGGCTGCTCTGGGCGTTCAGCTACCTGACCACAGGCCGGATATGGGTCAATGCGGCACTCCGGCTGCTCAGTCTGTTCATCGTGCTGTATCTGGTCCGCAAGGATGAGGACAGCTCTTATAAGATCATCTGGATCGTTCTGATCGGTCTGCTGCCGCTGCTGGGCGGAGCCCTGTATCTGGTATTTGGCAACAAAGCGCCCTCCAAAGGGATGCGCCGCCGGATGCAGAGCGTGGAGAAAGCCCACACGGGAGATCTGGCCCAGCAGCCCGGGCCGGCGCGGCAGCTGGCGGGGGATCATTTTTCTGGCCTGAGCCGCTATGTGGCCCGGTACGGTCCGTTCCCGGTATGGGATAAGACACAGGCGCGGTATTTTTCCTGTGGAGAGGCCATGTACCCGAAGCTGCTGGCCGATCTGGAAAAAGCCGAGAAATTCATCTTTCTGGAATACTTCATTGTCCGCTCCGGCAAAATGTGGAGTGGCGTGGAAGAGATTTTGATGCGCAAGGCCGCGCAGGGGGTGGATGTCCGCCTGATCTACGATGATTTTGGCAGTCTTCTGGGCCTGCCCAAGGATTTCGTGGTCCGGATGGAGCGGCATCACATCCGCTGCATCCCGTTCAACCCGGTGGTGCCGCTGGTCTCCGTGGTGATGAACCACCGGGATCACCGCAAGATCGTGGTGGTGGATGGCAGTGTGGCCTACACGGGCGGCGTCAACCTGGCGGATGAATATATCAACGCGGAAAAACGCTTTGGCTACTGGAAAGATGCCGCCATCCGGCTGGAAGGAGCCGCCGCCTGGAGTTTTACGGTCACATTCCTCAACGTCTGGAACGCGTTCCGCCCCAGTGAGACGGATTATACCTCCTTTGCCCCAACGCCGGAGCAGCTGCCCGAGACTTCGGACGGGCTGGTGCAGCCCTACGCGGACAGCCCGCTGGACGAGGAAAACGTGGCGGAGACGGTTTACCTGAACATTCTGGCCCAGGCCAAGCGCTATGTCTATCTCTATACGCCCTACTTCTCAGTGGGGCAGGAGCTGCTGGGGGCCATGAAAGGCGCGGCCAAGCGGGGCGTGGACGTCCGGCTCATCCTGCCCGGCATCCCGGACAAAAAGCTGGTCTTCCGGCTGACCCGCTCCTACTACGTGCCTCTCCTCCGGGCCGGGGTGAAAATATACGAGTACACGCCCGGTTTCCTCCACGCCAAGTGCTATGTCAGTGACGACCATGTGGCCGTGGTGGGCAGCATCAATATGGATTACCGCAGTTTGTTCCTCCACTTTGAGTGCGGCACCCTGCTTTACCGCAACAGCCAGATCCTGGCCCTGCGGGACGATGTCCTCAACACCCTGCGCAAATGCCGGGAAGTGCAGCTCTCGGACTGCCGCACCAACCTGCTGGGCACCCTGCTGGACAGTGTGCTCCGCCTGCTCAGCCCCCTGATGTGATTCGGTTGGATTCTGAACCATGAATATTCTTGGGAGCCTCCGGGTAAACTTTCCCCAAAAGCCTCCGCCTGATCAGGGCGGATGGAAAGGGGAGCGTAACAAATGAAACTGAAACACACGGCGCTTTGGAGCGGAGTGGTGGCAGCGGCGCTGCTGCTGACGGCCTGCGGCAAATCGAATTCCGGCTCCGGCAGTATGAGCTCGTCCGGCATGAGCAGCAGCACCGCCAGCACGGCTCAAAATGGGGCCTGGAAAACCGGCCTGGGAGTCCTGACCGAGACAACGGACGACCACCGCACAGGCAAGATCAACCTTGTGGCGGCGGCTGTCCTGCTGGACGGTGAGGGGAAGATCATCGACGTGACCTTTGATGAGCTGGAGAGCACCATCTCTGCCGATGGCAGCGGGGTGCTCTCCATGCCTACGGATACCCGCACCAAGCGCCAGAAAGGGGACGACTACCCGCTGGCGGCGGCCTCCGGCATCAAAAAAGGGTGGACGGAGCAGGCGGATGCCTTTGCCGACTACCTCAAAGGGATGACAGCCGAAAAAGTTGCCAAGCTGGAGACGGAGGAAGACGGGAAGCCCAAGGATGCCGACCTGCTTTCCAGCTGCACCATTGCCATTGACGGTTACCGGGACGCCGTTGCGAAGGCCTGCGCCAACGCCGAGGCGCTGGGTGCCGCCAAAGGCGACCGGGTCTCGCTGGGAATTGAGGCAGCCAACGCTTCTTCGGACGTGACGGCCACCGATGACAAAGATGTCAACGCGCAGGTGGATGTGACGATCGTGGCCCTGACCACCGATTCCGATGGCCGGGTGACCAGTGCCATCGGGGATATGGCGGAGCCCGCCCTGACCGTGATGTCGGACGGCAATGTCATGGCTCCGGACGCCGTGAAAACCAAGCTGGAGCAGGGCGACAGCTACGGGATGCGGGGTGCTTCCTCTCTGGGCAAGGAGTGGTACGAGCACAGCGAGGGCTTCTGCTCTTACCTCAAGGGAAAGGCCGCTGCAGAGATCGCAAAGCTCCCGGCGGAGGGCTCGGATGCGGACCTGGCTGCCCTGTGCACCATTGATGTGACCGCGCTGCAAAAAGCCGCCGCCAAAGCGCTGGAAGAAGCAAAATAAAGGATGATTTTTGAAGCCGCTCTGCAAAGGGCGGCTTTTTGCGATGTTTTGGAGGAAACTTTGGCAGAATGCTCGAAGTTGCGGCGTGCTCTTTGGATAGAATGCCAGCCAAAGAAATGGGATATCGCATATGCCCGCCAGCACGGCATCAAAGTGCTGGCCAACATTGAGGCGGCGCTGGCAGAGTAACCCTGCGGTTCTTGTGCAGATTCACCGCCATAAGGGCGGAATGTCCCTCTCAAACCGTCAAACTGCGAAAAAACGCGTTTGCCTCTTGCAAAACGGAGGCAAACGCGTTATTCTATAGTCACAGTTTAACAATTTAGCATGGTAAAGCGGTGAAACGAAGCCGCCCGCCCCGATCGGTACGGGGCTGGTGCCATGGGACCATGAGAGGGGAGTATCTTATGAAACGAATCGTATCTGCATTTCTGGCCGGTGCCATGGCACTGAGCCTGGCTGCCTGTGGTGGTGCTTCCAGCACGGCTGCTTCTTCCACGGCTTCCAGCGCGGCGGCTGGTTCTGCCGCTGCTTCCGCTGTCTCGGACGCGGACAGCGACCTGGCCTACATCCAGTCCAACGGCAAGATGGTCATTGGCTACACCGTGTATGAGCCCATGAACTACACCGATGCTGACGGCAACTTTACGGGCTTTGACACCGAGCTGGCAACCGCCGTCTGCGAGAAGCTGGGCGTGGAGCCGGAGTTCGTGGAGATCAGCTGGGACACCAAGGAGACCGAGCTGGCCGCCAAGAGCATCGACTGCATCTGGAACGGCCTGACCCTGACGGATGACCGTGAGGAGAACATGGCCTGCACCAAGCCCTACGTCAAGAACGCACAGGTCGTTGTGGTCAAGGATGGCACCGAGTACACCTCCACCGCAGACCTCGTGGGTAAGACCGTGGTCGCCGAGGCCGGTTCCGCCGGTGAGACCACCATCCAGGAGGACGAGAACCTGGCACAGGCCGATTACGTTTCCAAGAGCGTCCAGACGGACTGCCTGATGGAAGTTGCCGCCGGCACCGCCGACGCTGCTGTGCTGGACCTGACCCTGGCTTCGGCCATGATCGGCGATGGCACGGACTACGCCAACCTGAAAATGGTGGACGAGCTGAACGTGGAAGAGTACGGCGTGGCATTCCGCAAGGGCAGCGATGTGGCCGCCGCTGTGGACACCGCCTTTGACGAGCTCAAGGCCGATGGCACCATGGGCGCTCTGGCCGAGAAATATGGTCTGACTCTGGCGGAGTAAAAACCGAACGTACGTTTGAATTGATGGGTGTGTATTTGTGGCTGTGATTCTTGAGCGCCTTTCCGGCGCGTTTCTGCTCAACTGTGAGCTCTTTTTCTGGACACTGGTGTTCTCCCTGCCGCTGGGGCTGGTGGTGGCGTTTGGCTCCATGAGCCGCTGCGCCCCCCTGCGCGGCGCGGTCAAGACGTTCGTCTGGATCATCCGCGGCACCCCGCTGATGCTTCAGATCATCGTCATCTATTTAGGCCCGGGCCTGATGGGCTTCAATAACCCCTGGCCCTCCGGCTCCAATGGCCGTCTGGTGGCGGCGGTGGTGGCTTTTGCCATCAACTACGCCTGCTACTTCTCGGAGATCTACCGCGGCGGCATCGAGGCGGTGCCCAAGGGCCAGACTGAGGCCGGGCAGGTGCTGGGTATGACCAAGACCCAGATCTTCTTCCAGGTCACACTGCTGCAGGTGGTCAAACGTATCCTGCCTCCCATGGGCAATGAGGTCATTACCCTGGTCAAGGATACCTCGCTGGCCAACACCATTGCAAACAAAGAGATCATCATGATGGCAAAGGAATACAGCGCAAAGGGCCTCATCTGGCCGCTGTTTTCCACCGCGATCTTCTTCCTCGTTTTTGTGGGAGCCCTCACGCTCCTGCTCAACTGGGCCGAGAAGAAGATGGACTATTTCCGCTGCTGAGGAGGGCGAAACATTATGGCATTACTCGAAGCCTCCGGCATCGGGAAAAATTTTGAGGACACCAAGGTCCTCAAGGACATTTCACTGACTTTGGAAAAAGGCGAGGCGCTGGCGATCATTGGTTCCTCCGGTTCTGGCAAAACCACGCTGCTGCGCTGCCTCAACTTTCTGGAGCGGCCGGATACCGGCGTCATCAAGGTCAACGGTGAGACCATGTGGGATGCCGCCGACCCCGCCACCCAGCGGGAGAGCGAGATCCGCAAAAAGCGGCTCCACTTCGGCCTCGTGTTCCAGAACTTTAACCTCTTCCCGCAGTACACGGCCCTGCAGAATGTAATGCTGGCCGGAGAGCTGCTGGCAAAGGAGCGGCCGGATTATAAGGCCAACAAAAAGGCCATCCACGCCGAGCTGGAAGCACAGGCCAGAGAGCTGCTGGCCCAGATGGGCCTCTCGGAGCGGGCAAACCACTACCCGCACCAGCTCTCCGGCGGCCAGCAGCAGCGCGTGGCCATTGCCCGCGCGCTGGCTCTCCACCCGGACATCCTCTGTTTTGACGAGCCCACTTCCGCGCTGGACCCGGAGCTGACCGGCGAAGTCCTCCGGGTGCTGCGAGACCTGGCCGATCGGAAGACCACGATGATCATCGTCACCCACGAGATGCACTTTGCCCGCGACGTGGCAGACCGCATCCTCTTTATGGATGGCGGCGTGGTGGTGGAAGAGGGCCCTGCCAAAGAGCTCATCGACCATCCCAAGGAGGAGCGCACCAAACAGTTCCTGGCACACTATTCCGAATAAAACGCATCAGAAAAGCCCGTTCCGTGAAAGCTTCGCGGAACGGGCTTTTTGTGTCATAGGGGAGGAAAATCAGCGCTTGTGGTACTTGCGGTCCTCTTCCTCATAAACCGGCTCACAGGTCAGGTACATGCCCAGCCGTTTGATGGTATCGGTGTCTACACTGGACAGGATGACGGTGGAGTGCATGTCACAGCCTTTCAGCATGGAGAGCTGGCGCAGGGCCTTGGCGGCAGTCTCGTTCTCGGCAGCCGAGCTGGAAAGGGCGATCAGGATCTCGTCGGTATGCAGGCGGGGGTTCTTGCTGCCCAGATAATTGGTTTTCAGGGTCTGGATGGGCTCAATGGCGCGGCAGGAGACGAGGTCTTCTTCCTGGTCGATGCCGGCCAGCTTCTTGAGGGCATTCAGCAGGGCGGAGGAAGCAGCACCCAGCAGAGGGCCGGTCTTGCCGGTGACAACGGTACCGTCCGGCAGCTGGATGGCGGCAGCGGGAGCACCGCCGGTCTTCTCGGAGACAGCGTGAGACTGCTGCTCCACCGGGCGGCTGCCCACGGTGAGGCCTGCCTGATTGAGGAGCAGTTCCAGCTTGAACAGCTCACTGCTGGCGTTTCCGCTGACTTTCTGGTCGCACAGGGCCTTGAAGTAGCGGCGGACGATCTCATTGCGGGAAGCCTCGCGGCAGACAGCATCGTCCACAATGCAGTTGCCGGCCATGTTCACGCCCATGTCGGTGGGAGAGTGGTAGGGGCTCTTGCCCGCGATCAGCTCAAACATGGCGTTGACCACCGGGAAGATCTCAATGTCGCGGTTGTAGTTGACAGCGGTCTTGCCGTAGGCCTCCAGATGGAACGGGTCGATCATGTTCACATCGTTCAGGTCGGCGGTAGCGGCCTCGTAGGCCAGGTTGACCGGGTGTTTGAGGGGAATGTTCCAGATGGGGAACGTTTCAAACTTGGCGTAACCGGCCTTGACGCCTCGCTTGTACTCGTGGTACAGCTGGGACAGGCAGGTGGCCATCTTGCCGCTGCCGGGGCCGGGGGCCGTGATGACCACCAGCGGGCGCTGGGTCTCGATGTAATCGTTCTTGCCGTAGCCCTCGTCGCTGACGATGCGGGCCACATCGTTGGGGTAGCCGGGGATCTTGTAGTGGCGGAACGTCCGGATGCCCAGCCCGTTGAGCCGCTGCTCAAACTGTTCCACCTCGGGGGCGGCGGTGTACATGGTGATGCAGACACTGCCCACAAACAGGCCAACGCCCTGGAACGCGTCGATGAGGCGGAGCACGTCCAGATCATAGGTGATGCCGTAATCACCGCGAACCTTGCTGCTGATGATGTCCTCCGCGCTGATGACGATGACGATCTCCGCCTGGTCTTTCAGCTGGAGCAGCATCTGCAGCTTGGAATCCGGCTGGAAGCCGGGCAGCACGCGGGAGGCGTGGTAGTCATCAAACAGCTTGCCGCCAAACTCCAGGTAGAGCTTGTTGTCAAACTGGGCAATGCGCTCCCGGATGTGCTGGGACTGCATGAGAAGATATTTATCGTTGTCAAAGCCTTTTTTCATTCGTTGACCCCTCTTCCTGTTTCAATAACACAATGTTAATAGTATACCACACCAATTACGGCTCTGCAATTGGATTCTGCGAGAAAATGACAAAAACCGCAGCCTGCCTGCATAAGACTGCAAGTGGACTGCGGTTTTGAAAATCGGTCAGACGCGCGGCACGGGGGAGGGGATGTTCTCCCGCTCACAGACGGTCTGGATGAATGCCCGTACCTGGGGCAGCTCCGTTTCCCGTCTGCGGTAGAGCAGGTAGGTGGAGCGGGTGAGCGGCGTGCCATCCGCAAAGAAGAGCGGCTCGGCAATGCCGTCAAAGTAGGAGAGGCAGATCTCCGGCACGATGCTCCAACCCAGACCTGCCTTGACCATGGCCACGCAGGTGGAAAGGCCCTCCACATTCAGGATGCTGGAGGGCTCCAGCTTGTGCTCCATCAGCCAGCGGGCTTTCATGCTCTGGTGCTCGGGATTCGCGTCCCGGTCAATGTACCGCAGCTCTTCCAGCGGCGTGTCCGCATTGGCCTTGTTCCGGATGAGACAGACGGATTCCCGCTCCAGCAGGAGTTTGCCCTCGTCCCACTCGCACTCGCCCCGCATGATGGCAATGTGGGGGCGGCCGGTCTGCATCTGCCGCACGCACTCCCGGCTGTGCTCACTGTAGATCTGCAGCTTGACCTCCGGGTAGTGGGTGGTGTACTGCGCCAGCACTTCCGGCAGGCGGTAGGTGGAGTAATCAATGGAAGTAGCAATACGCAGCGTACCGCTGACGATGCCGCGGCCTTTCTGCAGCCGCTCCCGCAGGTCCTCAAAATCCTTGGTGGTGTGCAGGAACGTCTCTCGTGCCGCCTCCCCGGCAGGTGTCAGGGTCACGCCGTGCTTGCTGCGCAGGAACAGGGTGGCACCCAGTTCGGACTCCAGGTTCTGCAGCCGCTTGCTCAGGGTAGGTTGTGCCAGATAGAGCTTCTCCGCCGTCCGGGTCAGGTTGCCCGTCTCGGCAAGGGTCAGGAAGATCTGCAGATCTTTTTCATCCATAGCATGTTCCATCCTTTTTTCGGTTTTTTTTTTCAGTATACTGTTTTGTGGACGGATGTGCAAGCCCGTGCCGCTCCATCTTACTGGTTGTTGCGGTAGTAGTTGATGAGGCAGCCATCGGCAATGATCTGGCGCTCAGGCTCGGTCAGGGCACCCGTGGAGACCGGGAACTCAGTGACCGTGCCGTCTGCCTTGACGACGTAAGCGGAGAAGCTGGCCTTATTTTCCAGTACAGCCTGCCGCAGGCCGGGGATGAAGATGTAATCGCCCAGAGCAAAGACTTCCGGGTTTTCCACCAGGAACGGGGTCATGCCCCAGTTGATGCAGTTGGAGCGGTAACGCTTGGTGGCGTACTGCTTGGCAAAGTTGGCGGAAGCGCCCATGACGCGCTGGCAGGAAGCGGCCTGCTCACGGGCGGAACCGTCGCCGGGCATATTGGCGAAGATGGTGGAGCCGATGTCGGTGTGGGCGGGATCGTTCTTCACACCGGCTTTGGTCAGGGCAGCATAGACGTTGCGCACTTCCTCGGGCAGGGCCTTTCCAGCCTCACGGTCCCGCTCAATCTGGCGCACCTCTTTGCTGCGGGAGACGTACTGGGGGTCGCGGCGGCTCAGGGCGAACTCGGACAGGCGCTCGGGGTTGGAGCGGTAGGAAGAAGTCTCACCGGAGGGGATGAGCTCATCGGTGGTGGTCACGGGGTCGGTGATGTAGGAGCAGACCTTGACCAGCAGGTCGTCGGTCAGGGCAGGCATCTCAGGCCAGTCCTTGATGTTGGGGCCGAAACGCAGCTCGGTTTCCGGCTCGGCATGGCCCCAACCGTTGTAAACACGCTTTGCGTAAAGGTTTGCGTTGTAGTGGTACTCGGGCTTGGTGTACTCGATGTCCAGATCGGTGGCAGCGGTCAGCTTGCCGCCGTTGGCAGCGGTAGCGGCGATGGAACGTGCATCCATCAGCGCCACGGCACTCATCTGGCCCTCGCCCGGCTTGGAACCCTCACGGTTGGGGAAGTTGCGGGTGGTGTGGCGGATGGAGAACTCGCCGTTGGCCGGGCAGTCGCCTGCGCCGAAGCAGGGACCGCAGAAGCACTCGCGCATGATGGCACCGGCGTCCACCAGGTCGGAGGCGCGGCCATTGCGGATGAGCTCGGCCAGAGCCGGCATGGAGCCCGGGTAGATGCTCAGGGTAAAGGCACCGTTGCCGCAGCTCTTGCCGCGCAGGATGTCGGCAGCGGCGCAGATGTTATCGAAGGTGCCGCCGGCGCAGCCTGCGATCTCGCCCTGATCCACCCAGACAGCGCCATCGTGGTACTTGCTGTCCAGGTTCATCTTGGCACCCTTGATCTGCTTGTTGGCCTCTTCCTGTACCAGATGCAGGATGTCCTTGGCGTTGGCCTGCAGCTCGTGGATGGTGTAGGTGTTGGAGGGATGCATGGGCATGGCAATGGTGCTCTCCACGGTGGAAAGGTCGATGTAGACGCAGCCGTCATAGTAAGCGACCTCAGCGGGGTTCAGCTTCTTGTAGTCCTGCGGACGGCCATGCAGAGTGTAGTAGCGCTGGGTCTCCTCATCGGTCACCCAAATGGAAGACCAGCAGGTGGTCTCGGTGGTCATCACGTCAATGGCGTTGCGGTACTCGATGGGCAGGGAAGCCACGCCAGGGCCGACGAACTCCATGACCTTGTTCTTGACGTAGCCGTTCTTGTAGACTGCGCCGCAGATACTCAGGGCCACATCGTGGGGGCCGATGCCGACGCGGGGGGTGCCGGTCAGGTAGATGGCGATGACGCCGGGACGGGCGAAATCGTAAGTGCGGCAGAGCAGCTGCTTGGCCAGCTCGCCGCCGCCCTCGCCCACGGCCATGGTGCCAAGAGCACCGTAGCGGGTGTGGGAGTCGGAGCCCAGGATCATCTTGCCGCCGGCAGCCATCGTCTCACGGTTGTAGCTGTGAATGTTGGCCATGTTGGTGGGCACATAGATGCCGCCGTACTTGTGAGCAGCGGAGAGGGCAAACTTGTGGTCATCCTCGTTGATGGTGCCGCCCACAGCGCACAGGCTGTTGTGGCAGTTGGTCAGGACATAGGGGATGGGAAACTGCTTCAGGCCGGAAGCGCGGGCCGTCTGGATGATGCCGACATAGGTGATGTCGTGGCTGGTCATGGAGTCGAACTTCAGGCGCAGGGCGTCGGGGTCATCGCTCTGGTTGTGAGCCTGCAGGATGCCGTAGGCCATGGTGCCCTTGGTGGCCTCCTCTTTGGTGGTGGCGCGGCCGGACTTCCGGGCCACTTCCTCGGGGCAGGAGCAGATCGTTTCGCCGTTGACCAGGTAGATGCCGTTCTCATACAGTTTGATCATAGCAGATATTTCCTTTCTAAAACCGGGTGGTACTTATACTCTCTTTCATCCCGTGGGGGAGATTCTTTCTGACCATAGAATACCGCACTTTTATCATTCTGTAAAATAGCTGGTTTTTATCGTGAACCATTCTGTTTTTAGATGATTCAGCAAATGAAAACAGCCTCGGCAGGGGAGACTGCACGGGGCCGTTTTCACACTCGGTTTCTGTGGAAGCCCACACCAGAACGATGGGATTGGAGATATCCAGTATGATATTTGTAAAATACGGAATTTTCATCACATCCATTCCCTGGAAGAATGGATGCAAAAAGGCCGCCCATCCCCCGGCGGGAGGAAAAAAGCGGCCATTTGAAAAATAAATTCAGTTTTTGTGTTCCAGCGTATCGCGGAGAGCCTCGTGCTCCTCGTGCAGTTCCTCTTTCAGCAGGTGGTCGATCTCGCCTGCTTCCTGCCGAATCTCGGCAAGGTCCTGCTCAATGGCGGGGTTGTCCTCCAGATCTTCCCGAATGAACATCAGCGCGAAGCAGATGACCAGCAGCAGGCAGGACCACCAGATGGCCCGGGTGGCAAAATGCTCCACGGCCACCCAGCCAAGGCCCGCACCCACGCCAAACAGGAAGATGATGCCAAAATAATGGAAAACTTTGCGCAGGGCTTTGGGGTCGTGCCTGACGATCCAGACAGCCAGAGCCTCCATGCCGCTGCGCATGTTGCCGATGCACATGGTGCTGGCGTATGCATAGCCGTTCACCTTGCGGAACGTCTGTACCTGCATGGCGCAGGAGAACGAGACGACGGCGTTGGCCAGCAGGTTCAGCTCCTGCGGGAAAAATCCCACGCTGAACAGGAGCAGGATCTCTGCCAGAACGATCATCTGCCGCCAGTGCAGGGCTTTCAGGCTCTGGAAGTGTTCCCGGAACAGTTCCGCCGCCAGAATGCCGGAAGCGAAAGCGACCAGCGGGATCAGGTAATGAAGCGCTTTGAGAAAATCTCCGGTAAACAGGTGCTGGCTCAGCAACACGATGTTGCCCGTCTGGGCATTGGCGTAAACCTTGCCGCGGAAAAAGTAGGTATATGCGTCCTGTAAGCCGCCTGAAAGGGACAAAAACATGGCCGTGACGAACGATTCCGACATCTGGCCGTGCAGCAGGCGCTTAGACGCCGAGCTGGTCTGCATGGAGTATTCCACCTCTCTTGAATTTCAAAGACTGCCGCCGCAAAAGGCAGCTCCTTTATTATAAGCACATTTGGCAAAAAGCACAAGATAGATTCCGGGGTATGGCTGACATGTGGAAATGATATGCCAGCCAAAGGCGGACTCTGCATTTTTGCATTCTGGAGCCGGATGTGCTAGAATAAGGCCACACAATTCTGAACAATGCCAAAGGAGAGCATCCTATGCCGAATATCATCGAGATCACCGATTTTCACGCCCCGGAGTTGGACCCCTACGCCCGGCTGACCCAGAACCAGCTGCGCAATCGTCTGGAGCCGGAGAAAGGCATCTTTATTGCCGAGAGCCCCAAAGTTATTTCCCGGGCGCTGGATGCAGGCTATCAGCCGCTCTCCCTTTTGATGGAGCGCAAACAGATCACCGGCCCGGCGGCAGAAATCCTGACCCGCTGCGGGGATGCTCCTGTTTACACGGCGGATCGAGAGCTGCTGGCGGCTCTGACGGGCTTTGAACTTACCCGGGGCGTGCTCTGCGCGTTCCGCCGTCCGGCACCCCGTTCCGTGGAAGAACTCTGCAAAAATGCCCGGCGGGTGGCTGTTCTGGAGGGCATTGTGGATTCTACCAATGTGGGGGCCATCTTCCGCAGTGCAGCGGCCCTCAACATGGATGCCGTCCTCATCAACCCCTCCTGCTGTGACCCGCTCTGCCGCCGGGCGGTGCGGGTGAGCATGGGAACTGTCTTTCAGGTGCCCTGGGCGCAGATCGGCCAGACACCCGCCGACTGGCCGGAAAAGGGAATGGAGCAGCTCCATGCGCTGGGCTTCAAAACGGCTGCCATGGCCCTGAGTGACCGTTCTGTCAGCATCGACGACGAACAGCTGGCCAAGGAACCCAAGCTTGCCATCGTGCTGGGTACCGAGGGCGACGGCCTGGCCCGCTCCACCATTGCCGCCTGCGATTACACGGTCAAGATCCCCATGTCCCACGGGGTGGATTCGCTCAATGTGGCGGCAGCCAGCGCCGTGGCGTTCTGGCAGCTGGGCAAACAGTAAAACGGGTTATTTTGCGCTCTTACCGGAAATTCTGGCTTTGAACCCCTCCCACAGGGGCACGACTTTTTCCCGGGGCAGGTAGTAGTTGACGGCCAGCGCCACGATCACGCCCACGGCTGTGTCAAAAAAACTCACATCTGATAAGTATACCATAAAGTCTGCCCATTGTTAAGATTCTCAGCCAAAGTAGAAAAAAGAACGAGACTGTTTGGGGTAAGACAAAAAGCCCCCTGCACCCGTGTGGCCGCAAATGGCCGCTGGGGCAGGGGACGTTCTCTTTGTAAAAATTGCAAAAGGTCAGTTTTTTTCTTCGGTCAATTTGGTAATGAGCATCTGATAGATCTCATTGCCTTTCAGGATGAACTGCTTTTTGACCAGCTCGGCGCTCAGACGGTCCGGGGTGCCCAAATCCAGGCAGAACAGCTCCTGGTCCAGCGCTTTGACCGTGCAGCGGACGGAGCAGTGGCCGTCCGCTTTCTCGGTAATGCGGGCACTGTACTCCGCTTCCTTTCGGGCCCAGGTCTGGGCCCGAAAGACGGCAGCCACGGCCCGCTCCCGCACACTGCGGGGCAGATCATAGGCCAGCTCCTGCGCTACCTTGCGGCCTTTCTCCGTGATGGCGTAGCGGTCGTTCTGCAAAGTGATAAGGCTCTGCCGGGTAATATCGTCCAGACAGGAGCCGATCTCAAAGTAATTGACCAGCGCTTCCTCCATCAGGGCGTTTTCGATCTCCGTCCGGGTAATGGGCCCGGCATTCTTGACCAGATAGCACAGCAGCAACCGGATCTCGGTGCTGTTCGTCAGCCCGCCGG
>OBKN01000604.1_pt1 | contig 15525 bp, 11 predicted proteins | sample 1519931 | NCBI WGS metagenome assembly OBKN01 (sample SAMN04209254, study PRJEB22552) | human gut metagenome | biome: gut; material: feces | host: Homo sapiens | place: USA: Oklahoma
ACAACTTCAGGATCCACTCGACGCTGGGCTACATGTCGCCGGTCGAGTTCAGGGAGGCGGGGCTGTCCCTCCCGGAATCGTCCAAATAGGTGTTGCCAATCCAGCAGCTCCCCGGGTCGCTTATCGCCTCCGCCAGCCTGTCGTAGCCCTCGGGGTCGGCCCCGAAGCTCCCGCTCCAGATCTTCCTCCCGAGGCCGTCGAGCAGGCACAGGACATGCACGTCCTTGTGCGTGTCGACGCCCGCGATGACCGTTTCGCCTTCCATTTTCGCTCCCCTCGGTCTGCCGCCTGCTCCGCGCCCGGGTCTCCCAGACATTGCACTGACGGGAGCGCTACAATCAAGTTGCCTTATCCGATTGTCCGCGCTCATGCTCCTATTAGGTCATGGCAGGACTCCGGGTCGCGGAAGCCGGGGCGAGACAGGTCGGATTTGAGGACGGCCGAAGAGGCGTCAGCAGGTCAGTGGGTCATCGTCCCGGCGTTCAGCATCAGGGTAGCGCTGCGACGCGGAAATCGCGCGCCGTTGCCGCGCCCCCGCAGTGCCCGCTTCCCCCAAGGACAATTATCAGTGCAGGTAGAACCCTTGCGCAAAAGCCATGTGCTCGCAATATCGCAAAAAGTCTACTCACTTAGCTAGCGACTACACTAAACGGCTGGGCAGAACGCCCATTTCCTGCATTTTCTCGCGCGCTGGCACCCCGCGCCGCCGCTACGCCATAATAGTTGGCGGACAATCGCGAGAGAAAGCAACCATATGGCACAGACCACGACAGATACCGCCGCCAGCACCGTCTCCGGCGCCGGCGCTGCCAGCTCATTCTCGGGCGGCACGGGAACCGAAGCCGAGTTTGGCTCGCTCGGCGCGCTCTCCCCCACCTGGTGGGAGCCCGAGGACGGCAGCGAGCCCGAGCCATGGCTCACGCCCGATCAAGCCTTCGAACGCTTCTTTGAATGGACGAGCGATCGCGGCATTGAGCTGTGGGACCACCAAGAAGAGGCCCTCATGGACCTGGCCGCCGGCGATCACATCATTTTAGGCACACCGACCGGATCGGGTAAATCGCTCGTCGCGCTGGGCATGCTCTTTATGGGCATGGCGCAGGGCAAGCGCTGCTATTACACGGCCCCCATCAAGGCCCTGGTCAGCGAAAAGTTCTTCGACCTGGTACAAGTACTCGGCCGCGATAACGTCGGCATGATCACCGGCGATACGCATATCAATACCAAGGCACCCGTCATCTGCTGCACGGCCGAAATCCTTGCCAACGATGCGCTACGCGAGGGCGAGGACGCCGATGTGGGCTGCGTAGCCATGGATGAGTTCCACTACTTTGCCGACCCCGACCGCGGCTGGGCATGGCAGGTGCCGCTGCTCACCCTGCCCCACACGCAGTTTATGCTCATGAGTGCCACGCTCGGCGATGTCACCGCCATCGCCGCCTCGCTCGAGGAGCACACCGGCGCTGCTTGCGACCTGGTTGTCGACGCCCCGCGCCCTGTTCCGCTGAGCTACGACTATGTGACGACCTCCCTCGAGGGCACCGTCGAGCTCGCTATGCGCCGCGGAGAGGCCCCACTCTACATCGTTCACTTTAGTCAGGACGCCGCGCTTGCCACGGCACAGTCGCTTGCCAACTTTGGCATCGCTAGCAAGGAGCAGCGCGAGGCCATTAAGGAAGCTGCCAAAGGCACGAGTTTCTCCACCGCCTTCGGCAAGATTCTCAAGCGCCTGCTCGGCTGCGGCGTCGGCGTGCACCACGCCGGTATGCTGCCGCGCTATCGCCTACTGGTTGAGCGCCTGGCGCAGCAGGGCCTGCTGCCCGTCATCTGCGGCACCGACACGCTCGGCGTCGGCATCAACGTGCCCATCCACACCGTGGTGCTCACCGCGCTCACCAAGTTCGACGGTTACAAGATGCGTCGTCTGCGCGCCCGCGAGTTCCACCAGATTGCCGGTCGCGCCGGCCGCTCGGGCTTTGACACCGAGGGTATGGTAATTGCCGAGGCGCCGGAGCACGAGATCGAAAACGCCAAGCTTATGGCCAAAGCGGGCGACGACCCCAAAAAACTCCGTAAGATTAAAAAGAAAAAGGCCCCCGAGGGCTTTGTCACCTGGAACAAGCAGACCTTTGAGCGCCTGATCGAGACGCAGCCCGAGACGCTCAAGCCGCGCCTGCGCATCACGCACTCCATGGTGATTAGCGTGGTCGAGCAGGGCGGCGATGCCCGAACCCGCGTACACGACCTCATCGAGACGAGCCTGCAGACTCCCGAGGAAAAGGCTAAGCTCGAGGTTCGCGCCGACGAAATCTTCGCCACGCTCATCGATTCCGGCGTCGTCGTTCGCACCGAGGTGCCGCCCGCGCCTGACGCCCCGGCTGACGCCGCACCAGACATCGATTATGCGCTGACGGTCGATCTACCCGAGGACTTCGCGCTCGATCAGCCACTCTCGCCGTTCTTGCTTGCCGCATTGGAACTGCTCGACCCCGAGAGCGAGACCTATACCATGGATCTGATCTCGATGGTCGAGGCAACGCTCGAGGATCCCAAACAGGTGCTGCGTGCACAGGAGCGCGCCGCGCGCGACCGCGCGATGGCAGAAATGAAGGCTGACGGCGTCGAATATGAGGAGCGCTTGGAGCGCATTCAAGACGTCACGTACGAAAAGCCGCTCGAGGATTTGCTCGACGCCGCCTTTGACAAGTACTGCCAGGAAGTGCCCTGGGCAAACGACTACCAGCTCTCTCCCAAGAGCGTCCTGCGCGATATGCTGGAAAGCGCGAGCGATTTTAAGGGTTACATTCAAAAGCTCGGCATCGCCCGCTCCGAGGGCATTTTGCTGCGCTACCTAGCAGAGGCCTACCGTTCACTCGACCGCACCGTGCCCATCGAGAAGCGCGACGAGCGCCTGCGCGACATTATCTCGTGGCTGGGCTTTGTGGTGCGCTCGGTGGACTCGAGCCTGGTGGATGAGTGGGAGAACGCCGGCAACCCCGCTGCACTCGACGCCGCGCCGCCGCAGGGCATCGACGAGGTCGTGGCGGACCGCCGCGGCTGCACGCTGTTGGTGCGCAACGCGCTCTTCCGCCGCGTGACCCTTGCCGCTCGCGAGCACGTTCGCGACCTGGGCGAGCTCGACGACGACTGGGGCATGAGCGAGATCCGCTGGCAAAAAGCACTCGACGCTTACCACGAGCAGCACGAGGAAATCCTCACCGACGGAGATGCCCGCAGCGCCGCGATGTTTTCCATTGACGAGTCCGACGAGAAGACCGCGCACGTATGGCACGTGCACCAGATCTTTGCCGACGAGGATGGCGACCACGACTTTGGCATCATGGGCGATGTCGATCTGGACGCCACGCAAGACGGCGGCGAGGTCATCTTCAAAAACTACCGCGTCGGCTTTATCGAGGACCTGCTCGAGGACTAGCCGTACATACTGGAACGGAACAAGCGGGGCCGTTGGCAATATCGCCAGCGGCCCCGCTTTTGCACTATACGCTATGCCTTACTCGGCGTCCTCGACCTCATACGAATCCGCCTCGGCGGGCTCATCGTTTGTCTCTGGCGCAGCCCCGCGCGCCTCGTCAAACGCCGCCTTCATGGTCTTGTTGCCCCACGTGAGCTTGCGAATGGTAAGATCGTCGGCCTTCTTGTTGGCTAGGCGCAGATTGTTCTCGGAGGACAGCAACGCCTCCTTGGTTTTCTGCAGATGGCTAATCGTCTTGTCGATCTCATCGATCGCCGTTTGGAACTTGCGGCTCGCGATCTCGTAGTTGCGACCGAAATCGTTCTTGAACTTTTCCATCTTGGCTTCGAAGTTCGTAACGTCGATATTCTGCTGTTTGTACTCCGCCAGCTCCTGCTTATAACGCAACGAACCCATGGCGGCGTTGCGAAGAAGTGTAATCATGGGGATGAAAAATTGCGGGCGAATCACGTACATCTTCTCGTAGCGATAGCTCACGTCGACTATCCCTGCGTTATAGAGCTCGCTTTCGGGCTCGAGCAGTGTGCAGAGCACCGCGTACTCACAGCCTTTCTGGCGACGATCGTGATCGAGTTTCTTAAAGAAGTCCTCGTTTTTGTGCTTGGTCGCGGTCTCGTCGTTCTCGTTTTTCATCTCGAACATAATCGAAATGACCTCGTTGCCGCTCGCGTCGCACTCGCGGAAGATAAAGTCGCCCTTGGTGCCCTCGGACGCATCGTTATCTTTCTCGAAGTACGCGTTGGGAAACGCCGTCATGCGCAGGCGATTGAACTCGGTCTCGCAGTGCTGCTCGAGCGACTCGCCCACCATCTTGGTGGACAGGCGTACCTTCATGTCCTTAAGACGCTCAATCTCTTCATCCTTGTAGCGAATCAGGTCATCGCTCGCGCGCTTGGCCTGCGCAAGCTCGAGCTCGTGTGCCGCCTTGGCTTGCTCCTCGCGAGAATCGCGCACCGCCAGCTCGCTCGTCAGCTTGGCACGTGCCTCATCGCGCTCTCGCTCCGCCGCGGCGACCGCCTTCGATAGCTCCATTTTTGCAGAAAGTTCTTGCTCACGAAGCTGTGCACGAAGGCCCTCGGCCTCGCGCATGGACTGAGTCTTTGCGGCGGAAAACTTCTCCTGTACCTTCACTCGATAGTCAGCAAGCGCGCGCTCGGCCTCGCTGCGAGCGGCATCGAGTTCGCGTTTCGACTCAGCCGCAGCGGCGGCAAGCGCCATCTCCTGGGCTTTATCCGCCGCGGAGAGCTTTGCCTGCAATTCGGCAATCTGAGCGTCGCGTGCAGCTAAATCGTTTTGAGCAGCGTTGCGCGCCGCCGACTCGGCAAGCTTTGCTTCGTCATCTTTGCGCCCAAGCTGCGCACGCAGGCTATCAATCTCACGCTGGAGTTCGGCATTCTCTTTTTGAGCATTGGCTCGTGCCTCAACCGCCGCGCGCTGGCTTGCACTCTCGCGCTCTGCGGCAGCGCCCTCGAGCTTAGCGCGCAGCTCGGCAAGCTCAGCATCGCGCTTGGCAACCTCTTGCGCCAGTTTCTGATCCGCAGTGTTCTTCTGCTCGACAAGCTGGGCATTGCGCTGAGACTCTGCCTGTTGCAAGGCAGCCGTCGAACGCGAGCGCTCAAGCTCCAGCGCCTGCTCACCCTCACGCTGGACTGCCTTCACACGCTCATCCAGGTCGCGCGAGAACTCGGCATCGCGCACCTGCTTAACGATATCCGCATAGCCGGATGCATCGACCTTAAAAACTTCGCCGCAATGCGGGCACTTGATCTCGTTCATAGCAGCTCCTCGATGGACGCAAATATCAACCGGCTACACTCTACCGCGCCGCGCGGACAAAAAAGGCGCCGCCGCCATAATGGCAACGGCGCCAGAACCACCACAAAGGTGCCTGTCCCCTTTGTGGTGGCTCTGGCGCCCTATAACCCAAAGAAGCTAAGAATCTGATCGCGGCTTACGGGCTTGTAATCGTTGGCATCGAGACCGACATCGTAGCGAAAGATAGGGCGCTCGCGATCGCGGTTGCGTGCGTTGGCGCGGTCACCCCTGCTGTGGATATGCCCATGCAGCATAATGGCGCCACGTGCCTTGCCGTTCCAGCTGAGCATGGGGTAGTGGCTCATAACCAGACGATGGCCCTTGGCATAGCCGGGAGCAATCTCCAGGTAATCGCGCACGTCTTCCCAAATCTGCGGTACGTCGGAATCTTCCCAGTCGCCGTCATGGTTACCGCGGATGAGCGTCACGTTCTGGCATTCGATACGCTCGCGCAGGCGCACCGCCTCCGCCAGGGGCAAACGATAGGTAAAGTCACCCAGAATATAGAGGCGGTCGTCCGCAGCCACGCACTCATTGATGGCATCGATGACCTTGCGGTTCATCTCCTCGACCGAATCAAACGGCCGATCCATATCGTGCAAGATATTCGTATCGCCCAGGTGCAGGTCGGCGGTAAACCACATCATCGTCTATGCCCTCATTTCGCAACGTGTTCAACTCGTGCTAAGTATACAGACGTAGCGATGCGGCGGTTATCCAAAGAGCCCGCCGAACAGTCCGCGGCGGCGCTTGTCTTGCTTTTTCGAAGCGTCACCCTGAGTTTTCTTGTCCTGCCGCATCTTACGGTCCTGTTCCAGCTCATCGTCATCGAGTAGCACATCCCACTCAAACGGATCATCTGCCAGATCAAACAGGTCATCGTCATCAAACATGGCAGCCTCCATTGCCGACTAGCGAGCATCCACCACGTAGAGCCCAACGCGCACCTGATGCCACGGGCTGCGCTCGGGGGCAACCTGTTGCACACGGGCCTCAAATACGTCCTCGTGGCCGTAATACATCATCAAGGACAGTGGGCCGACCTCGTTTCCCGGAACGTAGCCAAGTTTGGTCTTGCCATAGTAGATCGCAACTGCCTCGGGGTCATGGGGATTATCGCGCTCGGCACACAGCGTCAGTTTATCGCCCGCTTTAAGATCGCCTAGGACCAAAGCGCCATCGGCATACTGAAATCCTGCAATGTGAAATGACAGAAGAACACGCGAAGGCTCGTACATAGCAGCTCCTCTAACGGCCGGATAAACCGGTGTGTAACCTTATTGAGAAGTCTACGGTCCCGTGCGGACACAAATACATCCTGCCTGCGTCCTTCAATCGTTTGCCTCAACGCTTGCGCGACAGAACGCTTGCAGATAAGATAGGAACACGGATGGCACCCGTTGCCGCGGGTCTTGCCAACTCCGATACACGTTTTCATCGTGAGAAGTGGCCGTCTTCGCTTACGCGGGGGCGGCTATTTCATTCGGCCGATAAACAGACCGAGTTCGATAGCCGCAATCAACAACGCCAATAACGAAATAACATCGCTTACGTTCATACCAAATCCCTTCTAAAGGGAGTTGGCCCATCCGTGCTCCATAACAGTAGTCTAACGCAAAATGCAGGTAATAGGAACACTTGTTCGTATTACCTGCGCCCTTTTCTAATGCACAAACATGCGCACGAACTTGTGCTTCCAGCTTGCGTAGGGCGCATACCGAAACGGCACGTCCAGCCAAGTTGCCTTGTTCACGATACTCTTCTTGTGGCTAAACGTATCGAAGCTCTCGCGTCCATGGTACTGCCCCATACCGCTCGCGCCCATGCCGCCAAAGCCCATATGGCTCGTAGCCAAGTGCATGATCGTGTCGTTGACACAGCCACCGCCAAAGGGCACGTAACGCACGAAGCGCTGCTGAACTGCGCGATCCTGACTAAAGATATACAGGGCCAGCGGCGTCGGACGATCCGTAATAAACGCTTCGGCCTCGTCTAGGCTCTCAAACGTCAGCACCGGCAAGATGGGACCGAAGATCTCCTCCTGCATCACGGCGTCATCGGGGGTCACGCCGTCTAGGATCGTCGGCTCAATCTTGAGCGACGACTCGCGCGCCGTGCCTCCCAGCACGACCTTATCGGGATCGATCAGCCCGCGCACGCGCGCAAAATGCTTAGCATTGACGATATGCCCGTAATCCTCGTTATCGAGCGGATGCTCGCCAAACATACGGCGGACCTCTTCCTTGATGAGGCCCAGCAGCTCGTCGTGCACGCGCGTATCGACCAGCAGGTAGTCGGGCGCCACGCAGGTCTGCCCTACGTTGAGCCATTTGCCAAAGGCGATACGCCGTGCCGCGACCTTCAAGTTTGCCGTCGCATCCACGATGCAGGGGCTCTTGCCGCCCAGCTCAAGCGTCACGGGCGTGAGGTTTTACTCGCGCGCTCCATGACGAGCTTGCCGACCGGAACGCTACCGGTAAAGAAGATCTTGTCCCAGCACTCATCGAGCAACGCTTCGTTCTCGGCGCGCCCGCCCTCGACAACCGTCACCAGGCGCGGATCAAATGCCTCTTCACAGATTTGCTTGAGCACCGCGCTCGATGCCGGAGCATAGGCGCTCGGCTTGATGACCACGGTATTGCCCGCGGCAAGGGCGCCAGCGAGCGGCTCGAGCGTCAGCAAAAACGGATAGTTCCAGGGCGCCATGATGAGCGTGACGCCATAGGGCACGGTTTGCGTTTTGCACACGCTCACGGCGTTAGCGAGGTCGCACGGACGCAGGCGCGGACGACTCCATCGAACCACGTGAGCGATCTGATGTCGAATCTCGGAAAGCGATGTGCCAATCTCGCGCATATAGGCCTCGTCATGCGACTTTCCCAAATCGGTCTTGAGCGCATGAGCGATATCGGCCTCGTGGGCCCGCACCGCATCGCGTAAACTCACGAGCGCGCGACGTCGAGCATCGACATCAAACGTGGCGTGCGTCTTAAAGTAGGCGCGCTGATCGCCGACGATGCGCGCAATTTCCTCGGTGTTCATGGACCCTCCTAATTCTCGTCCTCAAACATACCACCTGCAACGACCTCGTACATATGCTCGAGCTCCAAGCGGTCCATTAGAAGCGGAACGGGGTATAGCGGATTGGCCTCGGCATCGGCATGCACCGCCATCTCGGGAATGTCAGAGCGGCGAATGCCCAAGACATATTTGGGGATTCCCAGGGCCTCGTTCATGCGGTCGACCCAATCGATAAAGGCCTCGGCCGCAAGACTGTCCTGCGCGGTAGCCGGCGCAATGCCCGCCATGCGAGCAAGATCGGCAAGCTTGGGGGCGGCGGCGTCACCATAAGCGCGAAGCATGTGCGGCAGGATGATAGCGTTGGCCAAGCCGTGCGGAATCCCGTAACGCCCACCCAAGCTGTGTGCGATGGCGTGAACGTATCCAACATAGGAGCGGGTAAACGCAACGCCCGCCTTATACGCCGCCGAAAGCATATTGCGACGCGCACGCATGTCGTCGCCATGCTCATAGGCCTCGAGCAAATTGTCGTGGATGAGCTGCACCGCCTGTCGCGCCATCTTACGCGTATAGGGCGTGGTGCTTCGCCCGATAAAGGCCTCGACGGCATGCGTCAGGGCGTCCATACCCGTCTGCCCCGTAATGGAGGCGGGCAGACCGCGCGTAAACTCGGGGTCGTGCACCGCAAAGCGCGGGATAAGCACAAAGTCGTTAATGGGGTACTTGTAGTGCGTCTCGTCATCGGTGATAACCGCCGCGAGCGTGACCTCGCTTCCCGTGCCTGCCGTAGTGGGAACGGCGATAAGCAGCGGCAGGCGACGATGAATCCGCAGCAGGCCGCGCATCTTGTTGATGGGCTTGCTTGGCTGCGTGATGCGTGCACCCACGCCCTTGGCGCAGTCCATGGCCGATCCTCCGCCAAAACCGATAATGGCCTGGCAGGCGCTCTCTCGATACAGGGACGCCGCTTCTTCCACGTTTGAAACCGTGGGGTTTGCACGCGTTTCGGCATAGACCGTAACGCCAATCCCCCTGCATGCGAGCGCCGTCTCGAGCGGTGCCGTGAGCCCCAGACGGGCAATGCCGGGATCCGTCACGATAAGGACCTTCTGGATCGAGCGCTTTTGAAGCACCGCGGGCACATCCTCGGCATGCTCTAAAATGCGCGGCTCGGTATAGGGCAGGATCGGCAATGCAATGCGAAAAACCGTCTGATATGTTCGGCACCAGGCACGACGGGCTAGATGCATAAAGGAAACTCCTTCATTTGTTGATAGGTCAACATTTGCTCGCCCGATTGTACTCAGCGGCGGTCAAAGACGGCCTGCCAATCGTTAATCAATCAACATCTTCATATTCAAAATTGTTTTATTAAAAATCATTCCTAATAGGCTTCACATTTGGTTGCATTTATGGATAATAGAACTCGTCAAGACGCACGTCCGGAGAGGGCCCTTACGGGACCGGACGAGCGCACAATCGCCATCGATCGAAAGGATCGAATCATGAAGTTTGTTTGCCCCGTTTGCGGTTATGTGGAAGAGTTCGACGGCGACCAGCTGCCCGAGGACTTCAAGTGCCCCCAGTGCGGCGTTCCCGGTTCTCGCTTCCTGAAGCAGGAGGAGGGTCAGCTCGAGTGGGCTGCCGAGCACGTCGTGGGCGTCGCCAAGATGGAGGGCGTCTCCGAGGACATCGTTGCCGACCTGCGCGCCAACTTTGAGGGCGAGTGCTCCGAGGTCGGTATGTACCTGGCCATGGCGCGCGTCGCTCATCGCGAGGGCTATCCCGAGATCGGCCTGTACTGGGAGAAGGCTGCCCACGAGGAGGCCGAGCACGCTGCCAAGTTCGCTGAGCTCCTGGGCGAGGTCGTGACCGACTCCACCAAGAAGAACCTCGAGATGCGCGTTGAGGCCGAGAACGGTGCCACCGCCGGCAAGACCGATCTTGCCAAGCGTGCCAAGGCCGCTGGCCTTGATGCCATCCACGACACCGTGCACGAGATGGCTCGCGACGAGGCCCGCCACGGCAAGGCTTTCGCCGGCCTGCTCAAGCGCTACTTTGGCTAAGCCAAACGCCTGAGACATAACCTCTAGCTCAATGAGGCCCGGACCGTATTGGTTCGGGCCTTTTTCGTGCCTCACAAACTTGTTAACTACCTGAAATAGGACCGCCTTCGGCATAGGTTTCTCGTCAAAACTAAGTGAGTAGACTTTTTGGAACTTGCCGAGCACGCCATCCATATTGCTTTATAAAGCCGCAGGTAAATGACTTGTTTCAAAACGGCCTGGTCGCCAAAGTGCTAAAAGCCTACTCACTTAGAACCGCAGCCGTCCACGATCGAGCCATTTTGTGTCTAGCGGGCATCTTTCCGTCGATTACTCCCAATTTTGTCCAGTCAACGAATAGTTCAGACCGGAGTAATGCCTCAGCCCTTTGCTCATCTGAGCTTTTATCACGATATTCAGCATCGAGCATCCTGCATACGGTCTTAACGATCGCGCGGAATCTACCCTCATCGGATATCTGTCTGTGTGTCAGGAGAAGTACATCGTAGCCCATGGCCTGAAGGGCCGTCATGCGGTCAGCGTCACGCAAGCCATCCCCTGCGCGTCCGTGCGAGGCCTTTCCCTGACATTCAATGGCCACCTGTCGCCTACCGTCCGGTGAAGAAAGAAGTAGGTCGATATATACACGGGACTTTCCCACAATCGCTCGAGCACTTGTGTTTAGCATCACTTCAACATTAAGCTCTATGCCGCAAAAACCTTCGCCTCCCAGGGATCGCGGCAGTGCAAGTAGCAAATACGCCTCGACCTCAAAAGGCGACGCGGCACCCAATGGAACGAGTTGCGATACCGCCATAAATCTATTGCCGTAACGCATCCCACAAACATCTGAACAAAAACGGTCAAGGTCTCCGCCCAAAACCAAAGCGTCTCGACGCCATAAATTTGAGGCGGTGCCGTCCTCGGACGGGCAGCGCGCCCAACCGAACGTTGTCGAAATCGCACCCGAATCAATTGCACGCGAAAGCTCCGTCTCAAGTAACGCCGGCAGGGCACACACCGCAAACAAGCCACACATCTCCGCCAATACCAAAAGAAGCTGAAGATCCGTCAGATGCCGTGACATGATGAATGCCGTCAGTAGAGGAGACGTAATCAAAAATCCATGCTCCGTTTCCAGTACGGATTCCCTGGGAAGCTCACCAAGAAACAGCCGCTGCCTAATGCTGGCAGGACAAGTCCGTTTGTTTCTCGTCTGAACCAATGTATGCAACGGAAAACCGAGCGCGACCGCAGCCGTCGGGTTGCGGGCGAGATCATATCGCTGCCGGTCTTCTTCCGGTCGTGGAAGCGGCGGACACAAAGCGCGGACTTGAGGAGGCAAACGCCAGTACCTAAAAGCCGATATGTCACAAAGTAGATCCTTCATAGGCACAGGAGAACACGAATTTCAACCCAGTCAGTCACGCATTGGCGCGAACGCACCAAAAATGGCGCCGAACGGACTGCCAAGTTTTCAACAGCCCTCCCCAACTGGCCAAAAGCTTGCCGAGAGCTGGACGAAGCTCTGTTGAAAACCCCATTTTATTTCTCAAGCAGAAGCTTTGCGCGACAAGTGAGTAGACTTTTTTGAACATCCCGAGCAGCCCGGTCATCCTGCTTTTCAAAACCGAAGGTAGATAGCTTGTTACAAAACTTCCTGGTCGCCAAAGTGCTAAAAGTCTACTCACTTAGGTTGCAGAGTGCCCCCCATTAGCTGCAATTCCAAGGTAGTTAGCACTTTTGGACTCAGATCGTCATACTGGACAAGAATTTGAGTTGAGTTTTCAGGGACAGATGCGCCATCGGCACACCAATAACAGTCACTGATATCGACAAAAGGGATGCTCGAGCGCGCGAGAGCCTGCGCAAAAGAGCTTCCGCCCGTTCCACGCTCCGCAACCACGGTACAGTAAAGGCCCGCATCTGCCTGCTCGATCGAGACCTCCCCTGCCGGAAACGCTTTCCGCACAAGCGCCATCAGGCCATCACGCGCCTCACGAGCACGAACGCGCACGCGGTTCACATGCCGCTCGTAATCACCCGATTCCAGCAAACGAGCCAAAGCGACCTGGTCGACAGAACTCACCGACGAGGCATAGAAACCAAGGTTGCACCTAAACCGCTCCATCAGCTCATCGGGCAGCACCATGTACGCTAGACGCAACGCCGATGAAAGGCTCTTCGAAAACGTGTTGGTGTAGATAACCGACTGGGCGGCATCAATCGACGCGAGCGCGGGAATCGGCTTCCCGGCAAGGCGAAACTCACAATCAAAGTCATCTTCGATGAGATACCGACCTGGTCGCTCGGCGGCCCAGCTCAGAAGCGCATAGCGACGCGCAATGCTCGTCACAAGGCCGGTCGGATACTGATGGGACGGCATCAGGTGAAGGACATCGGTCCCGCTTTTCTGCAGAGTGCTCAAGTCCACGCCCTCGTCATCCAACGGGATATGTCGAACTTTGCAGCCCATAGCCTGATAGATACGCGTCAGACGCAAATAGCCCGGGTCCTCAACGGCATACACCTTGTCGGCTCCAAGCAACTGAACCAACATGGTATCGAGCAGCTGGGCGCCTGCACCGATAACAATGTTGTTGGGGTCGACATTCATGCCCCTTGTCCCACGCAGATGGTGAGCAATTGCGCGTCGCAGCCGAGCGGTGCCCTGCGCCGGTGCGGGCGAAAAGATTTCGCGCTCATCTTCGGATGCCAGCGTCGCCCGTAGTGCGCTTTGCCAAAGCCGCGCCGCCTCCAAAGCGGAAGGAGAAAGTGCATCGAATCGCTCGGCCTGTCCATCGGCATCATGCGCGCTGGGGCCCACAGAGACGGTATCTCGGTCGATGCTCCCCGTAGCCAAAGGCAAAACCGGTGCATCCGGAAGCTCGCAAGCGTAGTAGCCACGCCGCGGCTTTGAGCAAATATAGCCCTCGGCAAGTAACTGGCTATATGCATTCTCGATGGTAATGACACTGATTCCCAGATGACTGGCAAAGGCGCGCTTAGACGGCAGATGCTCCCCCGCCGCAATACGTCCAGCAACGATATCATCTCGAATTTGCTGGTAAACATACTCATAAAGCGATGCCTCGCCGCGTTGTTCCAAATTGTAGTCAAGCATGAGCCTATCACCTGACCTTATTAAGTCATTCAATCTGGTATTAGTCTGACCTTGTAATTATCTCGAAAACTGAGTATTTTGTCATACCCAGCTCCCCGATAGGATGTTCCGTCAAGCAATGCACATGCCAACCAAGGAGCAGCCATGGCAGAACAGACCAGCAAGGCCGATCGCGTCAAACTCAATCGCGAGCTCGCGCAGATGCTCAAGGGCGGCGTCATCATGGACGTCACCACGCCCGAGCAGGCACGCATCGCCGAGGAGGCGGGCGCCTGCGCCGTCATGGCACTCGAGCGCATCCCGGCCGACATCCGTGCCGCAGGCGGCGTCTCGCGCATGAGCGACCCCAAGATGATTAAGGGCATCCAGGAGGCCGTCTCCATCCCCGTCATGGCCAAGTGCCGCATCGGTCACATCGTCGAGGCGCAGGTCCTTCAGGCCATCGAGATCGACTACATCGATGAGTCCGAGGTTCTCTCCCCCGCCGACGACGTCTATCATATCGACAAGACCCAGTTTGACGTGCCGTTTGTCTGCGGCGCCCGCGATCTGGGCGAGGCGCTGCGCCGTGTTGCCGAAGGCGCCACGATGATTCGCACCAAGGGTGAGCCGGGTACGGGCGACGTCGTTCAGGCCGTGCGTCACATGCGCAAGATCCAAAAGCAGATCCGTGACGTTATTGTCCTGCGCGATGATGAGCTCTTTGAGGCAGCCAAGCAACTGCAGGTTCCGGTCGAGCTGGTGCGCGAGGTCCATGCCACGGGCAAGCTTCCCGTTGTGAACTTTGCCGCCGGCGGCGTAGCGACCCCTGCCGACGCCGCGCTGATGATGCAACTGGGCGCCGAGGGCGTCTTTGTCGGCTCGGGCATCTTTAAGAGCGGCGACCCCGCCAAGCGCGCCGCCGCCATCGTCAAGGCCGTGGCAAACTTCACCGATGCCAAGCTCATCGCCGAGCTTTCGGAGGACCTGGGCGAGGCCATGGTGGGCATCAACGCCGACGAGATCGAAATCATCATGGAGGAGCGCGGACGCTAGTCCGGCAGAAAGGATCGCACATGAGCGATTATGCAGACCAAACGGTCGCCGTGCTGGCGGTCCAAGGCGCTTTTGCCGAGCACGAGGCAAGACTATCCGAGCTGGGCACACGTTGTATTGAGTTGAGGCAGGCGGCCGATTTGAAGCAGGACTTTGACCGTCTGGTACTTCCCGGCGGCGAGTCTACCGTTCAAGGGAAGCTGCTTGATGAGTTGGGCATGCTCGAGGAGCTTCGTGCCCGTATCGTTGAAGGCATGCCCGTCCTGGGCACCTGCGCCGGCCTGATTCTGCTGGCTCACGACCTTGCCGCCCACGACGATAAGGGCACGCCGCGTTTGGCAACCATGGATGTACTTGTCGAGCGCAATGCCTACGGCAGGCAGCTCGGCAGCTTTCGAACCAAGGGGCAGGTATCCGGCATCGACGGTGAAGCGCCACTGACGTTCATCCGCGCGCCCCGCATCGTCGAGGTCCACGGCGACGCCAAGGCCTTAGCGAAAGTCGACGGCCGTATCGTCGCCGCCCGTCAGGGCAACCAGCTCGGCGTAACCTTCCACCCCGAACTCGACGAAGACACCCGCCTCCACGAACTGTTCCTACAAATGTAGGCATCGAAATCAACAAACGAAACGAGAGTGGATGATCTCCCACTTTGAGCTTGAATGCAGGCTCAAACCGGGAGATCATCCACTCTTGTTCTATGTAGTCGTTTAAGAACGTCCCCAATGACTACAAGGAGTGTCCCAAGCTGCCGGCAGAAAAGGAACGTCCCTAACTGCCGCATCCGGGGCAAGACAACGCCGCAGGCAGAGGACGGACAGACACTATGACCCAATCCAGGGGCACGGAAACGACAGGAGCCCCCGCTCGTGACCGCGGGTCGGGGTGGATTGGCAACACCTATTTGGACGATTCCGGGAGGGACAGCCCCGCCTCCCTGAACTCGACCGGCGACATGTAGCCCAGCGTCGAGTGGATCCTGAAGTTGT
>OBKN01000615.1_pt1 | contig 15340 bp, 12 predicted proteins | sample 1519931 | NCBI WGS metagenome assembly OBKN01 (sample SAMN04209254, study PRJEB22552) | human gut metagenome | biome: gut; material: feces | host: Homo sapiens | place: USA: Oklahoma
AGATACGCCTTGCGAAGTCTGCCGTAGTGTCCGATGGGCTTGGTCTTGCGGATAATGATGTTTGGGATAAGATAATCGCCGTTCTGTGTGTAAGTGATATTCATGCTGTTTGTACTCCTTTCATCGGCTCTCTCTGCGGTAAACTGCTGACAGGGACGAACACGCCCTTTGCAATGTCCTCCGCACGAATGGCGGCTTTCTTGGCTTCGATTTCTGCCTTTTTTCTCCCCTTGATTTTGTCCTCGTATCGCTTCTGCGCTCCGCTGGCTTTCCGCTTCAAGTAGTTCTGATGAAGCCTGTCCTTGCGTTCCTCACGCTTGCGGATTTCCTCTAATTCCTCCGGGGTAAGCTCCGCTTCTCCAAACGCCGGGGGAACGAATCGCCCAACAAAATTGAAGTAAATCTCGACCTCCTGTGTGGTCTGTATACTGCCTTTGCGGTCACGCTCATGCACAAGGATTTTCTCGATAAACTCGTTGAGCATAGCAATGGTCAGCTTGTCGAAGTTCTCGTATTTGTCAATCAGAGCGATAAAACGGTCAGCGTCCTTTTCGTGCTTCTCGTAGCTCTTGATAGCCTTTTCCAGATCGGAGATTTCAACGGTAAGCTCGGACTGTTCCTTTTCGTATTGAGCGTCCAGAGTGGCGTATCTGCTGTCGGACAGCTTGCCTAAAATGTTGTCCTCATAGATTTTGCAGAGCAGGACTTCCAGCTCGGAAACTCTCTGCTTTGCTGTGGCAAGGCGTGTCCGCTGTTTCCTGACCTCTGCCGTCTGCTGGCTGGACTGCGCTTCCTGCACCACACGGACAAACTCGGCTCGGTCATGCTTCGCATACTCGGCAATGGCTTTGAGCATTTCAGAGACAAGGGACAGTACCACATCTTCATTGATACGGTGCTGGGTCTTGCAGAGCTTTCCAACTGGGACTTTGCTGTATTGGGAACAGGTATATTGAGAAATACGCTTGCCGTTGTTGGTACGGTGGACATACATCTTGCCGCCGCAATCGGCACAATAAAGCAAGCCTGTGAGGGGAGCTGCTTCGCCCCAGCCGTCCGGGTAGCGTCTGACATTCCCACGGATTTTCTGCACAAGGTCAAAGGTCTGCTGGTCAATGATAGCTTCATGGGTATTCTCGAAAATTGTCCATTCGTCCTCCGGGACATAATGGCTTTTCTTGTCCTTGAAGTGCTTTCGGGTCTTGAAATTGATGGTGTGTCCCAGATATTCACGCTTTTCAAGAATGTTGCAGATGGTGGAAGAACCCCAGCCGTACACATCTTTGAAAGTCTTGTTTTTGTTCACGCCCTCGCCGTGTTGGGCAAGGTAAGCAGACGGAATAAGCACCTTTTCCGATTTCAGTTTGCTGGCGATCTGATACGGACCGTAGCCGTCAATCGTCATGGCAAAGATGCGCTTGACCACCTCGGCGGCTTCGGGGTCAACCAACCATTGGTCTCTGGCTTCGTTCCAAAGATAGCCGTAAATGACCGTGCCTGTGAGGTGCTTGCCGGACTTGCCTTTGGACTGGAAAGTGGAACGGATTTTACGGCTGGTGTCTCTGGCGTAGTATTCGTTCATAATGTTGCGGAAAGGGGTAAAATCATCGTCCCCTCTGGCACTGTCCACGCCGTCATTGATGGCGATAAGGCGAACGCCACGCTGACGCAGGATTTCCATAATCTGACCGACTTTCAGATAGTCACGACCCATGCGGCTCATGTCCTTGATGCACAAATACTCCACATTCCCGGCTTCCACTTCTTTCATCATTGCTAAAAATCCGGGACGGTCAAAGCAAGTACCACTAATGCCATCGTCCGTGAAATGGACAATGTTTGTAAAGCCCTGCCGGGCGGCGAACTCCTCCAACATAGCCTTTTGATTGGAAATGGAATTGCTCTCACGCTGTTGGTCATCATCTTTGCCAAAGTCATCACGGCTCAGTCGTTCGTACAGAGCTGTGATTTTCTCGTTTTTTCTCATAACTTGCGCTCCTTTCTTCGGTTTTAGGTTGTGTGTTCTAAGAGACTTCCCAACCGCTTGATTAAGAAGTCTTTTAGAGCATACAACACCGGCAGCTAATTTATAGAGCTTGTACTGCCGTCCTGCAAAGCTGGTCGGCTTCTTTTTGGCTAAATCCTCAAAGAGCAAATCAACTGGATTTTGGTATTCTTCATCGTCCTCCAGCACCTGCATGGTATTGAGCATTTCCAGCAGCGTAGCGAAATTCTGTTCCTCGACAGGGGCTTCATAATGCAGATAGGCGATAAGAGCGGTAAGCAAAAGACGTTCACTTTTCTCCCAAAATGGATCGCCGCCAGACCCCTCACCCTTGGTGTTGGTCATAAGCGTTGTCACCAGCTTCAAAATGTCTTTTTCGCTGTGAACGTAGCTGAACGGATTGTAGTGCATCGACTTTTTGAAGTTGATGGTGTTCAGAATCCTGACCATGTAGCCGTTTTTCAGAAGTGCGTTCCCACACTCGACCACGATACTACCTTTCGGGTCAGTGACCACATAGGAACTGTGACATTGTAAAAGGTTGGGCTTGAGCCAAAACCGGGTCTTGCCGCTGCCGGAGCCGCCCACCACCAGCACGTTTTTATTCCGGGCGTTCTTGGGGTCAGGCGGGCGGTTGCTCATCATCAGCCGTTCCGTTTTGGTCAGGATGATGTTGTCGGCAAACTTGGGAGCCATGAACGGCTCAATATCCTTGGCGGTGCCCCACCGGGCAGAGCCATACTCCATGCCGTGGCGGTACTTTTTTGCATTTTTACCACGCAGATAGACCGCCAGCCGTAACCCTGCGCCGCAGCACAAGCCCACCAGCAAATCAAGCGGATGCAGGCTGGGCAGAGGGTTCGCAAATGCCACCGGGATGGTGCCCATCATGGACATGATCTTATCGCCCAGCTCCTTGCCCTCAGCAAGCCGCCATGCTTCACCAAAATTTGTTGCCACCAGACCTAGTAAAATATAGGGCAGATACAGTGCCAGCAGCTTTGTCAGCTTTTTCGTGGTCACAGTCCACGCTCCTGTTCCTTGTGCCGGACTTTACCGGGGAGTTCTGCCGCCGCCTGCACCAGCTCCTGCAATCGTGCCAGCACCGAGGGGCGGTTGCCCTTATTCAGCAGGGATGCCGAATACTCCTTGAACGCCGAGTTGAAGGCTTCTGCGTCCGGGGCTTTGAAAAAGACCAGATATCGGGGCGGCACCTCGGAGGTGTCCTTGCGGATGGCGTAGTCGATGCCGTACTTTTTGGCATAGCGTTCCAGCCCACGGATGCCGGTCTTGCTGATCTCCACGCTGGACACGCCCCGGTTTTGCCGCAACAGGGTGCGAACGCTCTGCTTTCCTTGGGATGCTTTGGACTGGTACAGCCGAAACGCCGCTTTTACTGCCCGCAGGACAGTCCGGGCGGACAGCTTTGTGGTGGAGATCATAATGTTGAAGGATTTCTGTTCGATTTCTTCCTGCACTGCCATCACCTCCCGTGCAGCAGGGTGATTTTAGCGGTCATGCTCTGCCGGGGGCTTGGTGCGGGGCTTTTCTACCGGAGGTTCATCGGGCACCGGCAGCACCAGCAGACGGTTGCCCAGTTTCAGAAAGGCTTCCGGCTGATGGAAAAGCTGCTCGTACTTCTGTGCCATCTCCGGGGTCAGGGATGCAAAATCCTCCTCACCCAGCCCCACCACGAGAAAAGTCCCGGCTACGGCATCGTACATCTGCCCGTCCTCATCCCGCAGGGCACGGTTCAGGGGCAGACCCATGAGCTTGCCGTCATCGTTATAAACGATGGCAACCGGATCTTCAAATGGGTAGCTTGCGCCGATGGAGCCGCCCACCGCCTGCTGCAAGGCTTTCAGGTCGTTATCGATCTCGACCTGCTGCGGATACTGTCCCGGTGCAATTTTCAGCACCGACAAGGTGTTTTCTTCCATGTGAATCCTCCTTTCCGTTCAGTCCGATTTCACCGCTCCGTGCCGCCTGCATCAAAGCCGCCACGAAGAAGCCGAAAATGACACCGGCTTCAAAAAATGCGAAACCGATAAAAAAGTTCAGCATGGCACACCTCAGTCCATGCAGATGCAGGGCAGCTTCTGTTCGTCTGCCATCAGGGTGATGCTGTGGCTTTCCAGATACTTCTGGAACAGGTAGACCTCATCAATGGTCAGCGAGATGACCTCGCCGTCCATGTTGGTGCGGACCAGAATCACCGGACCGGTCAGGTAGTGCTTGCCGCCCATCTTCAGCACCTGCGCCGGGTTGTAGCAGAGCAGCAGCGAGGTGTTGGGGATGTTCAGGCAGGCATCGTCCTCCTCAAAGCAGGGCAGAATGCCGGGAGTCTCATCCAGCGTGATGACGGTCAGCTCCATATCCGGGGCAATGGCTGCGAGGTAGACCTCACCGCTGCCCCGGTTTGCCGCCAGTGCAGCGCAGATACGCACATCAATGGTGATTTCTTCGGAGCGGATGGTACGGGTAGCGTTGTTTTTCATAGACGTTTCTCCTTTTGTTTGCAAAAGAAAAAGACCCCATCGGGTCTTTCGTTATGGTATCAGTCAGCGCTCATTCTGCCGCTGGAGTTTGCGCTGCCACTGTTCCAGCAGCTTGATGATGGTGTCCTCCATCTGTTTCGGGGTGTAGCTGCGGGGAAAGTATTTCCGCAGGGTGTCGTTTTTGATGACCACCTTGTCCAGCTCGTCCTTTTTCTCTTCTCCCATGACCGCAAAGGCAACGTCATACGAGAAGTGCCCTTCCTGCGCCAGCTTTTTAAGCCGCTGCGCTTGGGAAAGGGACGGCGCATTCTGGGTGTCTTGCATCGCTTCTAAAAAATCCCGCTGTTGGTTCGTGTCGAGATACGACAATTCCACAGCAGGATTGAAGGAAATCTTCTTTTCGTCCACCATGTCCAGCAGTTCGGGGACAAGGTTGGTCAAGCGGATATAGCGGAAAATTTGATTCTTACTAGTTCCGAGTTCTTCAGCCATCTCCTCACTAGATAGTGTACCGAAATTATTCCCAACTTGGGAATAATTATCTTGCGTAGGACGTCCTGCCTGATGCTTCATGGCTTCCAGCTTCATCTTGTAAGCGAAAGCCCTTTCGCTTGGCAAGATGGTTTCGCGTTGAAGATTGCTGTCTACCATGAGCAAAACAGCGGCATCATCATCCATATTGCGGACAATGACCGGCAGGGTGTCCAGTCCGGCAAGCTGTGCAGCGTGCTGACGGCGGTGCCCGGAGATGATCTCGTAGCCACCTTCCGGGCGGGGACGGGCAATCAGCGGAGAAAGCACGCCGTACTGTTCCACACTCTCCACGGTGCGCTGCATGGACTCATCATCCAAAACCTTAAAGGGGTGGTTTTTGAAGGGGAACAGCTCTCCAATGGGAATCTGCTGCACCTGCTCCCGCTGCTGTTCCTGTCGGGATTCTTCCGTGGAGAAAATGTCATCTGCCCCTTTCAGCGACACGTTTAAGCTGTTTTTCGGCATTCGCCATCACCTCCTTCGTCAGAAATTGGTAGGCTTCTGCCACCTTGCCTTTGGGGTCGTGTTGAAAAATGCTCTTGCCCACGGCACTGATCTCCGCAGCACGGACAGACCGGGGAATGGTCTGGTCGAACACTTTGATCTTACTGCCGTAGGCACCTCGAATCAGGTTGTCGATTTGCTGCCCGTAGTTGGTGCGGCTGTCTGTCATAGTCAGCAGGATGCCCTCGATTTTCAGCTTGGGGTTGATCTGCCGCCGGACTTTCTGCACAGTCTGCAAAAGCTGTTCCAGACCCTTTGCAGACAGATACTGTGCCTGCACGGGAATCAGGGTGGTGTCTGCTGCTGCCAGTGCATTGACGGTCAGCATCCCAAGGGAAGGAGTGCAGTCCAGCAGAATGAAATCGTATTCATGCTTTGCACCTTCCAGCACCTGTTTCAGCATCTTTTCCCGGTTCATGCAGTTCACAAGGGAAACTTCCATCCCTGCCAGTTCAATGTTGGCAGGGATCAGGTCAACACCTTCTGCGTGGTGTAGAACGCCTTCGCCGGGTGGAATACTCTGGTTGTTCATGGCTTTCTGCATCAGGGTGGAAAGGGTGGTGGGCAGTTCATCGGGCTGCTGCCAGCCCATGCTGATGGTAAGTGACCCCTGCGGGTCAGCGTCCACCAGCAGAACTTTTTTGCCTTCGGCTGCAAGTCCAACGCCCAAATTTTCACAGGTGGTGGTCTTGCCGGTTCCGCCCTTCTGGTTGACGATGGCTATTGTGGTTGCTTTCTTTGAAATTTTCATCACCTCCGCATCGCTAAGTCATGGTTGGTTTGGTTCTGATAGAAAAGCTGCATGGTGGTGGGTGCATTATACAGAGAAGCAAGCAGATACTGTTTCATGTTTCGGATCGGGCTGTTGTTCTCTGCAAGGCACTTCAGCACAAAGCGAATATGGTCGGCGTTCAGCTTCATAAACCGGCTGCGTACCACCTCGGCGGGCTTATCGTCCCCGGCGATATGCAGTATCTTGCGTTTGGTGGCACAGGTGTCTACCAGTAAATCCACGATTTGATAGATGGTGTCCTCATCGTCCGGGCAGAGCCGGAGCAGAAGTTCCACCTCTAAAGACTGAGAAAAAAATTCTTCCAGTTGGGTGCGTTTGCTCATCTCATCCGATTCTTCAGAATAGAATGGATCAGTCTCACTCATTTCAGTATCATTCTCTTTAGTCTTATTACATCGTGATTTTGAAGGGTCTTGACTTGCGTTTTTGAAGCCTCCAGAATCGTGAAAATCACGATTCTGGAATATTGATTTAGACGATTCTGCCGAAAAGTTCTTCACATACACCAAACTTGGCTTTCCCAGACCTCTGCGTTTTCGTTCAATCAGACCAAACTTTTCGAGTTCCCGGAGCAGCTTGGTCGCTTTGTTGTCTGCGCAACACAACGCCCTCTTGACATCCTCTATCGTGAAGATAATGAACACCCGGTTCTGCTCGTCCAGCCAGCCGTTTTTCACAGACAGGCTCATGCGGTCAAGCAGGATGCCGTACAGCGTTTTGGCATCGGTGGACAGATTTTGAAACCGCTGCTCCTGAAAAAGAGCCTTTGGAATGCGGTAGAACGAAAACAGCTCTCCGGCCTGTCCGTAAAAGTAGTCAAGGGTCATACAATTCTGTCAAGGATGAAAAAACAACGATGGTTCATTGACATGGTTGACAAATCCTCCTTATGAATAATTCGTGCAAACAAAAAAGCGCAATCTCGATTTTTGAAAATCGAAATTGCGCGATGTAACTTAGCCGGGGGAGAAAGGTCATTTGTCAGGTTCGTTTGACCACAATTTGACCACAAAAGGAATGAAACGTCTTGACATCTAACGAAACAGAATGATAAAATAATTTTGAAATTTGATGATACTGCGTACAAGTGGTATCGGAGTGTCCATTGCGTTTTTGAGAGAAGCACAATGGGGTTCAAGAGGCCGTGAGTTCGATTCTCGCCACTCGGACCATAAATCCAACGATTTCACGTTAGAAATCGTTGGATTTTTTTGTTTATAGGCTGGCCTCATTTGGTTTTGACCACAATTTTGACCACAATGCCAAAGATTTTATCTGGTCTAATTTGACATAGCAACGCTACTTATATAGAGTGAAGCACTACTTATAAATAGTGGTGTCAGGAATTGAGATTTTGTGATACCCAAAAAGACACCCTCGCTTTTGATAGGAATCTCATGCAGGGATGTCCTTATCTCAACGCGAAGGTGTCTTAATAACGAGGGTCAGATGCCACGGAACGTAAAGGTGAACTCCACAGGCTTGGTTACATCAGGAATATACTCCGGGTGGACATTGGCACCCCAGCTGTCATCGCCGCCAACGCCCATCTGCTCGCCCATAGCACGGATGACCGTGTAATGGACCGGGGGCAGCTCGTAGGGGTGCTTGGCGCTCTCCATTTCATGGGGAGTGTAGGGCAGCGCAGAGAAGAACATGGGCTTTGCGGCATCTGCGGTAAACAGCAGCCCGCGACCCTTGCGGTCCACTACCTTTGCCCAGCGCACAGCGGTCTTTGCACCGCACTCCTGCGGCACAAGGTACTGTGCCATGTTGTCTGCGACCTTGTTCTGGTAAATGCCCAGCTTTGCACCATGCTGACGATCCCAGTAGGTCTCCGCAGGGCCGTTTCCGTACCACTCCACCGTGTCGTAGTCAGCGTCGATCTTGAACAGTACGCCGAACTCCGGCATTGCTGCAAGTCCTTCCACCGGGTCATAGTGCAGGGTGGTCTGGATGCGGCCATCACCGAACACACGGTACTGCAGGCTGCACTCTGCTGCGGGGCTGGTCTGAAGGTTATAGAGATAAGTCACGACCACGCTGTCGGCTTCCACCTCGCAGGTGGGGTTCTGGAGGATGGTGCCGCCATGAACGGACGTAATCTCCTTGCCGATGCCCTTGGCGGTAGCGTACAGGCTTGCCAGCTTCCACTGACCGCGAACGCCGCCCATGTTGTTGCCGCAGTCGTTGTCGGTGGGAGCGCGCCAGAAGTTGGGACGGGGGATCTCCTGAATCATCTCCTTGCCGGCATAGCGGTAGGAAGTCAGGCCGCCGTTCAGATCGGAGAACAAAACATCGAAATTCTCACCCCGGACACCGATGTTGTGTGTACCGTGCGTAACGGTAAACGGCGTGACCTTCTTGCTGGGAATGGAACGGACCACAGCGATCACACCCTGTCCAAAGGCGACTTCATGACCTTTCTTTGCCCAGCTGGTGTCCTCCTTCAAACGGAAGCTGATGGTCACTGCATATTCACCGGGGAGCGCAGGGACCATAAACGGCAGCGGGAAGCTGGAACGCTCTTCGGGAGCAACATCAATATTGGTCAGTTCCTGCTGCTGATACAGCTTTCCATCACGATGCAGCAGTGCAACGCAGTCGAAAGCATCCGTAGAGGTGAACAGGTTCTTATTCCAGACTTCGAAGCCAGAGTTGTCGATGGAAATGGCGATGTTCTGATAGCAGAACTTGACCTCCTGCATCTTGGGAGAAGGAGCACGGTCACCACCGTAGGCAATGCCGTTTCCGCTGAAATTATAGTCGGTAGGACGCTCACCGAAGTCGCCGCCGTAGGCTTGGAACCACTTGCCGTAGCGGTCTTTTTTCCAGATGGACTGGTCGATGTAATCCCAGATAAAGCCGCCCTGATAGCCGCAGTCCTTCTGGTCGGCAAGTTCCGTGTACTTGTGCAAAGCACCGTTGGAGTTGCCCATAGCATGAGAATATTCGCACTCGATATAAGGCCGCTTATCGCCCTGTGCCAGATACTCTTTAATGTCCTTCACAGTGCTGTACATATGGCTCTCGATATCGGTGGTTTCGAGGAAGCGGGGATCGTTGACCACACCTTCGTAATGCACCAGACGGGTGTCATCAAAGCGGCGGACCATCTCTGCCATCTGGAGCAGGGTCTCACCACCAAACGATTCGTTGCCCAGAGACCAGATCAGAACAGCAGGATGGTTTTTGTCACGCTGGTAAGTGGAATTCATGCGGTCAAACAAGACAGCTTTCCACTCCGGCTTATCATTGGGCAAAACGCCCTCGATGCCGCGAATGCCCGCCTGATGGATGTCCCATGTGCCATGGGATTCCAGATTGTTCTCTGCAATCAGATACAGACCATACTCGTCGCACAGGTCGTACAGTGCATCTTGATTCTGGTAATGGCTGGTACGGATGGCATTGATGTTGTTCTGCTTCATGGTGATGATATCCCGAAGCAGTTCCTCATGGGTGTGTACGCCCACAGCACGACCCGTAATGGAGCTGAACTCATGACGGTTGGCACCCTTGAACACGATGCGCTTGCCGTTGAGCAGCATCCGATTGTTCTTCAGCTCGAACTTGCGGAAACCGACTTTCTGCCCGGTCACCTCTACCAGATGGCCTGCATCGTCCAGCAGCTCAATTTCCAGTTCATACAGAGCCGGGTCCTCTGCACTCCACAGGTGGGGGTTCTCCACCGCATGGCTGAACAACGCAGAGCCGCCGTTCAGTGCGATTTTTTCGGAGAACACTTCCAGTTCACTGCGGCGCAGGGTCAGACGGGCTGCGCCCTTACCCTCCACCTGCAATGCAACTTCCAGCGTGGAATGAGTAAAATCATCCCCGGCAAACAGCGTTTTGACGGATATATCTTCCAGATGCACGGTGGGGATGGCGTACAGCCACACGCTGCGGAAGATGCCGGAGAAGCGGAAGAAGTCCTGATCTTCGCACCAGCTGGAGGAAGTCCACTTGAACACCTGCACAGCAAGTTTGTTCACGCCCGGCTGGAGATAGGGAGTCAGATCGAATGCGTGTGCGGAGAAGCTGTCCTCGGTGTAACCCACATAAGAACCGTTCAGCCAAAGAGCCATGCCGCTTTCCACACCCTCGAACTCGATGTGGACGGGCTTGCCCTGCATGGATTCCGGCAGCTCGAAGTATTTTACATAGCTTGCCACCGGATTGAACCGCTGCGGGATCTCACCCGGCTGTACTTCTTCACGGCCATCCCACGGATACTGAACATTCGCGTACTGGGGAATGTCGTAGCCCTCCATCTGGATGTGTGCCGGAACATGAATGTCATCCCAGACGCTGCAATCGTAATCTGTCTTTTCAAAGCCGGGGATGGCACTGGTGTAGTTCTTTGCGTAGGCGAATTTCCAGATACCGTCCAGCTTCAGCGCAAGCGAAGATTCTCCTGCCAGATATTCTTCGCGGGAAGCGTAAGTACGGAAACTTGCATGAGCATTCAGCACGTTTTCCTTGAAAAAGGTGGGGTCTTTTACTTTTGCAAAATCAAATGCAGCCATAGTATTTCCTCATTTACCTTTTATAATTTTATAATATTTCTCCAGCCTCCCCGGAGGAATCGCTGGATTCCTCCGGGGAACAGCAGATGAAGGAGAAATGATAATGGCTTGTTATCAGACTGCTGCACGCAGTTTTTCATTTGCTTCTTCGACCTTCATACGAGAGAGAAGGAAGGTGATGATGGCATCCAGAGCAAACGGAATCACCAGATACATGATCTTCAGCATATTGATGCAGGAATCCGGCTGAACGGTCAGAGCGCTGTCAAAATGGCTTGCTGCCAGCAGCCAGCCGGTGATGGCAGTACCCAGACCGCCGCCCAGCTTCACGCCGAGAGAAGTGCAGGAGTACATCGTGCCATCCACGCGCTTATGCTTCGTCAGCCAAGTATATTCAGAGCAAGCAGCAATCGCAGCGTTCATATCGCCCTGCCAAGGACCCTGACCAAGAGCTGCGATTGCAGTAAAGAGCAGCATCAAGGTCACATTGCCGCTGCCCATGTAACCAGCTACAGCAACCAGTGCACGAGAAATCGTTGCCAGAGTATAGCTCATTACATTCAGCTTATACATTCCATTCCACTTTGCAACCAAGGTCGGGGTGAACACCAGTGCGATGATCAAAGGAATGTTGATTGCCCAAGAGAATACACCGAACAGATTCTGGTTGCCAAGGATGTAGGTTGCATAGTAGGTGCCCATGCTGATCATGGCACCGTAGATCTGCTGCAAAATGTAGGTGACGCAAATCATCATATAATATTTGTTACCAGCAAGCAGCTTTGCAGCCTGAACCAGATTGTACTTTTCGTCCTGCTCGATTTCCTTTTTGTTGGTGGTATCCACCAATTCGCCTTCCGGCAGTTCCTTCACGGAGAAAACGGAGAGGGTGTTGACAAGCAGACCGATGATGGCGTAGATGATTGCAACAGTGCGCCAACCGGCAGCACCACCGCCCAATGCCGTAACAGCACCCAGCGTGATGGACTGGATGAGCAGGCTGGTGGCAAAGGCGAACATGAAACGCCAAGAACCCATCTCGACCTGTTCGGCACTGTTCTTCGTGACGAGAGCAGTCAGTGCAGAGTAGGCAATGTTGTTGGCAGTGTAGAATACAGCGTTCAGCAGAGTATATGCGATCAGGAACCATGCGTACTGTGCAAACTGTCCCAGATTGGTCGGGATGGCGAAAATTGCCACCAGCGTAATGGCACAGCCAATGTAGCCGTACAGCATCCAAGGACGGGCTTTGCCCATCTTAGAATGCGTTTTGTCAATCAAAGAACCGAAGAAAATGTCCGTCACACCATCCAGCAGTTTGGAAACTGCAATCAGAGTGCCGACAATACCGGGGTTCAGGCCAACGGTGTTGGTCAGATAGATCATGACGAAGGAGGACAGGAATGCATACACCACGTTGCCTGCAATATCGCCTGAACCATAGCCGACTTTATTATACCACTTTAGATAACGTTTCCCAGTCATTGTGCTTTCTCCCATCTTGCATGTTTTGTGTGGGCGCGACCAATCTGCTGCGCACTTCAGACTGGAATTCTCATTACGCAAGTTGCCCAAATCTCTTGCGTTTCGTCTGAAAATATTATAGAATCTAATGGAACGAAAAGATATAGACAAGATGGAACAAAATATGCACAAAATCAAAGAGTTTGTAATTTTTTGATAGAACATTTCCCAAATCACTGTAAAATCTCTGAAGATGAGGAGGATGCAGGGATGTATTTCAACTCAGGATATTTGAACAACTCCCGTTTGGATTTCAAAGACTACTCAAAGCCGCTGGTCGTAGGCAGCTGCGGCACTTATCGCTTGAAAAAACGCCCTAAGCTGCCTACTTTTTGGGCAAAGGGTCGCAGAGACTATCAAATCCTCTATGTGGCATCTGGTAAAGCACACTTCTGGTTCGATGGTGTTGAGGAAGTGGTGACTTCTGGACACATGGTGCTTTATCAGCCGAAAGAAATCCAGAAGTATGTCTACTATGTAGAAGATCATCCAGAGGTGTTCTGGATTCACTTTACAGGATATGATGTCAAAAACATCCTGAACTATCACGGAATACCATTGGACAAGCACGTTTTTTACAGCGGCACACTGCCGGATTACAAAATGCTGTTCCGAAAGATCATCCGGGAACTGCAACAATGTGAATATGGCTATGAAGACTATATTGCTTCTCTCTTCAACATCATTCTGCTTTTAGTAAGCAGGCAACAGCAGGACAGCGAGAAAACAACTACAAGCATCCCCGAAGAAATCGAAGCCGCCGTTGCCTACTTTAACGAGAATTATAACACAAAGGTCAGTGTGGACGATTACGCAGAATCGCTGCATATCAGTACGAACTGGTTTATCCGTAATTTTAAGCAGTACATGAAAATAAGCCCTGCACAATACATCCTGTCCCTTCGGATGGTAAATGCACAAAGCTTATTGGAGAACACCGAATACAATATTGGAGAAATTGCAGAGATCGTAGGGTATGATAACCCACTCTATTTTAGCCGGGTATTCAAGAAAGAGTATGGTGTCAGTCCGGCACAGTACCGAAAGAATCTGGAAGAATCTACTGAAAAATGAGAAGGATTCCTTATAAATAAGGAGAGTAGAACCATGCCGATAAAAATGCGATCCACAGCCAACAAGTCTACGACCCAACGGATGAATCCATCATGGCAGAGCGGGAACTTTGCATGGAGCGGCTGTATGCTTATTGAAAAAATGGTATCTACCATTTTTTACTTTAGGGAGCAGTGTCAGTTCTTCTAGCCTCATACTGGATAATGTAATGCTCCTATGAAGAGCCTCATACAATCGGTTGGCTCAATGCAAATATGTCCTCCTTTGTGGAGTTCATCAACACGCTGTCATAAGCACGGAGTTCCCCTGCGAACCAAACATTCCGATATAAAAAGGACGCTGCCGCCTCTGGGTGAGAGGTTGCAGCGTCCTTTTGACATCAGAGGGCGAATGATCTGTCAGACTAAACGGCTCCCAACGAATGCGATGCTTTTAGCTTGCGTCTTTCTGTTCGTCAAGAATGCGCCAGCCGTCCATCAAGTCTGAATTTTCCATAATAAAGGTGTGGGCAGTATCCTGTCCCCACGAGTTGTCGTATTTCAGCATCAGGTAATCGCTCAACTCGGTTCGATTTTTGAACTTCAACAAGCGATACGGCTCCTGAAAAGCGACCTTTTCAACGAAATATACTGCATCCGATGTGGGAAGCATAACGCCGACATGACCGATCATAAGAGAATTGTCCGTTTCAGAGAACTGATCGTGCAGGACTACGGAGACGAGACGAATCTTATCATCTTCTACGAAGGAGAGACCGCGTTTCTTCCATTCTTGTTGAATCGTTTTCAAATGGGTAGGAATATCGGTCGTATTGGTGGTTTTAACCGGGGCGAACAGCGCATCAAACTTTTGCCGTTCATCGCCGCAAAGGGATTCCGGGTCAGAATCCAGTGTTTCATAGTCCATAAACAGGGTGTCCTCGGCTGAGTCAAGGTCTGCCTTGCCCGTGACAGTGATAAAATCACCGAATAGCCCACAAGCGGTAATCCGACAGTTCCAGCCGGGGAAGGTGTCATATTTTTCCGTCCATGCGTCCTGCATGGAGTAAGGATCGTATTTCAGATCCGAAGGCTTGGCATTTTCAAACCCTGTGGTGAGCCATGCCGGGTCCACAGCATTGTTGAACTTTTGCACATGATCAAAGAAGGTCTGTATCCGTAGGTCGGATACGCCGGCATCCTGCAAAAGCTTGGAAAGAAGAGCTTGTGTATCCGAATCTGCTAAATTGGAGTATTCAATTTGCTGAAGGACGGGCTGAGAAGTTTTTTGAGTGCAGCCTCCTGCCAAAAGCGCACCGCAAAAAAGTGCAGCGGTGCAGACAAGAAAAGTTCGACGTTTCAAAAATGGTCACCTCGTTGTGTTTTTCGGAAAGTTTCTTTGAGTGCCGGAGTCTCAACCATAAGCGAAGAGAGCAACGCCGTTGGTCTCGTAACGAATGGTATCACAGATAAACAAAGAAAATCAATGACTTCTGTCGTATTTGACCATATATATTGTTGCAGTATCCATATCCCATACGGCTAACGCCCATTTGGGGAAAGACAATGCGGCAGTTTTCTGAACGATTTTCTTCATGTCGGACACAACAGGAGTATACCCAAGTTGGAATAAGAATTTTCTGTTTTCACAGAGATAATGCTGCTCTTCTGAGATGTGTTTCTTCTTTTTCATACATTCTTTCGCCTGTATAATGCCGGGCAGATGTTCTTCGGCGGGGCTTCTTCCAAGAAAAATCACTCGTGAAGATTGAAACGGGAGTTTTACGGTACGCAGTGCCAGCAAGCAGGCTTTTTCTTTGCCGGGATTTATGCTATACTTATTAAATAAATCAAATCAATGGGCAGGAGGAACCAGCGTGGAGGATTACCGCACCATCCGG
>OBKN01000616.1_pt1 | contig 15338 bp, 10 predicted proteins | sample 1519931 | NCBI WGS metagenome assembly OBKN01 (sample SAMN04209254, study PRJEB22552) | human gut metagenome | biome: gut; material: feces | host: Homo sapiens | place: USA: Oklahoma
GTCCACAATGATCTTCCACAGGCTCTTGAGGTTGATGGAGCGGTAGCAGAATGCCAGGATGAGAGCGTAGACCACGGCGATGGCAGAGCCCTCGGTGGCGGAGAAGACGCCGCCCACGATGCCGCCGATGACCACGATGATCAGGGAGAGGGAGGGCAGAGCGCGCAGGGTGCAGACGCCGAGGTTCTTCCAATCGAACTTGCCGGGGGTGCCCTTATAGCCAAGCTTCTTGGCCAGGATGACACCGACCACGGCGCAGGCCAGAGCCCAGATGATGCCGGGGACATAACCGGCCATGAACAGGGCAGCCACGGAGGTACCGCCGGAAGCCAGCGAGTAAGTGATCAGGGCGTTGGAGGGAGGGATCAGCAGGCCGGAGCAGGAGGATGCCGCATTGGTAGCAGCGGTGACAGCCGGGTCATAGCCCTGCTCCTCGGCACCGTCGCGGATCATGGAGCCAACGGCAGCAGCGGCGGCGGAAGCGGAACCGGAGATGGCACCGAACAGGGCGTTGGTGCCGATGTTGGTGATGAGCAGCGCGCCGGGCAGCTTGCCCAGAATGGACATGACGAAATCCACCAGGCGCTTTGCAATGCCGCCCTGGTTCATGATGTTGCCCGCCAGGATGAAGAACGGAATAGCGGTCAGGCTGAACTTGCTCATGCCCACGAACGTGCGCTGGGCGGCCGTCAGCACGGCAACGTTCAGGTCAATGGACGAGAGGATGGCCGTCAGAGAAGAAACGGCGATGGCGTACGAGATGGGCACGCCCAGGAACAGCAGCACCAGCAGGACTGCCAGAATGACCAACAATGCTTGAATTGCCACGGTTTAGCCCTCCTTCTTTTCGTTTGCAGCGGCTTTCTCGGCCTCGACCTTGGCGATGGCCTCGGAAGCCTCATCGGCGACCTCCAGCGAGATGGTGCCGTTGGCAATGCCGATGATGTTCAGGATGGAATACAGCAGGATGACCACGCCGCAGATGGGCATGACCCAGTAGAATACGCCGACTGCCACGCCCAGCGAGGAGGTCTGCTGGCCCATGGCCAGTTTGGAGACCTGGAAGCCGCCGAAGACGAGGATGGTGGCGGAGAAGAGGAACGCCACCACCTCCCACAGGATGTGGAACGCCTTGCGCATCCCGGGGTTCATCCGGTCCACCAGAATGGGGATGTTCATGTGGCCGCGCTCACCGGAAACGATGGTGGCACCAAATAGGGTGCTCCAGCCGAACAGATAGCCGACCAGCTCCTCCGACCAGGTGGAGGGAGAGTTGAAGATATAACGGGCAATGACCTGATAGGTGGTCAGGATGACCATGACCGCCATGCTCAGGCCAGCCAGAAGCTCAAGCGCCTTGTTCAGCGCGGTACGAAATTTTTCCATATTGGCCTCTCCTTAGTTTGCGGACGCGTATTCAGCATTGTATTCCTGAATACGGTCATAGATCGACTGCAGCTCGGGGTTGGCAGCCAGCACCGAGGTGTGCAGGGGTGCCATGGCCTCCTGGAACGGAGCCGTGTCCGGGTAGAGGAAGTTGACGTGCTGCTCGTTCTCGGCCTTGTTCTTCGCCTCTTCCACGGCAGCGGCCCAGGCATCCCGCTCCACCTGATTGATGAGCTGGAAGCCCTCCTCAAAGATGGCCCGCTCGTCGGGCGAGAGGTTGGAGAGGAACTCGTAGTTCGCCACCAGCAGGTCGGGGACCATCTGGTGCATGTCGTAGGAGTAGTATTTGCAGATGTCGCCGTGGCCGTTGTCGGTCAGGGCCAGCTCGTTGTTCTCCGCGCCGTCCAGAATGCCGGCCTGCAGGGCGGTGTACACATCACCAAAGCCCATGGGGGTGGCGGTACCGCCCAGCAAACGCATCATCTCCACATTGGTGGGAGACTGCTGGACGCGAATTTTGAGGCCTTTCAGGTCAGAGGGCTGGTTGACGGGGGTCTTGACGGTGTAGAAGTTGCGGGTGCCCGCGTCCAGCCAGGTAACGGTCTCCAGACCAGCTTTCTGGGTGGTCAGGAAGATCGGGTCGGTGACCTCATTGTCCTCCATGGCGGCGTGGTAAGCCTCCTCGCTGGAGAACAGATACGGCAGGTTGAAGATCTGGTACTGGGAGCTGAACGTCTCCATGATGGCGTTGGAGGCCACCACAAAGTCGATGGCACCCGTCTGGGTCAGCTGCACCATCTCGGTCTGGCTGCCCAGCAGCTCGCTGGGGTAAACCTCCACGCGGTACTTGTCCCCCAGTTTCTCATTGATAAAATCCGCAAACGCGGTCAGGCCCAGGTGGTCGGGGTGGTTGGCCGACTGCACATGGCCAATGCGGATGATCCGGCGGTCATCCGCAGCCTCTCCCCCGCCGCATCCGGTCAGCAGCAGGCCGCTGGCCAATGCGGCCGTGCCCATCAGCGACAGGAATCTTCTTCTCTTCATGCGTTGTGTCCTCCCTTTTTCGATTCACGGTTTGTAAATTTATTGTAACAAAGGGTTCTTTGCCGCGAAACGGGAATTTTTTGTGAACCGCAGGACTATTTTGTCATTCTTGTATCCAAGTACAATTTTTTCGTCTCCGAGGAGAAAGAAACTGGCAAAAAAGAACCGGAAGCACGTCCAAATCAGACGCGCTTCCGGTTCTTTGCCACACTTTAGTTGTTTAAATTTTCTAGCCGGTATTCCGAGGGGGTCTTGCCGGTGATCCGCTTGAACACCCGGGTAAAATAGTTGGCATCGGCATAGCCGCAGGCGGTGCTCACGTCTTTCAGGCTGAGGCGGGGGTCCAGCACCAGCTGCCGTGCTTTCCCCACCCGGTACTCGTTGAGGTAGGCCGAAAAGTTGACCTTGAAGCACTGCTTGAACCTCTTGCAGAAATAGGCATCCGAGTAGCGCAGGGCTGTTGCCGCGTCCTGCATCGAGATATCCTCCCGGTAGTGGGCTTCAATAAACGAGAGCATCTCCGCCCGGATAATGGAGGTGCGGACATCCTCGTCCTCTTCCTCGGTGTGGAGCGGGGCAGCCGGGGCCGTAGGCTGTACCCGGGGCGGCAGCGGCGTGCTCCGGGCCGACACCTGCCGGATGGCGTCCTCTACCGCAAACACCAGCTCCTGCTCCTTATAGGGCTTGAGCAGGTAGTCCAGCGCCCGCACCGCAATGGCCTGCTTGGCGTAGGCAAATTTATCATATCCGGTCAGGAAGAGGATGCCGCAGTTCTTGTCCGTCTCCCGGATCTTGCGGGCCACTTCCAGCCCGGTGTAGCCGGGCATCTCAATGTCCAGGATGACCACCTGCGGGGCCTCCCGGGCAAACAGCTCCAGCGCCTCCCGCCCGTTGCGGGCCTCGTACAGGACAATCAGGTCACCCAGATACTTTTGCAGCGTCTTGCAGAGGACTTTCCGCTCGATCAGCTCATCCTCCGCCACCAGCAGCTTGCACTTCATGCCCGTTCCTCCTCTTCTCCCTGAGGGATCTCAAACCGGATGACGGTGCCATGCCCCGCCCGGCTGAACACCTGCATTTTTCCGGTATCCGGGTAGAGCATGGACACCCGCCGGAAGATATTTCCCAGTCCGATGCTCTTTCCGGTCTGTTCGCTCTGCCGCATTTTTTCGCTCAGAGCGGCAAGTTCCTCTTCCGTCATTCCTTTGCCGTTGTCGGCCACGGTAACGTACAGCATTCTCCCCTGCCGCCAGACCCGCAGCAGGATGCGCCCGCCCTCCTCGCAGGCTTTCAGCCCGTGGGAGAACGCGTTCTCAATGACGGGCTGCAATGTAAACGACGGCAGCCGCACCCGCGCCGGGTCTACCAAGATCTGCTTTTCCACGGTAATGCGTCCATCAAACCGCATCTGCTGGAGGTAGATGTAATCTTCCAGCCCGTCCAGCTCCTCTTCCAGCGTCACCTCCTGCTGCTTGGTGCGCAGGTTGTGCCGGAACAGGTTGCCCAGGCTGACGATCATCTTGTCGGTGGTCTCGGCGTCTTCCAGCCGGGCCATGCAGGAGATCATGTTCAGGGTATTGAAGAGGAAATGCGGGTTCACCTGGCTCTTGAGCATCTCCATCCGGGTGTGATCCAGGTCTTTTTCCAGGGCCAGATTCCGCACTTCCTCCCGGTGGAGGGCGTTCAGGGTCGCCAGATGCTCCTGCATGGCGTGCTTCATCTGGTTGAACGTCCCGGTCAGCCGCCCCACCTCATCCTGGCTGTGGACCGGCAGATCCTGCCCGGAAAAATCGTTATCCGCAATGCTGCGGGAAGCCCGCGCCAGCGCCAGCAGGGGCCGCACCACGGCCCGGGACAGCAGATCCAGCAGCACCAGCATCAATGCCAGCGCCATAAGGAACAGCCCCAGATACACCCAGGGCAACTGCTCCAGCTGGTCGGCCTGTGCACTGTAAGCGGCGTTCTCCTGCTCCAACGTGGCCTGCGTCAGCCGGAGGGCGTACTCGGAGAGGTAATCCTGCAATTCCATCACCCGGTACATCTGGTCCACATAGGTATCCGCCGCCGGGGTCATCTGCAAAAAGGCGTCCCGGTACTTCTGGTAGCCCGCATAGCCCTGCAGCAGGTTCCAGGTGCGGGCGTAGCGGTCCTCGCCGATCTTTTCATAATCAAAGGGCAGCTCCGCCAGGCTGGCTTCGGTGATCTCGCAGGCCGTCTGATACTCCTCCGTGTTCTCCTGCGAGGGCTCCCGCACCATCCGGGAGAACGCCTTGGTCTCCGCCGCCAGCGCATCCTGCACGGTGTAACAGGCGCTGTTATCGGCCAGCATCGCGTCAAAGGCGGTGCTGGTCCACCGCCCCACAGCGGTAGCCATTCCGATGGACACCAGCGTCACGGCCAGAATCGCCCCCAGCCAGCCGGTCACTTTCCGCCGTAGCGAAAGTCCCCGCGCCCGTTGCTCTGCCATCTTCTCCCCTCCCCCGCTGTTTTTTCCGTTTCGCATTTTCTTTAGTATAGTGTTTTTGCGGGCAAAGTGCAAGCTGAACCAAAAAGCACCGCGCCCCTCCCCGTTTCCGGGAAGCAGAGCGCGGTGCCTTTCTGGTTTTATGAGGTCAAGGGGTCAGCCCTCAGCCGCGGTACTCGGCTGGCAGCTGGTCGAGGGTCTGCCACTTGGTCATGGCTTCCTCCAGCTTCATACCGTTGGCCACGGCGTCGCGGCGGCAGGCGTTGACAGCCTGGATCTCTTTCATCTTCTCGCCGGTCAGGCTGTAGCCTTTCATGGCGATGAGGGTGGCAGCCCATGCCACCATGGGGATGATGCAGAACAGCACGATGACCACCCGGTTCATGCCGGGGGTGTAGGGGTCGTACTGGGTGGGCAGGCTTTCGAGGCCGATGAAGCTGACTGCAACACCCACAACGGTAGCGGACAGGCTGGAGACCAGCTTGTCCACCAGGCTGAACAGGGTGCCCATGATGCCCGGGATGTAGTTGCCGGAGCGGTAGGTCTCGTAGTCGGAGCAGTCGGCCACCATGGGGATGGGCATATCAGCCGTTGCGTAGTAAGCGCCATAGCCGATGCCGAAGAACGCGATGAACAGGATGGTGTACAGATTGATGGACAGGCCGTTCTCGCCCATGATGGACAGGGTGAACGCATCGCTCTTGCCCCAGAGCAGCAGCAGCACCAGCACGCCAATGTAGCAGAGGAACGCCACGGAGACATACTTCATCAGGCTGGCTTTCTGGCCCTGCTTCTGGCTGGTGCGGACGGTGAGCAGGAAGAAGGGCACGCTGAACACATAGCCCAGCACCATCATGGGCAGGTAGAGGCCGTCGTAATTGCCCATCATGCAGCCGTACAGCATACAGAGCACGGTGGTGTTGGTGGCGATGGAAAGTGCCAGCTTGCAGCCGGCACCGGCCACCATCAGCCGCTGCATGGGGTTATTGTTCTTGATGATCTGGATATACTCGGAGACTTTGACTTTCTCGGTCTTCTCGCCGCCGATGCCGAAGTACTTGGGCTGATCTTTCTCCCAGATGCCGATAACGGCCAGCAGGGTGAGCAGAATGGAGATGACGATGCCCACAGGAGCCAGCGTGCGGAAGAACCCGGCGGAAGCGTAGCCGCCCTCATAGTTCTTGGCCAGAATGGGGGCAAAGAACTGCATGGCACCCATGCCCAGCAGGCTGCCCACCGTGTTGAAGATGGTAAACAGGGGGCGCTGCTTGGGGTCGTTGGTCAACACGGTCTGGCCAGAGCGGGTGCAGCTGGTCTGGAACGTATAGCCGATGACCCAGACCGCGTACAGAGCCACAAACGCCACGTAGCGCAGAGCCATGGCGCTGGCCGGGATGAGGGGGGTCAGGCAGTACAGCGCCAGGATGCTGGCCGCCATGATGAGGTTGCCAATGACCATGAACGGCCGGAACTTGCCGAATTTGCCGTTGGTGCGGTCCATCAGCGCGCCGATGATGGGGTCGGTGATGGCGTCGAACAGGCGCATCCCCGTGACCATGACCGAGGCAAAGAGCATGGAGAGGGCCAGCACCTTGCTGCCGAAAGTAGCGATGTAGGAAAGCACCAGCACATAGTACACGTTGGTCGCGCCGTTGTTCAGCGGAAACAGCACCAGCTGGTAGGTTTTGGCGCGGTTCAGGCCCGGCGCCTTTGCGGTTTGTTCACCCATTTGCGGTGTCTCCTTTTTCTAAAAAAGCGGCAGCCTGCCCGCCTTTTGTTGGGGGGACAGGCTGCCTTGGGTTTCTTGCGGGGGATCCTTGGGGAAATGAGAAGAAGAGGAAGGAATCTACTTGGAGATTACTGCTGGTCCGCCGCGGGAGCGGTGTTCACAGCGCTCTTCTTGGCTTTGAGGGCCTTGCTGAGCTGCCATGCGCAGAGCACGGTCAGCACAGCCAGCACAGCGATCAGTGCATAGATCGCGGTCTGCCACCAGGGGGTAACAGTCTTCAGGGTATCGGTGGATGCCCAGCCGTTCATGGCGTTGGAGTTAACGACGGTGTACAGGATGTGATGCATTGCGTTGCGCATCTGGGTCACAATGTAAGCGTCGTTCTCATAGTTAGCAGCCTTGGTGGTGTGGATCTTGGGCATGGGGCTGTCCCAGATATCGGAACCGGCGATCAGGCCGTCCACCAGGTCCATGTACTGGCTGGAACCAGAGAAGTCGGTGATGCACATGCCGCGCATCCCCAGCTCCTCACGCAGGAAGCCGGTCAGCAGGTTCTGGTTTGCGCCGCACCAGGTAGCGCCCCAGCGGTTGAAGCCGGTCATGACATCCCACGCGCCGCCATCGGTAATGGCCTTATCGGCCACTTCCAGATAGATCTCACGGGCGGTCTGCTCGTTCAGCCAGGTGTTCACGCCGCGGCGGCTGGTCTCGGAGTCGTTCAGGGCAACGTGCTTCAGGTAGACGTACACGCCCTTGGACTGGATGCCCTGCACCTCGGCAGCGCAGATGGTGCCAGCAATGAACGGATCTTCCGCGTAATACTCGAAGTTACGGCCGGAGTAAGCGGTGCGGTGCATGTTGATGCCGGGGCCGTACAGGCCGGAGTAACCCATGGCCAGGCAGTCCTCGCCAATGCAGCGGCCCACATCGTTGATGAGGTCTACATTGAAAGTAGCAGCCATGACATCCTCAGAGGTGTAGCACATAGCGGACGCGCCGCCGGTCAGGGCAGCAGTCAGGCCCTGGGGACCGTTCTCGTCCTTGGTAGCCGTCTTGCCGATGGAGGCGGCAGCGGCCGTGTTGTGGAAGCCCAGGGTGATGGTGTTGACCATCTCGTCATAGGTCAGCTGATCCAGCAGGGTATTCCACTCGGGATCATCAAAGTCCTTGCCGATCATGGAAGCCAGGGTCAGACCGTTCTTGGCACCCAGAGTGGGCATCTCGACGCTGTCGGCCAGGCTGCCGTCGTACTGGGTGAATGCCAGGTCCGCAGCCAGAGTCTCGTTGGCAGTGAGCTGTGCGGGAGCGGTGGGGATGGTGCCGGTCCAGTCAGAGCGGCTCATCCAGGTCACGGAGCCGGGAGCGTCGCTGCTCTTGTTGGGGTCGGACTCATCAAACAGGTTGGTGATGGCAGTGCCGTTGGCGCTGACAGCGTAAGTGGTGGTATCCAGAGCGGGGTTGTTCCAGGTGTAAACCAGAGAAGCATCGCCATCGGCGGTCATGCGGCCGTTGGTGTTCTCCACGGTGTAGCCCTTGGCAGCCAGGATGTTGTTCAGGGCGTTGTGGGAGTCGGTGCCCACGGTGAAGTAGTAGTCGCCAGCATCCACGATGTAGGTCTTGGCCTTGTTGGCATCGTAGGTGCGCAGCTCGCTCTTGTTGACGGTGATGTTCACGGTCTCAGAAGCGCCGGGAGCCAGGACATCGGTCTTTGCGAAGCCAGCCAGCTCGACTGCAGCCTTTTCAATGCCGTTGGCCTTGTCGTAATCGGTGTAGGGAGACTGGAAGTAGACCTGCACGGTCTCCTTGCCGGAATAGGTCTTGCCGGAGTTGGTCACGGTCAGGCTGATGTCAAAGGCATCGTCAGACTCGGTGACATTGAAGTTGCTGTAGGTGAAATCGGTGTAGCTGTCGCCGTAGCCGAACGGATAAGCAACCGTCTTGGCCCAGTCATAGTCGCCCGCGTTCGCAGTGCCCATGACCACGTCCTCGTAACGGGTCTCAAAGTAACGGTAGCCCAGGTAGATGCCCTCCTGGTAGACGCTGTACATGCCCTGCACGTCGGCACCTTCGGTCAGCAGGTTGTACTCTGCCGCGTTGGGGTAAGCCTGGGTGTAGAAGTTGTACATGGCGGGGTTTGCCATGTTGTCGTACAGGTAGGTATCTACCAGAGAGCCGGAGGGGGTCACCGCACCGGACAGCAGCTGTGCCACACCGTTGATACCGGTCTGGCCCACGTCGCCGATCCACATGGCAGCGTCGATGCCGTAATCCTCACCGCAGATCTCGGGGTTGAGGAAGTCCAGCTCGATGGCGTTGGAACTGTTGAGCAGGACGATGATGGACTTAAAGGTGCCGTTGTCTTTCAGAGCCTTGAGGTTCTGCAGCAGCTCCAGCTCCTCCGCGGAGAGAGCCAGATAGTTGCCGTCGCCCTCCTGGCCGGAGATCCAGCTGTCGTTGGTGCCATTCTCACCGCTGGGCAGGTCAGCACCCTCGCCGCCGGAACGGGAGAGGACCACGATGGCGGCATCGCCGTACTCGGCAAAGCTGCTCTCAGCGCTGGACAGAGCGCTCCAGGGAGCCTCGTTGACCGCATACTGGGTGTTCGCCTCCAGGGTATCGGAGATGGAAGCAGGGGTCATGCGGCTGTACTTGCTCATCATGGAGTCAGAGCTGTACAGGTTCCACAGGGTCTCGTTGACGGAGATGCCCTGGGACTCCAGAGCCTGCTTGAAGTTGGGAGCCTTGCTGGTATCGACAGAGCCGGAACCGGTACCGCCGTACATCAGGTCCACGGAACCGTGGCCGAACAGGCTGACCTTGGCGCCCTGTGCCAGAGGCAGGGCAGCGTTCTGGTTCTTCAGCAGGGCTGCGCCCTCGGCCTCGACCTGAGCGCACAGCTCAGCCTCATAAGCCTCACGCTCCTCATCGGAAGCAAAGCCTTTTTTGAAGTACTCCGTGTCCTCGGTGTTGCTGCTGTCGTGAATGATCTTATAGGTCGATGCATTCAGAGCAACGTTGATGGTGGTGGCGTACTGGTTTGCAATGATATTGCCAACGATGGCCGCGATCGTCAGGACCGCGGTGATGGCAGTCAGAGCAGACCATAAACCCACCTTGGATTTCTTGTTCTTCATGGGTTCTCCTCCTTTTTATTTATACAATAGCCGGCTTTGTGGGAAAGGCGGCGCTTGCCTTGGGGAATCCGCCCGGGCTTACACCCAGTTGGCGCTCTTGGACTTGGTCTTGACCAGCTTGTAGCCGGGGTTTGGGGTGTCCACCTTACGGAACGATGCCGTGTCGATGCACTCCCCTGCCACAGCCTGCAGCTTGACCTCGCCGTTCAGCGGCACTTTGAACGTAAAGACATGCTCGCCGGTCTGCTCCGCGATCTTCTGGCCGTCAGCAAACAGGGCAACGGTCTTCTGGTTGGAGTAGACCTTGACTTCGATCTCGCTGGCGGTGCGGTCCGTAAACCGCTTGGAGCAGATGTGGACGAACGCCTCATCGCTCCACCATGCCTTATAGAGGTAGAAGCTGTCTTTCTTGGTCTTCCGGTCAAACGTGACCAGACCTTTATGGTTCATGCCCGGCTCGCCGCCCTGGTCACGGGCGTCGGCTGCAAAATCGAACATGTTCCAGACGTGGGTGGACCACATCCAGGGGTGACGGTCGAAGCAGCGGAGCATGTACTCGTGGTATTTTGCCTGATACTCCTCGGTGTGGTCGCCCCGGCGGGGGTGCTCACTGTGGAGGTTGGGCATTCCCTCCGCGCCGTACTCCGAGAAGCCCAGCGCCCGGTTGGGATACACCAGATGGAAGAAGTTGAGCCACAGGTCGTTGAGGAACAGCCCCGGCACATACCAGCCCAGGTAGAGGTTCCAGCTCACCAGATCGGTGATGTGGGCCACCGGGTTGAACGGGCCGCACATGGCGTAGCAGGCCAGCGTGGTCAGGCGGGTGGGGTCCATCTTGTGGCACAGGTCGTTGAGCATGTGGTGGTTGTCCAGCATGTCGGCCTTATCCTTGGTGGAAATGGTGATCTCGTTGGAGACGCCCCAACAGACGATGCAGGGATGGTTGTAGTTCTGGTAGATCAGCTCTTCCATCTGGTCGATGGTGTTCTGGCGGCCATTGGGCAGGTGCTCGGAGATATAGGGGATCTCAGCCCAGACCACCATGCCGTACTCATCGCACAGGTCGTAGAAGTACTGGTCGTGCTGGTAATGGGCCAGCCGGATGGTGTTGGCACCCAGCTCCCGGATGAGAGCCATATCCTCATCGTGCATCTCCCGGCTGATGGCATTGCCCAGACCCTTGCGGTCCTGATGGCGGGAGACGCCGTGGAGCGGGTAAGAGCGGCCATTGAGGAAGAAGCCTTTCTTGGGGTCTACCCGGAAGCTCCGGACGCCCACGCGGGTGGAAACGGTGTCCACCACTTCCCCGCCCTGCTCGAGCTCCACCACGCAGGTGTAGAGGTAGGGGTCTTTCACGCCGTCCCACAGGTGGGGGTGTGCCAGCGTCATGGTGACATCTTTGCCCTCAGCGGCGGCCACGGTGTTGCCCTCGGCGTCATTCAGGGTGACGCGGACGGTGCCCTCGCCCTCGAGGCGGGTCTCCACCCGGATGTCGGCGGTGTGATCCTTGCACAGGGTGGGCGTCACTTTCACGCCGGTGTCGCCGTAATGGCCCAGTGCAATGTGATCTTTATGGACCACCAGCAGGCTCACGTCACGGTAGATGCCGCCGTAGAACGTGAAGTCGGCTTTCTGGGGGTAAACATGGTCGTTGACACGGTTGTCCACCTCCACGGTCAGGATGTTCTCCTCTCGCAGCAGGGTGGTGATGTTGGCGCGGAACGTGGAATAGCCGCCGTCGTGCACGCAGACCTCGGTGTCGTTCAAGACGACCTTTGCGCTGGCGTTCACGCCCTCGAACTGGAGCCACACCTGCTGGCTGACCTCCTCAAAGGCCGGAGCCGCAAAACGGGTGCGGTAGACGCAGGTGCCCCGCCAGTAATCGTTGCCGCCGTCCTGGCCGTCGATGGCGTTCCAGGTGTGGGGCAGGTCCACGGCAGTGGTGTTCCCCTCCGGGCCGATGAACTGCCAGTTTTTCATCAGTCGGACAATTTTGCGCATAAGCCGTCTCCTTAAACTTGGTCGTATTTTCACGGGATTCATTCCGTTCGTTTTCGTTCGTCAGTATTTTATCAAAGCAAATATTTTTTGCAAGATGGTTGCGAAAAGTGGTCGTTTTGAGAGGATATTCGGTTTTTTGCTTCCAAATCCAAAGCAAAATCATTGTGCAACTTTCACAATCAGTTGTATCCAACAAATGTTGTGAAAACAAAAAGACCGGCAGGTGCATTCCAACACCTGTCGGCCTGTTTTGTTCCGTATTCCGTTTGTTTACCCCTGCTTCAGCGGGAAAATGATCTTGATGGCAAAAAAGCCGTTCTGCGTTTCCGTGGTCAGGGTGCCGCTGTATTTCTGCACGATGCGGCGGAGCACTTTCAGCTCGTAGGCCTCGGTACGGGTCGCGGCAGCCTCCGGCTCCCGAGCCGGGCTGATGACGTTGATGACGATAAAGCTCTGCCGCACGCAGACCAGCAGGTCGATGTTCCGCCGGGCCGGGTCGGGCGTCCGCACGGCTCCCTCTATGGCGTAGTCCAGCGCGTTGGCAAACAGGGCGTACAGGTCGCCGGGCTCAAAGCCCTGCAGGCAGCTGCCGTTGGCCACTGCATTGAGCTGCACCCGCCGGGACTGGCAGAGCAGGGTCTTCTCGGTGAGCACCACGTCCAGCACCTCGTTGCCGGAGTTCGCCCCGGCGTCGTAGAGGCGGGCGGCGTTCTCCGCCTCCTCCAGCGTCTCCCGCGGCACCGCGTCCGGGGCCAGCTTGCGCAGGGCCGCGATCTGCACCCGCAGCTCGTGGCAGCGCTTGTTGATGATGTTCACGTTCTGCCGCGCCACCTGATACTGCTGGCGCTGCCGCTCGTAGAGCAGATTCAGTGTTTCCATCTCCTTTTGGAGGTCGGATTTTTTGAACAGTTCCGTCTGCAGATAGAGCAGCGTCAAAAAGTAAAGCTGCCCGATGAGGGTAGTGCCCACAACACTCATGGGCCAGTCCAGCGCCTGGGCACTGCTTAAAAGCGCCGCCTGCAGCATAAACATAATCCCCATAAAAAACGCGCTGGCCAGCTGCCGGGGCCCGATGTGGTACACGCCTTTGTCCGGGATCTTCCGGGCCAGTGTCCCGCAGATAACTCCATAGAACACCACACCTGTCAGCACCTGCAGCAGCTTGACCGGGACACTGTTCATATTCAGCGGATGGCTTTTCACCGCGCAGAGCAGCTCAAAGAGGTTCCAGCCCTCGTAAGCCGTCTGGGCCGTCAGCAGGCTCCACACCGCGCAGTAGAGGGCACTCTTTTTGTCGATCTCCACACAGGCATAGATCATGGCACCCAGCAGGATAAAAAAGCCGACGTACATTCCCAGCAGGGAGACCTGCAGCTGCACCAGCGAGTTGCTCTGGGCCATGGGGTCCAGCAGCCAGGTCAGGGCCATCAGGGACAGCAGCAGCTCCACGGCCCGGAGCCAGAACCGTTCCCGGTGCTTGAGCGGGTAGCAGAACGCCAGCGCCGCGCCCCACCGCAGCACCGCCCGAAAAAACACATGCCTGCCGACAACGATCACAGCACACCTCCCAGATAGGAGGCCACCGCCGTCATAAAGGCGGCTTTCTGGCGACGGCTGATCTCCAGGCGGGCGTCCCCCACCTGCACAAAATCATTTTCCACGCCCCGGACGTACTGCAAGTTGACCAGATAGCACTGGTTGCACCGGGCAAAGTGGTAGGCAGCCAACTGCTTTTCAGCCCCGGCCAGGCTCCCCCGCACCGCGTACTCCTGGGTGGCGGTGTGGTAGTAGAGCATCCGGTTGCGGGTCTCCAGATACAGGATATCGCCGGTGTCCAACAACTGCATCCCGCCGCCCGAAAGCTGCAGGGCCACCTGCCCACCCTTGCGGCGCTGCACCCGCTGGATGGCCCGGGAGAGTTTGGTGCAGAACGCCCCATAGCTGACCGGCTTGAGCACATAATCCAGCGCGTCCACCTCGTACCCCTTGATGGCGTACTGGGCCATGTTGGTCACGAACACCAGCACCACATCCGGGTCCACCGCACGGATGCGCTCCGCCGCCCCGAAGCCGCCCAGCCGGGGCATTTCCACATCCAGAAAAATGATGTCATACCCGGGCTGGTACCCCTCAGCAATGACGGCCCCATCCGCAAAGGGGTCCACTTCCGCCTGCAGGCCCTGCTCCCCGGCGTACTGCCGGATGAACTGACTCAGGCTCTCCCGCACCTCGGTCTGGTCTTCCACCACTGCGATCTTCAGCACGGTTGCTCCTCCTTTTCACACTTCCTGTTTTTCGGCTTACCGGTGTCCCTCCAGCCAGCGCAGCGCAAAGTAGCTGTACGCCGCGCTGCCCTCCCAGAGGACGCTGTCATCAAACCGGACTTTGGGGTGGTGCTGGCCGTAGCGGTAGCCCCGCTCCGGGCTGCCGCAGACCAAAAACATGCTCACCGTGGGCACCTCATGGCTCACGAATGCAAAGTCCTCACTGCCGCCGCCAGGTTTTCCACCCGTGAGCGGGGCCATATCCATGGCACCCTTCCCCAGCAAGTCGGTCATATAGGTCATGGCATCCTGTGCCAGGGCCTTGTCCACCATCATGCAGGGGCAGTAGTCCGAGAACTCCACCTCCGCTGTGCAGCGGAACGCCTTTGCCACGCCCTCGGAAATCTCCGTCATCCGCTGCCGGATGAACGCCCCGGTCTTGTTGTCGGGGTCGGTGGTGCGGATGGTGCCCCACATCTCGGCGGTGTCCGGGATGACATTGGAAGCAGCTCCCGCCGCAAACCGCCCGGTGGTCAGCACGCCAAAATCATTCTGGGAGAGTTCCCGGGCGTTGATCTCCTGCAATGCAATGTGGATATGGGCCGCGGCCGTAATGGGGTCGATGCAGTTTTCCGGCATGGAACCATGGCCGCCTTTGCCGTGCACCACAATGTGGTATTGCTCACAGCTTGCCATGGTGATGCCGCCGCCCGGCACCAGCACCTCGCCCAGAGGCAGAGGCATCCCGGCCAGCACATGGAACATGACCGCCGCGTCCACTTTCGGGTTTTCCAGCAGGCCGTTGGAGATCATATCCGGGGAGCCCTGGAAAATCTCTTCGGCCGGCTGGAATTCCAGCTTGACGGTGCCTTCGATCTCCTCCTCGTGCTCTTTCAGCAGCTTTGCCGCACCCAGCATCATGGCCGTGTGCATATCGTGGCCGCAGCCGTGCATCTTGCCCGGCACCTCGGAGGCAAACACCTCTCCGGACTCCTCAAAGATGGGCAGGGCGTCCATATCGCCCCGGAGCAGGATGGTCTTGCCCGGGCGCTTTCCCCCAGCCAGCGCGAGGACACCCGCCCTGCCGCAGTCCTGCGGCGCATAGCCCATCTCGGTCAGGGCCTGCTTGACCAGCGCCTTGGTCTTGGGCAGGTCAAAGCCCACCTCCGGGTTGCGGTGGATCGCCCGCCGCCATTTCTGCAGCTGAGGCTGCAGGGTCTTGGCTTCATCCAGCAATTCATTCGGCTTCATCATCCAAACATCGCTCCTTTGCAAAACGCCCTCTCAGGCAGCTGAGAGGGCGGATGATCTTATGT